>Ga0315899_10007000_pt1 | contig 12140 bp, 16 predicted proteins | sample LakEriMetagenome_2_FD_203518 | JGI IMG/M metagenome (GOLD analysis project Ga0315899, IMG submission 203518) | Freshwater fungal communities from buoy surface, Lake Erie, Ohio, United States - Buoy 4 MA112 | ecosystem: Environmental > Aquatic > Freshwater > Lake | place: USA: Lake Erie, Ohio... | reverse complement strand
GAGCATGTGATAACCTGTTTGGCTCGTCTTGTCTTCGCCTCATGTACTGCGCTTGAGTTAATCCAAGACCCTAGGCATTCCCTGCTTTCACCTTCCCGCAACAAGAACTCAGCTGCCCAGGTGGTGGTTCCATATGTAGTTTGTTTGAACACTAGGGTGGCTCAGCTGCAATTTTTTTTTTGCCTACTTCTTCCTCGCATTCGCCTTGTTTCGTTCGTGTCGCCTTTTTTCGATCGAGGGCGATCGAAGGCCGGAGGGGAGTAGTGCGCAGCATGCCATGTGTATCCACGCAGTGGGCGTATACACTTAAGGGATATATTGGAGGATCATATAGGGCTACCTACGTAGTATATGTATGGACGGGACGTATACGTATGGAGTATAGGAGTTAGATATATATATTTAATTTCTGTAATTCTAAACGTGTACGGTGGATATAATATATATTTTAATATGCTCACTCACATGGTTACTTTACTCTGTCTCACAATCAAAATTCTTGTTAGATATATGTGATTTTGGTTTGCAGTTTACGTTAGCTTGCGGATTGAGATTCCTAGTGAACCTCTTATGGACGACTTGAGGAATGGTGCATCTAGCAGCCGTTGCTAGGTATTGTAGCCTTTAGGTTGTACTTAGGTTCTAGCTGGAGCATGTCTCGACGAGGACGACGAGACGTGGAAGAGGGTATTGTCAGAGATGACATTCCGGGGTCTAAGAATTTTAGATCTCGGGATTATTGGGTAAGGGTCCGTGAACTTGGGGAACGGGGTAGCTCCTTAAATAGAGCAGTCAAGCAATGGGTTGAGGAACCTGCGCAGTGGCATCAGCGCACGGGCCGAGCACGGAAGGAGCGGGGACCCGGGTTTGTGGGTACGCAATAAAAAACAGTGGGCTGACCGTCGTGTGATGACAGCAACACCCACGTGCGAGGGCAGCGTTCTGTGTCTCGATCCAGTGGTATCAGGAAGGATGCATCTCGTAACAGTACCATACACTTTGTATGTGTATATACACCATGTCTAAACACTCGATATACCTAGTATCTGATCTGGAGGGCAGTAATAATGACGATCCCTTATACGGGATAATTTACTGCCGCTAGCTGTAATTCATGGCTTAGTCACTGTAGGTACACCAGGTCGCACGGAATGGTTCAAGTATAGAACTACTGGGACAGAATTGTAAACCTTATATGGTAGTTCCTTACAAGTTTTCAATATATATTTCCTTCTACAAACAATGGCAGCCTCCGCTTCCTGATCGCCCATGCGCTCAACACGTCCAATCGACTCGCCGCATGCGCCTCACGGTCAAGCGTCCGTGTTCAACCTAGGGGTTTCCATCTTTCATAAAGGTGCGATTTAATTCGGAGCCTAAACAGTACAAAAGAGTTTCCCTTTCAGCTGAACGTTCGGTATTCACCCTAGTTGTACTCGGGCACGGAGTAGTAACACAGAAACTGCGTTTTCCGTAAAATTTCCAGCAGGCCCGGGTGAGACCACGGAAAACCATTATCTTTCACGTTTGCCTCCGGCGGCTGGGGGTACCCCCCAGACCCCCACTGACTGAGATGGAAGACCGGCGTGCGACAGTGACAGACGCATTACAGTCAACAACATTCAGGTTATACTCGTCTGCGTCCGCCCCGGTGACCAGGGCGGCGGCACCGGCCGGGACACCCGCTGCCTCGGTGCCAAAGTGGTACAAAGTAGTGCTTAGTGCTTAGTGCTTATGTGTCGTAGTCTTGAATTACTTGTTTGGTGTTTCCAGACACAGTCAACTTCCTTTTTTGGATTCTTTTTTGGTGTGAATGGCTCTGTTCGCAAAAAAACTTGTGCGAAAAGTCACGTGTTATTTGGGCTACGGATAATGGGGTTTCCGCAAGAATTGGAAACGGTGCGATTTAATTCGGAGCCTAAACGGTACAAAAGTGTTTCAGCTAAACGTTCGGTATTCACCCTAGTTTTCCGTCAGTTTTCCTCGGGCGTGGAAGTGTGTGTGGAAACGGAGAAACTGCGTTTTCCAGGAGGCTCAAAAGTGGGTGACCGAATTTTAGTCTGGTACAAATTTTACATCCTAACATTCAGGTTCCCCTGAATCGTACGGGAAAGGAATTTCCAACCCATCAAATCCGCACAAACCATCAAGCAACCTTGGAGGAGTTGTGCAAAAATGTCTCAGTTTCTCAGTGTGCCGGGAGTTCGGGTTTATTGACGATCCAAAAACGGGACAAAAATCCTACGCTAAACCGCGAGGTTTTGTGTGCCGAATGCGTGCCGCAATGAAAACCAACTGCGTGGCGGCAGGCGAGAGACGAAAAGGTGATCGCGAGAGAAGACGGCTATACTTATATAGCCGCTCTGCGATCTCCAGATCTACGGCACACGACGAAACGAAAAGGAGACACCAACGAGTAATTTCCCCTTCTCTTTTTTTTTGTTTTCACACGCGCCGGCGGCGCAGACGCTTGCACCCGCGGAAGAGTGTTGCGCCTGAGCGCGCATCCCGTGCCTCCTCGCCCGGCTTCTGGTTTCTTCCGTGGTGCCGCGGGAGCCCGGCCGGAGGGAGGGCTACGCGCGGGCAGGTTCGCGCAGGAACATTGCACGCACGAGCCATGCAGCTGTTCGTGCGCTCTACAGCGGGGCGCACCCTAGCGCTCGAGGTGGAGCGCGATTCACCGGTACGCCCGCAGAGACGCCAGCCGCTGCCTGCCTACGCGGGATGTTCGTGCGTGCGTGCAAACTGCCGCCCTAAATGCCGTGTCGGGTGGCGCGTCCTGACCGGGGCACGCGGTGCTGCAGGTGCGTGTAGTAAAGGCGTTTCTGGAGGCGCGTGATGGCGTTCCTGCCGACCTGCTGTTCCTGCGATTCGGGGGCAGAGTGGTGAGTCCCCGCGAGACTGCTCCTGCCCGCTTGCTGCTGGGGACGCTCCGCCGCACCCCCAGGCTTGCCAAGGCGCCCCTTGCCTGCGTTACCCTGAGTTGGCGCATGGGACGGTGTGCAGCTCGAGGACGACGCGTTGTTATCGGATTCAAGCATCCCCGATGGCGCGACGCTCGGCGCGCAGATGCGCCTGCGCGGTGGCGCTGCTGCGAAAGCAAAGGTGATTGCTGTTGGCGGTTGCACTGCAAGATTGCTGCTGGCGCGGCCCTGTGACAGCAGAACTGGTGGTTCACATGCGCGCTACATGGCGTGCTCAGATGGCCGCGATGGAGGCTCGCAAGAAGGCAGAGAGTCTTGAGGAGTACAAAACCTGGCACAGTGCATCAGATAAAACGGACACGACGGGCGTCATGCGGGTGGTACGGTTCATCTGCGGCATGCCCTTGTGTTCGAGAATCGAACTAATGTGCGCGCAATAGAGGAGGGGTTGCACGTAGATGGAGAGGATACCAATAGACGACACAAATAGATGAGAAAACAAGGTGATATTGCCTTGTGACAGAGGTGTGCACGCTGTCTTACGTATGTCCGGTTGCGATGTGTGATTGCTGGCAGCTCTGCGTGAGCATGATTTTGAATAAAGACAGAAAGGCGATCCAGGAAGGAGATCCGCCTTCGCCTTTTTCGTCATTGGGCGATGACGGCGGGCCCGATGCCTCAAAATACGACGATGACGACGCGACGAAGACCACAGCTCCGCCCAATCCCCAGAACTGGACTTGGGGGCCAAATGGGTTTCCAAAGCAGCTCGATTACGACAAGGCCTACGAGGCTTTGATGGATGAGTTCGTGAGTGATCATTGGGACTGCATGAAGGTCAAGAGGGAAAAGGAGTCTGAGGGGAAGCGCAAATATGTGCACAACGGCATTGAGTCTAAAAACAATGAGGCCACCGACGTGGAAGTCATTTGTGGTGAAGGCTTTGATGGTCTATGGTATAAAGGTCCCAAAAAGGTGAGCATCTATCGGTTCTACATTGCAGCGATTGCACGTCCCTCAGAGGTCCTAGAGGCTGAGAGAGAGAGAGAGAGAGAGAGATGATATAGATGTCATCAAACAAGCGCACAGCTAACGAGAATTATCTGTCAACAGATTGTGATTTGCGATGGCGGTGAGGAGATCTGGGATCTCGTCACAAAGGTACACTTTTCTGACAAGACACAGAACTAACGAGGCTCCGTTCCCGAGAATGCGCACGTTTTAGAACCGGGCTGTTGGCACTCTGGGCAGTCTGGCCGGAACGATTTGCCGACAGGGTCACAGACAGGCTGGCGACTGTTTTCGCCTCTCAGACTGCTGACAGGCAGCCAACAGCCTGTCAGTGGCAATGAGTGTAGAACTAGTTCCCCGATGCCCCCCGGCCCAGCTGGTGGATTTATGGACAGCACCTGCCGCAGCGGCGACGTAGATTTTGATTTGTCCAGGTTCAGCTGAGCGAGCCACAAGTCGATGGCGCTGTGTAGCTTATCCTGCACTGTCAATCTGGGTGACGAGCGAGGTAGCAGGAATTTGGTTTCTGACATTTCAGTGGTGTTGCAGGCCACAGAAAAAGGGCTTTGGTGCAAAGAGAAAGATTGTTTCCGTGAGCCTTGGAAGATTGATGGCCAGGTATTTTTGCCCCTTCCAATGCTGCTGTCCGTGGTCCCAGTACGCGTGCTAATTGTTGCATCATTCCAGGCCATTTGAATTCCATGTGCTGTCTTTCTCTATCTGGCCATGACTCTGTATCTGTTCCTGGTGTGTGCCGCTGTCGCAACAGTATAAGGACATAGAACGATGGGTCTATAACGGGATAGGCACCACTACGTACGCGGTGAACGCCAAGGGCCAGATGACTCTATGGTCACAAGAGGTATCAATCTGAGCACGTTTGTTTGTGTGGGTAGCATCTGTACAAGTTCTCAAGGGCTGACGAACTACTCGAGAGTTGATAGACAGGCTACAATTTTCTTCTTTAAGTTGGCTAGATCAACGGGAGAGATGAGACTTAACTTTTCGATGAGCCATGATTTTGTAAAAACAAAGTAGACGTGACACGGCTCTGTGGACACGCAGGATGAAACGGGGCCGATGGCATTGACGGACCGAGAGAAGATGCGGCTCAGGTAGCTTTTTTCAGATTTGCTGACACAATTGCTGAGGCTCCAAACTGTTGCCTGTCAACAGCCTTTCAGCCTGTTTGCGCTTCCTGGTTGTGTTGCCACTTGTCTGTTCCTGCAATGCTGCCTCATACACATCCAGCATTGAACAACAGCTGAGAGAAAGTAAGGCCCACAGGCAAATGATGCAGCTCTCGGCAAAAGAGAACAAAGGCAAGAAGCTCTCACCCGAGGAGAATGACCTCCAAAGGGAGGTGGTCAAACTCGTGGAGTGCTCGCCCAGCCATCGCCTTGGAAGCGGCATCTTCTCGTGGCGAATAAAGTCTCTCAAAAAGCTTCTCTCAAACAAGGTAATCACCCGGTTGTGGTTTGAAAATATTCTGGGAAATGTGGGGTCCTCACCTAAGGACCCCAGACCTCGTTTGACCTATATTTTTTCATTTCCATACAACAGCTAAAAAGAAGTAAGTAAAGTTAGTATGTAAAACTTAAATGCAACCAAACTGAATTGAATTTCTCTCAAATCACAAAAACAAAACGAAGTTATTTTTTTCGAAGGAAATTCTGAACCACTCTTGAGTGAAGCGTTGACGGCTGGTGATGCACTCAAATTCAGGTTGTATTTTGGACCAACTCTGAAGACGCACTTGCGGTCGGATCCGTGGCTGACAAGACCAACGTAAATCTCTACAAACCCGACAAACCCGAGGAGACGATAAATGGCATCCAAGCAAATGGGTCAGGCAACGAAATCATGGAGTAAGACCGTTTATCGTGTCTGTTGGATCATCTCTTGTGTGTGCATGCACGTGCTGGGCTCATCAATGTTGCGTGCGGATAGGTCCGCGCATGGCTTCGGGTATTCCCGAGGCCATGTGGCAACGTGCGACACTTTCTCTTACGGTTACGCCCATTGACAGGTTTTGGAAGTACGAGAAGAAGATTGGGGCGCTGCGGAAAAAGTATATCATGGAGGATCGGCAGCGATTGATGGACACCATTGAACGCTTTACTCCCACCTACAAAGCCGTCATCAAGAATCAAGGCCAGGTATCTTTGCGCACGCGTACAGCGTCTCTCGGAGTTTCTCATGAAAATCAGCGGCGCGCTCGGCAACAACTTTTGTGAAGCTGACAAGCTCTTTGCGCTTGGGTTTGAAACCTCAGGACGCTACGGATGATGGAGGCGACCACTACATGACCATGGATTACCAGCGCAAAATCACCAACATCGTCGCACTTGCTCTCGACATGTTCGTGCCTTCTCTGTGACTCTCTGGGCTTGCACCACAATTCGTGTCTTGTCCACATGTATGACCGGGCTGAGCGCCAGATGCCAGCGGAGGCTGCACGTCGCACGCGCTCACCAGACCGACACTGACTCCATGGCCAACAGGAATTTTCCAGACTTTGAAGAGGACAAAATTGCATGCTTTATCAAGACCCTCACAGAAAAGCGTATTGGTCCGACCTGGCACGTGCTTGTGGGCAGGTATGTAGTTGCGTGCGCAATGCGTCGCTAGTGCGAGTGGCTTTGCATCGTGCACGGTTGCTGAGCGTTCAAGGTGGCCATGCACAGGTCCTTTGGGTTTTCCGTCCAATGCGAAGCACGTCACTTCCTGTAAGTTTCTTGCGGTGCCCGCATCAGCGCCCCCTCTCTCGGCTGCTCACCGCTGCACCATCCGGACTTGCACGCCGCCATGTCTTGGCATCCCCACGTGTGCTGTGCCCTTGGGTGCGGAGAATGACAAGGAGTGGATGTTGCAGGCATATTTACATGCAGCACCTGGCGGTGGTCATCTGGAAGTCTGAGCCTGATCCAAACGCAAACAAGAAATAAAGCGAGCAAGTGCCCTGGACCCCTTATTACGGAGGCATATATGTGTGCGGTAAGCACGCAGACAACTTTGGTTGCCGACGACAGGGATACTGGCACTCGCAGACTTGGAGACCACACGGCTCTTCAGAACTCAGGAGGCCGTTGGAGAAGTGGCTGGGTTGTGTGCGCGGGGATTTGGAAGAGTAAATCAGACTCTACCATATCCCTGACCCCTGGCCCCCTAGGCCCCTCTCCTTCACCTCCCCACCGTTTCGAACACTAAGTCCCTGTCTTGCACCTCCCGTGTTCCTCTTTTTATCCCTCATGTCTTGGGTTCCGCCCAGATGTGCCTCTTTTTCACCCTCTAGGCTGATCCGGCCGGTGGAAAGAGAGGGAGTTCCGTTTATTGAATGTTTTACGCCGCGGGTCCCTGCAATACTAAGCACGCAGAAGCCGGCTCGGCTCACTATACTACCATAGTAATAGGCCTACCCCTGGTCCTGGTGGTCGACGTTCTTTGTCGACTCGGAGTCTGTCTTCAAATTCTAGTTTGAGTGATGTAATGTTCGTTTATTAATGGGGATCGCCACTGGCACCTATGGGGATGATCTAGTGCTTGTCAGCAAGCCTTAAGAGTCCTCACGGCTATGTTGAAACACATGCCAATCATGGTGTGAGAAATGCAGAGTCGAGATTAAGATCGACAAACCCAAAATCATGACCTTTTACACACACCTCAATCCAAGACAATTACACCTGGTCTATCACCTCTAATTTCCTCCCCTTCGATCACCCACATCAAACAATGCCACTTAAAAGGTTGACTCCTTTAAATACCTAGGTATCCCCATCGACAAAGACTTCACAATGAGTACTCTGTATACTCTAATACTCGATAATATCCAGAAGGCAAACGGGAAGCTTCAAGGACTCCTACGGGACCTTGAATCCAATCGCGAGCTCCGTAGCTCCCATCACTCCACATCAGGCCGAGCTAGCACCTCCCGCAGAACACTGTGCCATCTATGGAAATGATGTGTGCTAGTACATGCCACCCAATACCTGCGGTACAACGAAAGATACAAACCCCCTGGCTGACATGCGCGCGTGCGCAAGACATGGTGGACGGGTGCGAGGCAAGCTCAGGGCACTGACATTTTGGTTTGGAACAGGATCCGGCTGCCTGAAGGGGAGCCGGGTTTAATGAAGCAAAACCTTCCCAGAGAACATTTTCTAGAGAGAGTGTGTTGTTTATTGGTACTCAATTTAGTATCCTCTACACCTCAGTAAAATAATTTGTGTCACGGATCAAATTCCTGCCTAGAGGGTCTACGTCATTGCTGTACATTCACTTCCCCACTCAACTAAACGAAATACAAACCGAACTCAATAAGTCTAAAATAAAAACTTCAAAGTCAAAGTCAATGCAACCAGCGCTCGGCTGCTCTGGACTGCATAGCACAATACAAGCCGACCTGGGTACCCCAACCCTGACATATTACCAGATGAAGCAGCTCGCTCACACTTTCGCCGGCTAACAAAAATACATACGGACTCAATCCCCGGGCCTAGTCAATTTTATGACAGTGTCATCAGAATCATGATACAAAATGTATATGGCTCGGGCGTTTTGGACCACCGGCCGGACTGTTGACTTTCAAGTTGGAGTGTTTATTTCCCTGAAAAACGTCATCACCCGCCAGGTTCCGAGACGCATACATGCAGGTGTGTGTGTTTATTACTGAAGTACCTAGTACAAACCTGTTCGCGTGGGGGGGGGGGATAGTGTGTTACTGCGCGGTTATCGCCACAGTATTTGCATGGGACCACAGCCCTTTCTCCTTCTTAGAGGAACTCCCTCTCTTGCGATGCGGACCAAGTAGAATACAGACTTCTCATTGTATATAAAGCGCACACGTATTGATATCATCGCTGTATTATACACTTGCCCACAGTTGCGCATCCGCGCTGCTTGTTCTCTCTCACACAAGACGGTCCTCGCGGCACCGTCGCCTCGCGCACCGTGTGCGGATACGACCGCTCTGCGACGCTCGACGACGCTGCGACGCTCGACGACGCGACGCGCGACAACGCGACGCACGACGATCCCCTCCCCACCCCGACGACGACACGCAACGTCCGACGGAAACGCTGACTGAAGGCTTTTGCCTTTCAGCCTGGTTATTTATTCCAAAATCCCAAACCTGTAACAGCTTCCGAAATCGCCCCTATTCAGCGACCTTGGGCCTTTTTGCAACGAGGCCATATTTGCGAGATTCTATCTCAAGAGATTTCCCCAGAGATTTCCCTACGCCTTTGGTACTTTGGTAGTTGCGTATCCGCGGTAACGGTGTCATCCTCAGGACCCAGAGGGTTATTCAAGGGGGTGACAACGGCCACGTCGGGCGTCCTTGCGAGGTTTCCCCTGCTCCTCCCTGTCCGGAACTCTTTTGCGAGTTACGGGGCCTCTGCCGTCACTCGTACTTCGGACCGAGGACGTGTGGCAGAAGTAGGTAACCAAAGTCATCGAAGTGGTGGGGTCCGGGTTTCCAAAGAAACCTTTCTCCCCCCGCCTATTGGATCATCCCCTTGCCAACCCTGACAACCATAGAAGAACTTCACGATCTTTGTGTTGTAGCACACGAAACCCAATTAGTGCTGGGGTTTACGATGTATGGGTTATGCCCCTTTGTCACACACAAAGACTACATCATTCCCTTTGCGACAATGAACAAACCTCAGTTGCAATGTCTACGGCACAAGTGCAGGCAATTTGGAAATGACCCAATGGCGTTTACGGCGTTGATTTTTACATAGTAGATATTGAAAAATCATCCCACAAATTTGACGATGATTTGATGCTTTTCGCAGCAGTATCTATCATCTGGAAGGGACTGAGTTGTACATCTCAAAAGAAACATGGATGTGAACGTTTGATATTGCACTCGTCCTATATAAACTCTTGTCCTCTTTGGTAGTAGTAATCTTGGCACTAAGTCCTACGTACCGTGTTATTTGGACTCCTCGGTAGTAATCTTGACACTAAGTCCTACGTACAGTGCTATTTGCAGATTCCCCATCTTTCCAAATCGCGTCTTCTCCGCCCGGGGTACGTGACCATCCCCGTCTTCTCCGCCCGGGGTACGCGCCGAGTCCCGGTCACCCGTCCGGGACCAACGTCACGTTCCAACCCTGGACTATTCCCGCCGGAGACTAACCCACTCATGCCGGAGGATACCGCTGCATTACCGCCGGGGACTAACCCCCATCCGCCGGGGGCTACCCCACACACGCCGGGGGATACCGCTCCATACCCCACACACGCCGGGGGTCGCCCCACTCTAACATAGTGGAGGACATAGGAGGTGATGTGTGTGTTTATTACTGCAGTACCTAGTACAAACCTGTTCGCGTGGGGGGAGGGGGATAGTGGAGGTGGGCCCGGGACCCGTGAGGAACCCGGTACTTTAAAACAGGGTGCGCCTGTTTTCCCTGGTTCCTCTCGTTTGGAAATCGAATTCAAAACTCCAGGGTTGCTGGTGGAAGACCCAACCACTGGCACCAACCCATCGGGGGATCTGATCCCAACCATCAGGGGATCTGGACTCGGAGACCACCCTTCCCCCAGGTATGTGTTTATTACTACAGTACCTTGTGTGTTCCAATCACAGTGCATCGCAAGACACACTGAGGAACTACACGAAGTGCAGGGGAATATTAAGCATGGTCACGCTTCGAGCCCTCTCTCGGCATGGTCACGCTTCGAGCCCTCTCTCGCTTGACACAAGAACTACACAGATGAGGATTCTAGCCGTAAGTTGATGTGCGCAACTCACGATCTAGCGCCCCCTTTCCGTCGACCTTGTGGTCGACAACACAAGGGTATTTCTATTAAGAACAACAATCAGACAGATCAGAGCGTTGTCGTTGCTGTCTCCGCTCTGTGTCGGAGCCACCCGCGCCTTCGCTCCCCTTCGCACCTGACTGTCGGTCTGGATGTGGAATCAGGCAGAAAGGGCGTCGTCGCATAGGCTGTCTCCATGAGGAGACATCCTGCGCAACATCGTTCCGCATCGGCCCGCTTTCACGCCTAATTCCGGAACCTTGAGAACACCGCTGGAACCAGGTGTTTCTTGAAACGGTCACGGTTCGGCGAGTCCTCGGTGAACTGGAATAAGAAGCTGGTTGCTTGAGATCTATTTACGCTCTGATCATCGCTGAACTCAGACATATCTATTACAAAGCTGTTCGCGTGGGGAGAGGGAGATAGTGGAGGACATGTGCTACGAGAGACGACGAGCCGAGGTCTTAGTGGACTAGCCTCTCCATCACGCACTAGGGAACGCGGGGGGGGAGGGAGATTGTGTGAAAGAAGGAGGGAGAGGAGAAGGGGAGCGCGAGAAGGAGCGTGCACTGGAGCTGTCACTAGGCCACAACCCTCGATATTGAGGTTGATCCTCAACGCCGCCGCTTTGGAGGCTGCGAGTCAGACTTTTCTCTTCAGTGACTGATAGAATGCCGCGCGCTTGAAACGGAACGAGTCCGAGGGGTAGTTTTGCGATGACATTCATTCCAGCGGCAGTGAAGTGCGCCCCGGTCTCCCAGTGTGCCTGTAAGAAAAAGAAGACGCAAAAACTCGCCGTGCATGCCGCAGCTAGTGCTAACAATCGCGGGAAGAAAAAAAATGTTCTGATTGTCAGCGTATTGTTGCCCATAGGTGTTGATCTTACGCTGCGCAGCAACACGCATCGGGCCGTCAAGGTCCTGGGAGTGTGTTAGGTTGCTGTTTTGCAGCACGTGGCTGCTTGACCCACACCTGGCGTGGGCAATGCTGAGGTCAAAGACCAAGCGACATCCGGCTTCCGGCTTGATCCCTCAGATAGCTCCGAATCTCCACATTGCCGCGCCGTTGGCCTGCGCTTGCCGTCACTCCATGTTGAGTGCGTACCGTGTGTCCGGCCGTGCGGAACAACGGCCCCAATACGGACACCATCCAGTCGTGCGCATTGGTTGCACCTGAGTGAGCTGTGCATGTGGAGGTGTGGTCGCCGTACAAGTCTAGGGGGTGCTTTTTGCAACCGCACTTAGCAAGCGGGCTGTTGTGGAGACGGGGGAGGGAGGAAAGCACTGGGACACCTAAACCTAGCGTCGTGGAAACAAACCACTCGAGGCCCGCGGCGGTGACGAGCGCCTCCACTTTTGAGGGCTCCGTGCAGTTCACCACCTCGTAGTCGTAGTCGTAGAGCTCGTCGCCCGGCCGCCCGCAGTTTGCATGGCC
>Ga0315899_10006999_pt1 | contig 12140 bp, 13 predicted proteins | sample LakEriMetagenome_2_FD_203518 | JGI IMG/M metagenome (GOLD analysis project Ga0315899, IMG submission 203518) | Freshwater fungal communities from buoy surface, Lake Erie, Ohio, United States - Buoy 4 MA112 | ecosystem: Environmental > Aquatic > Freshwater > Lake | place: USA: Lake Erie, Ohio... | reverse complement strand
CGAGAAGGGTATAGATGATGTCGGTCCTGATGGCGCGCCTATCCGTCACGGGTTCAACCGGGCGCCAGGCTTCCAGTGGGCGGCAGACGATATAGGTCACGATGATGCCGAAAATGCTGAACAGGGCGAAATCTACCCATTCCAGCATCTCATCAGCGATATTCATCAGATCGGTCGCATACAGCACGGGCTGCAGGAAGGTTTCAAAAATCCAGCCGGTCAGACGGGTATGCCACTCATCAAGGGTCTTCAACATGGGCTAGCGCCTGCCCTCCGCGGTCAATTGGCCGAAGCAAAATCCCCTGGCCTGCAAGCCAGACAGCACATCTTCAAGAACATTGGCGTAGGGTTCCTTCCGGCTGCGCACCCCCCAATGCATCACCAGCACCTCACCATCCCTGATGGTTCGAAGCGCACGGTCTCGCAGCGCGGCATTGGGGTGGGCGTCGCTGTTCAGTTCATCGCCAAGGAAACCATTCTGCGTCCAGCCCTGGTGACGCAAGCCACAGGCTTCAGCCATGCGCAGCGCATTTGGTGTGGTGATACCGCCCGGCGCGCGCCAGAGCGGCAAGACCACCGCATCCGGCACGGCGGCGCGCAGCCTTTCGATGGGCGCGCTTAGTTCCCGACACATCGCGGCCTGATCCAGCCGATCCTCATTTTTTTTGTCGTAAGAAACGAAGCGGACCATGCCGGGCGCGGGATCGCCGCGGAAATACCAGTGGCGGTCCGTGTGGCTGGCAAAAACATGGCCTTCGGCCGCGCGGGCACGCCAGAAGGCGGCCCAGCCTGGGTCGAGGCTTCCATCGCCGCGATGCGTTGGCTCCTGCGCCACAAAAAGCGTGGCGCGGATGTTGCGGCGCTTCAGGATTTCGGCGATTTGCTCCGCTTCGCGTCCCCAGCCCGTATCAATGGTCAGGTACACTGTGCCCGCCGCGCAGCGAGCCGGTGTCTGAGCGGCAAGCCCGATTGGCGCCAGCGCGGCAATGCCGATGAAGCCGGCCAGCAAGCGGCTGAGAGCCTTTCTCATGGCCAAAACGCTATCATCGCGCCGCGCGGGGCTGGACGAAAATGCCATGCGGGCTGCGCCCGACACGGATGGTTGAAACTTCGCCCGAGGCCGGGTCCAGCCTTGCGATCCGGCCCGCCCAGCGGAGCGTTGTCCAAACCGCGCCATCGGGGGCGAAGGCAATACAGTCCGGCCCGCCGGGAACTTCATGAATGCGCCGAACTTCAAGCGTAGCCGGGTCTATTTCCGCAATGCGGCTTTGCACGCGGCTTGTGGCCCAAAGGGTCTTGCCGTCAGGTGCGGGGAAAATCGTATGCGCTCCGCGCCCGACGCGAATGGTGCTTTCCACCTGGCGGGTTTCTGGGTTGAGGACGGCAAAATGATCCCTGCCCATGATGCCCACAATCAAGCGGCCACGATGCCAAATGATGCCGGCAGGTTCCGGGCCAACCTGGGCCTGCCAAAGGATGCGGCGTTCCTGAAGATCAATCGCCATGACCGTGCCATCACCCTGAATGGTGACATAGGCAATCCGCGAATCAGGGCTGAAGGCGATGTGGGAGGGCTTATTGCCGGCACGCAGCCTTTCCAGAAGCCGCAATCCATTCGCATCGTAAATGTCCACCTGGCCGCGCCTGAGGCTCGCAACCACCAGAAGCTTGCCATCGGGGGTGAAATCCAGATGATAGGGATTGGAAATGCGTTCGCGGCGCAGGACGGTGCCGGTTGCGGGTTCGACAAACAGAATTTCATTGCCCACCGAATCGGCAATCAGCAATTCCTTGCCATCCGGCGACAGCACTAGGTGATGTACTTCGCGCAGACCCTCGATCCGCCGCACTTCCTCGCCTGTGCGAGAATCGATTTTCACGATGCTGGGGTCGGTGGAATTCAGCACATAGACAAGATCGGCCCGCGCCGGGGCGCATAGGGCAAGCAATCCGAAGCCAAGCCCAAGCAATGAACGGATCATGACGCGGCCGCAGGTTCAAAGGTCATGGCGATGCCATTCATGCAATAGCGCTGGCCCGTGGGCGGCGGCCCATCGGGAAAGGCATGGCCAAGATGGCCGCCGCACTGGGCGCAATGCACTTCTGTCCGCACCATGAAAAGCGACCGATCAACATGGGTGGCCACGGCGCCTTCCAAAGGGGCATAGAAGGAAGGCCAGCCAGTGCCGCTTTCATACTTTGTCGTCGCGTTAAAAAGCGGGGTGCTGCAGCCACCGCAAAGGAAGCGACCTGCCCGCTTTTCCGCGTTCAGTGCCGATGTCCCGGGCCTTTCGGTGCCGTGCTGGCGCAAAACGCGAAAGGCTTCGGGGGAAAGGGCCGCGCGCCATTCGCTTTCGGTCTTCTGGATCGGAAAGACCTCATCTTGCGGCTTGTTTTGCTTAAAAAACACCATGCCCCTTATGCCCCTTGATTGGATTTCAGCAAATCGGCAAAATTCTTTCTGAATTTCACGACTTTGGGTGCCACAACGGCCTGACAATAGCCCGACCAGGGGTTGCGCGCGAAATAATTATGATGCTCGGGTTCAGCCGGCCAGAATTGGGTCAGCGGCACGATCTCGGTCACGATCGGGTTGCCCCAAAGCCGCGCCGCGGTGAGTTCCGCAATAACTTCCCGCGCGCTGGCGTCCTGCGTGGCGTCATGCGTCAGGATGATGCTGCGATATTGCGGCCCTACATCAGCGCCTTGGCGGTCCTTGGTGGTGGGGTCGTGGATGGCAAAAAAGACCCTCAACAGGTCCGAAAAGGACACAATGGCGGGGTCATAGCTGACCTGCACCACCTCGGCATGGCCGGTGCGCTTGCCACAAACCTCCTCATAGGAAGGATTGGCGACATGCCCACCTGCATAGCCGGAAGTCGCGGTGGCGATGCCCTTCATGCCGAGGAACACGGCTTCCAGACACCAAAAACACCCGCCGCCAAGTGTCGTCTTTTCCATCTCAATCCCCGCCTAAGGGCCCTTGGGGGACGCTATTCTCCCGCCGCAGGCTACAACCAAACTTCGAACGAGGTCTCTATATCGGTCAGGCTTTGGCTACCTGCAAGGATGCCGGTCAGGCTGTCGCTTTTGGTGAGTTGTCGGTCAGCCTTGGGGGGCAGGAAACACCCCTGGCCGCTGCCGATAGGCGACGATTCACGATGGTTGGAAGCAGAAAACGGCTCTCTGGCGATTCGCGCCGCTCATCCGAAAAGGCTTTCTCACGCGTATTGCAGGGCACGGTGGCGAGCATGTTTCTCGCCGACGATTCTCGCAGAAAACTTGAGGATGCGGCGAATCCTATGAACCAATGGTCCTTTTCGATCTTGATCGCATCAATTGGGAAGGGTTATACCCATTCAGGAATAACGGGGTCACACCATGCATCGTCGCTCATGGCTGGTCTTGGCCTCCGTGGCCTTGGCGCCCGCGACTTCTGGCGCAGCGCCGCGACCATTGATCGCCGCCGCCGCCAGCTTACAGCCGGTGCTGGAGGAAGCGGCAGCGTTGATCTCGGCGGAAACCGGCATCGCGCCGCGCTTTGCCTTTGGCGCCAGCGGCAATCTGGCGCGGCAGATCGTGCAAGGCGCACCTTTTGAGATGCTGCTGGCGGCGGATGAGATCAGCATCCAGAAACTCGCCGAAGCGGGACAGTTGCGCGATGCGGGCCATGTCTTCGCAGTGGGAAGGCTTGCGCTGTTTGCGGTGCGCGGCTCGGCACTTGATCCCGCGGCCGGGCTGGAAGCGCTGCGTCCCTTATTGGCGGCGGGGCGCGTGCAACGCTTAGCCATCGCCAATCCGGAAATCGCCCCCTATGGCCGCGCTGCCGAGGAAGCCCTGCGCCGCTTGAACCTTTGGGAGGCCCTGCGCCCGCGGCTGGTCTTTGGCGAAAACATCGCCCAGGCGGCGCAATTCGCCATGATGGAAGGGACGACGGGCGGCTTGATTGCGCATTCTCTCGCGCTATCGCCCGCAGTAAAGGCGCGCGGCAGCTTCAGCCTGGTGCCGGACGCTTTGCATGACCCGCTCCGCCATTGGTTGGCGCTGACCAAGCGCGCGAGTGAAGCGGCGCTGCGCGTGCAGGCCTGGTTGCTCTCCCCCCAGGCGGCGGCGGTCTTCGCGCGGCATGGCTTAGAGGCACCTTGACGGATGGATTGGCCCGCCCTTCGCCTTTCGCTTTGGCTTGGCCTCAGCACGGTGGTGATCCTGCTGCCCTTTGCACTTTGGCTCGGGCGGCATTTGGCGCTGCGGCGCTTTGCCGGGCGGGGCATAATTGAAGCTGTAGTGGCGCTGCCGCTGGTGCTGCCGCCGACCGTGCTTGGCTTTTATTTGCTGACCGCCTTTGGCGCCGGCACCTGGTTCGGTGGCGCCTTTCAGGCGATATTCGGCCGGACCCTTGCCTTTTCCTTTGAAGGACTGCTGTTGGCGAGTGCCATTGCGAATATCCCCTTCGCCGTGCAGCCGATCCAGAACGCCTTTGCCGCCATCCCGCCTAATCTGCGCGAAGCGGGTGCGACTTCCGGCATGACCCCCTGGGCAGTGTTTAGGCGGATTGAATTGCCGCTCGCCTGGCCCGGCATTGCCACCGCCATTGTGCTCACCTTCGCCCATACGCTTGGTGAATTTGGCGTGGTGCTCATGGTGGGCGGCGCCATCCCGGGTGAAACCCGTACCGCCGCCATTGCCATTTATGATCGTGTGCAGGCTTTTGACGATGCCGCCGCGGCTAGCATGTCTGCCCTGTTGCTCGTGATCTGCCTGGTGGCGCTGCTGCTGGTGCAGCGCTTGACGCGTGGGATCGGGCGCCGACGCCATGGCTGATCCGGGTCTCAGCCTGCGCCTGAAGGCCACAGCGCCGATCGCGCTTGACCTCGCGCTCGATTGCGCGCCGGGGGAGTTGCTCGCCATCATCGGCCCGTCAGGTGCGGGCAAATCCACCACACTCCGCGCCATTGCCGGGCTGCATCATCCCGAAAGCGGCCATGTGATCTGCGACGGCGAGGCGTGGCTCGACACAAGCCGCGCGCTTGACCTGCCAGCACATCGTCGCCGCGTGGGGCTGGTGTTTCAGGATTACGCGCTATTCCCGCATATGACTGCGCTGGCCAATGTGATGGCAGCGATGGGCCATCTGCCCGCCGCTGAGCGCGCCCCCCGCGCCGCCGCCCTTCTGGCGCGTGTGCATCTGGCTGGGCTTGAACAACGCCGCCCGGCCGAGCTTTCCGGCGGGCAACAACAACGCGTTGCTGTTGCGCGGGCTTTGGCGCGCGACCCTGCCGTGCTGCTGCTGGATGAACCCTTCAGCGCCGTGGACCGCGCCACGCGTCGGCGCTTGCAGGTGGAATTGGCCAATTTGCGCCAGGGGCTTTCCATCCCGATCATCCTGGTGACGCATGATTTGGATGAGGCCGCTTCCCTCGCGGATCGCATGCTGCTGTTGCATCGGGGCAGGGGGCTGCAAACCGCGCCGCCCGCAGAAATGCTGGCCCGCGCTGCCTCGGCCGAGGTCGCGCGGCTGCTTGATCTGCGCAATCTGTTTACCGGCGTGATCCTGGCGCATGAGGATGGCCTGACACGGCTCCGCTGGGGCGATCAGCTCCTGGAAGCCGCCCCCATGCCAAGCCTGCCGCCTGGCACCGCCGTGGATTGGCTGATTGGCGCGGGCGGCGTGGTGTTGCATCGCCGTGGCCGGCCTTCGGCTGGCGAAAGGGAGAACCCGGTTTCTGGCACCATCATCGCGCTGCTGCCGATGGGCGAGGAAATGCGCGTGACCTTGGATGTGGGCGATCCGGAGGGAAGGCAATTGACCTTCGCCCTGCCGCGCCATGCCGCGCAGCGCAATGGTCTGGCGCCAGGCGAGGCATGCAGCGTTTCCCTGCTGCGCGATGCGCTGCATGTGATGCCCCGGCCATGACGGAGGCGGCACTTTGGCTGCGCATTGATCTCGCCGATGGCCGCGTGGGCCCTGGCAAGATTGCCCTGCTGGAGGCGATTGCCGAGGCTGGTTCGATCAGCGCCGCCGCACGGTCGCTTGGCATGTCCTATCGCCGGGCCTGGGAATTGGTCGCGGAACTGAACCAGACCTTTTCTTCCCCGGTGGTGGAGCGCATCACCGGCGGCGCTGGGGGCGGAGGCGCCAAGCTCACCCGCCTGGGGGAAGCGCTGGTGCTGGGCTTTCGTGACATTGAAGCCGCCGCCAGCCGGGCCGCAGCCGCGCATTTGCGCCGACTGGCCAAAGGATGAAGCGGGGCACCTTGCGGCGGAGCGCTGGGCGCGCTGCAATGCCCTTATGAGTGATACCCCAAACGCCCCCGCCCGCCCGGCTTCCTCTGTCATGCTGCTGCGTGATGGGCCAGGCGGCATGGAAGTTTTCATGGTGGTGCGCCACCGCCAGATTGATTTCGCCTCTGGCGCCTTGGTGTTTCCCGGTGGGCGCGTTGAAGCGGCTGACAAGACACTTGGCGGAGGCGACGCCCACGCGGCCTTTCGCGTCGCGGCCATTCGTGAGACCTGGGAAGAATGCGGCGTATTGCTGGCGGAAGCAGGCCAGGCGCCGGAAGCCGAGGGCGAATTCGCTGCCATGCTTGCCCAACGCCGTCTGGTGCCCGCGATCTCCACACTCGGGCATTTCGCGCATTGGATCACGCCGGTGGAAGTGCCCAAGCGTTTTGACACGCATTTCTTCCTGGCCGCCGCGCCCGAGGATCAGGCCGCGGTGCATGATGGACATGAAGCGGTGGATAGTGTCTGGATCAGGCCCGCCGATGCCTTGGCGGAAGGCATTGCCGGCACCAAGAAGCTGGTGTTCCCGACACGCATGAACCTGACCAAGCTTGCCCGGCATGAAAGCGTGGCGGAAGCCTTCGCCGCCGCGCGCGCCAAGCCCGTGGTAACCGTATTGCCCGAACTTGTGGGCATGACCCCTGAAGGGCGCATCCTGCGCCTGCCTCGCGCAGCCGATTATGGCGGCGAGGAATTCCTGGCGGGCGACCCGCCTTCCATGTGATGGAGAACCCAGCCATGCTGCCTCGCCGCCTTCGCTTCGGCATTTTCTTGGCCCCGTTTCATCGGGTTGGCGACAACCCAACGCTTGGGCTCACGCGCGATTTGGAATTGATCGAATGGCTTGACCATCTGGGCTTTGATGAGGCCTGGATTGGGGAGCATCATTCCGCCGGCTGGGAAACCATCGCCAGCCCGGAAATCATGATTGCGGCGGCGGCGGAACGCACCAAGCACATCAAGCTTGGATCAGGTGTGACCAGCCTGCCGTATCACCACCCGTTGCTGGTCGCGCAGCGCTTTGTGCAGTTGGACCACATGACGCGCGGGCGCGTGATGCTGGGCTGCGGGCCGGGCGCGCTGGTATCGGATGCTTTCATGATGGGCATTGATGCCGCGCATCAGCGCCGGCGGATGGATGAATCGCTCAATGCCATCACGCGGCTTTTGGCCTGCGAAGAACCTGTGACCATGGAAACCGATTGGTTCACCTTGCGTGAGGCACGGCTGCATCTGGCGCCTTATTCGGAACCGCGTTTCCCGATTTCCGTTGCGTCTTCCACCACGCCATCGGGCGCGCTGGCAGCGGCGAAATATGGGCTTGGGCTGATATCGCTGGGTGCCGGGCTGCCGGGTGGGCCGAAATCACTCGCCGGGCAATGGCAGATGGCGGAAGCGGAAGCCGCCAAGCATGGCCAGAAGATGGAACGGCGCAATTGGCGCCTGGTGGTCAATCTGCATTGCGCTGAGGATGATGAACGTGCGCTGCGTGATGTGCGCCATGGTGAGGCGTTGGAGACGCTGACCTATTTCAGCGAAACCTTGGGCCGGCCACCGATGCGTTCGGAAGACCCGCTGCGCGATGGGTTGGCGATGGGGTCAACGCTGGTGGGATCACCGGAAACTGTGGCGGCGGGGATTGAGCGTTTGCTGAGCTTCACCGATGGCGGGGCAGGGGGCGTGTTGTTCCGCGCCCATGAATGGGCCGATCGGGAAGCCACCATGCGGTCCTTTGAACTTTTCGCGCGTTGGGTAATGCCGCGCTTCCAGGGCTCGCTCGTGATGCCGCAGCAATCGCGTGATTGGGTCAGCAGCAATCGCGAAAGCATCTTTGCGCCGAATATGGCAGCGCTGAAGCAAGCCTTCCGTGATGCAGGGCAGGATGCGCCGGAGATGTCGCGGCTCAAGCTGCATACCGGCAAGGTTGAAGTGCCGCAGGTTTGAAGCCCATGATCACGCGGCGTGGCTTAGCGGCGGCGGCCTTGGTGCCGCTTGCCGTGCCGGTCGCGGCGCAGGGTGCGGCGATCAGTCGCATTGCCTTCGGAACCTGTGCCGATGAGAAGCTGCCTCAGCCGATCTGGCGCGCGGTGCGTGCCTGGCAGCCTGAATTCTTCATCTTCGCCGGTGATAATGTCTATGGCGGGGTGCGGCGGCATGATCTGGCGGAATTGCAGGAAGCTTATGCCCGGGCGCAGCAACATCAGGAATTTATGGGCTTCATCGCTGGCCAACAGCATCACACCGCGATCTGGGATGATCATGATTTTGGCGTGAATGATGGCGGCGTTGAAAACCTCTTCAAGCAGGAAGCGAAGGAAGCGTTTCTGGAATTCTGGCGCGTGCCGGCCGATGACATCAGGCGCCGGCGCGACGGGATTTATCATCATTTGACGCTGGGGCCCGCAGGGCAGCGCGTGCAGATCATTCTGTTGGATACGCGCTGGTTCCGTTCACCCTTGCGCATCACCGATGCGCGTGGTGCGCCCGGGCGGGAACGCTATTTGCCGGATGATGATCCGGCAAAGACCATGTTGGGCGAAACGCAATGGGATTGGCTTGGCCAATGCCTGCAAGAACCGGCGGAGCTGCGCTTGATTTTTTCCTCCATCCAGGTCGTGGTCGAAGGCCATGGCTGGGAGCGCTGGGGCAATTTCCCGCTTGAACGCCAGCGGCTTTATGATTTGATCGCCAGCACCAATGCGCACGGCGTGGTGTTTCTATCCGGTGATCGGCATATCGGCGCGCTTTATCGTGAAAGTCAGGGCACGCCCTATTCACTGACGGAAATCACCTCAAGCGGTATCAACCGGCAATTTGTGAATGCGCGGGAACAAGGCCCCAATCGCATTGGGGAACTTTATCCGCGCGTCAATTTCGGCACGCTGGAGATTGATTGGCAGAACAAGCGCGTGACCTTGGCGCTGCGTGATGAAGAAGGCACGGTGCAGCGCCATGTCTCACTGGCGCTGGATGATCTACGGGCGAGTTAGGCGGGGTGGTGATGGCAGCGGTAGAACCGCCATCACCAAGCGACCATCAATTGATGCGTAGATTAAGGCGACGGATTACCGCCCCTTCTTCTTCGATAATCTTCTCCACTGAAGCGCGGTAATCCTCGCTATTCTTGTAGATCAGCGGCATGTCGAAGCGTTCCAGCGCGGTGGTATGCACCGGATCATAAAGTGCTTGCTTGAAGCCATCATGCAGCACTTTGACAATGCCTGGATCAACGCCCTTGGGCGCGGCAATGCCATAGGGTGAGGTGGAGACGATATTGATGCCGCTTTCGACAAGCGTCGGCGCATCCGGGTACCGCTTGGCGCGTTGTTCGCCCCAGGTGCAAAGCAAGCGAAACTGCCCGCCATCCACCAATGGCGCCCAGGAAGTTGAATCCACCATCGCCTGGGTCTGCCCACTCAGCAGGGATTGCGCATTATCGGCGCCGCCCCGGAAGGGCACATGCAGGAATTCAATGCCGCGTTCGAGGGCGATGCGTTCCATGGTGATGTGGAGCGTGGTGCCAACGCCGGGCGATCCATAAGCGACCTTGCCCGGATTGGCTTTGGCGTAGGCGAGGAATTCTTCCCAATTCTTCCAGGGGCTATCGGCCTTCACCACCACACCGAAAAGATAGCCGGTCAGGTGAATGATATAGGTGAAATCCTTCATCGGGTCCCAGGTCGGGCGGCTCGACATCATTGGGAAGCGGAAGACGGTGATGGGCAATTGCCCGACCATATAGCCATCGCCGCGCTGTTCCTGCGCCATGGCCGCCGCGGCCAAGGTGCCGCTGGCGCCGCCGCGATTGTCAATAATCACCTGCTGGCCAAGATAGCGCGATCCCGCTTCAGCCAAGGCGCGCAATTGGCCATCGGTGGAACCGCCGGGCGGCCAGGGCACGATCAGGCGAATGGGACGATTGGGAAAGCCTGATTGCGCAATGGCGGGCGTTGCAAGCAACCCCGCAGCGCGGTCATGGCAATGCGGCGTGTCAGTTTCATGTTTTCCTCCCGGTTTTGGCGCGGTGCTGGCATGGCCCACGCTATTTCATGTTCAGTCTAACATCGGGCAGCACGTCAAGACTATGGCTGCGCCTCTGCCCAACACCTGGCCCTTGCATCCGCAATGCGCTGACTGATGGCGGTAATGGTCGCACGATCCTGCGCCAGGGTATCGCGCCGGCGCGATAGTAGCGCTGCCATGGCCTCCGGCGCTGGGCCACCTTGCACATTGCGCCCGATCAGATTTTCTGCCGGATCAAGTGCGGCGCGGAGCTTCGCGGCTGGAATATGCAAGGCTTTGCCGAACAGCACTTGCGCAGCCGCGTCCAAAGCAGCGCTTGAAATGTTTTCTGCCGTGCGGCCTTCGGCCAGTGCATCGCGTACGACAATGGCGACGATGTTATGCGCCATGCGGAAGCTGAGGCCGGTTTCGCGCACAATCACATCGGCCAATTCGGTGGCCGAGCCAAAACCCTCGCGCGCCGCATTTTCCATGCGGCCCTTATTCAGGCTGATGCCCTGCATCACTTCCTGAAACAGGGCCAGGATCCGCCGGCTACGAAGTGCTGCATCCAGCACAGGTTCATTCACCGCCGTCACCGCGTCATTCACATCGGCGAAGGCGGTATTCTTCGTGCAAGCCATGGCGGCGTGCTGCGCGCCCTGCACCATTGCTGCCGCTGCCTTCAGATGTTCAAGCGCCACGGGGTTTTTCTTCTGCGGCATGATGCTGGATACCGCCGAATGGCGATCCGCCAATTCGACAAAACCATATTCCCAACTGCCCCAATTCTGCAGATCGGTCGCGAGGCGCGACAGCAACGTCATCATCACGGCCATGGCCGAAGCGGCTTCCAGCGCATCATCGCGCGATGATACTGCATCATAGGCAAGTTCCAGCGGCGCAGCGAATCCAAGCGCATCAGCGGCCCAGGCGCGATCAAGCGGGAAGGCGGTTGTGGAAAGTGCGCCCGCGCCCAAGGGGCAAAAATCACAATGCGTCAGCGCGCCCATCAGCCTTTGATGATCACGCGCCAAAGCATCCGCGGCCGAGGCCAGCCAATAGCCAAAGGTGATCGGCTGCGCGTGCTGGCCATGCGTATAGCCGGGCATGATGGTGGCGATGTGTTCCTCAGCCAGCGTAAGCATCGTCTGCCGCAGATCAGCCAGCAACCCCAGTACCACCAGCAATTCCGTGCGCAACGCCATGCGCCAGGTGGTTGCGTTCAGATCATTCCGGCTGCGGCCAGTATGCAGCCGCCCGCCAATATCGGGACCAAGTTTTTGGATGATCAGTTTCTCGACATAGGAATAGAGATCTTCCTGCCGATAATCCACCGGCACCGCATCCGGCCCGGCATCAGCCATGGCAATAACTTCCGGCAGGATCCGCGCCATGGCATCGCGGGCGATGATGCCTTGGCGTTCCAGCATCAGCCCATGCGTCAGATGCACCCACATCTCATGCTGAAAGACATAATGCTGCGCCCGCGCGACTGACCCGCGGTAATAGCTTTCCACCAATAATGGCGAAGGCGGTTCCTTCACCCTTTCGCGTAAATTCGCCGCCTCCGTCATCTGCAACCTCTCTCAGGGACGCTGATTGCTGAGAACCACCGTGCCGGAGGCGGAGAACATGCCGCCCACACCATGCGCCACGCTGATTTTCACATTGGGCACCTGGGCCGGCGCTGTGCCGCGCACCTGGCGCACGCTTTCTTGCAGAGCGAACATGCCATACATGCCAGTGTGCGTATAAGAAAGCCCACCGCCATTGGTATTGATCGGCAGTTTGCCACCCGGCGCGGTATTGCGTTCCCAGATGAAATCCTTCGCCTCACCACGCTTGACGAAGCC
>Ga0315899_10006998_pt1 | contig 12142 bp, 10 predicted proteins | sample LakEriMetagenome_2_FD_203518 | JGI IMG/M metagenome (GOLD analysis project Ga0315899, IMG submission 203518) | Freshwater fungal communities from buoy surface, Lake Erie, Ohio, United States - Buoy 4 MA112 | ecosystem: Environmental > Aquatic > Freshwater > Lake | place: USA: Lake Erie, Ohio... | reverse complement strand
CTTTATGCTTGGATTGAGCCCCATTCCCGGAAAACGAGCGTGCTCGTAATCCTAAAACTCTACGATGTTTTATCCCAATAACCCTTGCTTGAGTGAGGGAATAAACAAAAAAGTCCGAGCCTTGTGAAACAAGGTGGACTTTATGCTTGGATTGAGCCCCACCCCAGGAAAACGAGCGTGCTCGTAATCCTGTTAATATTTGAATTTATTGAAATACCCACGGAAAAATATTCGACTCCGATGGAGTCGCTTTGTTCAGGACAATGATACAGTAAACTATAGGACTCCGCTGGAGTCCAAGGTTATACACAAATATCCAATAACTGTACTGAGCGACCCCATCGGGGTCGAACAAAGCATAACCAACAATCAATTCGCAGATGCCTTGTTTAATCTTCAACTCCGTGGAGCATCACATTTGTATTCAATTACAGCTGAAACACTGGTCTCCGTAGGAGTCCTATATTGTACATAATATCCATTACCAATACTTCGCGACCCCAGCGGGGTCGAATAGCCCAAAGCCAATATTTGAAATGAATATACTCTTGTGCCAAAATACACGCAAAATCCATATTTAAAAAAAGGCATATTGAATACTCAACATGCCTTTTTTAATGTTTTCTTTATTTAAAACCCATTAAGGTTTCACAAAGCGCAATACGCCACGTGCTCCTGAGGATAGACTATAATGCACAAAATAAATTCCCGGATTCCAATTCGTCAGTTGAACTTGCGTTGATGAAACATTCGAAACGTGTTGCGCAGCCATCACGCTACCGTTTATTGAATAAATGGTCAATTCGCCGCGCTGAAGCGTATGCAGGTTAATGGAAGCACACCCGTCCTGAACGCAAATGCTCGGTACAAACGTAGATTCCGTTAGTCCCAATTGTGATGCATAAAATTGATCTATAATTAATAAGGTATTATAATTCGTATTCTTCTGCGGACAATGAATCTCTAAACTTGCGGTATACGCTTGAGCTAACGGAGGGAATAAAGAATATCCAACCACATAGGTTGCCATTACATTTGCCGGAACCAAAGTGTCATAGACTTGCCACGTAAGATAGATGCTGTCTAGCGCATTTGGGTTACCGCTTGGAATATACTGGGAACCAGAAATAAAGGCTGCACCAATGGCATTGTAGTCTATGCTGCAATCAAGCACTTGTTGCATTCCTAGGGAATCAATTACGTTTGGAATATTATTGTTATTAATTACAAATACCGTGTCATTTCCTGGATTTATGGTCGCCGAAACGGTAAAACTATCACAACTGACACACCCATTCATATCTGTAACACAGCACGTGTATACGCCAAGGCCTAATGAATTTATCGTACTGGTTGTGGAACCATTACTCCACTGGAACACGTACGGAGCGGAACCGCCAACAGCTGTTACTGAGGCTGATCCATCGAATGTATTTGGAGAACTTGCAGCTGTCCCCGTGATTACCGCCTGCAAACCGTTACATGGATTACCTGAAATAACAAACGTTGCCGTAACAGAATCAATGAATGTGGTATAATACACGCCATATGTTCCAGGACAAAGGTTAGAAACACTGGTAACTCCTTGCGCTAAAATCGCGCCGTTCGAGTACCAAACAATCGTATTGGTGATAACAATATTTGGATTCGTGATGGATGCCGAACCGTCACAGGCATTTGGACTTGAAGCATCAATTACAGTAAGGGGTGATACAGGTTGTGCCAACGCGTTGTTCAATACAAAAAGCATTGAAAGAACAACGAGAGAAAGTAGATTTTTCATATTTTTTTATTTAAAATTAATCATAATATGTCACCATACAAATCATAATGATCCGCCGAGGTGATTTTTACTTGAGAAAATGTGCCAAGCGGCACATATAAGGAAGGTGTTCGTTTTACTCGAACTTCATTATCTACCTCAGGAGAATCGAATTCGGTTCTTCCAATAAAGTAATCCCCTTCCACCCGATCAAACAAAGTTTTATAGGTATTTCCAATCTTTGCTTGATTGAGTTCATAACTAATGCCGGATTGCAGCTCCATAACCGCATCTGCACGCTGTTGCTTTACCGCATCGGGTACATCATCTGTCATTGAAAAGGCATGTGTATTTTCTTCATGGGAATAAGTGAAGATTCCCAAGCGATCAAACCGACTACGTTCTACAAATCCCATCATTTCTTCGAAATCTTGTTCTGTTTCTCCTGGGAATCCAGAAATCAAGGTAGTTCGCAACGCGATGCCTGGAACTTTCTGTCGTATCGCATCAATTAATTCTTCCGTTTTTTCGCGTGTAATGCCTCTGCGCATCGCTTTAAGCATAGCCGTAGACCCATGTTGCAATGGAATATCCAAGTAATTACAAACGTTGGATCGATCACGCATCACATCTAACACATCCATCGGAAACCCTGCAGGAAAGGCGTAATGCAATCTAATCCACTCAATTCCTTCAATATCCGATAACTTATCTACTAATTCAGCAAGGTTCCTTTTCTTATAAATATCCAAGCCGTAATAGGTCAAATCTTGTGCGATCAACAACAACTCTTTTACCCCTTGTTTCGCCAATTGGGTAGCATTGGTAACCAATTGATCCATTGGAGTTGACACATGTTGTCCGCGCATTAGGGGAATGGCACAAAACGAACACGGACGATCACAGCCTTCTGCTATTTTAAAGTAGGCATAATGATTTGGCGTGGTAAGTAAACGTTCACCAACCAACTCATATTTATAATCAGCTTTTAAGGTTTTTAGTAACCTTGGTAATTCTCGGGTTCCAAAATATGCATCAACCTCGGGAATTTCTAGTTCCAAATCGCTTCGGTAACGCTCAGAAAGGCAACCGGTCACGTAGACTTTATCGACTAAGCCCTGTTGTTTCGCGTCAACATACTGTAAAATAGTATCGATTGATTCTTGCTTAGCATTATCAATAAACCCACAGGTATTAATAATTACAATCTCCGATTCTTCGTTTCGTTCATGACCCACATCAAAACTATTTGCCTTTAATTGAGCCATCATGATTTCCGAATCAAAGGTGTTTTTAGAACATCCGAGTGTTACCACGTTGACCTTATTTTTTCGGGTTGATTTCGTTTTCATAGAGCGCAAAATTAGACAATTGGAGTGTAAAACATGTCCTATTCTATTCCTTTTATTAATTTTGCAATCCACAATCAATTATGACAATCGAAGAATTATTTCATGCATTCACCGATGCAGACTTTCAATACACACGGTTTATGAAAACCAAAGACTACGAGCGCATCAAACTGGAGCGTTACGATAATCTTATTGAAGGCATTCGTCAGCAAGCAATTAAAATGGATTTAAGCCCAGGAATTAATGAAGAGCTACAAGCCATTGGTCGTATGGATTTAGATTATTCTCCTAATTTAAACTTTATCCGAAAAGCCATCGGGGTTCTTACTTTTGGTTACAGTAAACGTAAATTTATTTCGAATAAAGTAAATCAATTCTACCTGAGAGAAATTCATCAACGCCATTTAGTGGTGCAGATGATTCAGAACCATTTAGCACAAGAATAGTTATTGCTTAATCAACTTTAAGCAATGTGTTTCACCTTGATTATCGCGAATAACCACTATATAAAGCCCATTGGTCCATGCTGATGTTGTGAGCTGAACCAATCCAATGGCATTACCTTCAGTGAAGACTTCCCTTCCATTCATGTCCATCACTTCAATGTGCGCTTGCTGTGTAAGCTTAAGATTTACCATATCACTTGCTGGATTCGGATAGAGTATCGGTTCAAATGAAATCGGTTCAGTACCGGCAAAACAATTGTTCATGGCATCAAACGTTGGAGCCGCATAGTCAAACACGACGCCTGTTTCTGGACAGCGCGCATAGGATTCATCCGTTAACAATGCAGGAAGCGTTACTTGATCAAGGATTGTTATTCCATTGGATAGACGAACATAATCACCTGTAGCGCCCAGCTTAAAATTGGTATGCAAGCCGGTTGTTTGCAGCGTGTCATTATCGGTCCAAATGATTAAATAGTCATTCGGGAGGATTACAGTATTTGAAGGAATTATCCATTTTAGTGGAAGTGTGGCATCATCGCTCAAGTACAAACCACTTAGGTCTAGCGCATCAGAAGTTGTATTGTGTAATTCTACCCAATCATTTGATTCCCCGTAGGGATCATCATGGGTCAAGTCATTGTCCGACATGGCTTCATTAATTTGAACTTGCCCGACAGTTGGTGCAGGGATATTCAAATCCAGTGAATGAAATTCATGCTCAGCCCGCTGCGGACTAAACAATCCAGCGTTGACATTATCGGCGTAGATGTAATATTCGAATATGGGACCATTTGCCGTAACCGATGCTCCATAGGTATGATCTCCAGCTGCTCCATCTCCATGCCCTCCATCGTCGAACATTGGAATACGAGTAAATCGAAGTTCATGGGAGGTGCGATATCCTAAATAGACAGCAGTTTCATTGGTAACGGCAGATGTAATAAAGAATGTTTCATTAAATGCCGGTGTTGGATTTGATGCACCATAACTGGTTATGGTTGGCGCTACCAAGGTGTAATTTTGGTTTGTACTGAAATAGGTTACCCGTCCGTTCATTAAGGTTTGAATTCCTGGAATCGAATTACCCCCACCCGGTCCACCACCGCCTGTTACTGCCGTGGTTAAGCTGTTTTGATATTGGGTATAGGTATAAAATTTAAAGGGATCGGCTTGTACAGAAGCATCTATGGTGTTGCGCAATGCATTCGCTTGGGTTATGTACCAGTTCGATGCAAACATCTCTTGCAACATAGTTCGTATGTGAGCCATATACATTCGGTTGTACATGGGATCTGCCAATATTTTTTTTATCAGCGGATGATTATTCGAATTGCTATTGGACATCGGATCCAAGGTTGGACCACCGGAACCGGAACCTGTCCCGCCGGGAAACGCATTAAAACTCATATTTAAGTCCCATACGGTTGGAATAAACCGATTATTTAGGTCCTTATACAAATAATAATTTTGTCGAAATGACCCACTGTAAGAATCTAGATTAACAAGGACATTGTTAAATGCAAGCATCCAAATTGCGCGATCTATGTCTAATTTATCCTCAATGGCAGAAAAATTATTATTCAAGGTATTAATCATGTCTACCAGGTTAGTCCACCCATAGGTTGATTTCAATTCATACCCATTGGCATAGAGCGAGGAATCCGTTCCTAAATACTTTAAATCTGGTGAAGTCCCGCCAAAAGGTCCCGCCCCACCAATCGGATTACATTTAAAAAACGATCCTTCTTGGTCATAATAATGATTGGTATTGAACCGATCATCTATACTTTCAGCACTTGAATACAGACCTCTCAGCGTACCGTTAATGTAAACATTAGCAAAATTCGATTTCGGACAGTCCATATAATTCTCTAGGATAGCGTAGGAAAGCACCTCTCTTATCATGGATGGGTCTGAATACAGATTTTGGAGCTTCAGTGAGGTATATCCTTGATAATCTTGATTGCTGTTTACCCAATCTAGATTGATATGCAATGGGTTCTTGTTGTTGTTCGCATTATACGAGCTATTCCCCTTGTACTTAACCCCAACAGAATCGAATACGATCCCATTTATGCGCACTGAATCTGCTAATAAGTAATCCTCCGTAGTTTGTGCAAGGTTATCCAATAAAGCATCCCAATTGGCTTGTGCAAAGAATACCTCTACCGTTTGGACCGTATTTTTGTCGTATAGGTCTTGAGCAGAAAACAGGTATGTTAGCGAACAAAGTAGAACTAAACTAAGGTATTTCATGGAGTGATTTTTACTATTAGTCGGCTAATTATTAAAATAATTGCGCTGAACTTAACATTAAATTTACATTAAATTACTCAGTTCGTAACATTGCAATCCAAGGTAGGATGTTGAAAAGAAACGCGGCATACTCCTTGAGGAAACTAAATGCTTTATACTTTTGACAAAAAATATGCTATGAACTTGAAATTCACTTTTCTAATCTTCTCTACACTTTTCGGATTATTTGCTTGTTCTCAACAGGCGGATACCAAGGTAACTCATGAAGTTCCTACACCAGAAACTAACACAAAATTTAAATTAACTGATTTCTTAAGTTCAAATTCGGATTTAGATAATGCCGTAAATGACGTTCTTAAACAATTGGATGATACAGCTATCATCGCACAACTAATCATGCCTGCGGTTGGGAAATATGGTCAAACCCAAGCCACGATTGAAGACCACATAAACCATCGGATTATTGGCGGTGTATTGATGTTAAATGGTACAAAAAGTGAATTCACCTCGATGATATCATCGTTTGAACAAACGAATAAATCCTTAGGGAATTTACCCTTTCTTTATAGCGCGGACGCAGAACCTAGTTTAGTTAATCGTAAAATAGCTGGATCCACTCCGGTTAAAAAAGCTGCTGAAATCAGTTCCCTAGATGAGGTAATTAAAGTTGCTCAGCAAATTTCAACCGATTTAAATGACATTGGGATCAATTATAATTTTGCCCCGGTGGTTGATGTAGCGGGTAATGCGACGGTAGGGTACAGAGGATTTGGCTCAAAACCCGAACAACTTATCCCGTGGTCTAATACCTTTATTCAAGAGACTCAAAACAAGAACATTATAGCCACAGCAAAACATTTTCCAGGTCACGGATTGGTTAGCGGGGACACCCATTCCTCCTTACAAACGATTGATGGCGAATTAAAGGAAATTAGTACCTATCCTGAACTAATAAAACAAGGGGTGCTTTCCATCATGGTCGCACACATTGCGGTAATAAACAACAAGAAATATCAAACGAATGGACTTCCCTCTACCTGCTCAAAATCCATTGTTACAGATTTATTGAAGAACGAGTTAGAATTCAATGGATTAATCGTAACGGATGCCATGAATATGGGTGGCGTGGTCAATGTACCACAAAGCGCGAGTAAAGCCATCGAGGCCGGTTGTCATATTGTATTAATGCCCGTTGATGCAGCAAAAACACATCAAGAATTACTTGCACGTTACAAAAAAGACAAGGAGTTTAAGGCGCAAGTAATAGATGCCGCAAAGCATGTGATTCGAATGAAGATTTGTCTTGGATTATTAAATTAACCCAGGTAGATATCAAGCAAGCCCTCAGGGGTAGTTATTGTAAGTGTTTTATCGTTTCGATTAATGGTCTTATTCAGGTCTAGATTCAAGGGAACCAGGATCTCTTGTCCATCACAATCAATTTGAAGCAGAGGATTTGAGGGGTGATCAATAATACTAACGACATTTCCTATGTTTCCCCGAACGGTATCTATCACCGTAAAGCCTTCCACCTCATGATCATAAAAGGTATGCTCGTCTAATTCTTGCAGAACCACTTCTGGAAGAAATACAGCTTTCCTTAAGAGTGTTTTTGCTTCTGCTTCCGTTGAAATACCTTCAAAGGTTAATACAAGGAAGCCCTTATTCATTGGCTTTATGCGAATAATATGAAAGGGCGTTGGTATCCCATCCATATTAAAATAAACGACGGATAAATCCCGATAATCTTCTGAATTGGTAACGTCCAAAAACAACGAAACTTCACCTTTGAATCCGTGAAGTTTCGCAATATGACCGATTTCTATAAATCCCTCCAATGGGGTAAAGATTATTCTGCTGGTTCTGTTGTATCCTCCGCTGCTGGAGCTTCTTCCGCTGCTGGAGCCTCTTCCGCTGCTGGATCTTCTTCCGCTGCTGGAGCCTCTTCCGCTGCTGGAGCCTCTTCAACTGCTGGAGCCTCTTCCGCTGCCGGAGCCTCTTCCGCTGCCGGAGGTTCTTCCGCTGCTGGAGCTTCTTCCACTGCTAGAGTTTCTTCCGCTGCTGGAGTTTCTTCCACTGCTGGAGCCTCTTCCACTGCTGGAGCTTCTTCCACTGCTGGAACTTCTTCCACTGCTGGAACTTCTTCTATTGCTGGAGTTTCTTCAACTTCTGGTGCTTCTTCTGCTACTGGATTCATTTTTGCCTCCAACGCTGCTGCTTTAGCGGCATTCTTTTCCATTTCAGCTTTCAAACGCTCTGCTTTCTCTTTATCAGATGCTTTTGATAGACCGTCCTTTTTAGATTGGATTTTATTCTCTTTCTCTAAGAGCCAAACGTTAAATTTCTTTTCAGCCTCTTCTAATGTGAATGCACCTTTTTCTACACCCTTCAATAAGTGACTTTTAAATAAAACTCCTTTATACGAAAGAATAGCGCGTGCGGTATCGCTCATTTCTGCTCCAACGGTTACCCAATGTAAGGTACGTTCAAAGTTAATGTCGATTATTGCTGGATTAGAAACCGGATTGTATGTTCCTAATTTCTCGATGAATTTACCATCTCTTTTTGCTCTGCTGTCTGCAGCTACAATGTGAAAAAATGCTTTTCCTTTTTTACCGTGTCTTTGTAGACGAATTCTTGTTGCCATGTGCGTTTATAAATTGAGGTGCTAAACCTCGGTTAATAAAAAAATCAGGGTGCAAAGATACAGGTTAATTTTAGAATCGCAATAGAAAGACTAACTTATCTTCCATGTATACTGCAGCATGATGGATCGAGGCGGCTCGATTTTAAGCGGACGAAGGGAATAACTTCGATTCAATATATTCGAACCCACCAGCGCAACCTTGTGGTGTTCATTCACACTGTAAGAAACGCGTGCATCAAAGATGATGTTCCCGAATCGATGCGAATTAAAATAATCCATGTATCGAATGTTTTGCTTGTCGCCACCTGAAGCCGCTGTGGTTTCTTCGAAGTCTTTAATAATCGCATCCATGTTAACGATTTTACTAAAATACTTCATGCTCAAGCCTACAGAGAACTTAGATTTATACGTTAATTCCGCATCAAATTTCACATTATGCAGAAAGCGGTATTTGAGAATCTGACTGGCGGAATCCATAGATGTTGTGTTGTAACTATATTTCCGATTAATATCATCAATTGCGTAGACATAGTCTGGATTGAGTGTTTTAGGAACGATGTAATTATAGCCTGTTAAAAAGGATAATTCAAGGTTCTTATTGATGTTACTTTTTCCTGCTAATGAAAGGTCAATCCCCACCACACGAGACCTTCCAGTATTCAAAAATTTGAAGCCAGCAAACGAACCAGGCGCATTGGCTACATCCCAGATTCCAAACATGTACTCAATTGTATTTTGATATTCTTGCCAGAAGAACGCCGCATCAAAATAGGCATAAACACCCCCCAATTTCAATCCTTGCTTCACCCCTACTTCACCGTTCCAGCTGCTTTCAGGCAATAACCTTGGATTTGGAAAAACTCCAAAATTACCAACACCAGTTTTTATGAAACGTTCTGTAATGGTTGGAAAGCGGTATCCTTGTCCAAACGAAGCCCGAAGGTAGGTTTCTTGGTACAGCTTTAAACTTGCACCGCATCTGAAAATTGGTTTCATGGCGGTCACGGTATCATTCAATTGAAAATATTCAAAACGAGCCCCTGCAGAAACGTTTAATATTTTATTGAAGGATTTCTCCATTTGCGTGTATGCAGATAAATTAAGCAAACGGTTGTTAGGACTTCCGCTTCCCACATACATATTTGCAAACGAATTAACGTATGAACTGGTGATTCCACCGATAAAATCAAGTCCGTTCAATTGCTTATAAGTCTGCTTAAACATGTAATCCGCATAGTACGTAGTAGCCCGATTATCCTGGTTCGCAGTCATTTGATTGTCACTGTGTAACACACGGGTTCTGAGGTAGTGGTTTCCGTGCGTACTGGTTATTAACTGTACAAAGGGATCTAAATTAAATATAGTCTGATCTTGTAAAAACACAGCCCCTGGATAGGCACGGTATAAGCCCGACGTGTCGTCTAACCAAGCGAAAGACATGTTGCCTTGCGCCAGCATTACATTTCCATTCAGGCCATAACTTAATCCGGTAATCTTTGAAGAACGGTGACGAATGTTAAAATTTAACCGAGCCCGTTTCATGGCCATTTGCCGATCAGTAAAATTAGAGATGGTATCAATCACATATTGTCCAGGCTTAGGCGCACCAATGTATCCATGGTCATAATTTACGTTGCCACCAACCACAACATCCCAGTTGTTGTATGCTTTTGCATGAATAAAATTTGCACCGGAAATCAAGGGGAAATCGGTCCACCATTTAGCCCCTGGAACGGATGGAGCAGAATAAAACCCTGAATAAAAATTCACCTTATTCAACGGCTTGGATGTTGGATATGCAGTTCGAATATGAATAGAACCTGAAAGTGCGGAACTTCCTGAAAGTACGCTGGCGGCACCTTTGATAATTTCCACTTGGCTAATATTTTCTACTGGAACAAAGCCCCACTCTGGCCGACCTGCGTCGCCCGAAAGCATTGGCATGTCGTCAACAATTACAGCCACTTTAGCACCTACACCAAAGGTAAACCCACTTCCACCTCTAATTTGAGGCTCACCATCCAAAATATTTAAACCGGGCGTTTGATCCAATGCAGTTTCAATGCTTCGGGTGTTTTTGTTTTCGATGAGCGACGGTTTCATCACCACCATGGTTACGGTTTGTTCTTCTAAGGGCTTATCAAATTTACCTACCGAAACGGTTACTTGATCTTTCTTGATGCTATATGGCTTTAGGGTAACATTAAGCTCAAGAACCTCATTGGGCACTAAATTTAGCGACAAGGTATCGTTGCGCATGCCTGAAAAACGGACCACTATTTTCACGGCACCTGACGGAAGGAATAATTCATAGGCTCCTTGAGCATCCGTTTGAGCACCAATGGTTATGTCCTTTCGATAAACAAGCGTTGCCCCTTCTATGGGTTCATTGTTTTCCCCACGAACAATACCTTTAACGGTGGACTGACTGTACCCAACCAAGGTTGATACAAGCCCCAATAAAATCAGTACGTACTTCAATTTTCTTAGTTAACCGAGAACTTTGTTGAGAAGATATTTCCGTTAAGGTCGATAAGTCGAGCCACGTATATTCCTCCAGTTAGAGAAATTGTAGCTTTCCCATTGATTAACCCGTTAAACACTTCAGCACCATTCATGGAATAAACCATTAAGGTACCTTGCGTTTGTCCAAACAAGCTCAATTCTTCATTTGAATAATTTGCATGCATCGGCGCGATTAAAGCTTCGTCAAGTCCAACACCGCCATTATAAACGAGTGAAATATCATCAATAAGTACTTCATCATTCGCTGCGCCACCACCCGGAGTTGAGTTCGTAGCGAAGGTAACTAATACATACCCTGGTAACAATCCAGTATTAGGTAAATACGTAAATGGAATTGACTTACGCACCCAATTCCCTCCCGTTGCTGCATAATTTAATTCAGCGGTTGCAATAATGTGTGACTGAGAATTCGCATCAATTGGATCGTGCACATCAAAGGCATCATGTAAAATAGCATGAATACGCGCATTTTGACTTCCTCCACCTGCTTGCGTATACTTTACCCAAAACACGATAGAATCCGGAGAATCTACACATGCCTCAGAAAAGTTTGCATCTGCGATAGAAGAATAGTTATAGTTCGCTGCGTTGGCTGGCGTTGTACTTCCCATATTGATTCGACCACAGGTCATGGTTCCGTTGGCAACAATTCCAAGTACGCTGGTAGACCAAATACGGGCGCTATACATACCCGAAGCACCAGCACGGACATTTGCAGAGCGCTCAATTTGCTTATTCGCAAACCCAGCAAAATTTCCTGATCCTGTCTTAAAACTATTCCAGTTTACAGGTTCTTCAGTAGGCGCACCTACATTCTCCCATTGCTCCAAATCACTGTTTCCAATTTGGGTTTGAGCTGAATAGATAAAAGCTAGGGATAAACTAAAAAATAAGGTAATCTTTCTCATAGGTTGTTCATTTAATTTTAACAAATATAAAAAGATAGATTAAATGGTAACCATTTTAACCAAACAAGGTAAAGTAAGCTTAAATTTGTTTGCATGGAGCATACTTCCTATCAGGTGATGGAACATTTTGGGACCTTACAAGGTGAAGGGTACCATACAGGGCGCGCAGCATACTTTATTAGGCTGTCGGGATGTGATGTTGGATGTGTTTGGTGTGATGTAAAGGAAAGTTGGGATGTGGG
>Ga0315899_10006996_pt1 | contig 12142 bp, 8 predicted proteins | sample LakEriMetagenome_2_FD_203518 | JGI IMG/M metagenome (GOLD analysis project Ga0315899, IMG submission 203518) | Freshwater fungal communities from buoy surface, Lake Erie, Ohio, United States - Buoy 4 MA112 | ecosystem: Environmental > Aquatic > Freshwater > Lake | place: USA: Lake Erie, Ohio... | reverse complement strand
TTTCGAATTCGAATCCGCTGCTGCCTGGTGTGGCGATGGATCCGAACGCACAGTCTGTCACGCTCTTGACTCACGAGACATGCTCCACAACCTCTTCCACTACGTCCGCCGCCGGGGTCGCCTGCGCCCCCTGCGCCGCCGACACCTACAAGAACAGCACCGCGAACGCGGCGTGCGCGCCGTGCACGCCGCACTCGAGCGCCCCCGCGGGCTCGCGCAACGCGAGCATGTGCGCGTGCGACGCCGAGTACGTGGCGGCCGGGGACGGCTCCTGCGACCGCGTGTGCGCGGCGGGCTTCGAGGCGGGCGGCGGCCCCGACGGGGAGGCGCTCTGCGCGGGCTGCGCGCCGAGCACCTTTAAAGTCGAGCGCGGCGACCACGCGTGCGCGGCGTGCCCCGCGCACGCGTTCTCGTACGCGCGCAACCAGACGTCGGTGTACTCGTGCCTGTGCGAGGCGGGGCACGCGTGGACGCGGACGGAAGCCGGTGATGATCCTTCTTTCGTCGCCTGCGTCGCCTGCGCCGCGGGGACCTTCAACAGCCTCGTCAACGCCACGACGTGCTACGCGTGCGACAACGGAGGGGCCGGGAGCGGCTCGAAGACGTCGTGCCCGGGCCTTCTGCAAGCGCCTGCGGGCTTCGAGGTTGTCGTGAGCACTAGCGGCATCCGGGCCTGCCCTGCCAATCACTTCCAGGACGGCGCCAGCACAGCGTGCACCAAGTGCACGGAACCTGGGACCTACACGGCGGAGGGCGGACTGACCAGCGTGGCACAGTGCGCGTGCGCACTAGGCTACGAGCGCACAGCGGGCGTCTGCTCTGCCTGTGACACCTCGAGCTTCAAGAACCGCAGTGGAGACGGTCCGTGTGCCCGGTGCATGGACAACTCTCATACGCAGACCTTGGCGAGGACGAGCAGTCTAGCCTGCCTGTGCGACCCGGGGCATGAGGCGGTGGACGGCCGGTGTGAGCCGTGTGCAGCTGGCAAGACAAAGCTGACGCTGAGCGACACTGACAGGTGCGTGCAGTGTCCGCAGCACTCGACGCTCAGGGTTGGCTCGCTGCACCTGAGCGAGAAGTGTGAGTGCGACCCGGGCTACGTGAACAAGTCGGTGGTCGGTGAACTGTCAGACTGCCAGCCATGCCCGGCGGGCTCGTATGCGCCCGCGTATGCTGCCAAGGTTTGCCTGCCGTGTCCGCCTTACTCAACGTGTGCGGCTGCGGCCAGCAGCAGGACGCAGTGCGAGTGCATTGCAAACTACGAGCGGGGGCGGTTCGGCGGGCCTGACATCGGGATGCCGTGTGTGGCCACGTGCGGCCCCGGGAATAAGGGCACGCAGGGCACGTGCACCGCATGCGAAGCTGGCACCTTCAAATCCTCAGTCGGCACAGCGTGCACTCCCTGCCCGGGAATGCGCACCGCTTCGCGCGCTGGAGCCCAATCGAATTCAAAGTGCTCCTGTGCTGTCAAGCAGATGGGCATCAAGAAGGACAACATGGCCATCGTCGAGAGTCTTGGGGCCTGGGACGTCAGCGACACGCTTTTGCAGACTGCGCAGGTTGGAGTGGAGCTGCTGTACGAACCCTCGGTGGGCTCTGCGCGAATCTGGAAGCTTGTGGGGCGAGGGCCTGCAGGCGTTCTCTCCGTGTATGTAAACGAGAACCTTGTGTACCAGTGCGCCCTGTGGAACAAATGCAGCGACGTCGTCGTTGATCTGCGCGGAACTAGAGGACGCGTGCGCGCTTTGAGCAGTCAGGGCGTTCTCGAGCTGCATGCGTACAAACGGCGTGACGTGGTCATGCGTCAGGGGCTCTACATGCAGCTCGATGCTCTGGCTCTCTCGCAAGTGCGCGTGTGGGCAGCGCAAGGGCGGCTGCGGCCCGGCTTCGCGGTGTTCAGGAGCACGAATGTATTTGATGAAAGCGTGTGTTCCGAGTGCCCGCGGGGGCTGGTGTGCAAAGAATTCATCGAATCGTGAAATAAAGTGAACGGGCTCGCGCGTGCACGACTCTTCTCGCATGCGATCGGTTTATTAACTGAACATCTTGCACGGAACTATGACCCGAGGGCGGCTGTTCAAGCCATGAAGATGCTTGCGCATGTCTTTGCGTCGCTCCGAGTGACATATACAGTGAAATGCGGGGTGTGCTTCCTAAATTGTTCAACTACCGGGCCCGCCCGTGTGTCTATTTCTGTGTCCGCGAGAAATTGCGTGTGTCTGCTCCATTGCGCACTTCTTCTGTCGTAATGAGACAAGAGCATGGAGAGGTCTGGTTTAACCAAGCTCCGATTCAGGTTTTTTTTGTAAGTCTCGTCATTGGGAAAATGGATGCATCGTGTTGGATCTGGCAAGCTCAGTATGTTCACGGCGTCTTGGCCATGCTCAATAACGAAGCCTTCTAGTGAAAACGTCAGATTACCTGCGACCACGACAGCATAAAGTATAGGGATATTTGTTTTGATTAGACCACGTGATGCCCCGAGGCTGGCCTCGCAGCTGCCTGTCCCCGTGCTATCCCGCGATCCCTGCCTGCTCGTGTGTGTACCCAAATCTATAACCAAGCGGCCGATGGTCAAAGTCCCCCCCTGCCCTGTACATACTGCATCGACCAACATGCTGTGGTCGCAATCTAGTTCCTGCATGCTTTCCTCGACATACGTTCCAGGACATTCGAGTAAATCTTCCATTCCCGACGTCATGGTCGGAGGTATGTTGTTCAGCTTTTCACGTTTACAGAGCCTGAAAGCTTGCCTCACACAATCTCGGACAGTTGCTGGTTTTCCACCAATGGCTACACACGACATGTTGTCGACCGATATCTGATCATGAACACACAAAGTGGAGTCATCTGTTAATTTGATTACGAGGCGCACGTTGGTAACACTTGATAGTGTCCGAGACGACATGCCATATGATCTTCTTATATGCGACGATTCTTTCATTTCGAATTTATTTTCAATACGCCTTCATAAGCAAATTCGTACCGTCTTTTTCATCTCCTTCATTCGGAGTTGATTGCACACCCGGTTGCTCCTTGTCGTCATCTTGAATGTGGAACGACGACGCATGTATCTCCACATCGACACCAATCATTTCCATAGAAACATCTTCAACGCCTTGATTCTGCTCTTTCCACTGGTCATACTGCTCTCTGTCGACGATCTTTCCTCTCAGAAACCTGGGATTACAGTGACTGTCACACACTGTCTGGAGATGACACACTATCTGACAATGCAGTCACATACACAGCTGGTGCTTGAACGCACAAGCACATGCAAAGACATGCAAACACATACCACCCAGTTGTGAAGAAGTTGACGGCGAGGTCCGCGGCGATTCGAATGAGGGTGAAGTCAATCTGTTTCCATGGCAGCGTGTTAGTTTTGCATTCTCTAACCGTGCCGTTGCCAACAGTACACACATGAGTAATACCTGTGAGAGGGCGACGAAGGTGCCGATCACGCTGAAGCACACGCCTACAGACGCAAATAAACAAAAGAACGTTTCAGTTTGTTCGTCTCGGCATCGGGACGTTTGCAGACACAAGAGACGGGAATACCGTATATCGTCTGCACTTGTATGATTGTCAAGCATGTCATCTTGGTGTACGGAATGTACTTAGTCTTGGGGTCCATAACCACGTTTGTTAAGAAAGGCCATATGGCGTCACCACTGAAAGCTGCTATACAAGTAGAAAAAAAGGTGTATAGTGCTACTGCCCACCACTTCCCCCATGAATCCAAAGCCACGCCGAACAACATGTTGTTTTTGTTTGGTCCGCAGGTCAAGAACTTAGACCCGTCATTCAGCATGATCATTACGAATATGACACTGGAAATGACTGTCCAGATGGCCAACAACGCGGATAGAAGCCGCTTGTCGTCGAAGAGAAGAAGCCAGAAAGAGCACATAACAAATGATACTTAAATGTATATTCACGAAGAGATTTAAAATTCGCATCGACTTTCGTCCTTTATTTTCAATCGCACGTGACCCCCGTGGGTGGCGCCCCGCGCGCATCTCACACGGTCGCCATTTGTGTGTCTGAAAGAACAGATAAACGACATGATCATCACCCGATCGCGTCTCCGGAGACCCTCTGCACCGCAGACTTGTGACTTTCAATGGACGTTTATGACGAGCTGGGGGTCGGTGGGCGAGCTGGGCATGTCCGTTTGTTGTGTCCGAGCTCTTTGCAACACATGCATCGCATCTGTTTTCTCGCGGGACTCGATGTGTTGTGCGAACCCCCCGAAAATGTGTGCGTGTGTCCAGCATGGCTCGCACCACCGGGGAAATCGATGTCAAGGGCGAAGGCGAAGTCGACGCAATCTTGGAATTTTTGAGCGGCCTCTCGGAGAAGCTCAAACCCAATTGCGCCATCGTGATCCTCGAGCGTCGGGAGCACCGCAATGTTGCCATCTGGCTCGAACTCTGACTCGAAATCTGGCTCGAACAACACCGCATGCTTCCTTTTCTCAAGCGACTTTGTCGCGAGCTGGGTGAAGCCCCCCCCCGATATCATGTCGCGGGTCTGTCCGTCACGGAGTGCCACGGCTGCATCGCTGCTCCCGGCTTCCTTGGTCGTTACTTCCTTCCCCCAGCCCATGTTCATGAATCTCCGTGTCACTGAGGGAATAAGCGGCCACCGCAAAGTGGGCATGCGATCAGCGCTACCCCCGCCAGGGAGCGTGTGCGAAGCTGGAACTTCAAAGTTTGAGAAACATATATGCAAATCCGAAACGACACTTCGCGAAATCCGAAACGTTTCGGATTTTGCAGCGCGAAACAATTTTCGCGAACATGTTTACCGCAGCGCGAAATCCGACTCGTTTCCGAACCGACGCGGTTGCAGCGCGAATTCCGAAACAATTTTCGCGGACAGGTGGAATTTTCACGTGTCTCCGGGATTTGCCAATTACCGCAGCGCTTCCGAACCGCCGCGGGTTGCAGCGCGAAACAATTTTCGCGAACAGTCGTGATTTTCTCCCCCGGACGCTCCCATGCATTCGGAAGAGCACACGGACGGTGGAGTGTTGCAGCTCTACGAAGATTTTTTCGGTGTCGAAGAGGCGGTCGGACCCCCGGCGCGAAGCCCTTTCGTGCCCAACAGGGCAAGTGCAGATCATCGCAGAGCCTGGGCGAAGAATATCCATGGCTTCACGTGGACGAATCACACCATCGTCGTCAAGAGCAGCAGGAAAGCAGGAGAGGAGCCTCATCCTTGTGATTGTGCTGCGGATCACCCACAGAACGCTGCAATGAGGTACGAGTGCGCATACGCACCACAGTGCACAAACCGACCGCTGCAGGATCTTGCCGAGAATCCAGAGAGCGGCCCGGACCTCGAGGTCTTCTACACGGAAGGAGGCAAAGGATTCGGGGTGCGCGCCGGGAGCGATTTGCAGGCAGGCTCGCTCATCTGTGAGTACGTTGGCGAGCAGCTGGACAGCAAGCAGTTTGCAAAAAGACGATCAGCAGCATCCTCGAAGCTCTCGAAGATTTACCTTCTCAGGGCCGGCGAGGTGGTCATCGACGCCTCTCGGCGCGGCAACGTGTCCCGTTTTGTGAACCACAGCTGTTCTCCCTGTGCCAAAGTCCAGCTGTGGACAGTCCCGAGCACAGACGGGTTGTCTGTCCGCACTGCCGTGGGCATCGTGGCCAAACACTTTATCCACAAAGGCAGTGAGATCACATACGATTACAAATTCGAAACCTTCGAGGATGCTGCGGAGACGCGGTGTTTATGCGGGGCGCCGAACTGCAGACTGTTCCTGGGGAGAAAACTTGTGTAGGCCACTGCCTGTGTTCTCAAATCACAGGGAGGGAGGCAACGCTGTCGGAAGACGGCCAGAGCGCCGGAGGGAGAGAGACGTCAATCCAAAATGCTCTGCACTAGGTTTTTCAAGACCTCAGACACCTGATACGGATTCTTATTTTTGAATTCCTCTATGTTCGTGCGAATTGTGTGGTTGAATATGGGTACTATTTGTCGCCAGCAGCTTTCTACGATACTCGGGTGTTGGTAAATCGATATGTAGAGCTGCATGACTTGCGTTAGGCTTATTTCCTGTCGAGTCTTTTCGTTGATACCGAATAAACATTTGTGTCGGAAGTCGATCAGACAGGCAATCTCGCCGTTGTACTTGCGCAAGTTGCGGAGCACGTCGCAAACGCACCCCACGTCTATCACGTCGACTTGGATCCGAGAGATTCTGTTCAAAATGTCGATGTGAAAGAGGTGCTGGTATTCGCACACTGCCGGTTGTATGGGTTGGACGCAAATGAAGTAGAGAAGCTTCTGGATGTATAAACTGGTAGTGATCGGAAAATTCACCGCATTTTTCCACGTGCTCCAATTCTCCATGGACTTCTGCAGAATTTTTTTCTGCACGGCTTCTGTTGCCAGGTTGCGCAAAAGGGGACGAATCGTTTTTGTGGTGACAACTTGGACGACATCTTTCTTCTGGCGGAGGACGTTTTCCACAAGCCTCTGGAAATTGTCTTTGACGCTGAAGCAGCGCATGACTAGGGACATGGTGTCGGAGAATCCGGTTTCTATGTCAGTGGTGTCGTTGAACTGCGACAAGACGCGCAGGCACCGCAGTTCTGGGTCCTGGGCACGAGAGTTTATACCGCAGTATAGGCGCTCGAGCATGCGACCCGCTGGTGTCGTGCGTGGAGAGATGTACAGGAAGGAGTAAATCGCCGTTTCCATGGGTGTCATGTTCTCCCCGGCGACCTGCGCGGCGGCGAGGGCGTGCACCATGCGGTTCAGGCATTGGTTGTTCTCAAGTTCGTGCAGGATTCTCTTGTTTGTTGGATTCCGAGTGCTCTCCGGCGCGCTTTCCGACTCGCTAGATGTTCTATTCCCGACGTTCAGCTCGAGAAATTCGAACAGCGCAATCCAGTCTGACATCGTGGAGAACAGACTGGAGCATCTCGCGTACATTTCTTTATCCTCCTCGATGTTTCCAATGCACGCTGTGCACTGGATGTCCTCGCTGAATTTTCTGGCGACTGAAATGGGGTTGAACTTGCACATGAGGATAATGACTACGTGCAACGCCCACTTGTGCATTGGATCGACGTTGAACAGCTGCGCGATTTCACAAAACTTGCTCACGTAAAGTAAGTTTTTTGTGATGACAAGATTGGTCTCGGATCGGTCCTGCTTGGTACCAATGAATTTGATCAGGTGGTGATCGGAAATGCTGAATGCCTCGTTCATCCAAACGCAGCTGTCAAATAAGAAAACGGCCCGTGTGTGATTTTTGCTTGTGTTTCTCATGGCCAGCATCTTCGTGGCGGCGTTGGAAGACTCACACTGTTTGATTTCCCAATTTCATAGAAGCTCATATAAAGCTCACGATCGACTTATGCCATTCTTCACGACCAAGACATTTCTCACGTTTGCGGTTTGCATTGAATTGGCTGCCGCGTTTCATGGCCTGGAGGTCGATCTGCTCTGTGAACAGTGCAACTCATCTTTCTTTTGCACGGGCGGGAATCGCTTTGAATGTCCGGCACACTCGCTTGCCCATTCGTGGCCGGCCGACAACGTCACCTCGTGTACCTGCAACAACGGGTTTCTGGCAACACCAGCGCGAGACGCGTGTGGGGTAGGAACGCCCCCTTTTTATTACGAGGCTGGCATTGCCAAGTTGTGCACGGGGGGGCTGCGGCAGACAGTACGCGCTCAGGCAGACAGTGGTTACGCGTGCGTCTGTCCGCCGGGCTACTACGGACCACCAGGACTCGGTGCGTGCACGAAGTGTCAGCCCGGCTTCTACACAGAGGACTTCAATACCTCCGAGTGTACAGCGTGTGCTCTGTTTTCTCATGCCGACGAGGGTGCTGACAACCGCAGCGATTGCATGTGCAATCCCGGGTACACAGGCCCGGACAGCGGGCCGTGTGAGGCGTGCCCGGCGGGCACCTTCAAGGAGACGCGCGGCAGTGCGGCCTGCACGCAGTGTGACGTGGATACGTTTGCGGCACATGCAGCAGCCGAGTGCACGCCATGTCGAGACAACTCGTCCGCCGTGGCAGGCAGCGCTTCGGAAGAAGCATGCCTGTGCAACCCGGGCTTCCACCAGGAGAACGAGCGTTGCACGCAGTGCGAGGAGGGCCGCTCCAAGGACTGGATCGGCAACGCTCCGTGCACGCTGTGCGCAACCGGGAACTATTCGGCTACACTCGGCGCTGTTTACTGCCTCGTCTGTCTTGACAGCTCACAGTCGTCCCCCGCCGACGGAGGCACGAAGTGCGTCTGCAGCGCCGGATTTTTCCACCTCGACAGCACCTCAGTGCGGCCCCCGTGCCAGCCGTGCGCGCCAGACACGTATCAGCACCTGACAGGAAGTACCTCGTGCGCAAGCTGTCCAGCACACGCCACCTCCCCGGCGGCTTCTCCCGCCATCGACGCGTGCATATGCGACCCCGGCATGTTCGATGTAGGGACGGGCGAGTGCGCCGCCTGCGCCCCGGGCTCACACAAAGAGCGCGCCGCCGACGACGACGGGGATGTAGCCGCGTGTGTCGCGTGCAGCGAAAACAAGACATCGGTGCAGGGATCGTCGAGCATCGAGCAGTGTGTGTGCAAACGAGGGTTTTTCGGCGTGGGTGGGTGCCTGGCGTGTGCGGCAGGTGCCTTCAAAAACACCACGGGCAGCGCATTCTGCACGCCGTGTCCCGTGGGCACCGTCAGCCTGCACGATCCTGTCCACGGCACAGTTGCGTGCACACCGTGCGCCGAGGTGTTGAACTCTCCGTTCGCCATCACCAGGCGTGAGGGGGGGGGCACTGCTGACGCCTGCGTGTGCAACGCGAGCTTGGGCTACGGGGACAGAGATTTTGTGCCCGGCGAGACGGAAGGCTGTGCGCCGTGCGGCCCAGGCGCCATCTCGCGGTACGAGGATCCCGAGGAGTACAGTGAACCTTCCAGTGTATGTGTAGATTGTCTTCAGGGCCAATACACGGACCTGGCAGGGCTCGTCGCCTGCAAAACATGTCTCGAGCATTCGTCGTCATACGAGCATCCGCGAGTGAGCTGCCAATGCGACGCGGGCTACACCTTCGACAACTTCACGGCGAGAACGCGGCCGCCCGAGGACCGCGTGTCTGGAATATGCCGGACGTGTGAAGAGAGAACGTTCAAAAACGAGCACGGGGACCACGAGTGCTCAGCGTGCCCTGCGCATTCAGGCTCTCCGAGCGCCAGCATTGCCGTGACAAGCTGCCAGTGCGACCCTGGGTTCTTCGGCGCCGATGGGGGCAATTGTACCGAGTGTCCCGTCAACACGTACGCGTCTGAGATTGGCAGCGCTTCCTGCGAGCTGTGTCCGGCAAACACGGTCTCTGAAAGTGGAAATAGTGTCCTCGTCGATTGTCGGTGCGCCGCCGGTTACACCGGACAGGACGGAATCGCGTGTACGGCGTGTGAAATCGGGAAGTACAAAGACGCCGTTGGCTCAGCGGTGTGCACCGCCTGCGCACTCGGCAAGTATCTGACAGCTACGGGCGCGAACACACCCGACGCCTGTGTCAACTGCGACGCAGGCACGTATTCGACGATTGAGGGCGCTTCTGTCGCCGAAACCTGCACCAGGTGCGCCGCCGACACGTATTCGACGGCCGAGGGCGCTTTCGCAGACAGCACCTGCATACAATGCGCCGAGCACTCGAGCGCTCCGAGTGGCAGCAACGCCTCGAGGAGCTGTCAGTGCAACCCCGGGTTCCATGGCGTAGATGGAGGTCCGTGTACCATGTGTCCCGTGAACACATACACACATGTGCTTGGCAGCGAGGCCTGCTCGGCATGTCCTTCAAACTCGGAATCTCTGGATGGAAGCGATGCTCTCGATAGATGTAAGTGCAGCCTCGGGTTCTTTGGACAAGACGGAGGCTCGTGCACCGAGTGTCCTGTGAACACATACACTTCAGTGCTTGGCAGTGCCAATTGCTCGGCATGTCCTTCAAACTCGGAATCTCTCAATGGAAGCAATGCTCGGGACAGATGTAAGTGCAGCCTCGGGTTCTTTGGACAAGATGGAGGCTTGTGTACGGAGTGTCCGGCGAACACGTACACGGCGGTGCTTGGCAGTGCATATTGCGCGATGTGCCCTGTGAACTCGGTTTCGCCCAGCGAAAGTAGCGCCCTGAGCAGCTGCCAGTGCATCCCCGGCTACTCCGGCGCAGACGGAGGCCCTTGCTCGGTGTGTCCTGTGAACACATACACCTCGGAGCTCAGCAGCGCGAATTGCACTGCGTGCACGGAAAACTCAGCCTCTCCCAGCGGCAGTAACGTGTCGACAAGCTGCGAGTGCAATGCAGGGTACTACGGGCCAGATGCAGGCCCCTGCAACGTGTGTCCCGCCAACACGTACACGTCGGAGCTGGGCACCGCGAATTGCTTGGCGTGTCCGGAACACTCGGTGTCTCTTAGCGGGAGCAACGCCCAGACGGGCTGCAAGTGCAACCCGGGGTACTACGGACCGAGCGGAGGGCCGTGCACCGTGTGTCCCGAGGACACATACGCGTCTGGGAACGGCAGCGCGACTTGCTCGTCGTGTCCCCAGCACTCCGTCTCTCCCAGCGGCAGTGATACCGTGACCCGCTGTGAGTGTTTCCGCGGGTACACGGGACCAAACGGCGGCGCGTGCGAAGCGTGTGTGGTGGGCACCTACAAGCCCACCGTGGGTTCCATTGCCTGCACCTCTTGCGAGGTGAATTACTACGGGACAGCCCAAGCTGAAGTGGATGTCGATTCGTGTGTGGCGTGCCCCGCGAACTCGACTTCTGTGTCTGGGAGCAGTAACATCAACCAATGCTTCTGCATCGACGGATACAGGCAGGCAGAAACACACGATTCCTGCGTCGAGTGTAGTCCTGGATTCTATGACAATGTCACAACTCGGTACGAGTGCTCCAAGTGCGCGGGCGGGCTCTACTCGACTGCTAAGGGCGCTATTGACAGCGAAACATGCCAGCCGTGTGGGGTTGGCACGTGGTCCGAAATAGGGAGTCCGACCTGCCAGTCTTGTCCCGACAACTCGAATTCCTCGCGAGCGTCGGCGTTTCTGTCAGATTGCAAATGCAACCCCGGAACAACAGGCCCCGATGGAACAACGTGTGTGCTATGCCTGTCGGGGAAGTACAAGGAAGGCTCCGGCGCTGCGGCATGCGACGACTGTCCCGCGAACTCGTTCGCTGCCACCGGGAGCACTTTGCTGACGAGCTGCCAGTGCACCCCTGGGCACTACGGACCGGACGGAGGCGAGTGCACGGTGTGCCCCGTGGACACGTATGCGTTCGAGCTCGGCACGGCGGCCTGCCTGCCATGCCCGGCAAACGCCGACTCTCCCAGCGGAAGCAGCGCGTTGAGCAGCTGTCGGTGCAACCCTGGGTACTACGGAGAAGCCGGAGGCGATTGTACGCTGTGTCCCGTCGACACGTTCGCGGCGGAGGTTGGGATGAACGCCTGCGAGACGTGCCCGCAACACTCCGTCTCGCCCAGTGGAAGCAATGCCTCCAGCGACTGTCTGTGCAACATCCAGTACTACGGGCCGAAGGGAGGGCCCTGTACGCTGTGTCCGGTCAACACGTTCGCGGCTGCGATTGGGATGAGCGCCTGCGAGATGTGCCCTGATAATTCAGTCTCCCCCAGTGGCAGCAGTGTCTTGGTGCACTGCAAGTGCGATGCAGGGTACACCGGGTCGGACGGCGGGCCCTGCGTAGCGTGTGAGGCGGGGGAGTATAAGCAGGAGACAGGCGACGCTGCGTGCTCGAGCTGCCCGGCACAGGCACATTCTCCCGCTGCGAGCCCGGCACGCAGTAGCTGTGTCTGCAACGCTGGATACAGCGGCGCAGACGGAGGTCCGTGTGTCGCGTGCGATGAGGGGAAATACAAGGACGTTGCGGGGAGCACTTTGTGCGCGAGCTGCCCGGCAAAGGCACATTCTCCGGAGGCGAGCCCGGCTCTCAATCGCTGTCTCTGCAACGTTGGGTACAGTGGAGCAGATGGAGACGAGTGCGTGGCGTGCGTTGCGGGCAAGTACAAAGACGTCAATGGCTCGGCCGTGTGCGTCGCTTGCACCGCGGGCAAGTATCTGTTGAGTGAAGGCGCCTACAATTTCGAT
>Ga0315899_10006995_pt1 | contig 12143 bp, 11 predicted proteins | sample LakEriMetagenome_2_FD_203518 | JGI IMG/M metagenome (GOLD analysis project Ga0315899, IMG submission 203518) | Freshwater fungal communities from buoy surface, Lake Erie, Ohio, United States - Buoy 4 MA112 | ecosystem: Environmental > Aquatic > Freshwater > Lake | place: USA: Lake Erie, Ohio... | reverse complement strand
GTGAAATTAGGAATGTAAATTATTTCTTTGGACTCAAAGGAATAAGTATTCCACCACGAATGATGAGCGGTCCATAAGGTGACCGCTCTTCTTCTGTAAAGTCGTACATGATTTGAAAGTACGTTCCTAATCCGTGTCCAATGCCCTGCGATATTCCTCCGCCGGCCAATACCAAAGGGAAGGTTTCTCTTTGCATTCCTCCAAAAGAATAAGTAGGCGCATTCACTTGATTAATCTCGGCACAAGCAAACAATCCATTGAACAATCCCAGTCGCGCCCATGCAATGCCGGCATAATACTGCTCCTGATACAATCGCGTTTTGTAATAGGTAAAATTAAAACCTACGCCCGCTGAAAACCTCTCGGTAATTCTGTATCCAACAAGCGGCGTAATTGACCCGAAAAACATTCCTGAACCATTGGATGAACTCAATCCCAATCCAAGCGATCCACCCACAACAGTCCGCTCTCTCTTGGTAAGGTCGTTCATATTCTCCTTCTGATTATCGCCCGAAGGAAGTGTGTTCACGTAATCATCGGGTTGCGCAAAAGCATTCAACCCTAACATCAAAAAACTTGCAACTAAAAACGCTTTCATTAACGAATAAATGAAACAACTGAAAGGTGCGTTCCAGCCCATACTTGAACGAAATAAATTCCGCTATCAGAAGGAAGTTCAGTTAGAACAACCTGATGGTTTCCTTGTGGAAAAGTCTGATGAATAACTTCGTTCACCAATCTTCCGTTCACATCGAATAATCGAATGTTCATGTCTACTGCTTGCGGTAAATCGAATCCAACCGTAAACATGTCTTTCACCTCTGTTGGATACCCGTAAGCTTGAAATTCAGAAGCCGTTGATTCAGTTACAAATGAGGGATTAAAACCCACGAATTTCACTACGTTGTTTCCAGTGCATGGAATTGCTAGCGTATCAATTTCTTCCGCATAACAAATGTCTGCTGCGCTTGAAACCCCTCCTGTTACAGTAACTGTAGAGGTTGTCGTGAAGTCGTTCGAGAACTTTGTAATAGCATTCGGACTCCAAGAGCTCACGTAATAATTTCCATAAGCATCGTGATCTACACCGTCGCAGTTACCCAGGTTAGTTGTGGTAATAACAGAAAGAGCATAAGTAGCAAGATCAATAGCTTTAATAGATGCATTCGCGCCCCAACTTACCATAACCAATCTGTTATTCCCAGCGTCATAAGTTAATCCGTTTGGTGTGCTCGTGGTATTCGCAACTACAATTGAACTCGTTGGCGCAGCAAGATCTGCAACGTTCAACTCATAAATTTTCTTCGCTGAAAAATCAGATACCCATAATTTATCTGTTCCGTTGCTGGCCATTCCGTTCAAGAAAGATGCTCCAGACAAACTGTGCGTCATAACTTGAGCGCCTGTTGTTACGTCGTATCCTTTGATTGAACTTCCCACAATCGAAAACAACACTCCATTCATCACTTCCATGCCGTAGTTCGATTTCGCCGCGCCAAGCGTTCCTTGCGGAATAGCATCGCTGTGCATGCGCACGACGTTGTTTCCATTTCCAACTAAAAAGATCTGATTGGTCGGGTCGTATTCCACACCTTCAATAGCAGTTAATGATTGTGCTTGTATGGAAGACGCTGTCAATGCTAAAAGAAAGAATAAAATATTTTTCATTTTGAAGATTATATGAACGGCAATTTACTACCAAATTGAATGCCCCCGCTTCTAAAATTTCTTATCTTGCAAGTACATTGCATGCCCAACATGAAAATTAAAATTACGATTCTACTTGTTACACTGAGCTTTTCAATGCTTGGGCAAACCACTTGCATTCAAGATTTTTTAATGCGCAAGGAAAATCACGAAGTCATGGTGGCGGCCCACAGAGGAGATTGGAGGAATTTTCCGGAAAATAGTCTTCCAGCTATTCAATCTTGCATAGACCACTTCATAGATATTGTTGAAATAGATGTGCAAGAAACCTCTGATGGTTTTTTTGTTCTCATGCACGACAACACCGTAAACAGAACCACCAACGGAAAAGGAAAGGTGAGTTCCATGACTCTTAAACAAGTGACCAAGTTGAGATTAAAAAACAAAAGCGGTGAGTTAACAGAGGAGCATGTTCCAAGTCTTGAAGACGCATTGAAATTGGCGAAGGGAAAAATACTTTTAAACCTCGATAAAAGTTCTGGCCGATTTGAAAAGCTTCTTCCCGTTATCGATGCAATGGGTGTAAGAAATCAGGTTATTTTAAAAGGAACGCACGGTTCTAGTTTCTTTTTTAATTACATGATTGAAAATCCAGAAGGTCCGCTATTCATGCCTATTCTGCAGTACATGCCGAAAACGCAAGTAGACACTTTTCTATTAGATGCCAATGTGCCTTTGGTTGAATTAATCATATCAAACGATTCCAGTTATTTAACGGATCCGTTGGGAATGTATTTATTCAAAAAACACAGAACAGGTATTTGGTACAATGCGCTTTTCAAATCAATAAGCGCAGGAAAAAGCGAAAACGAAGACGCGCTTGGAACCTGGAATTGGTTTATTCAACACGAAGCACTCGTTATACAAACAGACTACCCCATGGAGTTGCTTCAACATCTCATAAATACGAAAGAACACAACCGACCCTACGGGTACAAAGACATATCCTTGGAAAAGCTTCCGAAAGGAAGAAATTAAATTCTTCGCAAACCGAAGTGTGTGTAGACTCTTCTTTCACCGCCGTCTGCCGGACGATTTACGATACCAAATTTTTCAACGTACATGCAAGAACTTCCTCCTTGGTCGCATGCCATTGCGTTGTAACATCCATAAGGCAACAATAAAGCTGCGCATTCCTTCATGGTCAATCCTCTACTGTGCTGCGGCTTGCGTCCGTCTGCAACCAACATAAACACCTTCGTTCCTGTTTGGTCTATTCCTATAACCGTTCTCGGGTAAGGCTTCTCTTGAGAGTGATCTCTTGTATCAATAGCCTCAATGCCATTCATTATCAAATCGAATCTTCCCCAGATAACGTTGTACATGTCTGCGCTCAATTCCTTCACAACATCTCTGTCAGAAGAATAAGCCCCCTTGCCTTCCTTTGAGAAAGAAATGAACGGACGTTTATCAGAATCTTCCATTTTCAATGCAGTACCCTTCACCACATAATTACCGGTCCATTGGCCTAAAGGACAATCATCGCCTGGTGTAGTTCCTGCTTCCCCATTGACCGCAACTTCACACTGAAAACGCTTGGCAAACTGAGAGGTTAATTCCTTCTTTGAAACTGCAGTATCTAATTCAATTGAAAACGACTTTAAATCTGCTATTGCCATAACCACAAAAGCATTCGGGTCTTGAAAGGTTAATTGAAAAACTTCAATACCAGGCTTGCCCCATATGGTTTTAACTGTTGGAGCGCCCAACTCACCAATTTGAATATTCTCAAAAGAAACATCTGAAGAAAATAAACTGTCTTTAGCCACTTCAACAACGGGAACAATATTGGAAGAAAGAAGTTCGGCTTCCTCTTTTTGAAGTTCAGCACGCGCATCTAGAATAACAGCAAAAACAATGGGAATACCCGTTAAAACAAAACCAGCCCACCATATGGTTTGAGTCTTTTCAGTGCTACCCTTGAATAATAGTTTCTTGAAAATGAATAAAAATAACAGTCCAAAAAAACCCGCGGCAGCTATCCAAATCAACAATTGAAAGGCAATTGGAAATTGAGATAACCTCCAAAAAAGAGCGCTTAAATCGTCAAGAAAAACGTTAATCTGATCCCCCATAATATTTGCAAATATATATCCGCTCAAGAAATTCTATCTTTGAAAAATGAATCATCAAGTAGATCTCACCACCAAGCTTGGAATTTTAGGAGGCGGACAGCTGGGCAGAATGCTCATTCAAGAAGCTATTAACTTCAACATTCACATTTCCGTCTTAGACCCTTCGGTTAACGCGCCCTGCGCAGACCTTGCAAATAATTTTGTAGTTGGAAATTTCAACGATTATCAAACAGTTCTCGATTTCGGAAAAACAGTAGATGTTCTGACCATCGAAATTGAACACGTCAACATAGAAGCCCTCGAAGAACTTGAGCGCATGGGGAAAAAAGTTTTCCCTAAACCAAGCGCCCTTCGCACCATTCAAGACAAAGGACTTCAGAAACAATTTTATAAAGCGAACAACATTCCAACCGCTCCTTTCCACTTAATCGATAATGCTGAAGATGCGTTGTTGTTTAAAGAAAAAGGACCGTTCATGCAGAAACTTCGTAAAGGCGGATACGACGGAAAAGGTGTGACCCCACTTCGCACAGAAGCTGAATTCAACGCGGCTCTCAATGCACCTAGTGTGTTGGAAGAATTTGTTCCTTTCGTGAAAGAACTTGCAGTAATTGTTGCTCGAAATGAAAGCGGTGAAATTGCAACATTCCCTTTGGTGGAAATGGAATTCAATCCGGAAGCGAACTTGGTGGAATTCATTTTCTCTCCTGCCAACGTGAACGTTGAAATTGAAAACAATGCGAAGAAAATCGCAACCGATATCGCTAACAAACTTGAACACGTTGGTCTCCTAGCCATTGAATTATTCCTCACCGAAGATGGAAATGTTTTGGTGAATGAAATCGCTCCTCGTCCGCACAACAGCGGTCACCACACCATTGAAGCGTGTTTCGTTTCGCAATACGGCATGCACCTTCGTGCCATCTTGAACATGCCTTTAGGCAGCACAGGACTTCGTACCCCAGCCGTTATGATTAACCTCTTGGGTGAAAAAGGATTCGAAGGAAAAGCGCGCTATGAAAACATAGAGGAAGTCCTTCACACCGAAGGAGCTTACATTCATTTATACGGAAAGGAAGACACCAAGCCCTTCCGTAAAATGGGACACATAACAGTGTGCAATTTGAATCTGGAAGAAGCGAAGGATACGGCACGGAGGTTTTTGCATGACGTGAAGGTGAAGGCTTAAGCAGGCTCTACCCAATCGCCATACTCCTTAATCAGCGAAATAAGCTCATCAACAGCTTGCGCTTCGTCTATGTTCTTCTTCACTACATTCTTCTCTTTGTAGAGTGTAATCTTACCAACGCCTGTTCCAACGTATCCGTAATCGGCATCGGCCATCTCGCCGGGACCGTTCACAATACATCCCATAATTCCGATCTTCACACCCTTCAAATGCGAAGTGCGTGAACGAATCTTAGCGGTAGTCTCTTGAAGATCGAAAAGGGTTCTTCCGCAACTCGGACAAGAAATGTATTCTGTGCGAGAAATACGCGTGCGAGTTGCCTGAAGAATTCCAAACGCTATCGCATTCGATTTCGCTAACGACGAATGTGTATTTGAAATAAGTACGCCGTCGCCCATTCCGTCTAACAACAATGCCCCAACGTCTGTCGACGAATAAAGCGTATACGCCTCTTCATCTAAATCATATTTCGAAGAAAGCACAACCGGACAGGTTACGCCTTGATTCATCAATCTAAAGATTGCTGTTCTTCTGTGTTGAACAGCGCACGCATGCGAAGACTTCAACAACAAGACAACAGTCGAGTCAGACTTCAACACAGAAATAAAGGATTCGGTCAAATCTTCTAATTCTACTTCAACAAAATTCAACTCACCCGAACGTTCATTCGGTTGAGTGTATTCTTTCGAAGAAAGTACTGGGTAATGACGCTCTTTGTTTTTATTCTGAAGCCATGCTTCGTATTCCATAACCACACCAAGGGTTCCAGGAATTTCAAAATTCACAGCGTTCTTTCCAACAAACAAATAATCACATGCCGAATCAGACAAATTCCATTTGTCCATATCAACAGAATACGCATATCCAACAGCAAAAAGAGAAGCCGCTGTTATTGTTTCGCGGTTGGAATAATCCGCGAAAACACGCGGAACATTCTTTCCACCTACATTCAAAACTTCATGTGTATGCCTTCTTGAATATGCGAAAAAATCAATCGGAATTTCTTCCTTCGGAATGGAAGATTCGGAATTTCTATTTGTGTAACGATCTACCAAAAGCTTCGCCACCGGCATCTCTGCTTCAGGCGCTTCTGTTAATGAAACACGAACGGTATCACCAATGCCGTCTTCCAACAAAGCACCAATTCCTATAGCCGATTTAATTCTTCCATCTTCACCATCGCCCGCTTCTGTAACACCCAAGTGAAGCGGAAAAACTTCTCCGGTTTCCAACAGCGTTTGAACCAACAAACGATAGGCTTGAACCATCACTTGCGGATTAGACGCCTTCATGGAAATAACCAAATTCTTGTAGTTGCAATCGAGGCAAATGCGAATGAATTCCATCGCCGATTCAACCATACCCTCCGGGGTATCTCCGTATCTACTTAGAATACGATCGGAAAGCGAACCGTGATTCGTTCCAATGCGCATAGCAGTTCCATGCTCTTTACAAATTTCAACAAGCGGTATAAACCGATCACGAATACGCTTCAATTCGGCAGCGTAAGATTCATCGGTGTATACTATCTCCTCAAACTTCTTTTTATCGGCGTAATTGCCTGGATTCACGCGGACCTTATCTACAATACGAGCCGCGATTTCAGCGGCGTTCGGAGTGAAGTGAATGTCGGCCACAAGCGGAGTGTTATATCCCAACTTGTGAAGTTCTTCACGAATGTTGCGTAAATTTTCTGCTTCGTTTTTACTGGGTGCAGTAATTCGAACCAACTCACAACCCGCGTCAATCATGCGAATACTTTCAGCAACAGTTTCTTCGGTATTCATGGTGTCTGCAGTGGTCATAGACTGAACACGAATAGGCGCATCGCCTCCCATGGTCAATTCACCAATGGTTACAGGAAGCGTCTTGATGCGCTTGTACCCAAATAAATCCTCGCAGAATGGTTTCATTTACTTGGTAAGCTTGCTCAATTCATCATTCATCTTACTCATTTCCTGGTCAATCGCAGCATCCAATGCCTTTGTTAACGAATCAGCAGTGTTGTCTAATCCCTTCATAGATTCTTCCAACTCCTTGGTTAGATTATCTATGTATTTGCCATCTTTTACGCACTCGTTCTTTTGATCATTAATATCACTCGGCTTGAAATCTGCCTTCGGAAATTTTTCGGTAATCTTAGACGAAACGCAATCGCAAATTTTCGCAGCGTCTTCCTTTGTGTAAAGATTGCCAACGGTTTTAGCGCACTCTTCTTTTACCTCTGCGCGTTTACTGTCGTTCCATCCGCCGCATGAAGCAAAACCTGCGGCAATAAGTGTTAAAAAGAATAATTTTTTCATATTGAAATATTTAGTTTACAAGTTTAATTCTATTTATTTTTTGAAAACACGTTCATCCACCAATTTGTTCTTATTCGCCAATTGTCCGCATGCGGCATCAATGTCTTTTCCTCTTGAACGCCTAACGTTTACGATCATATTCTTGCTTTCCAAAAACTTCGCAAACGCTTCTACACGCTCAGGACTGGCCTGTTGGAACTCGCCGTCATCGATCGGATTGTACTCAATAATGTTTATTTTAACGGGGAGCTGCTTCGAGAACTCTGCAAGCTCTCTAGCATCTTGAATGGTGTCGTTGAAGTCTTTGAAAATGATGTACTCAAACGTAATGCGCGTGCCTGTTGCCTCGTGGAAATATTTCAGCGCTTCGGATAAAGCTGCCAAATTATTCGACTCGTTAATGTCCATGATTTTGTTGCGCTTCTCGTCATTCGCCGCGTGCAGCGAAAGCGCTAAGTTGAACTTAACCTTGTCGTCGCCCAACTTCTTAATCATCTTCGCAATTCCCGCTGTACTTACCGTAATACGCTGTGGCGACATGCCCAATCCTTCAGGGCTTGTGATCCACTGAATAGACGTCATCATGCTCTTGTAATTCAGCAAAGGTTCGCCCATGCCCATGTACACAATGTTTGTCAATGGAGTATTGTATCGGGTAAGTGCTTCGTTGCGCAAATAATTCACCTGGTCGAAGATCTCTCCACCCGTTAAATTGCGCATCATCTTGAGTTTTCCCGTTGCACAAAACTTACACGCTAAACTGCAACCTACTTGCGACGAAATACAAGCAGTCATGCGCTTTGTGGTCGGAATCAAAACACCTTCCACTACTTTATCTCCATCTACTTTAAAAGCGCATTTAATAGTCTTGTCCGTACTTATTTGTTGCTCATGCAAGACTGCCTTCGATAAGAAATACTTTTCATCGAGCTTTTCTCTAAGGTCTTTCGGTAAGTTCTGCATTTCTGGAATGCTTGTCGCACCGCGCTGCCACATCCATTCGCGAATCTGCTTAGCACGAAAAGAAGGTGCGCCCAGTTCTTTCAACTCGGACATTAGTTCTTCCGAACTCAATTCTCGCAAATCCTTTTTTGTATTCATGCGGTGCAAAGATAGATAGCTTACATTTGAATCACATTCAATTTTCATGAAGCGATACGTATTACTCTTTATTTTTTCCGTTGGAATGTCGGTCTATGCGCAAATCGATAGTCTCAATGTGCTATCGCCTCAGGACAGTGCTATTGTAGAAGATTTTAATGTGTTTGCCGAGGAAATGATGGAATTGCCTCCAATGGAAATGGTTGAAGACTATCACAACTCCAAAGAGTACATTCGATACATGTGTTTCTTTACCGGTATTGATTTCGGCTTAGTTTCATTGCAGAATAATAATTACCCCATTAAAACGCTGCAATCGTATTCATTCAGACTAAATCTCGTGGAATACAAAAAGCAATTGGTTGAGAATAGATTCGGGATTTATTCAGGAATTGCATTGGGCTATCAGCAAATCGGATTTCAAGACGACTTCAAATTTTTTAATTCTGGAAGTCAAACCATTCTCCTTCCAGACAGTATAGATTTTCTTAAAAATCAATTACGGTCATTTTCGGCATCTGTTCCCGTCATGCTAGAAATAAACAGCAAGAATACGTTTGAAAAAAATATTCATCTCGCATTCGGTGTTCAGGCCGGGTATCGTTATGCGAACAGCACATACCTGAAGCATTTAAATGGCGGAGCAACTATTATTCGCAAAAACAGTGAGGATATCTATGTTAATCGTTACAACCTCGAAGCATGTGTTAGAGTAGGATATCAGAACCTCACCTTCTTCGCTTCAAGATCTTTGACCTCACTTTTCAGCACAAATAAGTTTCAAACCGAACTCTATCCGATTGTTGTCGGACTTACCATTTTGCCTGCTAACACAAAACCTAGTCAATCAGACGATTTCGATTTTTAAAAGATGACCCTACGCTCGCGCATATACATATCACTATTCTCCATAACCCTCATTTCCTTTGTGGTTACTGGAATTGTAGCAGCCTTCGATCACTACGAACATGACATTACCTACAATGAGTCGCGCATTGCAGAGAAAGAAAAATCTATACGCGCATCGCTCGAATATTTGCTTCTTCAAAACGGTGGATACATTGATCCCGATTCCATAGACCAGCTTCTGGGCGACAAGGTCTGTGAGCTTTCTGAGATAAACAATCTATTTATTACAATCTATCATTTAGATGGAAGGTATCGCCTTTCCATGAATACAGATAGCGCGGAATTTAAAAAAATTCCAATGCAGTTGAGCGCTGAACTCACCCAACGAGTTACAACAGAAACTAAAGAGAAAGCCATTATCCTTCCGTCAGAAACAAATTCCACTCAAAATTTAGCTTATTGGTGCTTCCGCGACAATTACGGAAGACCGCTAGCTTTAGTGGGTATGCTTTACGAAAAGAATGAAGTCGAAAAAACGAAGCTCTGGAATTTCATGAAGGAAATTGGTACAACATACATTGTGCTTTTCATTCTAGCAGCAGGAATTGCATTTCTTATCACGCGTGATTTCACAAAATCGTTAAGTAAATTAGGCGAAAGCATTAACCACCTCAAGCTTGGAAAAAAGAACGAGCCGCTTGAGTGGAAGAGCAACGACGAAATTGGACAACTCATTCAAGAATACAACAGCATGCTGTTTCAGTTGGAAGCCAGCGCCGATAAATTAGCCCAACAAGAGCGAGAAACCGCTTGGCGAGAAATGGCGCAACAAGTGGCGCACGAAATAAAAAATCCACTAACGCCCATGAAGCTTCGTTTGCAGCATTTGCAACGTTCATGGCAAGACCATCCGGAAGAATTTCAAACACGATTGAACGATTTCGTGCAGAGTATGACCGATCAAATAGATACGCTTTCGCACATTGCACAAGAGTTTTCGAACTTCGCAAAAATGCCACGGTCGGTTAACGAGCACCTGAATATTCAAGACATTGTGAAGTCGGTTCTCACCACATTTGAAAATGAAAATCAGACCATTTCATTCCATCAAAACAAATCTGAAACCGCCTTTATTTACGGAGATAAATCGCAAGTGATTCGGGTGTTGAACAACCTAATCACAAACGCCATTCAATCTATTCCAACCGAACGTTCGAAGGAAATATCACTTGGATTGCGCTTCACAAAAAATCACGTGGTGATAAAAATATCAGACAACGGAAGTGGAATTTCGCCCGAAATTTCGAAGCGTATTTTCATGCCCAACTTCACGACTAGAAGCACTGGAAGTGGACTTGGATTAGCCATGGTGAAGAGCATTGTTACGCAAATGAACGGTAGCGTGGCTTTCAGAACGCAAGTCGATAAAGGAAGCTCCTTTTTCGTTATTCTTCCGTTAGATCAAAAAGCATAGGTCTGCTCGGTGCCGCGTCGTTCGCGAAATTCGAAACCTGCAAATTCAAAATATAATTTCCGTCTGAAATTTCATTCGGAACATAGATCAACTCTGTAATGGTTTTTTGAAAGTTTGGCTCTGCCGGAACATTCCAAAACAAATGATGCGCAGCCAAAGCCCCGCCGTCTTCCTCGCGATCTACACTCGGTAAGTCAATCAGTAAATGCTGAACACCCTCATCAACAATTCGCTGCATAGCGCCTATTGTTAAATACGGAAAATTCGTTCCCGAATATTGACGCGTACATTTCGAATGATCATTCGGTTTTGTGCGAATAATTAACGCATCCACCTTCAAGTCAAATCCTTCCAAACTCTGCTCATTCACCACCCAATCCCCTTGCGAAGCATCTTTCCTCATTAACTCAACTGTAATAAGTTTAGCCATGTAATGCGAAGAATCAATGCTACTCACAACCGGAAAGTCTGTATCCACAATATGTCCCACATTCTCGGTGTGCGTTCCATGTCCATGCGGATTAAAATAAACGTTTCGAAAATTAACGGCTCCTCCTTCTGCAACAGAACCCAAGAACTGTTCTGTTCGAACAGGCTCTATGCGCATAGGATCTACATACCATGCGCGTGGTCCATTCGGATTCAATGAAATACTAAGGTCCTTTCCTTTTTCGGTTTGAAAAGAAAAAGTGCGACCGTCTTTTTGAAGCGTTAGTTTCATGCTACAAGATTAAAGAAATAATGTTGAAATAATATGGTCGGAAATAAGCCATCCCTTCGGTGTAAGTCGAAATCCCGTTTCATCCATGACCGCATTTCCAACTTCAACAAATTTGAAAAAACTGCGTTCATTGTCTTGTTTCCAATCATCTGGAAAGTCTTTCCAATCAATTCCTTCACACGTACGTAGTCCAACCATAATGCGTTCATTCAATCGATCTACTTCCGTCAGTTGTTCCACTTCAAAAAAATCTTTTTTCAATTCAATTGAACGGATGTACTGAGGATTATTCGAAACATTCCATCGGCGTTTTCCTTCCGAAAAAGAATGGGCGGAAGGCCCAATTCCAACGTAGGGAACGCCCTTCCAATAATTACCGTTGTGAAGAGATCGGAATCCTGGTTTTGCATAATTAGATAGCTCGTAATGCTCGTACCCGAGCAGCCTCGCAGTTTCATCCAAATACAAAAAACTCTTTTCAACCTCTTCGTCTTTTTGGGGTTCCAAAATTCCTTTTTTCTGTCTCGCGCCAAAGACTGTTTTCTCTTCAACTGTTAAGGCATAAGCACTGAAATGAGGAATTTCTAATTGAAGCAACTGCTCTACATTCGATTGCCATTGTGAAAAAGTAGCAATCGGAATTCCGAAAATTAAATCTGCTGTAATGTTCGTTAATCCTGCATCCTGGGCGCGTTTAATCGCGGCCTCTGCTTGCGCACCGGTG
>Ga0315899_10006994_pt1 | contig 12146 bp, 10 predicted proteins | sample LakEriMetagenome_2_FD_203518 | JGI IMG/M metagenome (GOLD analysis project Ga0315899, IMG submission 203518) | Freshwater fungal communities from buoy surface, Lake Erie, Ohio, United States - Buoy 4 MA112 | ecosystem: Environmental > Aquatic > Freshwater > Lake | place: USA: Lake Erie, Ohio... | reverse complement strand
TCCTTGGCGTGGCGAACCAGCGCGTGAAGGAATGCAATCGCATCCAGGTCATGCAAGTCGAGCTCACCAAGTGCGGCGTCACCTGCCGCGAGCTGGACGATGGCATTGAGATCGAGGGCGCCGGCGGCGTGAGCAAGCTGCGCGGTGCCATAATCAAGTGCCACGACGACCACCGCATCGCCATGTCGTTTGGTGTCCTCGGCTGCCTCCTGCCCGGCCTCATCATCACGGAGAAGGAGTGTGTTGAGAAGACGTACCCAGAGTACTGGGACCACCTGCGCCTGCACCTTGGCGCAACGCTCTCCAGCGCTGACTCGCACCCCGAGGAGGAGCCCTTGGCGCCCGGCAGCCAGCACTGCATCATGATCGGAATGCGCGGCGCTGGCAAGACCACCATGGGCAACAAATTCTCCAAAGTGCTCTGCATAGTGACTTGATATAGTAAATATACTAGAGCACTGACTTTTTGACAATTCGCGCCAGGCAAGGAGCTCGCGCGGCGCATGCGCCGCGACTTCATCGACATGGACGACGTCGCGGTGGCGGAACTCAAGATGTCGATCATGGACTTCGTCAACGCAAACGGCTGGCCAAAGTTCAGGGAGATGGAGGCGGCGCTGTTCGCCAAGACCATAAAAGAGAGGAGCAATGGTTGCGTCATCTCTTGCGGTGGCGGCATCGTTGAGACGGAGAGCTGCCGCGATGCGCTCAAAACCGCGCGTTCGCAGGGCCACATGGTCGTCCACGTGCAGCGTGACATCAAGGAGGTCGAGGCCTACCTGACATCTGATCCCACACGCCCGGCGCTTCCCGAGGCGCCAGCGGTGGCGTGGGCGCGTCGCGAGCCGCTGTACAACGATTGCTGCTCTCATGAATTTGTGATTCTCACCTCTGAAGAGCAGGCAGACGCGGCGCACAATGAGCTCTTCTCGCTCGTTGACCGCATCACGCGCGGTGCTTCCGCTGCAATCCTCCAAGACACCATCACCATCTCGCTGACCTACCCCGACTTGCGCGCGGCTGCCCACAACATGCACGAGATCGAAAAGGGTGCTGATGTGCTGGAGATGCGCGTCGATTTGCTTGACCCTTCGCTGAGCTCGCACTCTGAAATCCGCGCGCAGTTCGCGGCGCTCCGCCGCATGTCGACGCTCCCCATTATCTGGACCGTGCGCTCCAAGGGGCAAGGGGGTGTGTTTGCTGGCACCGAGGAGGAGATGATGGCTTTGCTCAAGTTGGGCGTGCGCCTCGGAAGCGACTTCGTCGACGTGGAGGGCTGCTGGTCAGCCAAGGCCAAGCAGGCGATCCTCGAGGACAAACGCGGCGCGCGCGTAATCACCTCGTACCACGACTTCACTGACAAGTACTACACGGCGGAGGCGCTGAGCAAGGTGTTCAAGGGCCTGAACTGCGGCGGCGCGGCCGATGTCGTCAAGGTCGCCATCAAGACCTCGAAGCCTTCCCAGATCACGGAAATGGACTTTGCCATCCTTAGCTTCCGCGACGCCAACCCGAGCACGCCTGCGGTGGGGCTCTGCATGGGCGCTGCCGGCAAGCTGTCGCGCGTCTCAAACAAGTTCCTCACCTTCAGCACCCACCCGCTCCTGCCCGGCAAGGCTGCCCCTGGACAGCTTACTGCTGAAGAGATCCGCACCCTCAAAATCGAGCTCGGGATGCTCCCTGCCGAGGTGAGGTTGAGAGGGAGGGAGGGAGAGAGAGAGACTGAGGCAGACAGTGAGAAGTGTCTGATGGTATACACAAACATGACATATATATATGATGATACGTACAAACATACCATACATACGCGCATTCATGCTGAACATACCATACATACGCGTATCCATGCTGGTGCGTAGATACTGGGCGGTGGCATAGCATAAAAAAATAATAATAATCATAATAGTAATATAATATTTTTTCATTAAAAAAAAGGATACTGGGCGGTGGCATAGCATAGGCCATGTGCCCTAAACCCTAAACCCTAAACCCTAAACCCTAAACCCTAAACTGGGCGGTGGCACAGGATAGGCCATGCTATCGTGCAATGTATTTGATACTTGATCGGTCACCGGGAAGATGTGTCTGGGCATGACTGACGCTGATGTGTAACTGGAGGAGGAGGAGGACGAGGAGCAGGATTTATTCGTATTCAATGATACTGTAGAGGGACCCAGGGCGCCTGGTGGCTGATTGCATGTATGTGGCATACTTCAGCGCAAGTTTTTCCTCTTTGGTTCGCCCATCGCCAAGAGTGCCTCCCCTGCGATGCACAATGCGGCCTTCAAGGCGCAGGGTTTAACAGGCTGGGTGTATGATCGCTGCGAGACGACCGACGTGGGAGTGGCTCTCGAGACAATCGCATCTCCTGACTTCGGAGGCGGCTCCGTCACTATGCCGCTCAAGGTCCTTTCTGTTGCTCGTCTGCTTTGCTGCGTGCTGCCTCACAGGACAGGTGTGAGGCATCGTAGTGCCGGTACAGCCTGACCGCAAGGATGTCCGTGTGGGCGCGCAGGAGGTGCTACTGCCGCACATGGGCTTGCTGACAGACTCAGCGCGGAGAATCGGAGCTGTCAACACCATTACGGTGCGCCTGGCCGCCGATGGCTCGCGGATACTGGTTGGGGATAACACGGATTGGGTCGCTATCCACCGACTTGTCGAGCAGGTGCATGCCTGAGATTTGCACGCCTGCATACAGCAGCACGCGTGCGTGATGCTTGCGTATTGCTTTGCTTTGCTTGCGTATTTTTGCTCCTTCCCGGATCGACGAACGCGTGCACATGTTGAGGAAAAGAGCAAGGGCAAGAGCTGACGATGCTGCGCATGGGCTTGGCAGCGGGTTGCGATGCGACGGCTGCGAACAGGGGGTGGGCAGCGAGCGCTTCTGATCGGAGCAGGCGGCACAGCCAAGGCGGCCATGTACGCGCTGAGCAAGGTCAAGGGTATCGAGAAGCCTGTACTCATCTACAACCGCACCACCTCTCGCGCTGAGTCGCTGGCGACGGAATTCGGGGCGCAGGTGGTGACGAGCTTAGAGGGCCTCGACAAGATTGGCGTTATTGTGAGCACCATCCCCCCGGAAGGCGCCGCGGCGGTACCAGATTCGCTGCTGGTCGAGCGACCCATCATGCTTGACGCGTCGTACATGCCAGGCGGCGCGCCGCTCTCTAACCGCGCCAAGGCTCATGGCTGCGATCTCATCGTTGGGCCTCACATGCTGTTCGAGCAGGCGACCTACCAGGTTGGTCCTGCGTGCTAGCAACCTTCTTGCGTGCTTGGCCATCTGCGACCGCACGTGGCCCGCGCCGGATGCTTTGCAATATTATCTGCATGCGCACAGTGCCTCTGACTTTGGCTGGCTGCCGATTTGCGGGCAGAACGAGCGGTGGACGGGCAGAAAAGCGCTCAGGGGTGAAATGGCTAGAGCAATTTGCAAACATTTTGGCCCTGACAGTGGCTTGTCCGTGGTCCTCGGGCACGAAATCAAGCACGGTTCGCAGTCGCCTCCTGCCCTCTGAGGAGCTTCTTCTTGCTTGTGGGCATTGCTATTTTTCAAGACGCTGCAGGAATTTTGCGGTGGAGCTCAGAGGGGGCGGAGGCCGCGTCCAGGGCTGAATCAGGCGGGACGAAGGCAGGAAGGTAAAGTGCTGTCGTTGTGTCATGGGATATTTGGCCATTAAAGTGTGTTAAGAACTGCGGCCGTTGACCTCACGTGAGAAGTTGTGACACCAAGAGGCAGTTAGGCAGTACCTACAGTGTAGCAATTGAAGGCGAGGATTCCTCTGGGACAGTATTGTAAGGTACACAACATACACGTCCAAAAGACCTGCGAGCCTGTGTCAGAAGGGTTGGAATGGCCGAGATAGAGGAAGATGTTTCTCACTAAGCACGCGCATCATCGTGACCATACCGAAGCTATGAGCTGTTAGCTAAGGCGCGCAAGTAGACAACAGACTTTACTTAACCAAGAACACCAAATAACAGTGACATAACAAATAAAACCCCGCAATACAGGCCAGTCCGACAGAGAACTTATGCTGATGACTTTGGGACGGTGATTTCTACGTCCGCACCTGCCTTAACGCCGGTCGGCACAGTGACTTCCTCAGTATGCCCATCTCCTGTGAGAGCAGTAAACTGCTGCCCAGCCTTCAGCCCCGCCGGCACCTTCACCACCATCGACTCCATCGCCTCCGTTCTCGAGCCCGTCGGCACAGCGCCGGCCCGTTCATTGATGGAATCCAACGGTGACGAGGCCTCCTTTGGCCTCAACCCGAATGGGTCGGCAGAGAGGAGCTTGGGGCCACCCATTTTGGGATCAGCCGGCTCTCCGATGGCAGAGTTCACATCGCCGTACTGACGGTACCCGACGTTAGTCCTGTCGCCCCCTTTGAAGTGCAGCTCCGAATTGGCCGCAGCGTGCAGGCCCTCCGTTATCTGCGCCATGGCTTCAGAAAACTGCTGGTCCGCCTTTTTCCCCGCTCTGCCCTCAGAGATGAGAACGTTATGGCCCTGCCAGTTCTGCGGGTCGAGATTGATCGCACCGTCGGAACCAATCGGAACAACATTTAGCACCTTCATCTCCTTTCCATCCCAATGCCTAAACAGAGCGTTCTTGGCACGCTTCTTCTTGTCAAAGAACGGCATGGGCTGCAGCTGCGGGATGGGTGCCAGCGACGTGTAGCTCGGAGTGGTCTCCTTGTGCACTACTTGCACCACTGGTGCCACCCCTGCCACAAGACGCACTGAGCTGCTGTCTGTCGAACCCCCGCCCGTTGTTGTCTGCACGTACTGTGCGGGCATCGTCTGCACCGTCTGCACCGTGGGCCTGGGAGCCTGCACGTATTGCACTGGCACGCCAGTGGTCGACTGCACGTACTGCATACCAAACGGATTACCAGTCGCTGTGGTAACCGTGGTCGACGACGCCGACGGCTTTCCCCATTCTGGCTGCCCCTGGTGCACAGTTGTCGATTGGACAAACGTAGAACCGGGGGCTAAGGCAGGCGCTAGTGCTATCCCCGGTGCTGCTGGCACCTGGAACATGAGACCCCCAGAGCCCATCGTGGACCGGATCGTCTGCTGCTTAGCAGCCATCGCCGCTGGCAGGTACGACGTGACTATCGAAGTTGCAGGGCGCGGCACAGCTTGCACTGCCTGCGGGAAAACCATTTGCGGCGCGGCAGCTGCAGAAACCATACGCATTCCAGGCCTCGTCGGATTAACGGTGGTGGTTATCGTTGTGGGATACTCAGACTCGAAGTGGGGCTTTAAGTAGGCGCCGAAGTGCTGGGGATTCTCCGCCGGGGCGGTATGAACTTGCACAAAGCTCGGCCCACCGGTCCCTACGACGTTGACAGTGGTTGTCTGCCGGGCTGGACGGGCATTCTCAGGCCCCTGGTCGTCGGGCGTTGCAACAACGAATCCTGGAACTTTCTCAGGTACAGCGCCCTCAGCCTCGGCCTCTGGCGCGGTAGCCCCTGCCTCATCGAGAGCCTGCACTCGCTGATCCCTCTGCTGCAAGGCTTCTACTCTCTGCTTTAGTTGAAGTAGCTGCTGATGTGCCTTCTCTTTCTCGAGCGAACGCTTGTATTCGCGACCCTCGATCGTTGTAAGAGATGACAGCGTTGGCAGGTTGCTTGGCACTCGGTCTGGCGTGTACAGGTTTGCAAGCTGGGAGAGGCCGGCTGAGGAGAGACCGCCTGTAGCCTGAACCGGCCACTTGGGGTTGGCAGTGATTTGTGTAACGCCCCCAGGGCTGAAGTGAGTCACTTGCGTCGTCTTCTGGTACCATCGCTTTGTGGTCGGAAGCATGGGCTGCTGCATGTAATCACCTTTCTCCTCCTCCTTGATGGCCTTGAAGTAACGCGGAGGCAACACAGCCTGTGCCAACGGATCGATTGCTCCCCTGGGCGCGCCCGCCTTCCAAGTGTACCCCTTGATCTTGCTCTCAGTCTCAATAATCTGGTTGCACACGTCGCCACACCTCTGGCAGTACCAGTTGCCCGCGCCCACCGTCTTGCATTGTCCGCAGCGGGCCGCGCAAGACTGCATGTGCAGCGAGGTCTGATCTCCATAGACCTCGGTGGCGGAAGTCCACTTGTCTTCTGACGTTTGCCCCAGCGGCTTAAGCCTCGGAATGGGTTGTGTGTCACCAGGAATCCATTTTCTCCTGACAGACTCTTCTTTGTGAAACAAGTCGTGGACAGCATTGACAGCAGCGGCGGCAGCCTGCTGCTCCGGGGTTTTTCCAAAAACAACCGGCACCGTCGTTGAGTCGTTCATTTTCTCCTCTTCCGCCTCCACCGTAGCAGCCGCTCCCGCACTCTCTGCCGCCTCGCCTGTCTTTGCCTCTGCAGCAGGCTCCTCGCCCTCCAGCTTGCTCTTTGTGACATGGGTGGCAGGGGCATCAACGTTGATACTGACAAGCTGGCCGGACCTCACGCCGGCAGGCACCGTGACCTCGCGCTCGCGGTGCCCTGGAACCATCACCAAGAAAGACTGCCCTGGCCTCAGTCCTGTCGGCACCGGCACCTGGCAGAGCATGCGCATCAGACAACATCGCGCATTGCAGTCCGCACTTGCATGCAGAACGCGCGAGCCTGCGGGTCGCACTCACATCGAATGCTTGCGGCTTCGACGCAAAGTCTTGCTGCACAGTATTGTGTGCCGGAAAGTCCGATGCGGGGACACGCCATGGCTTGTTGTCCAACCCCTGCGTGTCCGTTGGTGCACTGGCCAGACCTTGCGTGTGGGCCAAGAACTGCGCCTGACTCTTCGCCTTGGACTCTTCGAAAGCGTTCGGCTGCCACTCCTTCGACGCAGTGGCCTTTGTTGCTTTGTCCGCGTGGAGATACGAGCCGGAATAATGTTCCGTGATCCCAAGGTCTTTCTCTGGCGTCTTCTCCTCCGCAGGAGTGGAGAAGAAGGGAGAAGTAACAGAATCATCAGCAAACTTGTGAAAGATCAGGGTCTTCTCTGGTTTGTGCTCAACAGGGTGCATGTACGGGCCGGCATAATGCTCCGAGATCTGACCCCCACTGTCATAAGTATGGATGTGAAACGACACCACGCCCTCGCCCGAGTCGCTTGCTGCTTTATGCCCTGACCCAAAGATTGACGTGGGCCACATTGAAGATGATGCTGCGTACATCGAGCCGTCGTCCGACGCCGTCACGACTTGCCCGGGACCCGAGTCAGAGGGCACTTTTCTGAAATTAATTGTGCCCATCAGCCCCAGTGAGCTGGTCTTTCCGTACTCTGGCTTCGAGCTGTGCTTCCGTGTGGCCGCGGCGAGTCGCTGCGTCGCGACAGAGACCGCGGGCACGGCGGCCAGCCGCTGCACCTCCGCCTGCTGGGCAGCCGCCTCGGCCCGCTCGCGCTGTGCGGTGTTGTGGATGAAGACCTCCATCGCCGAGTTTAGCGACAGCTCGAACCCGGGCAGGCCCTGCGCCTCCGTCGACATCGCGCCACCCGACGCCAGCATCGCGCAGCACACGGCCAGCATGCTGACGAGGGCCGCGCACACCGCCGCGAGCCGCGCGCCATTCGAATGTCTGGATGGGCCGATGGTGGCGCCATAAGCCGGCGGCTCAAGCCGCAACGGCACCTCCATCCGCAACCAGGCCACGGCGCCGCGCTATTTTCGTTTGTGTAAAAAAAGCACTCCTTTTTCTTACTTAAATGGCTAAAAACCAAATGGGTCGACGGTACCTCAGGGTGAAATCGTGCAGGTCCCAAGGGGGCAGGTGGGGGTTGCAGTGTTCCAGCCGGTGAGACCGGGAAGCCAACGCATTGTGGGAGCAGCGCGAGGCTCGTCGCTGTGTGGGGCAGCCGCAGCTCCATTGCTCCGCGGCTGGTGCTCCGGAGCGCCACGGGCAACGCCGGCCTCGTGTTTCGAAGTTGTTTGTGCCACACGATGAGGTACTGTCCATTCAAGTTGTTTAGAGGAAGATGCGGTGTGGAGTGGGGGGGCTTGCCGTGAACAAATCACGCACGCGGCACGCGGCGCGCGGCACACAGCCTGGCAGCGTGGCGCGCTGTGCCTTTGCGGCTGCTGCGGGCAAAGGCTCTTTAGGGGCCGCAAGAGCGTGCAATGTTTTGACTCCGCGCCTGCGCAGGTCGATCTCGCTCCCGCTCCTGGCGGCGGCGTGGCTGGCGATGTCCGCCGTGGGCCACGCGCGCTCGCCGAGCCATGCCGACCCCGCGCTCCCCGCGCCGCAGCACGAGGCCTTTGCGCCCGCGCCCCTCCCGCGGCCCCTTCTCGGGCTTGAGCGTATCCGGGCCAACAAGGGCGGCGGTGCTGCGCCCGGTGTGTGCCGCACAGCCTTTGGCGCGCCGTGCCGGCCTGGCGGGCGAAGCCTCAGCAAGGAGCGCGGGCGCCCGCTCAGTCCTTTCGTGGGCGAGCGGAGGCTGGGCCCGTCCCCAGGGGCAGGAGGCGCTGCAGCCGCCTCTGCCAGCAGGGATTGGACGCGCGGCGCCCATGTCTCGCCCTCGCCGGGGCGCACGATGCACCACACGGCGCGCAAGCACGAGCTGTCGGGCAGCAGTGCGAGCACCATCTCTGGATCCGCCGCACGACGCGTGCGCCCGGTGAGGACGGCAACTGCAATGTCAGCCAACACCAAAGAGTACCAGGTGCTTGGGGAGTCCGTGTTGTGGGAGAGCCCTTTCGGGGCCATGACAATCTATGAGCGAATAGTTCGCTTCCCGGACGACGATGCGGGCGGCAGCGCTGGGGGGGGCGGCGGCGACGATGTGCCATCGCTCGCCAAGGTAGATGGTTTGTTAGAGGGAAAGACTGTGCGGTGGCACATTGTGGGCTGTCCACTCGGCAACTTCTCGTCTGTTGTAATCTTTCCTTACGACTCGCGCACTGGAACGTGCTCGCTCATTAGCGAGTACTGCCCTGGTGTGGACGGCGTCAAGAGTGGGATTCCCGGCGGGATGTACGAGGAGCGCAAGCATTCGGACCTCTTGAATGCGGCTCAAGACGAGCTCAACGAAGAGGCCGGGCTTACTGGGGGGACGTGGTTTGCGCTTGCGCCCGAGGGCATCCCACAAGACAAGTACTCTCGAAACCGCTTGCACCCCTACCTCGTTATAGATTCCTCCATAGACCCCAACCCGCGGGGCCAGGATGACACGGAGCAGATAGCAGTGGAGCACGGCGTGTCGCTCGCGGAGGCGAAGCGGCGGCTGCTGGCCGGCGACATGCCTGCACCCGCTGCCATGGTGACGCTGATGGCAATAGATAAGCTCCGCGAGCTTGGCTACGTGCGGTGATGCAACGCAGAATAAACGCTTCTGAACCCATTTACCGGTGCCGGTACACGCAGCGCGTTGCCTTATTCAACCGATGCGCGACATTTTACGTCACACCACCTGTGCCCGCACCAACGCAGAATCAGCAGATGCAAGGGGTGCGGAAGGGCGAGCCTCTGCGAGCACCAGCGCGAAAGGAGCAAATGCAAGGAGGACGGGGGGACGAGCATCTGCGAGCACCAGCACCAAAGGAGCCTATGCAAGGAGTGCGGGGGGGCGAGCCTCTGCCAGCAGCAGCGCGAAAGGAGCAAATGCAAGGAGTGCGGGGGCGCGAGCATCTGCCAGCACCAGCGCGAAAGGAGCACATGCAAGGAGTGCGGGGGGGGGGGGCGAGCATCTGCGAGCAACAGCGCAGAAGGAGCACATGCAAGGAGTGAGGAAGGGCGAGCATCTGCCAGCACCAGCGCCCGAGGACCAACTGCAAGGATTGCCGAGTGCGGCTGCAGCCTTGGAGCCCGTGCACGGGCCGCCGCAGTGATAGAAGCGCCAAAAGACTGTGCTCACGGTGTCGGCATCGCTGGTGCCCGGAGACGCGGGCGGCGGCGCCTCTTTTGGCACACACTGCGCTATGTATTGCAGAAGTTGGCGAGCCAAAATAGCAGCTGTGCACCGCTGCTGCCGCGGCCCCTCTGCTGGTGCTGCAAGGCGTGTCAGCGCAGAAGAGGGCAGAGTCGCCTGTGCATGCACCGCTGCCGGCCCCCGTCCTGGCGCACGCCTCTGCCGAGATGGAGCACCCTATCGTCATTGGCACGGCGCAGGCCACCTCAGCATTGCAGACCCAGGGACCGTGAACAGAGCCTCCGAGTCTGTGTACGACAGGCCGCGGGCGGCGAGGGATTCTGGGTGGGGGGCTACGGGGGGTGGGTCTACCGGGTCTGGGTAGGCCGCCCTTTTGGCGCACGCCGATCTAGCCCCGTCAGGGGCGTGCGCGTCAGATTTCCTGCGTCTCCGCCCTGACAGCTCGGTCACCGAGAACTTCTCCACGCCTACATGTCTTGATACCTTTGATCATCCAAGTGAAATCTTTTTATTCCAAATCACTTTCGCTGCCTTGTTCTGCAGGGCGACGCCCTGGACCTCCGTTATGAGAGAACTGCCTCTGGCGCTCTCTCTGCGTCCTTGGGGCATCGCGCATTCTCTCGCTGCAGAAACGCCACCAGCTCCGCAGTGCACGAGTCAGGCGACACGCCGTCTTTGACCACATCTCGCCACTTGCGGAGCACTCTGCAGATATCCTTGTGCCGCCCCGTCGTCAGGCTCCCGCCCGATGCGGCTTTTTTCGAAGCCATCTTTTGGTGATCTGCAAAACCTCGCTACACGGCAGCCGCTGCACGTGAGCATCGGCGTGTCCTCGCCCCGCGTCTGCCCACACCCGGCGCTAGTGTCACGTCCCCGTTGCACGCACCATGAGAGGTGCTCTTTGAGATGTGCCAGCGCCGCGTCCTCTTGGCCCGCATCAAAGGTAAGATGCGCCAGGTGCAGGTTTGCAAATGGACGACCACACTTTGCCGCCTCACGCACTCGATCATCCAGGCACGCCGACGAGTGACCGTACGGTCCAGGAGCTTGGTCAGCATCAGCAACAGGGCCCTGCCGAACTGCGCGGACGCGAAGGGTGAGGGCGCGACACCCATGTTGAGCGCTGCCTGGGACTGCCCGTGTGCAAGCTTCAGCGATGTTGCCAAGGCATGTTGTGCTTCGAAGTAGGCGACGGCTTTGACGCACTCGTTCAAGTGCATGTGGCAAGTGCCGAGGTTCCCGCACGCCCTGCCCTCCCCTACCCGGTCGCCCACCTCCTTTGCAATCGCCAGGCACTGCGCGTGGTACGCGATGGCGTTGCTGAAGTCCCCCTGCGACCGATACGCGCACCCAAGGTTCGAGTACGCCGCACCCTCTCCCGCCCGGTCGCCCACCTCCTTTGCAATCGCCAGGTGCTGCGCGTGGTGTTTGATTGCCTTCGCATACTCCCCCTGCGAATTATACGCGTTGCCGATGTTCCCGCACGCCCTGCAACTGATACGCGCACCCAAGGTTCCCGTACGTCCTGCCCTTTTCCCGCCCGGTTGCCCACCTCCTTTGAGATCGCCAGGCGCTGCGCGTGGTACTCGATGGCCTTGCTGAAGTCCCCCTGCGACCAATACGCGTTGCCCAGGATCCCGTACGCCCTGCCCTCTCCCGCCCGGTCGCCCACCTCCTTTGCGATCGCCAGGTCCTTCGTGTGGTACTCGATGGCCTTGCTGAAGTCACCCTGCGACTGATACGAGTTGCCCAGGATCGCGTACGCCCCGCCCTCCCCTACCCGGTCGCCCACCTCCTTTGCAATCGCCAGGCACTACGCGTGGTACTCGATGGCTTGGATCAAGTCCCCCTGCGACTGATGCGTGCACCCAAGGTTCGCGTACGCATGGCCCTCCCCCGCCCGGTCGCCCACCTCCTTTGCAATCGCCGGTGCTGCCCGAGGTACTCCTGCGACTCATACGCGTTGCCCAGGTTCCCGTACACCCCGCCCTCCCCCGCCCGGTCGCCCACCTCCTTTGCGATCACCAGGTGCTGGGTGCGGTACTCGATGGCTTGTCTGAAGTCCCCCTGCGACTCAAACGCGTTGCCGAGGTTCCCGTACGCATTGCCCTCCCCCGCCCGGTCGCCCACCTCCTTTGCAATCGCCAGGCGCTCCCCAGCTTCTGATATGCGTTGCCGAGGGTGCTGAAGACCCACGCAGCCACTCTCGGCATCGAAGTCCGCACGGCGGCTGCCACCGCCCTGGCCGCGCGCTCCTGCGCTGCCACGCCCCGCCAGTCGGCAGCACCGGCAAGCTGCTC
>Ga0315899_10006993_pt1 | contig 12147 bp, 9 predicted proteins | sample LakEriMetagenome_2_FD_203518 | JGI IMG/M metagenome (GOLD analysis project Ga0315899, IMG submission 203518) | Freshwater fungal communities from buoy surface, Lake Erie, Ohio, United States - Buoy 4 MA112 | ecosystem: Environmental > Aquatic > Freshwater > Lake | place: USA: Lake Erie, Ohio... | reverse complement strand
GGCCTGGTGGCGGCCGCCGGGGCCCCCGTTGTGGCGGCGCCTGAGGCCAGTGCTCAGCATCAGCAGCACACGCAACCCAGCCCACTCGCCCAGGGCGGTGCAGGGGGTGAAGGCGGTGAAGGTGGTGAAGGCGGTGAAGCCCACCACAGCCCGGCCGTCCGCACCGACGCGGAGGTTCTGGTGGTGCTCGCCCAGATGCAGGGACACCTGCTGGTGGCGCAGGAGCTGCTCAGCCGTGGCGAGGCCCAGGCTGCCGAACCGCATGTGGGCCATCCGGTTGATGAGCTTTACGGTTCGCTTGAGGGCGTGATCGCCACAGGGCGCCTGCAGCCGTTCCGGGACAGCCTCGAAGGGTTGCGCCAGCAGGTGCGGCTGGCCCCTGCATCCCCCGCTACCGCTCAGAAACTGGCGAAGGCCCAGCAGGTGCTCCAGGCTGCCACCACAAGCGTGGCCCCTTCGCTGAACAGCCAGCCCCCGTTGTTGCTCGCCGTGACCCGTCCGCTGGCGCTCAGCGCCGCCAGTGAATACGAGGCCGCAGTGGCGGACGACCGCATCGCCGAGACGATCGAATACCAGGACGGCCGCGGCTTCCTGCTGCAGGCCCAGCGCCTGCTGAGTCAGGCGATCACGGCCACCCCAGCCACGGCCGCCGGCGTGCAGCCGGCCTTGAGCCGGATCGAGGCGATGCTCCGAGCATTCCCGAGCCCTGTGCCGCCCCAGCGGAGCGTGCTCAGCGTCAGCCAGCTCAAGAGCCTGGCCAGCTCGATCTGATCACGCCACCGCGCTCCATGCCGTCGCGCTGGGACCGCCCCCCGCCAGCCATCCCATGCAGACCGTCGGCCCGGTTGTGTCCGCTTCTGGTCAGGGCGGTTGGTCCGCGCTGCAGCAGGCTGGTTGCGTGCCCGACCCCCCATGCCCCAATCCACCCTTGAGCGGCCCCATCTCCTCGCCCTCACCAGCCCTCCCGATCAGCCCTCCGCCGGTGCCGGTGATGGTGGTCGCGGTTTCGGCGGCAGTCGCCGATCGGCCGCCCGCAGGCGGTCGGCTGGGCGTCAGCGCCGTGGCGGCCTGAGCAAGGGCGACTGGGGGCCCCTGGGCAAGCATCCAGACCTGGAGGCGATCGTCGCCCGCCAGCGCCTGCAGCTGCCCCGCTCCGGGCGGCTGACGGCTGCACAGGTGAACCAGGCCTGGAAGCGCTGCGCCGCTGAGCATCACCCCGACCGCGGCGGTGAGCACCAGGCGATGCAGCTGGTGAATGGCGCCCGTGATCTGCTGCTTGGTCGTGATCGCGCCTGATCTGCACAGGCCGCACCGGCGAGATCCTGCAGCCAGCCAGGCTGCCGAGGTCGCCCATAATCCGCTCCAGGCGAGGGCGACCCTCGTGCCCCCCATCTGAGCCATGCGACTCCTCGCCCCGGCTGCGCTGCTGGTTCTGCTGGCCTTCTTCGCGGCGGCGGAGTTTTCGTTGATCCGGCTGCGGCCCACCCGTGTGCAGTTGCTGGCGGCCGATGGCTGTGCGGGGGCCGCGGCGGTGGCGCGGCTGCAGCGCCGGCTGCGGCGGGCTCTGGTGGCCACCCAGCTGGGCATGACCCTGGCCCTGATCGCCCTGGGCTGGAATGGCCGCGACCTGGCCGAGCGCCTGGTGGATGTCGCGCCTCTGACGGCGGTGCCGCAGGTCTGGCTGGATGCCGCGGTGTTTCTGGTGCTGGTGCTGGTGGCCACCCTGCTCGGTGGCCTGCTGCCCAAGGCCTGGGTGCTGCATCGTCCGGAGGCGACGGCGCTGCGATTGGCACCGCTGCTTGAGGCCCTTGGCGGCAGCCTGGCGCCACTGTTGCTGGTGATCGAGCGGTTTGCCGATGGTCTGCTGCGGCTGGTGGGGCTGCCGCGCCACTGGGATCAGCTGGTCCCAGCCCTCACGGCCGGTGAGCTCGAGACCCTGATTGAGTCCAATAGCGTCAGCGGCCTGATGCCGGATGAGCGCGACATGCTCGAAGGCCTGTTCTCCCTGCGCGACACCCAGGTGCGTGAGGTGATGGTGCCCCGCTCCGGCATGGTGACCCTGCCGCTGGATGTGCGCTTCGCGGAGCTGATGGAGGCGGTGCATGACACCCACCACGCCCGCTTCCCGGTGATCGGCAGCTCCCTCGATGATGTGCGCGGCCTGCTCGACCTGCGTCGCCTGGCCGAACCGATTGCCAAGGGCCTGCTGCAGCGTGATTCGCCCCTGGCTCCCTACGTCACGCCGGTGATCACCGTGCAGGAGACCACCCCGCTGGCAGAGCTGTTGCCGGTGATCCGCGGCGGTCAGCCGCTGCTGGTGGTGGTGGATGAGCACGGTGGCACCGAGGGGCTGGTCACCATTGCTGACCTCACCAGCGAAATCGTTGGCGAGGAGGAGGATCCCGATAACCCGGGCGATGACGATCTCCAGCAGCTGCAGGAGCACAGCTGGCTGGTGGCTGGAGATCTGGAGATCTATGAGCTCAACCGCGAGCTCGGGCTGCAGCTGCCGGAATCCGACGAGCACCACACCTTGGCCGGCTTCCTGCTCGAGCGGCTGCAGCACATTCCGGCCCCGGGTGAGAGCCTGCGCTGGCGCGGTCACCAGTTCCAGATCATGGCGATGGATGGCCCGCGGATCGATCGTGTGGAGATCACCCGCCGCCCCTCGGAGCCGGCCGCAGGCGATGGCGGCCAGGGCGGCGACAGCCCCTGATCGCCGCGGCGCTGCTGCGCCATCGCTGATAATTGCGCAGCTCTGCTGCCAACGCCATGAAGCCGGTCCGCGTTGGAGTCATCGGCATCGGCAACATGGGCTGGCACCACGCCCGTGTGCTCAGCCTGCTGCGCGATGCCGAGCTGGTGGGTGTGGCGGATCCCGATCCTGAGCGCGGTCGCCTGGCGGTTGAACAGTTCGGCTGTCGTTGGTTTCCCGACTACACCCAGATGCTCGACCAGGTGGAGGCGGTCTGCATCGCTGTGCCCACCTTGTTGCATCACCGCGTTGGCATGGCCTGCTTCCAGGCCGGTGTGCACGTGCTGATTGAGAAGCCGATCGCCGCCAGCCAGGAGGAGGCGGCAGAGCTCATCCAGGCTGCCGAAACCGCTGGTCGGCTGCTGCAGGTGGGTCACATCGAGCGCTTCAACCCGGCTTTCCGCGAGCTGGTGAAGGTGGTGGCCAATGAGGAGGTGGTGGTGCTGGAAGCCCGGCGCCACAGCCCCAACCCTGATCGCGCCAACGATGTGTCGGTGGTGCTTGACCTGATGATCCACGACATCGACCTCGTGCTTGAGCTGGCCGGTGCGCCGGTGGTGCGGTTGGCAGCGGCCGGTGGCCGCAGCGCTGAGGGCCCGATCGACTATGTGAACGCCACCCTGGGCTTTGCCAATGGGGTGGTGGCCAGCCTCACCGCCAGCAAGATGGCGCACCGCAAGATCCGCAGCCTCTCAGCCCACTGCCGCACGGCCCTGGTGGAATCCGATTTCCTCAACCGCAGCCTGCAGATCCACCGCCGCAGCCACCAGTCGTTCAGCGCCGACCACGGCGAACTGCTCTACCGCAACGATGGCTTCATCGAGGAGGTGAGCACCTCCCCGGTGGATCCCCTGGTGGCTGAGCTGGAGCACTTCCTGCAGTGTGTGCGCGGTTTGGAGAAGCCGGCCGTGGATGGCCCGCAGGCCTCGCGGGCGCTGCTGCTGGCGGATTTGATCGAGCAGTGCGTTGAGCAGCCCACGCTGTGCATGAGCCTGGCGGAGCCGATCTGAGCGCCTGCAACCCCGGCCTGCTTCAGCTGGCCGGGGCTGTGGCAGCGGCGGCTGGGGTCGGCTCCTGCTGGCCTTCCGCCAGCTCGCGCAGGGCCAGCAGCTGCCAGCGGCGGCATTGGGCCGGTGAGGAGCGGTAGAAGCGCTCCCAGGCGTCGCCCTTGTGCTGGCCGTAGAGCTCGCGGGGCTGCTCCGGATGCTCCTGCTCCCAGCCCACCCGCACGGCGTGGCCGATCACCACATCGAGAGCCAGGTCGTCGTTGAACTGCACCTGGGGGTTCGCTTCCACGAAGGCGATCAAGGTCAGCAGTGTTTCGCTGCAGAGCTGGCGGTATTCCGGCGCTTCGATCTTGCTGAGCAGGTGCTCCACCAGGCTGGCGAAGTTGCGTTCACCTGGGGTCTTTTCGCTCAGCAGTGGTTCGCTCTCAAGGCGGTTGCGGCGCTCCAGTTTGTCGCCGATCACCAGGCCGCGGCAGTGGTGCAGCAGATCCCAGATGCCGGGATAGAAGTTGCGGGGCACCTGCTGCAGGGCACCCACACGCATGCGGTGTTGCAGCCAGCCGCCACCCCGGGGCAGCTCCTCCAGCGGGTCTGGGGCGGTCCAGCGCACGCGGCCGCTCACATGCAGCTGCTCCTTGCGTTGCAGGGCCGCCTTGGCGTGCTCCACATCGGCCATCACCTGCTGCAGCCGTCGCCGGATCGCGTGCGGCGGTTCGTCGCAGAGGGCCTCGAAGGCATCCACCGGGCTGAGGTCGCGCTCGCTGGCCAGTTCGCCCGTGAGCAGCAGCAGCAGCTGGCCCAGCTGCAGGGTGAGCATGCCGCTGAGCAGGGCCGGTCGGCGCCGGGCCAGGCCGTCCAGGGCCAGCAGCAGCTCCTGCTGCAGCATCCACTCGCGGCCGTCCTCACCGCTGAAGTGGCGGATCATCGAGGCGATTGTCAGGCTGCCCTGGGGTTGGCTGATCAGCGAATCGTTGGTGTAGTTACGGCCCACCACCACCTGCTTCTGCCGCACCAGCAGATCGGTGAGCGCATCCTCCAGCTGCGGATGCACCAGCCCGAGGGAGCCGGCGCAGCGGCGCACCACGTTCCAGTCGCCATCGGCGAGGGCGCGGCGGTAGATCTCCTCCAGCAGCAGCTTCGGGCTGGCGCTGCCGCCCGGCCCCTGCAGCACCGCATCCAGGCCCAGCCGCTGCACCAGCTGCTCCAGCACCTCCGCCTGCTCTGGTAGCGAGGTGCTGCGCCAGAGACGCTCCATCAGGGTGGTGAGCGGTGATTCCTCCAGCTCCTGCTCCTCTTCGGCGGTGAGCGGCGCGTGGCCGGTGCTGGCGCGCAGCAGCACGACCGGGCCACGCTGGGTCTGGCCGCTCGGCTGGCTGCCGCCGGGCAGTTCGGCCCAGCTGGCCTGATCCAGCAGTTCGTTCAGGGGTGCCAGCTGCACCGCCACGCCGTCGAGCAGACCGCTGCGCAGCCGTTCACCCAGCCGCAGAAAGGCCTCCGGGCTGCGCTGGAACGGCGCCTGCTCCACCGGGATCAGCAGCAGCGGGGCACCGACGCCGCGCCAGTGGCGCTGCAGCTGGCTGATCTCGCTTTCCACCGCATCGACCAGCTGCTCGGGATCATCCGAGAGGTAGAAGGTGCTCTCCTCCAGCACTGCCGGCAGGAAGGCAAGCGTGTCGCCGTTCTGCCGGTAGAGGCGCGCGGTCACCATTGTTTCCATCCGCATCGGCGGGTGGCCGCTCAGACCCAGCCGCGGGTTGGCCCCCACCGCCGCCATCCGCTCGGCCAGGTCGCGGGAGCTGGCGATGCGCAGTCGTGGTCCCTGGCGGGTCACCGCCAGGCCGGCTGCCTCCAGGGTGGTGGCGATGGCGGCGCTGGCGGGTACGAAACTCACCAGCACCTGATCGGCGCCCAGGCTGCCGCCCAGGCGACGACCGCTGGGGTCGAGATCCTCGGGTGCGATCAGGCCCTGCAGCAGCAGGTCGCCCAGCCAGGTGAGGCTCTGGGTCCAGAGCAGGGGCACGTTCTCGTTGGGCCGCCGCTGCTGGCTGCCGGGCTGGCGCCGCTCCGCTGCGATCGCTTCCTTCGGTACCACGTAGAGCTCGGGCAGCAGCGGCACCCCGTCCACCTGCACCGCCAGGGTCGCCAGCCGCTCGCGCCAGCTCCAGGCCTCGGCCCAGCGTTCTTCACAGCAGGCCGTGACCAGCTCATAGGCCAGGAACAGCGGCCACTCGCATTCGATGTGCTCGAACTGGGCCAGCTCCTCGCGCTCGTAATGCAGGCGGGTGTGGTCTTCCACCACCGTCTGGTGGCCGTCGCGTCGGAAGCGCTTGTAGCCGTAGGGGCCGCCCAGCTCCGTGCGGATCTTGGCGCGGGTGCGCTCCACCAGGGCCGGATCCTCCACGGCCCAGGCGGGGTAGCCGATCACCGACAGGCAGGCGGCATCCACCTCCTTGCTGGCGGATTCGCGTGGCAGCAGCCCGCTCAGGGCGCGGCGCAGGCGCACGATCGCGTCGTGGGGGATGTGCAGGCTGCAGCGGCCGTCGCCATGGGGCCCGTAGAGATCCAGGCCCTCCAGCGCCTCCAGTGCCGCCTTGACCAGGCCGATCGAGCTGGCGTTGCGCTCCGGCAGACCGTGGTTGCCCTTGTCGCCCCGCTCCCAGATGCCGTAGTCGGCCACGCGGTAGGCGCGGGCTACGTAATAAACCAGATTCTGGATGAAGTCGCGCTCGTGGCTGGTCTGAATCACCACCAGGCCGGAGCGGGTCAGCTGCGCCAGCTGCAGCAGGAACACGGCGGTGGCATCGAGCTGCAGATGGCCCCAGCCGTCATCAGGTACCACCGGTTCACCACTGCCGGTGTCGTACTTGGCGTGCAGGCAGTCGAGCCGATCGAGGCTGTGCTTGAAGCGTTCCACCTTGGGCGCCTGGCGCAGCATCGCGTTGAGCAGGCCCCGCATCAGCTGCAGCACCCGCTGTTCCAGCTCGAACACACGCGTGCTGGCGCCGCTGAGGCGCCGATGGGCCAGGGCCAGCCCCCAGACGCACTGGATCGAATACACGCAGTCGCGCACCCAGGCATCGCCGTAGTTGCCGTGCACCGTGTGGGCGGTGCTGGCCGGCAGCAGGCCGGTGATCGGATGCTGGCGCTGCAGCACCACCCGCTCGATCTGACGATCGAGTTCGTGCAGGCGTTCCCAGGCCTCGGCGCTGCGCAGCTGCAGGGGGGCGGAGGCCATCGGGGCGCTGCTGAGGGTCATGGCGCTGCCTTGGCCTTGTGCGGGTGGAAATAGATTCTCCCGCGCAGCCCTGCGGGTGGATGGCATCAATGGCGACGGACGCCTCCGGCACCGGTTTCACCCCCGCCGACGGCCCACCCTCCTGGCGGGTCACCAGCGTGCTGGGGGTTCCGGTGGCCGCCTGCGCCAATGTGTTCGCCGCCGCGCTGGAGCTACGGCAGCGCGGCGGCGGTCAGATCGTCACCCTCAACGCCGAGATGACGATGGCGGCACGCGCCAATCCCGAGCTGGGGGCGGCGATCGCCTCCGCTGATCTGGTGATCCCTGATGGCGCCGGTGTGGTCTGGGCGCTGGCGCGCCAGGGCATCCGCGTGCGCCGTAGCCCCGGCATTGAACTGGCGCGCCAGCTGCTGCAGTACGGCGCCTCCCATGGCTGGCGTGTGGCCCTGGTGGGCGCCAGCCCGCCGGTGATGGAGCGGCTGCAGCAGCGGCTGGCGGCCGAGATCCCTGGTCTTGAGCTGGCCTTCACCATCCATGGCTATCAGGATCCAGACGCCTGGCCTGGCCTGGAGCAGTTGCTGCTCCAGGCCAGGCCCGATCTGGTGCTGGTCGCCCTGGGCGTGCCCCGCCAGGAGACCTGGATCCAGCGCCTGCATCCGGGGCAGCCTGGGTTGTGGATGGGCGTGGGCGGCAGCTTTGATGTCTGGTCTGGCGCCAAGGAGCGTGCGCCCGCCTGGATGGGACGGCTTCAGATCGAATGGCTCTATCGCCTGATCCAGGAGCCGAGCCGGTGGCGGCGCATGCTGGCGCTGCCGGCCTTTGCCTGGGCTGTGCTGCGCGGCGGTTGAGGGCCACGCCCAGGCGCGGTGTGGGCTCCGTCCGCACCCTGCAGCAGGCAGCAAAAAGGCGGTGGCTGTTGAGCCACCGCCGCCGGATGAATGAGGCTGCCGGAGCCCCGAGCCGATTCAGCGATCAGCGGAAGCCCACCGAGGCCTGCCACACGAAAGCGAGCAGCAGGAAGAACAGGGGAATGATCGGCAGGATGTCCACCAGTGGAGCGAAGGCCTGATAGGCCTCGGGCAGCTGGGCCAGGGTGTGCAGGGCGTAGGCGGCCATCCCGGTAGTTACGTGGCTAGAGGCGGACGCTACCACGTGTGTGCGGCCTCGGAGCCCGGCTCCCAGGGAGCGAAATCCTCTGCAAAACAGCCTTCACGGATCGCCTGGGCCATGGCCGTGCTGAAGCGCACCAGCTGGGTGATGTTGTGCAGGCTGAGCAGGATCTTGCCGAGCATCTCCTCGGCTTTGATCAGGTGGTGCAGGTAGGCGCGGCTGTGCTGGCGGCATGCCAGGCATGAACAGCTGGCGTCAAGGGGGGTGTGGTCGTGGCGGAAGCGGGCGTTCTTGAGGTTCCAGCGCTCACCCCCCACCAGGGCGGCACCGTGGCGACCCAGGCGGGTCGGCAGCACGCAGTCAAATAAGTCGAAACCGTTGGCCACGGCGATCGCCATCTCCCGCAGCGTGCCCACCCCCATCAGATAGTGGGGCACTGCCTCAGGCAGCAGCGGCCCCACCTGGCGCACGATGCGGTGCATCTCCTCCGCCGGCTCGCCCACGCTGACGCCGCCCACGGCGATGCCGGGCAGGCCCATGCTGCTGACCACGCGCGCCGATTCCTCGCGCAGATGCGGATAACAGCCCCCCTGCACGATGCCGAACAGCGCCTGGTCGGGCCGGTTATGGCTGGCGATGCAGCGCTCCAGCCAGCGATGGGTGCGGCGGCAGGCGGCGGCCACATCCGCCTCGCTGGCGGGCCAGGGCGGGCACTGATCGAAGGCCATGGCCACATCGGCCCCCAGAGCCATCTGGATCGCCATCGAGCGCTCCGGCGTGAGCTCGATCCGGGCGCCGTCCCGGGGGGAGCGGAACACCACGCCGTCTTCATTGATCCGGTTGATGTCCCCCAGGCTGAACACCTGGAAGCCACCGGAATCCGTGAGCATCGGTCCGCTCCACCCCATGAAGCCGTGCAGACCGCCGGCTTCGGCCACCACCGCCTCCCCCGGCAGCAGATGCAGGTGGTAGGTGTTCGAGAGCACCATCTCGGCGCCGGTCTCGGCCAGCTGGGCGGTGGTGATGCCCTTGACCGTGCCCAGGGTGCCCACCGGCATGAAGCGGGGCGTGTGCACCGGGCCGTGTGGGGTTGCGAAGCAGCCGCAGCGGGCGCGAGTGCGGCTGCAGCGGGCCGTGATTGTGAACGGGAAGGTCATCGCGGCGGCCGCGCCGGCTGATGGCTGGACCCTAAGGCGTGGCTGGGGGATGGGCATCGGGCGCCGTGCCTGGGCCGCGGCAGGATCAAGGCCACCGCAGCCCGTGCAGACCGCGGTCTCCCGATGAACCCCGCGTCACCTGAAGCCGCAGCCCCGCATGGGGGGTCGCCTGATTCCACTGCAGCTGAGGCGCTGGCTTCGGATGCCGCTCCGGCTGCTGCTGGTCGCGGCCCCGCGTGCCCCTGGTTGGCCGACCTGGCTGGTGCCTGGGTCTTCTACAGCGTGCTGCCGCTGCCACCGGGGCTGCGGCCGCGTTTTGAGCGCATCGCCCGCTTCGCACCCTGGGTGGGCGCGGTGATCGGTGCGCTTGAGGCTGGTCTCTGGCTGCTGCTGCTCCCTGGTGGCACCGTGGCTCAGGTGACCCTGGTGATCGCCTTTGATCTCTGGATCAGCGGTGGCCTGCATTGCGACGGTGCCATGGATACCGCCGATGGCCTGGCCGCCGGTCCGGCCCGCTGCCTGGAGGCGATGGAGGACAGCCGTGTTGGGGCCAGCGGTGTGCAGGCCCTGGTGCTGCTGCTGGCCCTGCGCGCCGGCGGCCTGGCCCTGCTGGCGACCGCAGCTCCCTGGGCCCTGCTGTGGGCGGCGGTGTGGGGGCGGCTGGCGCCGCTGCTGGCCATGCATCGCTACCCCTATCTGCGCGTGCGTGGCGGCACCGCTGCGTTTCATCGACGCCACTGGCGCAGCCTGCCGGCGGAGCTGCTGCCCGCTCTGCTGCTACTGGCCGGTCTGGGCGGCAGCGCCCTGCTGATGCCGCCAGGGCTCTGGGGCTGGCTCGGTTGGTTGGGGTTGGTCCCTGTGCTGCTGGTGCCCTGGCGCCTGGGGCGTCGTCTGGGTGGCCACAGCGGCGACAGCTACGGCGCCTGCGTCGAGTGGACCGTCAGCTGGAGCCTGCTGCTGATGGGCTTGGCGGTCTGCGCCTTGCGCCGCTGAGCGAAGCGCCGGCGCTACGGCGCCGGCAGTCGCAGCCGGAAGGCATTGCCGCAGCTCGGTAGGTGCGCTGCTCCAGGATCGAGCCGCTGCGGTGGCACCACCAGCTCCAGGTCGCCACCGAGGCTGCGGGCCAGATCGCGGGCCAGGGCCAGGCCCAGGCCGGTGCCCGGACGGTGTTGCCCGGTGCTGCCCCGTACGCCGCGCTCGAAGATCGCGTCGCGCTCGGCCTCGGGGATTTCAGGGCCGCTGTCCCAGACCGTCAGGCTGACGGCTCCCGGTTCGGTGCGGCCGTCCAGGCCGATGGCGCCGCCGGCGTCGCAGTAGCGGAAGGCGTTCTCGAGCAGGTTCGCCACGATTTCGGCCACGGCCGTGCCATCGCCGCACCAGCTGGGGATTGCGGCGGGAGCCTGCCAGGTGCGTCCCTGCAGGCTGGCGGTGGCCCGGGCGCGCTCCAGCAGCGGCGTCAGGATGTCGGGGAGCTGTTGCGGTTCGGCTGTGCCGAGCCCGGGCGGCAGCAGGAGTGGTGTGCTGGCGGAGGCGGTCATGGCCAGGTTCGCAGCCGGGGCCAGTTCCGCCAGTTGATCGATGGCGTCCACGTAGCGCGTCATCTGCCCCTGTTCGCTCAGCAGCTGATCCACCAGATCCCGGTTTCCGGCATCGCCATCGAGCCGGCGGCGCAGCAGGGCTGCGAAGGTTCGCAGCGCGGCCAGAGGGTTGCGCAGTTGGTGCACCAGCAGGCGTAGCTGCTCGTCGCGGTGGGTCAGGGCCAGGTGCAGGCGCTGCTGCTCCAGATCGAGCCGCAGCGCTTCGGTGAGGCAGCGGGCGGTGGCATCCAGCCGTGCGCGCAGCGGTTCGGGCCAGGGCCAGGTGTTGGCATCCACCCGCAGCGCCCCGAGCAGCAGGGAGCCATCCCGCAGGGCCAGCCAGCGTCGGGCTGCACCCAGTGGCAGGCCGACGTCGCGCTCGCCGCCTGTCGGGAGAGGCTGGTCGGGGTCCGGCAGCGCCGCCTGCGGTGGCCACTGGCCGATCACGACCAGGCTGGGTTTGCCGTTTTCGGCCGGCAGGGCCAGATACACAACGATCGTCCGCAGGTCGGGACGATCCACGAACTGGGCAAGCTGCTGATCCAGGATGGTCAGAAACCGCTTGGAGACTTGCATCTGGGCAGCAGCTCCGGCGTGCTCACGGACTGTCCACCAGAACGACCGCGATCAGCCTGTTGGAAATCCGGCAAAAAGTCTTAAGATGTCGGGTATCGACCAATACCTCGCAGTCCGGGAGCGGGCCGCGCGGCGTCGGACCGAGGGTCCCGGTTGCAGATCACCTGCCGCCGAGGCTACAGCAGTGGATGTTGCGTCCTCTGTTGTTCGGAGTCCGACCGTCCGCTGGCGGTTGGCTGGTCCGGCCGATTCTGTCTGCAGGTTCCTGCCGGCAGAGCGGTGGATCCGTCTGGCTTCCCGGTTGACAGGCGTTTTGGCGTTTCGACCCCCCCCACTCCTTCCGGGTTTCAGCTCCATGTCCAAGAAGCGCAAGCGCATCAGCCGCCGCCGCCTGGCCGGTCAGCGCGTCCTCGCTCATGTGCCCACCCACAACCTGGAAACCGGTGAGCACAAGCCGGTGACCGCTGCCCGCCGCTTCATCGCTGAAGGCGCCATCGTTCCACCGGCGCTGCTCAACGTGCGTCGCAACGAGCACACCACCGATCGCTTCTTCTGGGGCGAGAAGGGCCTGTTCAGCGCCCAGTACGCCGAGGAGAATCACTTCCTGTTCCCGTCTCTGCGCGCCATCGTCGATCGCATCGGTGAGGACACGCTGTTTGCCGGTCTTGAGGCCCTCGCCGCCGACGACTGGGAGGAGATGGAAGAGTACGAATACGCGTTCGTCTGATCG
>Ga0315899_10006991_pt1 | contig 12148 bp, 6 predicted proteins | sample LakEriMetagenome_2_FD_203518 | JGI IMG/M metagenome (GOLD analysis project Ga0315899, IMG submission 203518) | Freshwater fungal communities from buoy surface, Lake Erie, Ohio, United States - Buoy 4 MA112 | ecosystem: Environmental > Aquatic > Freshwater > Lake | place: USA: Lake Erie, Ohio... | reverse complement strand
GCCCAGAGAGAGAGAGAGAGTTTGGTTTGGTAGGACCAATGGTCCAAAATCCACATCTCGCTCTGTGTGCGTGCGTGCGCGCTCCATCAGTGTGAGTGAGTGTGAGTGAGTGTGAGTGTGTGTGTGTGTGTGTGTGGGTGAGTGTGCGTGCATGTTTGTGTGTGTGTGTGTGTGTGTGTTGTGTGTGTGTGTGTGTATGTGTGTGTGATGTGTGCGTCGAATTGTTTTTTATATATATTTATTTGTGTGTGTGTGTGTGTGTGTGTGTGTGTGTGTGTGTGTGTGTGTGTGTGTGTATTAATGCACTCTGTTTTTTGAGGCACCATCAGTTTTTGTTGCGGTGTTGTTCTCGGTGTGTACATTGTTCGCGTTTGTACCAGCATGCAGTTTTGTTGGTTGAATTGATGACATTGTATTGAATGATACTGTGCTTTGGCAATCATCTGCTTGCATGTGCTTGCATGGGCTTTCATGTTGTCTTCTTTGTTTGTTTCAATGGTTTTGTTGTTTTGTTATTGTACTCAATGATTCTGTGCTCACTCACTTGGACGAGGATCCTGTGCTGTGTCAGCCTTGCAGGAGGAGCGGGAAGTGATGTTAAGGGCAGAAGACGGCTACTGGTTGTGCCCCGCGCACCTAGACGAACAGTTGCGACTATTCCTCCGCCTCCCCACGCCATAGCACCCTCATCTCTCTTTCGGTGCAGTCGCTCACAGTGCCACTGCCCTGCAGACTCAGTCTTTACCACTCTAAGTTCAATTTATTAATTGAGTTTTTCTGTTACTGCTTGGCTTCTTGGGGGTTTTGGCCTGTCAATATTTGGCTTTTGCTTGCGATGATGGCAGCATGGGCGGTTTCGGCCTCTTCATGCCGTGCCCCAAAATGGTGGGCGGTCGCGAAGACCCGGCCGTCGCGTTCGTCGTCGGCCGAGAGCGAACCTCTGCAACTTGCTTGGCGGTCATTACCTGTCCCCCGTTGCTCTTGAACACGTGCATTTGGGCGTCGAGAGAAGATTCAGATAGGTTGAAACTCGCGTGCGAATTCACCAGCTTCGCCTTTGACAGGCACGCTGCCGTGTTACCGATCGCTTTAGTCAGTGCGCTTTCCACCTCATCATACATCTCCTCGTCCCAAGGATCGTAGTCCTCGCCGTCGGAGCCGCCTTCCACAAGCAGCAGTTCCATTTCAGCGGCTTCGCTGACCGACTTGGCGGGGCAAATGTAGCTCGTCACCAGGCGCAGAAAGCCCACCTTTTCCAGCAGTGCTGGGTCGCCCTGATATGACATTTCGATTAGGATGCTCCCTTGCACACGCTCAGTTTGCTCCGCGTCCACAAAATCCGTGCCGTTGAGACCCTCGAGCATGTGTTTCTGAGACAATCTGAATCTGCCCTCACCGAACCCCTTGCCGTCCTTGTGCTGCAAGAAGATGTCAGCCAGTTCCACTGTCTTTCGGCCAAGCAGATCGTTGGCTCCCACGGCATCCCAGTCAAACACCTCAAGCTCTATCCTATCTTGGATGCTCCAAATGTCAAAACTGAACTCTTCACCATAGACTGGATCGCGAGTTTTCATTTTCGTCTGGGTCTTGTATTTCTTCTTTCCCACTGCGACCTCGACGAATGGATCGGATTTGCCATTTGCATCTGCGGCAAGAAGATTTGTGCAAGAAACGATGCGCAACTGGAGCTTGCCCAATGGATTCCTGCCATCGAGGCGATACCAAGCATCAACCTCCCCGGAGTCCTTCAAGGGATCCAGAAAAACACATGTTTCACCCAGCATGTACTTTCTTTTCTTTGGTCCCATTGCAAATATCTTGCACGTTAGCGTCTTGGTTCCAGGGGCAATGGTAATTGATAGAGGAGCGTCCCAGCACGGATGGTCAGAGCCTGTGGCACGTTTGATGAGTTCAAGCTGCTTCCCACACGTTACTTCCACCCATGGTCGGCACGGTTCGTAGCCCTGCAGCTTGGCTGCGGACACAACAGATAGCTGCAGAGTTCCCACACCACGAATGTTCCGATAATGTACAATGCGATCATTCATGTGCGGTCGTTTGACAGCAGGCGCTCGCAGAAGCTTAACGCCGAGCTTTAGCTCGCATGCAGGCACCTTAGTCTTTCGCAAACACATTCTCAGCCTTATTTCACCGAGGCTTTCGCCATCTCTGTGCCGTTGAGCAACAACATCTTTTTGGCTCGGTTTGAGCATCAGGTCATACCAGCGATCCGTCTCCTCATCGACGACCAAGTCTTTCATTTGGCACCAATACTCTCCGAGAAAGACGTGGGACGAAAACTGGTTATAATCAAATACCTCACACCTGAGAACTTGATTCAACGACCTGACTCGAAGAGAGTATCGCTCGTCTTCCCAAACTGGATTGCAATTTTGTTTGACGTGCACAGTCTTGAAAACCTGCTTGCCTAGGGAGAATCTGACGAAGGGGTCTGCAGTGACGCCGTCGACCGGCATAAAGCCCGCCCCCTGCAAAACCTGAACAGAGATCGTGTAATGCTCTTGCCCTTGCACGAGTCGGTGCCAGCCGATCTGCTCTTCCCCTACTTGCATGCGCGATACGTCAATTGTCGCCGATCCGAGCTGCTTCTCTGTGGCTGGACTCTCATTGTCCGGGGCGGTGAAGGAAAATCCCAGTTGGATGTCACCGGTGGCCTTGTGGTCGCGCTTGATCGTGAACCACTCCTGAAAGGAGCTCTGAATCTTGTGAGGATTTGTGTCCATCAGCTCATCCAGGCGAACGAAAATTTCACCAATCAAGTCATCAGCACCCAACAAATCGTTGTCCCAGACCGAAATGTGCAGAGGCACTGACATGTCATCGATCGTCATTTCAAAGTCTTCATACCATTCTGGATTCAGGTTCTTGTAGATAATTTGTGTCTTCTGCGCATACGCGCCCATCTTGATCTTGACGTATGGGTCGCTGGTGCCGCTCAAGTCCATGGCTTCAAGATCCCGACCAGCCATGATCTTGAGCCCAAGTACAAAGTTCTGCCCCACGGCGGCAGCCTTGATGAATTGGGAGTACAGTGGCACGTCCACTACCAAGACATCATCCCAGACGGCCTGTTTTACGTCTCGGACCAAGTCTGTTTGGGCCACAGTCTTTTCGTCGACTACAATTCCAATGCGTGCCGCATTAACGTGAGAAATCAAAGAATTTCGGACCTCATACACTGTAACTTGCGCGCTGCCGCGGCTAGAGACTTGGGATTCTGACTTGGCCTGCTCTTTTGCTCGTATTTTGGACAGCTATTTCGACACAAAAGGGTTGGTTTTTAGAAGCAAGATGGAGCACAAGAATCTAATCAGTGAGCAAATGAGCGCGGGCGGGCACGTGTAACGAGGCTCTACGCGATGAAGAAATTGTGCGATGAAGAAATTTACCTGAACCTCAGCCTCCTCGATCTGCTTTTGCTCCTCCTCATCGACAGTACCATCATCAACGGCTTCAGCGATCATGCGCATGAGTCTCTCTTCTGCAAATACAACAAACGAAATCGTGATTAGAATACTTTGGCACGCGCACATCCACATCAGGCCAAGTAACTTCATTACCTTCTGGGTTTCGCTGTGAATCTGGAAGAACTCGTTTGTGATGCTCGTAATTCAAGAGAAGCTTCATCTGCCCCCATGAAGGTGAGGATGCTGGATCGAAAGTAGCGCTGATTCGCACAGCTCCTGAGATAATTTGATTTTTCTCGTCAAAGCGCTCTTGAAGCTGCAACCACCGGTCAAAGCCTCCACTGGACTGGATTTGGTCCAAAATGTCAGATATCTCCACTTGTGCATTGCCCAAGAAACCCTCTTGGCCTTCGGCGTCTACCTTTCTGAGGACGTCCAGCTTTAGCGTCTGGACGGTGTCAATGAGATCAAACGCAAATGGGTCTCCGCCCCACTTTGGGAAAGCAGTGTTATGGCTAATTTGGGTCTTAACAGAGTCTTTGCCCAATTTGAGCCATACCCTGCAGCTGGGTTTGCCCTGATTGACAAGGAGGTCACGAGCTTCCTCCACCCGAACTAAAAGTCTTCCACGCACATTCCCACTGTTGCCGAGTCTCCACCATCGCAGAGATTCAATGCCCTCTTCAAAGTCTCGGAGTGGGATCTTGCAGCTGCCAAGGATCGTTATGCCGGTATCTTGCGTGTCAGGCACCAATCTATATTGTACCTGAATTTGCCCTTTATTCTTTTCGTCTCCATCTGCACCAAGCTTGCGCCATTGCAAGTACTCTTGATCGAGTGCTAGAGAGTCCAGCTGAATGTCGAATTTTCCTAATGAGTCGTCGTCGCCGACCATATCGTAGTCGAAACATTCGATGCTCAGTTTTTCTCTTCTCATCTCTCCCACCAGCATGAAAGCAAATGATTGATTCCACTCTGGATTTAAAGTCTTATACCGCACTTTAGTTTTCTTGCCCATACCCGCTGTCTTGCCAACGTTAACGCGCACGTATGGGTCGCTTGTTCCCCCTCGATCCGCAGCAATCAGATCCTTGGCACGCAGCACCGAAATTTCCAATTTTGCTGGAGGCAGCTCGGGCAGGAGCGTGTATCGCAACTCAATCTCTCCCTTATTTTCTTCGTTTTCGCCTTCCAGTTTCAGCCAGTGGCTGTACTCACGCTCTAAAACGAGCTCGTCGAGCGCAATACCACTTTTGCCCAGCGAATCATCTGCTCCGAGCATGTCGTAATCAAAGCACTCTAAAGTCAAAAGTGCTCGTCGCTGCGACCCAGAAATGCGGATATCAAACGTTTCGTCGAATTCAGGGTTCAAGGTCTTTTTTATCACCTGTGTCTTTTTGAACTCTTTAACAGCCTCTCCTACATGAATTCTTACATAGGGGTCGCTAGTACCACCACGATCAGCAGCAAGAAGGTTCCGCGCACGCAGGACAGTAAGTCTGCAAGTTGCTGGGTGGTCAACTTTGTCAACTACAGGTGCTTCGCACAAAATTTCAGCATTTAGATGGTGTGCGCCTTTGCGCACCTGCATCCTACATGCCTCGTTCCACAATGCGGAAGGATTGGCGCGCTTGACAGTTGTCTCAAACTTTTCTTCCCCGACAGTAAGCCGCACCCAGCAGGGCATGTTGGTGATTGAAATGGATCCTGGTATCCTCAGCCGTTGCGCACATACAACTGTTACCGACAGCACTCCTACTGCTGCTTTCTGCGCTCCCTGCTCGGCATCCAAAATATCCACGGGATTATGCCCGAGCAAGTAGGCTTTATCTCGCTCACATTGTTTCATCCTGTTCGTGGCAGCCTGCAATATGATGTCCGCATTCTTCCAAATTTTGTGCTTTTGACTTTGTATCAGCTCTGCATCATGCTGCAAGGTTCGGCGCCTGCATTGGTCGATCTGCCACTGCACATACTCTACATCGCAGGGATCTAGTCCACCCCGCTTGTGTGCTTCTTCCACAAGATGGAGGCCATGGTGCTCTTCGTCGTCGGCAGCTTGTCTGAGCTCAGCGGCAATTGATTGAGTGCTGTTCAAATCCTCTCGTGCAGCAAACTCTTTGGCAAGGGCATCCTCCATTTCCCCATGCGCAACCTGCAGGATCCTTTGTAGCTCGCCGAGATTACCGCGATACTTCTGAAGCGCAGCTGCCTTCTGGACGGCCTTTTCACTCAAAGGCATTCTGTAGGGATCGAGCAGTATAGCACCGTGCTGAGCCAAACTCGAAAAGGCTCGAATCTCAAAGGCGAGGCGTCCCTGTGCGGGAGCACCAAGAATACCTTCGCGCTGATACGAAGATATTCGAAGCCCATCATTCATTTTGAATTTGATTTCCCGTTTACCGTACAAATGCACGTATCGAGCAACCATGTGCCACTGATGGAGCACAGTAGCTGCGCGAGCAACATGGTCCGAATGATTGATACCAGTCCAAAGCCAGTGGCCAAGCACTTGTTTAACCAAGTCAAGACGACGGTCGACCCGATCTCTAAACACAACACCATAATCCAAATCGGTCAGGAGAGCTTGCCGCTTGCCAGAGAATCCCAGACCTTGAATTTGGACGCGACATTCCCCCAAAAACTCTCCTGTTGACCGCACGCTGAGCTCCGTTACAAAGATGGACAGCAAAACTTCCCCATGTGCGCGACCATTCACTTTGAGCGTGTACCACTGTTGTGCGCGCTGCTTACCCACCAAATCGGCAAGAAAGACCCTTGTTTCACCAATCATATCGTCAGCTCCCACGAGATCATTATCCCACACAGACACTTCAAGAGGCTGGTAAATTTCGTCAATACATAAGGCAAATTCCTCATTCCAGACAGGACTCAAGTTTTTCTTGACGATAGCAGTCTGCTTTTGTTGATCACCAAGCTTCACACGTGCGTAAGGATCACTGCTTCCCCCAACATCCATTGCTTCCAAGTCACGGGCTGCTACGACTTTGATCAGGGCCATAAGTTTGACATCATGCGCAAAGGGTTCCATGACATGCACACTCAGCTCCAATTCTCCCGTGGTTGCTCCGTCAGCGGTGATGTCAAACCACCTCCTGATTGGCTTGCGGACAGATTTGGAAATCGGAATGCTTACCTCTCCAATGGTGTCGTCAGCGCTCATGGCATCGTGATCCCAAACGGATACGAGCAGTGTCTCTTGAGCATCACCCCAAACTGGAATCTGAAACGTCTCTTCCCAAACCGGATTAAGATTTTTTGTGATGACGCTTGTTGTCTTCTTCTCTTCCCCCATCTTAATGACAACATACGGGTCGCTTGAGCCTCCCGACAAAAGCGCCATGTCCATGGCCTTGAGCTTGCGCGCCCGGTGGACAGTGACAACTAGCATTCGTTTTGTCTGCTCAAGCAGATCTTGGTGCAGAACAGTGCAACGTAGTTGGCTGCAGTCACTATCGACAACCATGTTCACCGTGTCATTCTCCCACGAAGGATTCGGGGTGGGCACTGCGACCGGCGTCATGTGGCGACATCGATCCATCTGTAAATCCACATATGCCGTGGACTCACCTAATTCCAAAAAGGAAAAGCTCAGTTGTATCTCACCTCTGACTTTCTTTTCTCTGTCGAGTGCGTACCAACGCACGACCTTGCGAGCAGTCTTGGTGTGGAGCTGCAGCATCGTCTGTCTGACCTCTGCTAGCTGTTTGGCCTCATCCGACAGTTTTGCCGCGTCATGAGTCGACTCCTGGATCAACTCATCCTCACGTGGGTCAAGATTCAGAACCTCCACACCCGTCTGTTGGTCAAATGACCGCGTATTGTACGAGTACACGCTCCATGGCCGCTTTCTTGCCTCCTCTGGCCCAAAGCCCAAGCTCGGAACGTACGCCCATATGTCCTCGTTGCTGACTTCGTTGCCGACCTGGGCCCTGGGCCCCACACACCAGCACACTGTGCCCCTGAAGTTCGTCCACCACATTGCTGTATTCGGGCTACCCACCTTGACGTATACTGCCCGCTGGTTACATACTTCTTCTGTTCGTTGATACTCACCATTGATTCCAGTGTACGGCTGCGAACTTCCTTCACAGTGCAGTACAACACCATTAATGCGCACACGAGACGCACCGAGCTCAACAGATTGATTTTTCAGGTACTCTTCAAATTCATCCTTGTCCACCAGGCCGTCTTCATTCAAGTCTAGCTGACGCCAGCCACCAGCACCATCCTCCACCTTCGATTTTCGGCTTGAATGACTTTTGAACTTGTGCACGGCTTTGACAGCCGTGAGCACAATGCTGGAGGAGGGACTGACTTTGGTGTACGCCTCCTTCTCAAGTTCAGCATACCTCTTCATCAGGTTTGACATTTGCTCCTGCAATGCCAGCTGTTCATGTTCTCGTGTGCCAGGGCGCGATGTATCACGAATAAGTTCGTACTGCAGCTCAATTTGACCTTTGTTCTTCACCCCTCTTACCTTTGCAAAATCATGCCATCTTGGTGCAGAAGACGTGGGCATGTCCTGCAAGCTCAAAGATTCGAGTTCAATCACAATTTGACCAAGCGAATCGTCACTTCCAAAAGCATCCTTATCGAAGCACTCAATTGTAAGCACGTCCCGTCTCTCAGACTCGCCAATTTCGAATTCAAAAGCTTCACCCCACACTGGGTTTAGAGTTTTGCTTTTTACAGTCGTCATCTGGCCTTTGTTGGTGTTGGTACCAATACTCAGCTTCACGTAGGGGTCACTTGTACCTCCCTGATCTGCCGCAATGAGGTCTTTTGCCTGAATTACGGTTATTTTCAGGCGCGCAGGTGAGTGCAAATCTCTTGATCTACTCCGCTGTAAGTCATCCATAACGTCTTCAAGCCAAATCGAACAGCTTCCAATCACATCATCGGCCGACATGTCGTCATTATCCCAGACAGAAATCTTCAGCGGCACTGACAGGTCATGAACCGTCATTGCAAAACTTTCGTCCCACAATGGGTTCAAGCTCTTGGAGATTGTTTTTGTCCGCACTTTGTGATCACCGACAGCGATGGTTGCGTAGGGATCGCTGGTTCCCCCGAAATCCATGGCCTCGAGGTCTCTGGCACACACGACTTTGAGATACAGAAGAACTTTTTTCGGCGCAAGATTCTCAGCACGCAGCTGCCTGACTTCCACCGAGTCTATGACCAAGCCCTCGTCATCTACCTCGCGCGCCACCCTCTGCGTTGGCGCTTCGCCTTGCTGCTCATATGCCGGTTTCTCTTGCTCGACCTGGGGATCTCCGCGCAACCCGGCAAGCTTCAGCAGAGCGGGGACCATCTTGATTTGCTTAACCCGCCTCGCTCGAACAGCATTGGCACTAGTGGCGTGCTGCAGGACTAGCCAACCCTCGCGTGCGAATTCAAGTGCTTCCAAGCCAATTTTTTGGCCAGAATTCACAGCATACCTAGCGTCCTCCAAAAGGCCTTGGTGCTCAGTGACTCTGTAGCTGAAAAACATGGAGCGTCTGCGAACACCTCGGTCAAACTCCACCACAAAGACCGGGTGCGCAGTGTGGGCTGCCGTAGAATCAAAGCGCAAGTTGAACAGGGATTTGGTCATCTGTGCATAGCATACCGAAATAGTCAAATTCCAACCACATCCTTTGAGAGGACGCACATAGACGCACCATACGCACTGCATCCTGGCGCCACGTCAGAATTGCCTCGCCCCACAGTGTGAAACGCAGGTCTTCATCCCGGCGCAATAACCGCATCTTTAAAACGCCCCCCCGGCACCGCGCACACTGGCCGCCGGTCCAAACGTTTGCCCCAGCCTCGGCCCATCCACGGCCAATGCTCCCGCGCATAGGCGTGAACATTGGCGCGGGAGTATCGGCCGAAGCTGCGCACTTGGTAGTAGCATGATGACAACAGTTGCATTGATGAACTTGGCAGGGAAAGATGGGCTCCTCAGGACCGAGCCGTTACAGAGCAAGGGACACTAACCTGCGTTTTCATTTCGTTGATACGCTTACTGAGCGGGTTGAACAGAGCTGCCATCTTCATGTCCACCATATCCATCACCAATTTCACCTGGAAATGTATTCGCTAGAATCAAGGCGTCTTCGTACAGAACAACAAGGGGCAGAAATAGAGTCTTTCCGCTTGCATTGCCAGTTTTCGCCAAACATGACGCATCGAGGCAGGCTTCACGATCTATGTGGATGCAAGAACCCAATCACAGGCACCTTCAACGTTGCACACTTGCGATCGCAAGTGTGTAGCTTGGGGGTGCTGAGACCTGTTCGATGGTGCCTTTGCCTTTGAGGTCGACCTCCACCGAATCGGCATGTGCAACGATCCCCGCTCCGTGCCTTGCGCCCTTCTTCCACTGTCCCATGTACACAAGGCCATCTGCTGTCCAAATACCCCCCATACCATGCCGTTTATCATTTCTAAAGCCTCCGGCATACCAGCTACCATCTTCGTACGTCTCCACGCCCGATCCTTCAGGAACCTCTGCATTCCAAGATCCACAGTACTCAGTCCGGTCCATCCAGCGTAAAAGCCCCAACCCCTGGCGTTTGCCAGCAACAACCGTGCCCACGTAATAAGAACGACGTTCTGCTGTCAAACGCCCTCGCGTATCGCCAACTTTTCCGTAGTCAATAGCTCCGACTCCTTCAGGCAAGCCTGCAGCATTGATTGGGCCACTGTAGAGAGCGCCGGCATGGGACATTTCGGCCGCAATATGCGTGATCTTGCCTGTTTGTACGTCCGAAGAAGATGCTTCCTCTTTAGTTTGCTGGCTAGAATGGATAATCTTTTTCAGATTGCTTTCCAATTTCTTCAAGCGCAACTGCAGCGCATTGTCATGCACAGTCTGCGTGCCCCTGGGACTCCTGGGCCGCTGTGTCGGGGTTGGAGGAAGCTGCAAAGAATGATCGTCTTGGTCCCCGAACTTTTCTTCCTCAGACGCTGCATCACCATCCTCATCCTTAACATCGTCAGACGAGGAAGATGAGGAAAATGACGAAGATGAGGCGCCTTCTTGTTTCCATTCAGCACCCTGTTCCCCTCTGACTCCAGCTGGAGGCTTTGGCGCTGGTGGTGTGACCGGTTTTTTGACCAAGCCCAAAAGCTTCTCAAACTGTGCTGTATCACACTGCATGCTGGTGCCTGCACCCACTTGTTCCATCATGCGAACCAGCTCGTCCATGGGCAGCGTCACCCCAAACCGCTCCAGACCTTCCTTGACCTCCACGAAATCCAGAAATCCCGACTGGTCGTCATCAAAGAGCTCAAAGACACTAAGGACCTGCGCATGGATATCATCCGCCTCCATCAACTCTGTGTCCATTCCAATGCTTCCGAAAAAGTTCCAGCCCGCTGCACTCTCAGATGCAGCGACCGGAGACCCTGCAGTGTCTGGCTGCCCCCTGCCACGACTGGTGCCGACCATCTTCATAAGTTCTGGCACACTCATCTTCGGGGAACGGGTTCGCCTGCGATATTTCGTAAGCGGCGATTCCAGCTGCTCCTGCGGGGCAGCCTTAGGAGATGCAGCCAATTTTGCCGGCGAGAGTTTCGACTGGGCCGAGTGGTGTTGCGTCGACGGCCTTTTCAGAAAGCGATCCCTGCCCCCGTGCTTCACGCCCATGACAAACTCGTGCAGCGATACCCGTCCGTCGCCATCAGTGTCTAGATCTTCGAACAGCGTTCGGAGCATCGAGGTGGGGACGTCGAGCCCCGCGACAAAGAGCGGGTTGCTCATGTCCTTGCGCCCAAACCAGGCCACCCACTCGTCCCAGTCGAGTTCTAAGGACAAATTGGCGTCCGCTTTGGCAAAGTTTTCAAACAAGTGCACCTCCAAGCGCCGCTTCATCCCCAGGAGGTGTTGCTCGGCCGCAGCGTGCGCTGCCTCCTCGGCGCGCTCGCGCATGGCAGCCTCGACCGCGTTCGAGGTCGTGCGCCCCTTTGAGGCGATTGCCGTCTTGGAGCGCAGGCTGAGCAGCGCGCGCATATCGCGAGTGTGCGCCTTGTGCAGAATGTGCAGCTGTCGGCTGCTAGAGCCCTCCTCGTCTCCACGTTCCCGGCGGTGGCTCGGCACATGCGCATATGATTCAAAGTCGACGGGATCGACCTGCGATGCACTCGCACTGGGCGCTCGTCGGAACGCCATCGCGCGACTCGCTTCGGCGCGCAAGGTGACGGGGCACCGGCTGCCGCCCGCGGCCTCGCGTGTCCCTCGCAGCCGGCCCTTGCCTGGTGCCCGCCGGGGCACCTTGTTGAACTGAACTCGGAGTCAGACTCCGGTGGGGGCGCTGCTGCGCATCGCGCCCCCCTCACCTCGTACGCGCCACTTCATGTGCGTGTGCCTCTCTGGAGCAAGCACTCGCACCCTGTGCAGCTTGAAAACCTTAAAGGCGGCACCAACTGCCTCCACGAACTTCAACAGTCTTCCTATCCGTGACTGACACATGGACTGAAAACAACATAAAAACTTGTATTCCAGTTTGTTCTCTGAAAAGGGACCCCTTTTTGACGGGCTCGGCTCCTGATTCGGGCTGGTACAAATCGGTGGAACCATCATCTTTCATCCGTCTTTATTTACTTAACTAATTCTCCCTTTGGGTTACACGTCTACCATCTTCATTGGGTCTCATCCCTCGGAAGGTAGGGAGAATTCGACGAAGGACCTTGGGAAATACCTCTTTGTA
>Ga0315899_10006990_pt1 | contig 12149 bp, 11 predicted proteins | sample LakEriMetagenome_2_FD_203518 | JGI IMG/M metagenome (GOLD analysis project Ga0315899, IMG submission 203518) | Freshwater fungal communities from buoy surface, Lake Erie, Ohio, United States - Buoy 4 MA112 | ecosystem: Environmental > Aquatic > Freshwater > Lake | place: USA: Lake Erie, Ohio... | reverse complement strand
GGGAAACAAAAAACCCTCAACTTGCGTTGAGGGTTTTCTTCGTAGCCCGTAGGGGAATCGAACCCCTGTTACCAGAATGAAAATCTGATGTCCTAACCCCTAGACGAACGGGCCGCTTCGGTTTTGCGAGTGCAAATATACAAAGAACTTCTTTTTTCGCAAGAAAATTTTACACTTTCGAGTTGAACTGAAATCCCAAGCGCTTCCCAGTCGCTAAACTGCCACTGTGGTTAATGTCATTCATCTCCTCAACTGTAATCTGATGCAAATTCTCAGCAGGAGGCACAAGCAAATCAAAACTCAAGGCGTACAAATACAACTGCTCCACAAAACGCTTCTTCGATTCCAAGTCAAACGTACTACTTATAAAATCATTGAACATGTATCCCAATTGTTTCTTTCCCTGAATTACAAAATGATTCTCTCTGTTCACAAAAACACGCGATACCAAATAACCAATGTCTGAACTGCGGTTGTACCTGAAACTATCTGATAAAAAATTATACACGTTAATAATGCCCACATAACTGTTGCGAGGATCGTTCTTCAAATAGCCCGTTCCCCACAAATGATGACCCGCCTCAAATTGAAAGACATTCGTGTGCATCTGAAAAATTAAAACGTCTCCAGCAATTTTTACCTGACACTGAAAAGCACCTAAATCCTGATATTCAAAAGTCACTCGTGAATCGGTGTCTCCAAATTGACTCGATACTTCCTCAATACTTGCTTTTAATACTTTTTTCAGTTCTTCAAATTGCGCTATGGTATTGTGAAATATATCTTGCTTCAATACACTTTTTTCTTTCAAAAGTGACAAGATGATTTGATTGTAGTCTGTTGTATCTGCCATAAATTTCAATTTTAATATGCTCTTGCAAACAAAACACGCTTATTACTTGGTTTGCCTGTAACCATGCAAACTCCAGCTTCTTCTTTTGCATCAAAGGGTATACAACGTATAGTAGCCTTTGTCTCTGTTTTCACACGCTCTTCTGTCTCTGCCGTTCCATCCCAATGCGCAGCAAAAAATCCACCCTTCTCATCCAATAAGCGCTTGAACGTTTCATAGTCATTCACTTCCGTGATATGACTGTTTCTGTAACTTAAAGCTTGTTCAAATAAATTCGACTGAATCTCATCTAACAATCCTTGTATGCGAACGCCCAATCCGTCAAAAGAAACAGTCTCTTTTTCACTGGTGTCTCTTCTTGCCAACTCAGCAGTGTTATTCTCCATGTCTTTCGGACCAATGGCCACTCGCACCGGAACGCCTTTCAATTCATATTCCGCGAATTTCCAACCGCTGCGCTTGGTGTCATCGTCATCAAACTTCACAGTAATCCTCAATTGCTTCAATTCTTGCAACAATGGTGTAACCTTATTTCGAATTTCTTCCAACTGTTCCATCCCCTTATAAATGGGAACTATTACTACGTGTATTGGTGCTAACTTCGGTGGAAGTCGTAGCCCCTTATCATCACTATGGGTCATAATTAAGGCTCCCATGAGACGTGTGCTTACTCCCCAACTGGTTGCCCAAACGTAATCATTCACACCTTCTTTCGATGCAAATTTTACATCAAATGCTTTCGCGAAATTCTGACCCAAAAAGTGAGATGTTCCAGCCTGCAAGGCCTTTCCATCTTGCATAAGTGCTTCAATGCAAAGTGTATCTTCTGCACCAGCGAAGCGCTCACTAGCAGTCTTCGCACCTTTGATCACAGGCATGGCCATGAATTTTTCCGCGAAATGGGAATATACCTCAAGCATTTTGTTTGTCTCTTCAATCGCTTCCTGCGAGGTAGAATGCGCCGTGTGGCCCTCTTGCCATAAAAATTCTGCAGTGCGTAAAAAAAGTCGTGTACGCATTTCCCAACGCACAACATTGGCCCACTGATTAATAAGAATGGGCAAGTCTCTGTAACTCTGAATCCAACCGCGATAAGTATTCCAAATGATGGTCTCACTGGTTGGACGTATAATTAATTCTTCTTCTAATTTCGCTTCAGGATCAACAACTACACCTCCGTCTTGCGATTTCAAACGGTAATGGGTAACAACAGCACACTCTTTCGCGAACCCTTCAACGTGTGCCGCCTCCTTACTCAAATAACTTTTTGGAATGAGTAGGGGGAAGTAGGCATTCTGATGTCCCGTTTCTTTGAACATGGCGTCCAAAGCATCTTTCATTTTCTCCCAAATGGCATAACCGTATGGCTTTATAACCATACATCCTTTTACATCGCTATGCTGCGCAAGATCTGCTTGCACTACCAATTCGTTGTACCACTTGGAATAATCCTCACCTCGAGGTGTTAGTTTTTCTGCCATGAAATGAAATTTTTTAGATGAATTTTGGTGTTGCAAAGGTAAAACCTTTCTTACCTTTATTGTAAATAATTGGTTCTATGAAAAAGCAACTTCCTTTTGTAGCATTTTCTCTTGCATTACTTGGTCTAAGCTCATGTGCAAGTTTAGAGCATTTAACAGATGACAGATCGCGCCTCGAAGACGATGAGGTGTATTGGAACAGACAAGAACTTTTTTATTCTCCCATTGCGGCAAATGCTGACCCATACGTGCTCGGTGAAGATGATTATTATAACCCGAATGCAATACCCAATGCCAATCAGCTCAATGGCGGTAGAAATCCCAATGCTTTTTGGAGTCCAAATCTCGGGTGGCAGTTGTCTTATGGTTTAAGTCCTTTTTCGAATTACTACAACGGATTTGATAATGGATTCAATTCGTATGGATCATATGGATACGGAAATTCATATTACTCGCCTTGGGGTTACTCCACTTACAACCCTTATGGCAGCTCTTGGGGATACAATCCGAACGGATATTTATCTTACGGTGGTTATGGCTCTGGTTTTGGTTGGGGTGGTTATAATCCGTACTACGGTGGAGGATACAATGGCGGTGGTTGGGGTTCCGGTTGGAACAACAACACAGGTGGTTCGAGTGAAAATGGTTCAAACGTGACACATATTCATCGAAATCCCATCTCTGTAGGGCTATCCAATGGCTCAGGATATCATGGTGGAAGATTACAAAAGCAAGTAGTTACAGGTCTTGCGGTTGAATCGAAAGAACCTGTTTCGTCTTTTCAAATTGCAGGAAGATCAGTTGGTGTTGTTGGCGGAAAAACAACGGAGTATAATGCCGGAAAAGGGTTTTCAAATGGAGCCACCTATGAAGACGATTACCACTCAGGTTCAAGAAATTATGGAAATACCAATTCGGGAAATTTCAATCAATCCAATTCTTCTACTTCTAGAGATCATTCCAACGGTGTAGGATCAAACAACAGCACTACGGGCAAAGGAAGTTCTTCACCTTCATATTCGGCTCCATCTCGAAGCAGCTCAGCTCCATCATATTCTGCTCCTTCGCGCAGCAATTCGGCTCCTTCAAATCCTGCACCATCTCGAAGCGGAGGTTCATCTCCCTCTAAAGGCGGTGGTGGTGGCAGTTCGCCAGGTAAAAGTGGTGGACGCAAATAACTTCTGACTGAAATAGCATGAAAAGATTAACTGCCTTAGTCTGCGTTATGTTGACTTTGAAATGTTTTGCTCAAAATGAAGATGATGCCCTTCGCTATGGGTACACTCAAGGTATATATTCCAATCGGGTCAATGCAATGGGTGGGGCTTTCGCCTCCTTGGGCGGCGATATCACCAATTGTTTTCAAAATCCTGCCGGTTTAGCTGCGTACAAAACGGGTGTATTCGATATCACTATAACTGGTTTGAGCAATAAAACGGCAACTATGTTTTTAGGCAATAAACAAGAGAGCAGTCGATTCGCTCTGCCTGCCGATGCTGTTGCCATGGTGTTTCAAACAGGTACGTCAGAAAACGATTGGAGTCCAACTTATGTAGGTATTGGATTTGGAGTACTGCAAAAATTCAATAAGACTACTGAAGTTACTTCATCTGATAACCAAGCATCATTGCTAGATGTTTTCGTGAACCAACTCAATGCCTATCAAGTGCCAACTTCAGATATCACAAGTAGTTTTCCTTTTTCAGCGGGCTTGGCTTGGGAGACCTATCTCATCAATGACCCTGTAGGTAATGTTTATACGCGGTTAAGCAATACAAGTGATATTACAAGAACAGACAAGGTAGAGGAATCTGGACAATTGAGAGAATGGAATTTGAGTGTTGCGAAGAATTATAAAAATCAATTTTATTTTGGGGCTGCATTGGCCTTTAGGCGTCTGAAGTATGAAAAGATTACAAGCTATACCGAACAGTTTACTTCGGCGCAATCTGCCGTCTCATTCAATTACAACAGCACCTTGAATAATACCGGTACAGGTTCAACTGGGTATTCTGGACTTCAATTGAAATTGGGGTTTCAATATGCACCCAGTCCATATTTTCGTGTTGGAGCCTATTACCACAGCGGTGTGAATCAAGCTATACTAGATGCATATGAAGCGGATATGAATTCACAAATTGGATCATCTTTTTATGAATATGCTTCCGATCTAAATGAATATACCTACGGTCTCAAATTGCCAAGTGTAGTAGGAGTTGGTGCATCATTTATTGCAGGAAACTTGGGTGTAATTTCATGTGATTATGAAACAACAGATTTGTCTAAAATGAAGATGGAATCCTTACAAGATGTCTACACTTTTTCGCTCGAAAATGCAGCAATAAGAGAGAATTATAAGGCGGTGCAGACCATACGCAGTGGGGTTGAACTTCGCGTTGCAGATATATATCGCATTCGAGGAGGTGTGCAGGCCGTGTCTTCACCATTGGCTGCTTCTTCAGATTGGAGATTGAAATACAGCATTGGCGGTGGTTATAAAAAGGATGATGTTTTTTACAACATTTCTTTCAGTTACATGGTAGACCAATTGAGCTATTACATGTTTGATCCCAATTTAATTGATGCCACCCAAGTGAGGCAGGGAATAGTTGGAATTTCTTTTTCAGGCGGTTTCAGGTTTTAACGCATGAAAGCATGCAGTGCAATGCCTGCAGCAACAGATACATTTAGTGAGTCTGTTTTACCAACCATTGGAATGCGTGTTTGATGCAAAGCCCGTTTGAATATTCCGGGTTGTACACCTTCCTCTTCATTTCCCATAATTAAACAAATGCCTGTTTCAGGTTCGAGTCGCTGCGCAGTTTCGAAAATGGTTTCGGTGGCCTTTTCAGAAAGCACTATGGTTTGAACACCACTTGCATGCAGGTAATCCATAGCGTCTAATAAATTTTTCACTTTACATACCTCAACATGCATTAAAGCACCAGCAGACGCCTTCAGTGCATCTTCATTGATTGAGGCAGCGCCTTGTTCAGGAATCACAACTAGTGTAGACCCGAAACACTCTGCCGATCTACAGATAGCTCCGAAATTGCGAACATCGGTTATCCTGTCTAGAAGAATAAGAAAAGGCGTTTTGCCTTGTTCTACCTGACTCATATAAGCCTCTTCGAAGTTTCCAAACGAAATGGGTGAGGTGAATGCAACAACACCCTGATGAACAAGTCGCGTAAGTCCGTTCAGTTTCATCACTGGAACCAAATTGAAAGCAATGTGATTCTCTTTAAGCAGGGATTTTAAGTTTTTTATTGCTTCGCTTTTTAATTCACGATCAATGAGCACCTTGTCTATCTGCTTGCCTGATCTCACCGCTTCTTCAACGGGGTGAATTCCACAAATGAGATTATTTCTTTTTATTTGTTGTCGCATATTATTCTCTGTAAACCCTTCCTGATCGCCAGGAATTTACGGCCGATTCCCAGCTGTTTCTATACAAAGCATCTCTATTCAAAATGTAGATGCGGTTGGTATAAGGGTGTTCTTTTTTTCGAAATACAAAGGCGAATGAACCTGGAAGATTTTCATCGCCATATTGCCAACGCTCGGTACTGCTATTTGATTCAATTCGGGTGGGCTTCCCATACACCGTGTAGATCATACCGCGATCCGTTCTCCATCCCGGAATAAGCGAGGAGTACATTTGATTCGCTGTAGTTACTCGTTGAAAGTAGATGGCAATGAGTTGTTTTGCCTTTTCATCTGAACCACCGCAGTCTCTCCAAAAATTACAGAAGTAGGTGTATGGGTCTGGCGAAGTACTTAGTTGCTCATATTCACTCTTCGACATGATGTAGCGCATGGGGCCAACCAAATCTTTGAATTGAGTAGAGTATGGGAAATCACCAAAACTCGGTAAAAAATACAAGAGTGTTTGTTCATCACGAATCATCAAAGCATGACTAGGAACAGCAAATGAAAATACACCTTGATTGTACTCGATTTTAAATAAAGAATATGCCGTAGTGTCTGGAATATTGGGCGAGTTGTTTGAAAATGCAGGTGGCGGTAAATTGGGCATTTCTTTTAATTCAGCAAATCGCAAGTGCAAGGTTGAATCTTTAGGGAAACGTGGCATTCGCATTTCAATGGTATCGCCTTTCAATAAACCGTGGATGGATCCCAGTTGAGTTGTTATTCTGAGTTTGGTCTGTTTGGAAAAAAGATGTAAGTCAAAAATACTTGGTTGCTTGTTCTTGGTTACTTCTTCCGTGTATTGGCACTTCACATTTCTATTGATATCTTGAATTTCCAACTCATACATGCAGTTTGCAGATTTGGAGGAATCTACAGGTTGGTATATGCGTATTTCTTTCTCCCAATAACCAATTTCTTGTTGTTGGGGCGGATGAAATTCAAATGAAAGGGTATCTGATTTCCCTCCTGTTTTTTGAATCAGTTTTACCCGAACATTGGCAACAAAGTCTGCAGCTTCGCTGCTTCTCATATATAACAATTCATCAGATTTGAATCGCAGGTAAAGCCCGGTAGTATCAGAGGTTAAATGAGCAAATTGATAAACGGGATTGAATTCAAATTCACCACCTTTATTTCCTTTCAAACTTGATTTCGAGGTGGAGCATCCTATGCTGAACAATAGGATAAGTATTAGCAGTTTATTCAGAATCCTCCTCTGATTCATTTTCTTGATTTTCTGAAGACGAAGGTAGCCTTTTTTCTATGTTTTTCGACGATTTAGCTCCCATCTCTTTCAATGCCACGGCGCGCTTAATTAAGTTATCGGGACTGTTTTTAATGAGATTCATAGCCAATTGAAAATCAGTTTGCGCTCCAGCTAGTTTCTTTTCAACTTTATCTAAATGCCCAAAAGCATTGTCTAACTTGTCTATGAATTTCCCTGCGAGACGAGCTATTTCATCAGCGTTTTTTGATCTTTTCTCTATGGCCCATACACTGGCTACGGTGCGCAAAGTGGCAAGTAAGGTGGTGGGTGAAACTAAAATAATGTTTTTCTCCCATGCCATTTGAAACAGATTCCCATCTGCACGAAATGCCGCCGTTAAGGCCGGTTCTATGGGCATAAATAACAATACGAAATCAGGTGTGATGAATGATTCAGAAGACTCGTATTTCTTATCACTCAATTTTTTAATGTGATTTTTGATGCTGTCTAAATGCTGTCCCAAGTATTTCTTTTGTTCATTTTCGTCTTCCGTATTCACAAACGAATGAAATGCAGTGAGAGATACTTTCGAGTCAATGATGATGTGCTTTTTATCTGGTAAATGAATAATGATGTCAGGACGTATTCTGTCTTCGTCATCGTTTTGCGCGTTGTGCTGCACGGTGTATTCTTGATCTTTAACCAATCCACTTTTTTCAAGTACGCTTTCTAAAATCATTTCACCCCAATTTCCCTGTACTTTATTGTCTCCCTTCAACGCCTTGGTTAGACCATCGGCGCTACTGGTCACAGCCTCATTCATTTTAATGAGGTGTTCAATGTGTGTTCGAATGGCACTTGCTCGATCGGTATCGTGTTTCTCTTTCTCCTCTAATTTGCTGCGGAAGTCTTTGATGCTTTCTCGCAGTGGTGAAATGAGGGTGTTGAGTTGAGTCTCATTCGTTGTGGTTAAATGCTTCACGCGCTCTTCAACAATTTCAGTGCTCACCAATTTAAATTCATTTTTCAATTGAAGTTTTAAATCGTCAATAAGTGCTTTTTCATGTTCAATGGCTTTATTGGCAGCGTTGAGGTTGGCTTCATTGGTAGCGTTAGCTGCAATGAGTTGTTCAACGCGTTCTTGCAATTGATGAATGGTTTTGAGGTCGTCTTGTTTCTCTCGTTCAAACAATTCAAGATTGATGGTAGTGGAATCTTTTTTTCGCGTTAGCAAAAGCATAAAATAGCAGAAAACAATTCCAGCAAAAAATCCAATAAGAAGATCAATCATATTCATGTCTGTAAAAATACAAGGGGTTCAAGATTCATCGAAAATTGTGAATAAGTATTCTAAAAGTAGGTGTTGAATTGCACGCCAAGACGCGCATTGGACGCCTCAAATGCATATCCTTTCTCAAATGGCCACGCAAAAGATAATGCCACAGAGGAGTTGTTTTGAAGTATGGTTGTTCCAATTCCAATACTTCCAATTCGTCTGCTCAGGGGTTGAAAAATCTGACCAACATCAGTGGTGATATAAGTTGAAAATGAATTTCCAAAGCGTCTACCCAAATTACTTTGAACCAATGCATAGTGAAATGCAGGTATACTTTCTTCGAAAAACCCGCGTACACTGTTCATGCCACCGATCCGCTGGGCTTCATTTTCAAAGAATGCAGCGCCAAAGGTTCCAGAACTTAAAAATTTAGATTGCAAGAATACATTTCCACGGGTAGCATGCAGTTGCAATGCACATGCGTATCCATAGATGATTGAATTTGTATTCGTAGCAACTGTTTTGCGCTGCCCCGCGTTACCTCCAATCTGAAACATGAAACCTTTTTCAGGAAGAAGGGCAGAGAGATTTCCCCTTTGTCTGCCAAATTGCAATCCGTATTGCAAAGATTTCGTGTTCCCAAGGGTTGCTTCATCTTGAAATCGAACATTATTTGTCTTCAAAAGAAATATAGACAAACCGTCTTCAACGCTTGTGGAACCATACATTGTAACCTTGAGTTGAGATTGCGCGAAAGTGGAATCGCGGAGAAATGCTTGGATATCAGTATTCACACCTAATGGAAGTCCGAGGGCAAATGGTAAGCGAATTGATGCCAAGAGGTATTGACTGTTTGTGGTTGGTCTTTTCCAAAGAAAATGCAGGGACTCCGATCGTTTTAAAAGGTTGTGTAGTTCAAGGTCTAAGTTTCCGGTGACAATGGATTTCGATTGTACTGGGTCATTCTGAATTTGCATGATTCCGTCTAACTTATTTTTTTTTACTCGTTCCAACGGAATTCGTATTTGAAAAGATTTTTCGAAGAATGTAATTTGCGGATTCTGATTCATTCGAATTCCTGGAATAGTATTGACACGTTGAGTGATTTTTTTGATTTCACGCTCATTGTATACCATGCCAGGTGAGATTTGTATTATTCGATAAAGCGTTTTTTTGTTTAAAAGATCAGAATTGAAAAGCACGCTGTCGCAGAGAATGCGATTACCTAATTGAACAGTCCAGTTGTACGTAGTTACATTTTTGTGTTCAATGACTGTATCCAAAGAAACACTGGCATAGGGATAGCCCGTGCCGTGCAATTGGTTTAAAACAAGATCTGGTGAATTGAATTTCGATTTAAAATTCAAGAAGTTGTGCACCTCTTTTTGAGCGTAAACGTGTCCAATGCTAAGTAAAAAGAACAGAGCCCTAATAATAAGTTGATTAATATGTTGATAACTGAAAAACAATTTTGAAACCTGTTCTTGGATTATTCGTTTACATTTGAAAATCAAATAAAGAAAAGAATGAAATCGCTACGCTTATTATTGTTTGCTCTTGTTGCACTTGGATTATTCAGTACCGTTGCTTGTCACAAAAAGCATGAAAAGTGCAGTGCATACGATAAAGTAGCTACACAGCGTTAGTCCTCGAATTCAAACGTTACAGTCTGAATTACATCAGGATTTAAGCTCCTACTAACAGGGCATGCCTTAGAGTACGCTTTGATTTTCTCTTTTGTTTCCTCACTGTAGCCATGTTTGCCTATGTTGATGTGGATTTTTATTTCTCCGATTCTCCTTGGGTTGTCTTGCATTATTTTCTCAATACTTGCTTTTGCTTCTGAAAAAGGCCACTTTCTTGCTTGTGCGGCAATGGCAATAGTGGTAAGTATACATGTAGCCAATGAAGTGCAAAGCAAATCAGTTGGCGAAAAGCGTTGTGCCTTACCTTGATTATCCAAGGGCGCATCTGTTTCTATTTGAGATTGACTGTATTCGTGGACAATTTCGCATCGCAAATCGCCCGCATAAACCAAATTCATTTTTATCATAATTTTTCTTTGTTGTAAATCTACGTTGTTCATGCTTTACTTGAACTGAATGCTTTACTTTTGTTTTGATGATACGAACCTTTGTCTTGATTCTATTAAGTGTTCTTTCGTTGCGGGTAATTTCTCAAACGGAAGAAAAAAAGGATGGTGGTTTTTTTTACAGTCATACCAAGCAGGGTAGCCTGAATATTCGTACCAATGGCTGGGGAGGTTCTTATACCAAGGGTTGGATCAAAAGGGGATACAAAACAAATTTACTTGAGTGTAGTTTCAATTTCGTGAAGCATGAAAAAGAAGTTAAAACGTATTTTCAAGATCCAAGCGCTAGGCCATATTACTTCGGGAAACTCAACGCGTTTTATGCACTCAATGTTACGTATGGCAAGAAGCGAGTGATAACAGATAAAATGCGAAAATCGGGTGTGCAAATTTATCGCACATGGGGGTTGGGAGGAACGTTGGGTGTGACCCGTCCGATATATCTAGAGATACTATATTTAGACCCAAACTTTAACGGATATTCAATTGAGACGGAAAGGTATGACCCCCTGATTCATTACAATTCGAATATCTATGGAAGAGCAAGTAATCTTTTGGGATTTTCAGAGTTGAAATTGCATCCGGGTTTGAATTCAAAAATTGCCATGGGTTTCGAATATAGCGGTTTTCGAGATGGAATAAGAGCCATTGAAGTGAGTTTTGGTGCTGAAGTTTTTCCAAAGAGAATAGAAATTATGTCTCAAGATGTATTGGAAACCTTGCCAGATCACGCCAATAACCATTGGTTGTTTTTGTCTGGTCAGATACAGTTTATTTTTGGTAGAAAGTATAATTAGAAGAAATGGAACAGGAACGCGTGCAGAAGCCGAAATGGTTGAAAGTTAAATTGCCAACGGGTGAAAACTACAGAAAGGTAAGGTCGTTGGTTGACGAACATAAATTACATACCATTTGTGAAAGTGGCAATTGTCCAAATATGGGCGAATGTTGGGGGGAAGGCACTGCAACATTTATGATTCTTGGTAATATATGCACGCGTAGTTGTGGTTTTTGTTCCGTGGCTACGGGGAAGCCGCTTGAAGCAGATCCTTTTGAACCACTACGTGTTGCAAAAAGTGTGAAGTTAATGGGGGTGAAACATGCCGTTATTACTTCTGTTGACCGTGATGATCTACCCGATGGAGGGGCAGAAATTTGGTACAATACCGTTCAAAAGGTTCGTGAATTGTCACCAAGTACCACCATGGAAACACTTATACCCGATTTTGCTGGAAAATGGGAGAATTTGCAACGCATTATTGATGTGGCCCCTGAAATAGTTTCTCATAATCTAGAGACAGTTCGAAGGTTGACCAAACAAGTGCGAATCCAAGCCAAGTACGACCGATCTCTAGAGTTGTTGTTCCGACTCAAAAAAGGAGGAATGAGAACCAAAAGTGGAGTGATGCTTGGGCTTGGTGAAACAAAAAATGAAGTGATTGAAACCATGGAAGATTTGCGACAAGTACAAGTGGATATATTAACCTTGGGTCAGTACCTACAGCCTACTCGCAAGCATCTACCAGTTGCAGAGTTCATTACACCAGAACAGTTCAATGAATACGCTGCAATAGGGAAAGAAATGGGTTTCCGATTTGTTGAATCAGGTCCATTGGTTCGCTCATCATACCATGCTGAAAAGCATTTGTTTGATTGAGTTTTTTAAAAAAGAAAAAAAAGTGCGAAAAAGGTTGTAAAACTTTGTTGTTATAACTATTTGTACTTTATCTTGCGGCACATTGTAAAATAATGCTTAACCTGCGTTTATGAAATTAAAAAGTTTACTTTAGTCTTCTGGGTTTGTA
>Ga0315899_10006989_pt1 | contig 12150 bp, 8 predicted proteins | sample LakEriMetagenome_2_FD_203518 | JGI IMG/M metagenome (GOLD analysis project Ga0315899, IMG submission 203518) | Freshwater fungal communities from buoy surface, Lake Erie, Ohio, United States - Buoy 4 MA112 | ecosystem: Environmental > Aquatic > Freshwater > Lake | place: USA: Lake Erie, Ohio... | reverse complement strand
CCTTCCCACGCGCTCAAGGACTTAAAGAGATTTTAGCATATGTTAATAATCAGAAAGAAATTACTTCGATTGTGCATTATCCAAAGTCAATTTCTTCCATGCCTTTGCTTGGCTTAACCCTCCAATATGATGTCTTTGTTCTAAGCTTACCCTTAGAAACTGTATATAAAAAGGATCGAATTCATGCTAATTTCTCCCTGGTGAGTCGAGATACGAATAAAGGCGATTATTACCACGATTATGTAAGTCAAGATTTTTCAGACGATTTGCATGCAGACAATCGGGTGCTACTGAGCAGGGAGAATCACCTATCTGAGTTAAAAATATTCCCGGTCCTAAAGGTGTTAGAACAACCCCGGGTAAAAGACAAATATGAACGGCGCAACAACGCAAAGCCTTATGTAATTAGAAAGGGATTATTTACGATACTAAAGGGATCAAGAGACGAGGTCCTAGACCGACTAAAGTCAGGGGAAATCCAGGCAAAGCACCTTCCAAAGATTTTCAGAAAGGATCGGGAGATCATGTTGGAATCCATCAAAAGGAATCCGTTTACTATGGTTTTTGCGCACAAAGGCTTGCAGGAAGATGCGGATTTTGTACTGCAGGCAATGGCCATTAGTTTACGAACATTGGTGTTTTTAACGCGAGATCTTTATCTCAATAGAAACCGTCCCGGTGCTGTTTTACCAAAAGTTCTCGACGAATTGATGCGCAGATTGGAGCCCCATGAATTTAACTTTATAGTATATAAATTAAGCACCTTCATTCATGTAAAGATGCAAGAGTTTAGGTGTTTCTATTTTGAACCTCATGCGGAGATCGGTGCGGCTTCGGTTGCTTCTTTCGAGGAGGAATTGGAGGATCGATATGATACTTCTCGGGCAGGCATGTATAAGCCAATTCGAACCTATTTTTTACGTGAGGCGACAAATCGAGGATTCTTCTTCCGTGATGGATATTATAACCATTTGCCTACCGCGAAAAAAGATAAAAATAAGGTGGAATTCTTAGACTTGAGTTTTAAAAATAAGTATTGGGATTTAACATCCTTAGCAGATTTTCCTAACTTAAAAATATTAAAGCTCTCTAAATTTGCCTTTCGAACAACCTTGCCAGTGCTCCCGGCGCTGGAAGAATTATATGTAGATGGATCCTCTTGGTTTTGGAATTACCATAAAGGGAAAGATTTTTGGCGTTTATTTCCCAACCTTAAAAAGTTTTTTGCCAGGGATACTAACATGGTGATTGAAGAACAGTTGGACGCCATGTTGGCGATTCATCCTGTCTTATCATGTATTCATATCAAGCCAAAGTACTTTTCTGAGAACCAACACATCGAGCAGTTAATAGCATTTTATGAAAAACAGGGACGTAGCATTGAGATCCCTTTGAGTGATTTAACGGAATCCGATGAGTTACCTTTTTAATTAACACGATGGAAGATTTTACAACAACTAAGTTAATTGAACTGTTGGCGGATTACCAAAATATGGAGCAAAATTGCTTGTTTATTCAAGTCTTTCCTCCTGCCGTGGTTGATGAGGTTTGGGTGAGTTTAAATCCGTACTCACCAACTTTTACGGGTAAATCGAATGCGGCTGTTTATGATTTTCAGCGCCTTCTTCTCATCGCTTTTGGTGCAGAAGGAAGTATCGCATCCGAAATTAGAAGGGGAAGTATATCGAATCCCCTTTCCTGTTGGCCAAGTCCAGATACTTTACATTTCACTAGGATCTACCATAAAATACCACTCGGTGTGGCCAGTCAATTAATTGAAGCCTTGTCTATTAGCAAGTTGGTGATTGAATCAAGTTTTGTTTTGGAGTCGATTTTCGCCATGGATTTTATACTAATTTCTTCCCGGATTAGTACAGTAATGTTCATTGATATCACGTCGGATTATCAGCTATCGAAAACACTTTTTGCATCGCCTTATATACGCGAACTGGTATTTGTTCGAGTTGAAGGCGCGATATTGCCCAAACAGTTGGATGGACTTTCCGGATTGAAATCTTTACGCTTTATTGCCTGTCCATTGAATAATGTGCCAACCTTAAATTCAATTCATGGCTTGGAACGCTTAAGGCTTTCTCAATGCAATCTCAGAAAGGAATTAGATTTGGGTCTTTTTCCTACTTCCATAGTGGAACTTGATCTTTCAATGAATGCACTGAATACACTAGGGAATCTCGGTCGCTTACAAGCGCTAAAATCCCTTGATTTATCGAATAACCAAGTAGTGCATTTCGATCTCTCTGCGTGTTCTAGTTCCCTAGAAACCCTTTGTTTGCGTTCGAATAAGCTGGGAACTATAGCCTGCGATGGGGTGAATTTACCAAACTTACACCTACTGGATTTAGGGAATAATAGCCTCCATGAATTACCCAAGCAATGTGCTGAATTAACAGGTTTAAAGGAATTGTTGCTTTCTAACAATCAATTTCAGGAATTTCCCGTAGAACTATGCGCGCTTTCTGCACTGGAGCGCCTTGATTTGAATCGTAATTTTATTCGTTCGATTCCTCCGTCTTTTGTAAATTTAAAACGGCTTTGTTACCTTGATTTGGAGGATAATTTACTAACGGAGGTGTATTGGTTGTTATCTCTTGCCTTATGGCCAATGGCAAAGATTCGGATTCGAGGGAATGCATTACAAGAAGAAAAAAGAAAATTAATCACTTTAACTAACACGAATATTGATTTATGAGTAGTGAAAATGGATGTTATGGATCGCGAATTAATGGAAAGGAATTGCTTGATCTGCTGGGTAAGGTACTTGAAGCAAACCTAACGTTTGAAGAAGAAACAGGGCGTCGTCCCACACCGATTTGCATTTGGGGAACGCATGGCTTAGGGAAAACCGAAATCGCGATGGAGGTGGCCCGGAGCCGTCATTGGAAGTTGGCTTATTGCGCACCTGCTCAATTTGAGGAAATGGGGGATCTTCATGGATTACCGATGAAAATAGATCCAGATCCAACGGTTTATGGCGATGAACGCACCGTATATCTCCCACCAGAATGGGTTCCCACGGATGAAGGTCCTGGTATTTTGTTGTTGGACGATATCAACAGGGCGGATGATCGAATCCTGCGGGGAACGATGCAATTACTTCAGAATTTTGAAATGTTCTCTTGGTCGCTGCCCTCTAAATGGCAAATCGTTGTAACGGCAAATCCAGATTCGGGAGATTATTCAGTCACTCCGATGGATGAAGCGATGTTGACGCGAATGATTCATGTGACCTTGGATTTCGATGCGAAAGCTTGGGCGGCATGGGCACTTAAGGCAGGGATTGATCCGCGTGGGATTAATTTCGTGTTAACCTACCCCGAAATGGTGACCATGAAACGAACAACCCCTCGAACCTTGGTTCAGTTCTTTTCACAAATTAAAAACATCCCGGATTTAATGCAAGAACGGCAATTGGTTGAGCTCTTGGCGAAGGGCTGTTTAGATGGCGAAACGGCTGATTCATTTATGAATTTTATTGAACTAATCCTTCATCAGATTCCCTCGCCTGAAGCGTTTTTGGCATTAGAAAAAACCCAAGAAGCCACGGAAGTAATTGAACGGATTACCACGTCAGAAAAAGGAATCAGGCTTGATTTGATAAATACCTTGCTGAGTCGTGTGGTGATTCTACTTTCATCCGACTATACCGTAGCGGAATCATCCGGTGAATTGTTGATTCATGTGCTAAAAGCTGCTCGAATTCCTGTGGATTTGCGGTATGCGTTTCACAAGGATCTGATGAAGGTTCGCATGCTCAGAACCCCTGCGATGGAAATGCTTGGAAAAGTAATTACGGACCGTGAAGTACTCTCACAGTTCGTACAAATGCAATAGCCTTTGGGAATGGATCCTGAACATATCTTATCGAAATCGATTTATCAGTTACTCCGAAGTGAGTCATTTTTTGCGCATGTCTTGGCGCATGTTACCCGAGTCATTACCGTAGACATTCCTACGATGGCGGTATCCTTTAGAGAAGATGTTTTCTATTTATATGTGAATCCGGATTTTTTAACGAATACGCTGACGGTTGAACAGCGCGTTGCGGTATTAAAGCATGAGGTACTCCATTTAGTGTTTAAGCATTTGTTTAGGTCAAGCGGTAAGGAGCGCGTGCTGGAAAATTTAGCAGCCGACTTAGTGGTTAATCAATATGTTGATCCATGGCCACTTCCGACGGGGGCTATTTTATTGTCAACCTTTCCCGAATTGGCCTTGAAGCCGTTTGAATCCATGGAGTATTATTACAACGAGTTGTTAAAACTTCGGGAACCAGATGCCGAACAAAGGTATCCGCAAAGCTGTACGGCACTTACAATCGTAGAGGTAGGAGATTTGTTGGTTGGCAGCCATGAGCTTTGGGAGCAGGGTGGGGCAGGTTCATCGGGACGTATCTTAGGTAGAATCCTTTCGGATTCCAAGAAAAGATCGACAGGATATGGGGCGCTGCCTTCAGAGGTTCGTCGTACCGTAGATCAGTTGTTAAGTGTACCCAAAATTTCATGGAAACACGTATTGCGCCTGTTCAATGCGTCGTGTGGGAGAACCGTTATAAAAACAACCCGAAGAAAAGAAAGTAAACGCTTTGATGGTAATCCGGGGCGGCGCATAAAACGCCTCAGAAACCTTATTGTTGCTGTAGATACTTCTGGTTCAATAGACGATAAATTACTCTCTGAATTTTGGACTGAAATTGTATCAATTTATAAAACGGGCACATCAGTTACGGTATTAACCTGCGATGCTAAAATTCATGAGGTTTACGAGTTGAAGCGGTCCTTGAGTACGCCAACGTTTAAAGGCGGAGGAGGGACAAGTTTTGACCCCGTTATTGAATGGGCGAACAAATCTCGGGGCTATAACGGATTAATCTATTTTACGGACGGGTATGCGCCTGAACCGGCTCGGTGCAGTATGCCTATACTTTGGTGTATATATGGGGGTGGGCTGCAAACATCACATTTAAAAGGAAAAGTAATTCATCTAGGCGATGCATTAGAAAGTGATTTCCCTTTTTAAGTATATTTGTAATGGTTGTGTAAACGTTTTTAGCCTATTGGCTGGCGAGTCGCCAGTCTTGTTAAGTGTTGTTTTGGCTCGTAAACCCTATATGTATGGGCTTTAATAGATACAAATTGGAATTGAAGAACGCAATTAATCTTCGAATTGCTTTCTAAAGTAGTAACTTAACACAACCATGAATGCTCCGTAATCGGGGCATTTTTTGTTTCCGCTGGGTGCGGCCCTTCCCAACTTCGCCAAGGCTTCGGTGGAAAATCGGTCCGCTTCAATCTGAATCATCAATTAAATCGTCAATGGTGAATGTTTAAGCATATAGCAAAGCGAACTGAAAAACGGGCTTGTACTGACCGAGGTCACGAGCGTCAGTAAACCGTGAGGAAGCCGCAGGATCACCGAAACGGTCGGTTTTCAGGAGTGGAGCGCCCATGCTTAAACCCTTCACCGAGCTTTTTGCTACTTTTTTGTGGTAAAAAAGTAGGGGAAACGGTTGTGGCCCTTCGATTTCCTCCGGGTGCACCTAGGGGCTTTGCTTGTCCCGTAAATATTGATAGCTTTTTGTTTTGAATTCCGTATCTTTAAAGTGTAGATGAATCAGCAAAAAATATCCATTCGTTTTTTTAATGACCGTGAGGTTCGTGCGGTTTGGGACGAGGAAAATTCCAAGTGGTGGTTCAGCGTATTGGATATTGTTTCGGTGCTAACCGATCAAGATGATTATACCAAAACAAGAAACTATTGGAAATACCTAAAAGCCAAACTTAAAAAGGAAAACAGTGAGTTGGTTAGTCTCACTAACCAACTGAAGCTACAAGCAGCTGATGGAAAACGATATAGAACAGATATGTTGGATAGTGATGGGGTGATTTTATTGGCTAAAAACTTTCCAAATATCGGTGCAATAAAATTTCTGGATTGGTTCTTATACAGTGATAATAGCATCGACGGTCAAAGTAAGAAAAAAGCATACACCTTATTTGAAAGCAACTTTATAGATCAACTTGAAGTTGGAACAACCAAGGGCTTACAACAAATCCATGCGTATCTTTTTGGTGGATTGTATGATTTCGCTGGTCAAATTCGACAAAAGAACATTTCAAAGGGTGGTTTTCAATTTGCCGTATCTCGCTTTTTAGGTGATACACTACAACAAATTGAGGAAATGCCAGAAAGCACCTTCGAGGAGATCATCGATAAATATGTGGAGATGAACATCGCGCATCCATTCATGGAAGGTAACGGTAGAAGTGCGAGAATTTGGTTGGATTTAATATTAAAGAAACAACTTAAAAAATGTGTGGATTGGAGTTTGATTTCCAAGCGCGATTACATGAATGCCATGGTTATAAGTCCTACCAACAGTCAAGTGCTTAAACTCACTATCCAACACGCCCTTACCGACAAAATCAACGACCGAGAAATGTACATGAAGGGAATCGATTACTCGTATTATTATGAAGAAAATGAGTAGTTTGGAATTACTTCCCCTGGGTGCTGCCCTTCGATACGTCCTTCGGACTACTCAGGGTGCACCCTTCGATACGCCTACGCCCCACTACGGCGGACAAGCTCAGGGACCGCTTCAATCTGAATCATCAATTAAATCGTCAATGGTGAATGTTTAAGCATGTAGCAAAGCGAACTGAAAAACGGGCTTGTGCTGACCGAGGTCACGAGCGTCAGTAAACCGTGAGGAAGCCTCGGCGTAGGATCGCCGAAACGGTCGGTTTTCAGGAGTGGAGCGCCCATGCTTAAACCCTTCACCGAGCTTTTTGCTACTTTTTTGTGGTAAAAAAGTAGGGTAAGAGTTTTTGTCTTTTCCACTTACCCTTCGATACCTCCTGCGGCCTACTTTCACCTTCACTCAAGTTTCGGTGGAAACTCAGGGACCTTTGCACACGGAGGAAATGCTTGTCCCTTAAACATGCACCAGAGGTATTTAAAGTCTTCAGACAATCAACTTCGCACCTGGAAACACCCGGTGCAATACTAGTGAGTAGTGTCAGCTGGAAATATTCGCCTCTACCTCGCGAAGTAATTCCTTGACCGAATCCTCATGCAATTTAGTGAAGGCAAACCACTTTTTACCGAGGTCTTTAAGTGAGGCTCCGAGGTGATACACTTCATGGTGGTCAATGATTAAAAAGCGGTCGTGGCTTTTGGAAAAGGGTATTACTTCGAAGTTGCCGTATTGTTCGTTGGCTTTTTTTAGGTCCAAGATTAATTGCTTGCTGGCATTTTTTTCACCCGAAATTGAAGTTTTTGTGAGTATTAAAACCTGAACATGGCATTCTTTTTTCGCCAATTGGGTAAAGGTTTGTTCATCGATGTAGTTATCGATTAACACGATGCGCTGTTTAGCGGAACGAATTATCCGAGAGGTGAGTTCATAGGCATCGAAGACTTGTCCGTCCATATAGACACCTTGTGTTGGAATTAGTTTCGTGTTTATTTGAAGGTCAATTTGATCCACTTTTTTCGTTAAACCCACCAGATGATCTTCGAGGCGGTTTATGCGGTTGTTTATGGAATATCCCTTGATTAGATAGTCTTTTAGTCGTTGTGTAGCCCATTGCCTGAATTGTGTTCCACGTTTAGAATTCACTCTATATCCTACCGAAAGAATCGCATCAAGATTATAATGTTCTACTTGGTATGTTTTACCATCTGAAGCAGTTGTTGCAAAAAATGCAACAACTGAATTTTTCATCAGTTCCTCTTCTTTGAATATATTCTTTAAGTGTTTGGATATAACGGATTTATCTCGATCAAACAATGTTGCGATTTGATTTAAAGAGAGCCAAACCGTTTCATCTTCCAATTTCACTTCAATCCGCTCAGTAAGGTTATCGGGGTGGTAAATTATTATCTCGTTTTTCATGGGTTATGATTGAATGCCTAAGAAAACGTAGAGAATTGGTTTTCAGTATGATTGCCACTGGGTGCGGGTTTAAACCCGCACCCAGTGGAGAATCATGTCCCTTAAACATGCACCAAAGGTAGAATTCATTTTAGGCCATGGGATGTTCCGGTTTTTGAGCCGTGCTAAGCCTCGTCTTTTTGGCGGAAGTCGCAGAATCACCGTCAAAACATAGGCTTAGGAGGTGAGAAAATGCTTCGGTTTGTCTTATGATTTAATATAGAATTATAAATTACCGAAGCAAGGATAAATCCAGGCCTTGATTTTTTGTTTCTTTTGTATCAAGACAAAAGAAAGGCAAGAATTTTTTTTCCTCTACTTTTTCCCCTCTACTTTTTTCCCGCAAAAAAGTAGCAAAAAGCTCGGTGCAGGGTTTAAGGAACGGCGCTCCACTCCTGAAAACTGACCGTTTCGGCGATCTTTCGGCTTCCTCTAGGTGCGGGTTTAAACCCGCACCTAGAGGAAATCATATCCCTTAACCATGCACCAAAGGTATTCAGAGTTCTCCGGCACTTGGATGTTTCGGTTTCAGCGCTGAACTGAGCAGCGTTTTTTTGGAGGTAGTTGAAAAATCACCGACAAAACAGCGGCTCAGGAGGGGGTGAAATGGTTCGGTTGGTGTAAAAACAGTTGAGATAAATGGTTTCCGAACCAAGAAGCAATCCCGTGCCTTTCGCTTGCGCTGAAGCTTCAGCGAAGGCGCAGATTTTTTGTTTCTTTTGTACTTGTATTGAGTTAATCGAAATATCAAGACAAAAGAAAATAATACCTTTATCCATATGAAACAAATCTCCGTAGTTGCTGCCGTTATTGAAAAGGAAGGCAAAATCCTGTGCGTGCAGCGCGGGCCTTCTTCCCTGGAGTACATCTCCCACAAATGGGAATTCCCAGGGGGAAAAATAGAGGCGAACGAAACGGAGCAAGAGACCATTGTGCGTGAAATACGCGAAGAGCTGCACATGCAGTATGAAGTAGGGGAGAAGCTGATGGTGGTGGAACATGCCTACCCCGATTTTCACCTGACCATGCACACCTACCGTGGAACCTCCGCCGATGAACCCACCCTTACCGAACACCTGGCCTACCGTTGGCTTGTTCCCGAAGCCTTATGCTCCTTGGACTGGGCGGAAGCGGATGTGGATGTGGTGAGAGGAATTGTTAATTAATGAGCAATTGGACAACTCTACCTTAGCATCTTATTTTATGAACCTAATTTGCAAATTTAATTTGATGAAGTATTTTCCTTCTTCTTGATAAACTCTACCAAATTCATGTCGTGTTGTACTTGCTGTGTCGAGTTTAGTGTTAGCGATTAGATAATCTTCAAATTGATTTCTATTATAAATGTGGTAGCAAAGTATTTCACCATCGTCCTTAACTATTATGTAACCTCCTGTTGCATCAAACTTACCAGCCCATACTTTCGATGGAGTCATACCCAAAGCAACATCAGTAAGAAATCGTTTGAGTTTATAGAGATAGAAATTATGATCATTTGTTTTATCAAATAATAGTGGATTTCGTTCTTCTAAATAGGTTGTTAAATCAATTGTTTTATTTCTGTTGGTAGTATAGTAATCAAATACCAATTGCCCCATTATCTCTGGCATCCGACTGTCAATCAGAATTAAATTATTTTTAAATAGGCTGCTCTCTAACCCAATAAATTTAAAAGTTGCCCCTAAATCATATAAATTATCTAGTCGGGGTCTGATTTTATCCGATGAATTTACGTGTGAAATTTGGTCATCGGTTAAATGATCTATCTTGATTTCGAAAATGAAATTAGTAGTTTTTCCTGCATTTAATAGCGTGGCCGGGCTTCCTAATTGTGATTTAATACTAAAACCGAGCGATGGACTTTGATTCGTGCGAAAATCATGAATTACAATTGTAATATCTGTTTTTGAAGTCGAAGAAGCTTTTAAAGTAGCGCATTTAATCTCCTCAAGAAATTCTTCTATTTCAGGTATGTTGAAAGATGATTCTTTAGATTCTTGAATCTCTTTTAACATCAACTCGGCCGTATTTTTGAATTTTGAAATTGGTATTGACGATATTACATTACCATTATCAGATGAAATAAATATTAAATTATCGTCGATTTGATATTCATAATTATACAAGCTTTCCGATCGAAGGATTTTAATAATCGGGTAAAAAATTGTTGTTAGTTTTTCAATATTTCCATCTCCTGGATGTAAAGTACCGTCCCCTAATAACTTTATGAACGCATAAAGTTCGCTCCATTCACCCTTATTTCCTGATAACATCTTTTAAAATACTATTTAAAATAACTTCGGCAGTTGCCTGAATTGCTGGGACTGCAACTGAATTTCCAAATTGTTTGTAGGCCGATGCATCTGCGACAGGGATAATATAATGATCAGGAAATCCTTGAAGTCTTGCCCATTCACGCGGGGTCATTTTTCTAATCCCTTCTCTATTTACTGTTCCTTTTATTTTAGTTGTAGGATTATAATCAGTTATTCTATTGTCGATTACAAGATTTCTCTCACGACCCATTCCTCCGCAAACAACGGCATTAGAGATTCCGTCATCTGGGATTATGTTAAAACCAAAACCATTTCCCTTGCTTGCATGCCTTTCTTTATGATCTTTCAATGTCTTTAAATATTGTGTGGACAAATAGTATTTTGTATCGGGAACAGTTTTTTCTTTGATGTCTCGAAAAGTTACTTTTTTATTTAGAGGCTTTGGATAATCGAAATCTGTAATTTTTGTGGATTTGTGAAATCCTACAATGAAAATTCTTTCTCTATTTTGCGGAACACCAAAGTCTTTAGCATTAATGACTTGAGGTTCAGGAATAAAATAACCTAAATCCTTTCTTAGAACATTCAAAATTGTTGAAAGTGTTTTTCCTCCATCATGATTCCTTAATCCCTTGACATTTTCTAGAAAAATGGCTTTTGGTTGCTTTTGTTTAATGATTTCAGCAACATCAAAGAACAGGGTACCTCTTGTATCTTCAAATCCTCCTCTTTTGCCCGCAATAGAGAATGCTTGACATGGAAAGCCAGCGCAGAGAACATCAAAACCATCGGGTATAAATTTTTTAGTTTCATCCTTAGTTATATCGCCGAAAGGGATTTCTCCAAAATTAGCTTGATATGTTTTTTGTGCTTGCTCATCCCATTCGCTAGTAAAGACGCATTTGCCTCCAAGATTTTGAAATGCTAATCTAAATCCTCCTATCCCAGCGAAAAGGTCAATGAAACTGAATTTATTAGTTTTTGGTTCTGGGAAAGGGTGAGTATTATATAAATTGATTAGAAGATATTGTAAGGCTTTATCTGCAACGTTTTGAGTAATTTCAAGACTTGGATTTTTATATTCTAATAATCTCTGAACTTGTTTTAAGGCAGTTCCCTTATATTTTTTCGAAACACCATTTTTATAATTGTGCAAATAATGTGTCAAGGCGGCATAACCAAATTTGTCTTCCGATATTGTTTTATGCAGCTTACTGTTGGCTAAGTCACAAAGTTCTATGTTATTTATCTCCATCTAATTCTTAGAAATTTATCTTATTGCAAGTTATTAAGTCCTTTTCAAATTACGACTTATGTATTTAATATTTACAAGCGTTTTATCAACATTTTAACAAAGATTAAATTGATGATGTTAAATTGTTTTTTGCAAAATTCGACATGGAAAGCGTAAGCTATTTATGTTCTGTTATTTGCTATGCTTCAAAAATACAATTACTAAATTTCGGAATTGATCTTACTGTTTGTCAAGAAATCCGATGGGGAAGGGGAGGATTATTACTGTATTGGTGAGGTGGAGATTATTCCAGGTTCCATGAAACAAGGTCATGTTCCTGTTACGAACGAACCCGTCGTTCATTTTACGTATCGTTTTCAGCACCAAGTTGAAGATGCCTTGTATCGGTATCTGGTTGGGGAGTAGTTAATATCCCCCTTTTCCGGGAATAACGTTTCTAACCCCTCCTGTAGGATGTTCAACATCGCCTTTCCTTCGCGGAATCAAATGCATGTGGGTGTGGAAGATCGTTTGCCCGGCTACAGCGCCTTGATTGATACCAATATTGAATCCTTCAATCGATGAGTCTTCGTTGCGAAGTTTGTCTTTCGTTTTGAGAAGTAATTCATTAAATGCGAGCAATTCTGCAGATTTCAACTCGAAATAGTTATCAAAATGCCTTT
>Ga0315899_10006987_pt1 | contig 12152 bp, 9 predicted proteins | sample LakEriMetagenome_2_FD_203518 | JGI IMG/M metagenome (GOLD analysis project Ga0315899, IMG submission 203518) | Freshwater fungal communities from buoy surface, Lake Erie, Ohio, United States - Buoy 4 MA112 | ecosystem: Environmental > Aquatic > Freshwater > Lake | place: USA: Lake Erie, Ohio... | reverse complement strand
GATGACTTTTTTCGGTACTGAAACCCAACTGAAATTGCTTGCCAGCCCAAGCTGAACGGACCGCAATGCGACGGCGGGTTTTTGGCGGCGATAGATGAACAGGCATCACCTCGCCGATCTCGACCTGCTGCGTGGCCAGAGCATGCGTGACACGCTCGGCAATGAACAGTCGCAGGCTGTCTTCGTCTAGATGCTGTAATTGGCAACCACCACATAAAGGAAAATGCTGGCATGGTGGGGGCACATGATGGGGGCCGTGGATAAGGCCGCCGGATGGATCTACACTGTCGCCAGGAGCCGCAAGCGCCACATAACGCCCATTTGCGGTTACACCGTCGCCGCGTGCGGCAACCCTGATAATCTCTTCGGTAATTTCCATACCGCCCCATGCCCGTGAAGGGCCAAGCAATCAACTGGCGTCTTTGGCCGTCGGCGTTTGGTAAGCCACACCCGTTGCATCAAAACTATCCGCCGCTGCAAGGCCACGGCCATCGGTGAGGATACTGAAACGCCGGAACCCACCATCGGGGTGACGGGTAACCGGCGTCACCTCAGCAGCCTGCCAACGCATTCAGCAGCAAGGTGACGCCGAAGCACTTAGATATCGGCGTAAACGTGGGTTTCGGCAGCACCGCCGGGATGCGTCACTGCGCCCTTATAGGCCGGCCCAACATTCTGCGCATAACGCCAAATGGCACCAGACTGATAATCCGTTTCGCGCGGTTTCCAGCTTTTTTTCCTATTTTCAAGTATTTCGGCGGCAACATTCAGATCAATTACACCTGTTTCGGCGTCGATCATTATTTCATCGCCATCTTCGATCAATGCAATGGGACCGCCCAATGCTGCTTCAGGCCCAACATGACCAATGCAGAAGCCCCGCGTTGCACCGGAAAAACGCCCATCGGTGATGAGCGCAACTTTCTCGCCCATGCCCTGCCCATATAATGCAGCTGTCGTAGAGAGCATCTCACGCATGCCAGGGCCGCCCCTTGGCCCTTCGTAACGGATCACAATAACCGACCCTTCACGGATTTGCCGTGCTTCGACGGCGGCGAAGCAATCCTCCTCGCAATCAAACACTTGGGCAGGTCCCGTGAACGTAAGCCGGTCCATGCCAGCGACCTTCACAATTGCGCCATCGGGGGCAAGCGTTCCGCGAAGCCCTACAACGCCGCCTGTCGGCGTTATCGGCGCTGTTGCAGGATAAATCACTTTTTGATCTGGGTTCCACGTAATTTTTTCAATGTTCTCACCGAGCGTTTTGCCCGTGACGGTCATGCAGTCACCGAATAAAAGGCCTTCGCCCAACAACGACTTCATCAGCATATACACACCGCCGGCGTCATACATGTCGCGCGCAACGAATTGCCCACCGGGTTGAAGGTCGGCCATATAAGGTGTGGTTTTGAATGCCTCCGCCACATCGAACAGGTCAAAATCTATACCTGCCTCATGCGCCATCGCGGGCAAATGCAATGCACCATTGGTCGATCCACCCGTTGCCGCAACAATCCTTGCAGCATTTACAAAGGCTTCGCGCGTACAAATGTCACGAGGCCTGATATTGCGCGCGAGCAATTCCATCACTTGAAAGCCTGCCGCATGCGCAATCTGGTCACGCGTGGAGTAAGGCGCAGGCGCCATATTGCTGTTGGGCAACGAAAGGCCGATCGCTTCCCCAACGCACGCCATAGTATTCGCAGTATATTGACCACCACACGCGCCATGGCCCGGACAGGCAACGCGCTCAAGTTCTTCAAGTTCTGACAAAGGACAGGCGCCTGCCGCATATTTTCCAACAATTTCAAACACATCTTTGACGGTCACATCTTTGTTGTTGTGACGACCTGGCAATATGGACCCGCCATACACGAATATGGATGGCACGTTCAGGCGCAACATCGCCATCATAATGCCGGGCAACGACTTGTCGCAGCCCGCAAAGCCGACAAGCGCGTCGTAACAATGCCCACGCACGGACAGCTCGACTGAGTCTGCAATGACTTCACGGCTGACAAGGGAGGACTTCATCCCTTGATGGCCCATGGCGATGCCATCAGTCACTGTTATCGTATTGAAACGACGGGGCATACCGCCGCCTTGTTCTACACCCACACGCGCTATATCCGCTTGGGCATCAAGCGTCGTGTTACACGGAGCACTGTCATTACCAGCGGATACCACACCGACAAATGGCCGCGCAATTTCCTCGGCAGTTAAACCCATCGCGTAATAATAGCTGCGATGTGGCGCGCGCTCTGGTCCTACGGACACATGACGGCTTGGCAATTTGGACTTATCGAACTGGTTGGACATCGTACACTCCGTTTCAAGACTGTGTTTTAAGCGTTTTTGTGCTGATTAGCCAAGTCGTTCCGACACAAAATGGCACATATCTGACAATATACGTGCAAATCTTGCTTGGCCTGAAGGCGTGCAGGCTAAATCTTGCCGCATCTCAATACCGATATATGGTATGTCATTGGCCTCCGCATGGCGGTTCATCGTCGCGTTCAGCTGCTTGCCCGAATAAGGCAATTGGTCGCCTACAATATATCCTGCATTTTCAAGGAACGGAATGGCAAGCTTAGACGCCGCCTCCTGTTTATTATACAACACGCCGACTTCCCAAGGCCGGAACTCATTGGGTTTGCTCTCTAAGGCTGGTGTAAAGCTATGCAACGACAAGATCAGTGATGGCCTGTGTTCCGACAGCAAGTCCTTCAAATAGTCATGGTAAGGTCTGTGGAACCGCAAGAGCCTTGCTTTCCGGTTATCTGGCGCGATGTTATTGCCTGGGATGACGATGCCATCACTCGAAAGCGGCATCACAGCAGGATCGAGTTCATCACGGTTCAAGTCGACAACGAGGCGAGAATACCCCCCCAAATAGGCCGCAAAGGCCATATGTTGCGTTATCAAACCCGCTACTGCTGCAACGCCAATGTCCCAGGCAATGTGGGTGTCGAGAACCGGTCGATCAATGCCAAGAACAATATCGTCAGGAACATCATTTGACGCGTGATCACCGATGATCAGGAAGCCACCGTTGCGCGGTGTCCCTAATATCTCAAACGGCAGGTCCTTCATCGCAGCATAGTGGCCATGGTCCACCAATGTGGATCAAGCCTTGATCTTGCGCTGTCCAGCGATGCTGCATCATCAAACAAGGCAAAACATGTAGCTCCAGACCCAGACATACGCGATAGCGCAGGGTTCGCCTGCGAAAGCCGTTCCAAAATGTTTGTAATCATCGGGCAAATGTCCGAAGCCATCGGTGCAAGGTCATTGCGCCCGGCGACTGCCGCTTCCCAGATACCACCGCGGCCGACAGCACCGCCGTCCAAGCCACCCCACGCCTTGAATATCGCCTCTGTTGAGACTGATTCAAGCGGGTTAACCAGCAACAGATGCCGTGCAGTGATGCTGCTATCATCCAAAAATTCAAGGTCCGTACCAGTGCCGACGCCAAAGCTTGGCCGGCTAAATACGCAAGCGGGAATATCTGCGCCCAAGGGTGCGAGGATGTCGGCCATTGCTGGTTCGGATAAATTCAATCCCCAAAGTCGGTTCAGAAGCCGTGCTGTAGCCGCGGCGTCTGCGGAACCACCACCAATGCCCGAAGCAATCGGCAGTTGCTTATCAAGCCGAATGGCTGCGCCTTGCGATACTCCAAAATGCGACTGTAACAATGCGGCTACCTGAAGTACCAGATTGGTATCATCTGCAGCGAGACCACTCCCGAATGGCCCGTCCATTTCAAGGCTCAATGCATCTGAAACATGTGCATGTAAAACATCGCCACCTTGCGCAAACGCAAACAACGTCTCTATATCATGATAGCCATTTGCCCGTCGCCGCCGAACATGCAGGGCAAGATTGATTTTTGCGAAGGCAACTTCAGAATGATCCACAAAACGCCTTTAAACCCTGGCCAACAGCCCAAACGCTATCCCAATCACATATTGGGGTAGTTCGGCCCTCCGCCGCCTTCTGGCGTCACCCAATTGATATTCTGGTTAGGGTCCTTGATGTCGCATGTTTTGCAATGCACGCAATTCTGGGCGTTGATCTGATAACGCGCGTCTTTGCCTTCTTCCTCAATCCACTCATACACGCCCGCAGGGCAATAACGTGTCGATGGGCCCGCAAATTCCATGAACTCGCTGGTTTTTTGAAGGTCCATGTCCTTGACCTGCAGGTGAATTGGCTGATCTTCGGCATGGTTGGTGTTCGACAGGAACACTGATGACAACCGGTCAAAGCTGAAAACGCCGTCGGGCTTCGGATAGTCGATGCGTTCGGCGGTATCTTTCTTTTTAAGCGCCTTGTGGTCAGGATGATGCTTCATCGTGAACGGCATGCGAATACCAAAATTCTCCAGCCACATATTGATACCGGCAAGCGCCGTTCCGACCACATTGCCGTATTTCTCCACCAGCGGTAGGACGTTGCGGACCATTCGCAATTCTTTGTAAATCCAGCTATTTTCATAAGCTGTCTGATAAGATGTCAGCGCGTCATGTTCGCGGCCAGCGGCCAATGCCTCAACAGCGGCATCAGCGGCCAACATGCCGGACTTCATCGCCGTATGCGAACCCTTGATCCGCGGAACATTTACGAAACCGGCTGAACACCCGATCAATGCGCCGCCAGGGAAAGCCAGCTTTGGTACCGACTGCCAGCCACCATCGCTGATCGCACGCGCGCCATAAGAGACGCGACGCCCCCCAGCGAGTATCTTCTTTACCTCTGGATGCGTTTTCCAACGCTGAAATTCTTCGAACGGTGACAGATAAGGGTTCGAATAGTTGAGCCAAACGACAAAGCCCAAGGCTACTTGATTGTTCGCATGATGGTACAAAAATGCGCCGCCATTTGCATCAGTCAAAGGCCAGCCCTGGCTGTGAATGACGCGGCCCGCGGAATGCTGCTCGGGCGGAATGTCCCACAATTCTTTAATACCAATTCCGTAAACCTGTGGCTCGCAGTCTGCATCGAGCGCAAATTGCGGCTTCAGCAATTTTGTGAGATGACCGCGCACACCTTCGGCAAAGAAAGTATATTTTGCATGTAATTCCATGCCGGGCATATAATCGTCTTTATGGCTGCCATCGCGGGCGATGCCCATGTCGCCCGTCGCTACACCCTTTACCGAACCGTCGCTGTTATAAAGTATTTCTGCCCCCGAAAAGCCGGGGAAAATTTCTACACCAAGATTTTCAGCTTGCCCCGCAAGCCAGCGGCACAGATTACCCAGCGATCCGGTGTAGGTGCCCTTATTATGCATAAAGCCCGGGGTCAGAAAATGCGGCATGTTGAACTTGCCGGTCTTAGTAAGAATCCAATGCTGATTGTCATTCACCGGCGTGTCGGCCAGCGAACAGCCCATATTGCGCCAATCTGGGAGCAGTTCATCAAGCGCCTTGGGGTCGATGACCGCACCAGAAAGAATATGTGCGCCAACCTCTGATCCTTTTTCAAGAATGCAAACACTGGTGTCCCGCGATTGCTGTTTTATGCGTATCGCGGCCGAAAGGCCTGCTGGCCCCGCGCCAACAATAACAACATCATAGGGCATCGACTCGCGTTCACTCATTGCCTTTATCCTTTACCCGGCATGTAATTCAGGCCATCCCGATATTCGAACAGCTTGTGGAAATTGCCATGCCAAGCAATTGACCCCGCCGTCAACTGGTGACTGAAGGGATTTATGGGGGTTCGGGGAGAAATTACTGCATTTAATGTGGTTGAATCGCTAACTGGCTGGTGGGAACTTGCCGGACTGGACGCGGCTGTTAGCGAAACTAGCGTCAACTGGCTCGCAGAAGAATTGCCTTCTAACAACCCCATACCGCCTATGAAAACGTCTGCCACGCCAGAAATACGTTCTGCGTCCACTGCTCCGTCTGTCGCCTGGCCGGAAGACATTTCGTCTTTACGCGAATTGGTGGCACATGGCGCTCCTCTCCCTGGCAACGGCTATGGTCCTTTGCGTTATGCGCCGATTGGTCCAGACAGCTGTGACATCATGATTGTTTCAGACTTGCCAGACATTATCGGTTCCTCGGACACTTCAAGCGAAGCGAACGCTGCTCTGCTGCGCCGTATGATGGGGGCCATCGGTATAGAAAGTAGCGACTGCTACTGCACATGGATGGCAACGAGTATGCCGTCGACAGCGGAAGTCCCCGAGCACGACTTTCCCGAGCTGGCAGCGTTTGTGATGCACCAGATAAAGCTGATTAGGCCCAAATCGGTGGTGATACTCGGTGCGTCCGCATGCAAAGCTCTGTTAAGCGAAAATCTAATGAATGCGCGGGCAGAGTTGCGAAATATCAATCATGATGGCCTAAACATAGCGGTGTTGGCGACATTTCATCCGCGAACCCTCGTCGCGCGACCTGCGATGAAGGCAGAGGCGTGGAGAGATTTGCAGATGTTTGGGAAAAGGCAAGTTCAATGAGTATCAGGGCGAAATGGCTAGCAATTGCTGTGGCTGCATCCCCTTTTTCGGCAGCAGTTGCGAATAATAGTGAGGAATTTCGGGCTATCCTATCCCCTCAGCTCGCGCCTGATGTTCTCAACGCAAAAGAAAAAATTCTGTTTTCCGCAATCTATAATGCCATCCGAACAGAGAGATGGGATGAAGCCGCACGTCTGATTGACGCCGCCCCGCGAGGCCCCATGTCGGCAATGGCGCGCGCTGAACTGTATGTCGCGCCAAATAGCCCAAAGGTTGAAGCCACCCAGTTACAAGCATTACTTGAGATTGCGCCATATTTACCACAGGCGGAGCAGTTGGGGGCCATGGCGCGTAAACGGGGTGCAGAAGCTTTGCCAAGTAGGCCAGGAATCCGGCGCTTTTCATGGCTTGGCGGCGCGCCAAAACGCGATTTGCCGACAAATATTGCGAGCGATGATATCCGCGCGGAATTGCAGATTTTTATAAAGAATGATCAGTCGCTGGCCGCAGAACAGTTTTTGGGAACCAAGGCTGCCGAGTTATCGCCTGAAGCATTGACCGAATTACGGTATCGCGTCGCTTGGTCCTATTACATCGAAAATGACGACGCAGCTGCAAAGCGGGTTGCGTCCGAAGCCCAGTTGGCAGGCGGTGATTGGAGCACACAAGCTGCATGGGTTCGAGGGCTCGCTTCTTGGCGTCTGCGTGAATATGCAGCAGCTTTTGACGCATTTGGGTATGTATCGCGCCTGGCAGTAAATGACGACTTGAAGGCGGCTGGGCTGTTTTGGGGCGCACGGGCGGCCATGGCGATAAAACAACCACAATATTTTCAGCCCAAAATGCAAAAAGCTGCGCAGTTGCCAGAAACATTCTACGGGATACTCGCGAGTGAAACGCTCGGCATGGTCCCAATAGCAAGTAAAGCGGCTAAAATTGCTAAGCTGGATTGGGCAAGCCTGAAAGACCAAGAGAATGCTGCGCTAGCAGTTGGGCTTGCAGAAATCGGTCAAAACAAATTGGCTGACGTGGCGTTGCGCCATCAGGCGAGAATTGGTGACGCGCGGCAACACGCAAACCTCGCGCAATTGGCTGGCACGCTAAACTTGGCATCAACGCAATTTTGGCTTGGCCATTATGGTCCGTCGCGGGATCAAAGTAACGCCATGGCGCGCTATCCGATGCCCAATTGGGAACCCAGTGGCGGCTGGCGCGTCACGCCTGCTTTGGTTTATGCACATACGCTGCAGGAATCCAATTTCCGTACAGACGTCATCAGCCCCGCTGGGGCGCGCGGCCTTATGCAAGTACGCCCAGGAACAGCCCAAGACATGGCGCGCGCGCGGGGCGCAGCCTTTACTGCATCTGAACTCGACCGCCCCTCTGTTAACCTTGAGTATGGGCAGTCCTACCTTGAAAAATTGCGTGATATGCCGGCGACAGGTGGCCTACTTCCCAAAGTGATAGCAGCTTATAATGCCGGCCCCTCGCCGCTTATACGCTGGAACAGCGAAATTAGGGACAATGGTGATCCTTTGTTGTTTATTGAGTCCATTCCCTATTGGGAAACACGTGGTTACGTATCGATAATATTACGTAATTACTGGATTTACGAGATGCGCGAGAAAAAAGCATCGGGAAGCTTGAAAGGCTTAGCTCAATATATGTGGCCCAAATTTCCAGACGCCAATGGCAACGTTACTGCGCGCCGAATTTTAGGAGGCACTATTGCCACTCGATAACGATAGGGTGTTCAGGCCCGTGAACATCGCGCTTCTAACAGTTTCCGATACACGTGGTATTGACCATGACACCAGCGGCGACATTTTGGCCGAACGGATCATCGCCGCTGGCCACAACATCGTCGACCGAACCATCTTACGCGATGATACCACGTTAATTACCGCACGCTTGCACAATTGGATTGATGACGATCAAGTCGACGTTGTGATTTCGACCGGCGGCACGGGATTAACCGGACGGGACGTGACACCCGAGGCGTTGGATCGCGTTAAAACTAAGGAAATTCCTGGGTTCGGGGAATTGTTCCGTTGGCTGAGCTTTGCAAGCATTGGCACATCCACCATTCAGTCGAGAGCTTGCGCTGTGCTTGCCCGGGGTACGTATATTTTCGCGCTGCCCGGATCAAACGGCGCGGTAAAGGACGGTTGGGATCAGATTTTGGTGCACCAGCTAGATAGCCGTCATCGCCCCTGCAACTTTGTCGAACTCATGCCCCGATTGCGCGAAGTTTAGTCTATTTCTTTTTGTTCTCATTCATGTGCAACGGGCAAAATGAAGGCTATGAGGCCTCTGCTTCTGCCGCCAAATCTCAACCTATTTTAGGTAAAGGACAACGTGGTTTTTACCTCAATCCCCCAGCACAAAGTCCTTAAATTGCTGGCGAAGTGCCACTTTCTGAATTTTACCGGTACCCGTATGCGGCAGTTCGTCTACGAAAAGCACCCGATCGGGCATCCACCATTTGACGATACGCTCGGCCAGATAGGCCTTCACCATTGCTTCGTCGACCTCCGCACCCGGTTTCTTCACGGCGATCAGAACGGGCCGCTCGTCCCATTTGGGGTGCGCAATACCAATGGCACCTGCCTCTGCAATACCTGGGCAGCCAACCGCGATATTCTCAAGCTCGACTGAACTGATCCACTCACCACCGGACTTAATGACATCCTTGACTCGGTCAGTAATTTGCATCGTGCCGTCGGGGTGAAGTAACGAAACGTCGCCGGTGTCAAACCACTGGTCGGCATCAACAGCGTCGGCTTCTGCCTTAAAATAACGCTTAATCACCCAAGGCCCCCGAATTTGTAGGGCGCCAGATGTCACCCCATCGCGCGGCGCCACATTGCCATCCTTGTCAATCACCCGCAGCTCAACGCCAAATGGCGTGCGGCCTTGTTTGCATACAACATCAATCTGTTCATCGAGTGTTAAATCATCCCAATTGGGCGTTGGCGCACCCATCGTGCCAATAGGCGACGTTTCTGTCATGCCCCATGCGTGGGCTACGCGAACGCCAGATTTCATCAAGCGCTCGATCATAGCACGCGGAGCAGCCGAACCGCCAATGGTAACAAGTCGCAGTTTGCCAAGCGTCGCATCGCGGCCCGCCGCAGCCTCTGCATCCAAATGTGCGAACATAGCAAGCCAGACTGTTGGCACGCCTGCGCTATGCGTGACGCCTTCCTGAAGCATTAGGCCATGCAAGGTCGCTGCATCATTGGTAGTTGAAAACATAAATTTTACGCCAGCCGCAGCGCCTGCGAAGGGCAGTCCCCAGCTCGCGGCGTGGAACATTGGAACGATTGGCAGCAGTACTGCTTGTGGGCTGAGGTCAAAAATTGCTGGCGCGATTTCGGCCATTGCGTGCAACACCGTTGATCGGTGCTGATATAAGACCCCCTTGGGGTTGCCCGTCGTGCCGCTGGTGTAGCAGAGCATGCAAGCATCCCGCTCGTCACCGGTTGCCCATTCGTAATTGCCATCTTGCGCAGCGATAAAGACGCCATAACTATCGTCACGATCAAAGACGATGTAATGCTCGACGGTCTTCAGATGCGGTTTCAACCTGTCAATGATGGGCTGGAACATCGCGTCATACATCAGCACCTTATCTTCGGCATGGTTCATAATATAGATTAGGTCTTCGTCGAACAGCCGCACGTTAACGGTGTGAATAACACCGCCAAAGCCAATCGCGCCATACCAAGCCGCCAAATGCCGATGATGGTTCATCGCAAAGGTGGCAATGCGATCGCCCTTTTGAAGGCCAAGAGCGGTAAAGGCTTGCGACAGCTTACGCGCCTCTCCCGCTACACCTGCCCAGTTGGTCCGCTCCATCGTCCCATCGGTCCAGCGGGTAACGATTTCGCGCGTACCATGCTCGCGCGCCGCGTAGTCAATCAAATGGGGAACGCGAAGGTCCCAATCCTGCATGGTGCCGCGCATCAAATTCTCTCCCTCACATTACGTCGTCAATTGAAGCTGACGCATTTTTTATTCAATGTTTATTTAGCAATCAATGCACTAATGCCAAAACTGGGCCGAGGGGCGCAAGCTCTACATTTTCAATGCCGTCAATTGCCCGAATTTGATCGAGCAAGGACGCATCAATCTGGTATCGGCGGCCCAGGACAATCTGCACCCACCGACCATCTGCAGCGCGCGTTTTTATAACTAATTCGCTTCGGCCGCCGTCAAGCGGTGCAACCATTTGCGCTAGCTGCAACAACGCGGCCTCTGTCGTAACGTCAAACTGCATCTTCAGCCGCGATAAGCTCGTCAGACTGCTCAGTGGCTTAACGCTTTTCACCGAAAAATTTGGAGTTTCATCCCCTGGCCGCATATCCATTTCGCAGTGGAGCAAAAGGCACTCCGCATCCTTTGCCCATTCGGCCAGCTGGGTTCCAACAGTTTCGTCAAAGCAGCGTACCGAAAACTGGCCGCTATTGTCAGAAAAATCCGCAATCATGAAGCGCTTGCCTTTGCGGGATTCGCGCCAACGTATTCCCTCGATAAGCGCCGACATAGTAGCGGCCCTCCGAACGCCCTCTGGTATTGGACCGCTTTCGAGCCAAACAGCATAGGGCTTTGCGCCATGGCTCATGGCAAGCGCATCATATTGCGAGCAAGGATGTGCAGAAAAGTAGAAGCCGAAAGCGTCCTTTTCCTGATTCATTTGCTCGGCAGGAGCCCAACACAGGCTGCTGTCGATCCGAAGCACAGCCATGTCTGACCCGCCCTCGCCAAAGAGACCACCCTGCCCGCTTTCGCGCGAATCCCGCGCGGACTGCGCCGCAGCCAACAGAGTTTCTGCAGCTCCATGCGCGGCCGCGCGGTTTGGCTCTAACGCATCGAACGCACCTGCTGCTGCCAAATTTTCAAGACTGCGGCGGTTGATTTGGCTGGGGTCTGCGCGGTTGGCAAAGTCATCAAGGCTTTTGAACAGCCCAGATGACATGCGCTCCGCGACCAAAATCTCCATGGCCCGTTCGCCAACATTTTTAATGCCGCCCAGTGCGTAGCGCACGGCATGCTCGCCATGTGCGTTCGTTTCGACGATAAACTCGGCCTCACTTCGGTTGATTTCAGGCGGTAAACAAACAACGTCAAGCCGTCGCATATCGTCCATAAAAATGGCCAACTTGTCGGTTTGATGCATGTCAAAGCACATCGATGCTGCATAAAATTCTTCAGGATGATGCGTCTTCAACCAAGCGGTTTGATAAGCGAGAACAGCATACGCTGCGGCGTGACTTTTGTTAAAACCATAGCCAGCAAATTTGTCGATTAAATCGAACAGTTCGTTCGCGCGGTTGGGTGTGATCGCGTGGGTGGCGCAACCGCTGACAAACCGTTCGCGTTGGGCATCCATTTCGGCCTGAATTTTCTTGCCCATCGCACGGCGAAGCAAATCGGCTTCCCCAAGGCTGTAGCCTGCAAGAATCTGCGCGGCTTGCATGACCTGTTCTTGGTAGACGAAAATACCATAGGTCTCGTTTAACACCGGTTCCAACAACGGATGCGGATACTCAATACTCTCCTCGCCGTTTTTGCGGCGGCCGAACATGGGGATATTGTCCATTGGCCCGGGCCGATAGAGCGACACGAGCGCGATGATGTCACCAAAATTGGTAGGCTTCACCGCGGCTAGTGTGCGCCG
>Ga0315899_10006986_pt1 | contig 12154 bp, 7 predicted proteins | sample LakEriMetagenome_2_FD_203518 | JGI IMG/M metagenome (GOLD analysis project Ga0315899, IMG submission 203518) | Freshwater fungal communities from buoy surface, Lake Erie, Ohio, United States - Buoy 4 MA112 | ecosystem: Environmental > Aquatic > Freshwater > Lake | place: USA: Lake Erie, Ohio... | reverse complement strand
GCCCACTCAGATTGCTCTAGATTCTCACTTGGCAATAAATTTAAAAGCCAATCTAAGCCATTTGCTATATCCCAATTAACTGTTAAATCCGATTTTGATGTGAATTTAAGAAGTTCCTTTTGGTCAATGTCGATTATTATCCTTCCACTCTTTCCGGCAAAATAATCTCTTTGGTGCGCCGTGGAAGCTAAATCCAATCTTGCACCTAAGAAGATTACAAGATCGGATTCCAACAAAAGTTGATTGCTGTGAATCGAGGCTAATGAGCCAGGACAGCCCATGTTCAATTCAGATTCATAACTTTCTAAATCGAAACTTAACCAAGAATAAAAACGAGGAATCTTCTTTCGGTCTAACTCTTCTAGGAGTTTTTCCACGTTTAACCCTGAAATCCGGACACCATTTCCGATATAAATTGAAATATTTTTAGCTTTTTTTATCTTGTTTTCAATGATTTTAACTTTTGGTGGACCATATTTACCATTTTTTATCGATTTTCTTGAATGAAAAGTGGGTGCTACTTCTAACTCCATACCTTGTAGGTCGAGAGGAACTTCAACAAATACAGGTCCTGGTCTTCCATTTAACAATGCTTCTTCGATTTCTAGGATTTGGTCTTCTAGTTTTTTTCGCTCAATTCTGATGAATTTCTTAACCGCGGGCGGAATTAATTCGTCTGTTCGAATTTCTTGGATGCCGTGAGTTCTTGTTCCAATCGTGTCAATGTCTGATGTTTTTATCTGTCCAGCAAAAACAAGAAGGGGGGTGGAATCTCCATACGCTGAGAGAAGGCCTGTGATTGAATTTGCTACGCCAGGCCCGGCAGTAATACACGCAAAACCGAATTCTTGAAAATTGGTTGCTTTTGAGTAGCCTTCAGCTCCACAAATTGCTGCTTGCTCATGATGTGTGTACGTTACTTCAAGATTCTTATTTGTAGCTATTGCATGGTTTAAATGCATCGCCATTCCACCCACGACGCTGAAACATTTTTTGGCGCCTGCATGAACTGCAAAATCCACCAAGAGGTTTGCTATGTTCATAATTTTCTCCGTAATGTCGGGCTAAACGCTAGTCCATTTGAGGTTTTTAACCTAGTATTTGAATATGGGCTATCAAAAGTTTCTTAACTAGGTTAGGTGATTCTGTGGGCTGGGAATCAGATTCAAATTCTGGGTTCGAATTAACGGCGCGTTCGAATTTGGAAGCCGAAATAGATGAAAAACTTAGACAAGAATGGCTAGAACTTATTCCAATACTTGGACCTAGAGCATGGCAATGGGACCAGTTAGTACTTTTAAAAAGACAAGTCTTAAGTAGGATTTTACACTTCAATAACATTTATCAAGAAATATTGGAAAAGCCTGGGGAAATTTTTGAATTTGGCGTTCAATGGGGAGCTGGAATTTCCACGCTGCTAAATCTGAGATCAATTTATGAGCCCTTCAATCATTCAAGAAAAATAGTTGGATTTGATACATTTAACGGATTCCCAAGCCTTCAGAAAAAGGATGAATTTCGCAATTCTGTCGGTGAACGAGAACTTCCAAAGTTAGGATCTTATTCAGTAGAAACTAACTACCAAGAGAAATTAGAGAGATTCTTATCTCTTCACGAACAAAATGCTCCTATCAGCCACAAAAAGAAGTTCGAACTTGTAAAGGGAGACGCTTCATCAACTTTTCCCAAATGGCTATCTGAAAACCCCTCTTCTATATGTGCGATGGCAATTTTTGATATGGATATCTATAAACCCACAAAAGATGTGCTAGAAAACCTGATTCCAAGGCTTACTCGGGGGTCGCTACTGGTCTTCGATGAATTAGGATCACCGAATTTTCCTGGAGAAACCATTGCCTTAATGGAAGTACTGGGTTTGAATAAATTTGAACTTCATTCAAACCCAAATCAACCGTATGTCTCTTGGTTTAAGTTTGAATAGTTAGTTAGTACTTTCCCATCGAACCACATGGGGTCTCATTTTTACCTCTCCGTAAACAAGTCCTAAATATTCAGCCAACAAACCTAGCATTGACACAACTATTGAAAATCCAAGTGCTATGAAACCAATAATTGTTCCAAATCCGGCGAAAGGCACCCCTGTCAAAAACCAATAAGGGATAAAGAATAAAAGGCTTAGGATTGAGAAGAAAGCTGAAATGACCCCCAGAATTGAAATTGCAGAAAGAGGTTTAATGGAATTTGCAAATATGCCTTGAGTTGCAAATCGAATTAAGCCTGGATAATTTGCAGTTGATCTTCCTGAAAATCTCGGTGGCCGTTCTATTTCAACGAATTCCGTGGGGAAACCGGTCCAAGCAACTAATCCCCGCATGAATCGATTTCTTTCAGTTAACTCGTTAACAGCTTGATAAACTGCTTTATCCATCAGCCGGAAATCGCTTACATTCTCTGGAATCAATCCATCAGATGCCCAATTAGAAATTCTATAGAAAATTTTCGTAAGAACTAATCGAGTTTTTGACATTTCGGCACGTTCTTTAATTCTGACTGCGACGTGAGGGGTGCCTCGCTCCCAATGGCGGAGCAGTGCGGGTATTGTTTCAGGGGGGTCTTGAAGATCTGACGCCATCATTATTGCAGCGTCGCCTGTACATTCTAATAACCCAGAAGTGAAGACTGCATCCAGGCTGAAGGTCCTTGACATTCGGTAACCGAGAATATTTCTGTTAGAACGGCTTAAAGCTAAAATTTCGTCCCAGGTTTTGTCTTTTGAACCATTATCGAAGATTATTAAATTCCAAGAATACTTTTCGTTGCTAAAAACATTCTTTAGCCTGTTGTACAACTCTTCAATGTTTTTTGCTTCATTTAGACAAGATGTAACGACTGTAATCGTCTTTTTTTTATTCCTCATGTTTTTGAACTCTCTTTAAGAAAATAAAACGTTGTATCCCAGGGGCGTGGGGCGTGAGACGTGACCCCAATTTTATACTTTCTTGGAAATTTACGGGGAAGAATCCAAAAATCGTCATACAGGTGATATGAGGCCACAGACCAGATAGCATTTTTTGACTTGATTGCTGAACTTCCACCCTCCAAGGCAATCCTTTCAAAGCCTTCAATATCAAATTTTACTTGCGTGAATGAATCTGCTTTAAACAATTGATTAATAGTAACAGTTGGAACAATATACTTTCCAACCTTGCTTAATCCTGAGTTAACGAGAGAGTGCTCGTTTTCGTTAAAACTAATCAACATATTTTCATCAGATATGGCGGCATGGATAGGAGTAATTTTAGGATTAACTTCCGAAAGCGCTCTAAGCTTTAAGTAGTTGCGCAGATCTGCTTCTATACCGACGGCTTTACGATTATCGCCCCCAGTTATTTCTTGAGCAAAAAAACGATTGATTGTATCTCCATCATATGCACCTAAATCCAAGAAAATACTGCTTGATTTTGTTTCTGTATATCTCTTAACAAAGTACTCTGTTGAAGGTGCGTCTGATCCAACATTTTTTGAATCTATAATTCCAATCATGTGTCTTGCGGCAACCTGCTTCCAAAACTCCGTGTAGCTTAAATTATCGATGCACCTTTCAGAAGTTTTCCGCAAGTATTTTATTTCATCTTCAGATAAGTTGTTTGGAAGACGTAGATTCCACCATGGCCAAATTGTCTCATCATTTAACGAAATCATAAACTCCCAAGGAGTAAATATGTTCTCTCCGATTGATTTTTGTGCCAAGTCGATGTGTCGCGAAGTCCAATAGGAGCAAACAATTGTTGGACTTTCATTTTGTCTTGGTGATTCAATCTGTCGCCCATGAAAAACTTTTCCTAAGTTATCAATATTTGAATCAAATATTGAGTTAATTTCTATGCCATACCTGTTGCAAAAGTCAATAATATGAATTGCTAAACCTTTTGTGCCCCAGATATTAACCTTGGTAAATTTGTGTGTAGATTCAAGTTTTTCGCTTTTGGCATAGCTTAAACTCTTGAGAAAACTTTCCTCGGAATTGATTTCATGAAGGTCATACTCTAGGACAGACTTTAAGAAGCTCATTTGTTCCCTCTACCGTCTAACATTAGCTAACCGAATCGTACTTGGAATTCGAAATATAAAATTTTAATCCAACCGCACAACACCGCTAGGCGTCAACACATGCACAGCGACTATCCCTGATTCACCATCGTTGGCGGAATCCGTAACCCACTCAACTTCAACGTCTGAACCGATAGCCGCACGTAGCTCTGATCCAAGCCACTCTTCGATGCGCGATTCATCGCCAGAGATTTCTACTTTAACAATCTTTGCAATTGCTTTTCCATCTGTTGATGGGTGGTCAAGCGATAGCCATTCAATAAAAAACGGCAGTTGCTTATCTTCTAGAGTTCCAAGGACTCCGATTTGCTTCCATGCTAAATCTTTTCCATCTGGCTTTGTACGGTGACCATCAACGGCTGCGCGACCTAATCGCTTTTCAATCTTTGAAACATCATCTACCGCTACAACCCATGTAAGCCATCCGCCGCCTTCTGCTGCGCGTTGTGAAACAGCTTTGCCAAAAGGAGTTGAATCAGAAGAAGGATGATCTAGTGGGCAAACAACTTCTAGGTAGTGACCATTTTGTAATGGCAGTGTGAAGTTACGTGTGCCAAAACGTGGATGAATTCCGCCATCAACAAATGTGCTACCAAGGCGAGCCCCAAGGCGTTGAACAGTGTCGGCTAGTTGATCATGGGACGTTACATATGAGACATGGTCTAAGCGCATGGGTAAATCTAACCCTATGAAAAGGGGTGCTTTTTACCATTTAGCGTGCGTGAAACAAGAGTTAAAGAGCCGTACTGAGGTCGCATTTCTGGTCTGCGGCAGGGGTTTTGCCCGTGATGAAATAGGTGTCCACGGTTTTATCAACACACGTTGAACCACGTCCATGGCCGGTGTGGCCATCGCCATCTAGTGTGATGAGAAGTGAGTTTGTAATCAGCTCATTTAGTGCAACTGCCCATGTATAGGGCGTTGCAGGGTCGCGGAGTGTGCCGATAACAATTATTGGAGAGGTTTTAATCTGTTTGATTTGTATTGGTTGTTTAATACCAGCGAAGTACTTGCAGGAAATACCAGAGTAAGAAAGATAGGGTCCAAATACAGGAGCTTGTGCTTTAAATGTCTGCGCATCTTTCTCAATTTGTTCGTTGGTACGCGTGTCATCCCAATCAAGGCAATCAATAACAAACCCAGAATCACCTTCGTTGGTCGGATACGTGCCATTGAGTTGTCTGCCGGTGTATGCATCGGCAAGAGATAAGAACATGTAACCATTGCCAGTCTTTACTTGCTTGAGCGCAACCCGAAGCATCGGCCATCCTGATTCGTTGTCATATAAAGCAGATGCTGTACCGAGCACAACGAGTGATTCTGTGGCAATGCGCTTTGTGCGGGTGGTCAGTGGTTTCTTTGCGACAGAGTCAAACAAATCCGTGAAGTATTGCTTGGTTGCATCCTTAGGTAGCGGGCATGTATCTATCTGTAAACAATCATTAATAAACGCATCGAGTGCATTATCAAAACCAACAGCTTGTATTAAGGATTGTTGTAGAGGCGTAGCACCTGGATCAATTGCGCCATCTAGAACAACTCTGCCAACTTTGTCCGGAAATAATTGTGCATAGATAGTGCCAAGATATGTGCCGTATGACTTGCCGAGGTAATTTAGTTTTTTATCTCCCAGTACTGCACGAATAACATCCATATCTCGTGCCGCATTTTCTGTGCTGTATGCAGTTAAGTTCTTTGTAATTGTTTCGCACTTAGCAACATAATCCTGTGCTTCTTTTATTAACGTTTCGAGCTCTTGTGCATTATCTGGCTTTGCATCCGATGCGTAATTCGCATCTGTTTCATCATCTGTGAGGCAGCGAATTGGGGCGCTGCGGCCAACCCCACGTGGATCAAAGCCCACGATGTCGAATAGCGCCAGCAGCTGCGGGCTGACTATGTATTCAGCTTGGTAGGCGTATTCCACACCCGATGCACCAGGGCCACCTGGGTTAACGAACATAGAGCCAATGCGATCTTCTTTATTGCTTGCTTCATGCTTGAGCACAGAGATCTTAAATGTTCCCAATTTTATATTTGAGTAATCAATCGGCACTAAAACATCAGTGCAGAGCATTGAGTCATAGCAGGTGCGCCACTTAATCTTTTGTGTCTGAAAATCCTGCAGTGTCTCTAGCTTGACCGGTTTTACTTCTTGCACACAACCAGTAAGCAGCAGCGCAACAACTGTCAGAGCAGTGATTAAACGAGTTCGCACATCAACGCTTCGATAGTAAGCAGCGGTGCTGCGTTGTAACCAAGATTCTTGCGTGCTTTCATAATCGCGTCCAGCTTTTGAATCGTGCGATGCGTCGGCAAAATAGTTGCAAGGGTTCTTATTTCTTCAGCCATTTCAATATTGATGAGCGAATCAACGTGTCCCGATTGAATCATCATGATGTCGCGATAGAGCGTGGCAATATCAAGCAGCGCTGCATCGAGAGAGTCCCGAACCATACGAGTGGTGCGAGTCTTCTGTTCTTTTTCCAACTCTTTTAGAGCTTTAGATCCACCAGTAGCCATTCCACGACCCGTGGCACCTTTGCCGTAAGCCTGTGCGAGTTCTTCTTGTTCTTTCTCATCTCGTATTTCTGCTGCAGTTTTTGCATCATCGGTAGCAAGATCAACGAGTGTCTGTGCTGCTTTAAATGCTTCAGAGACACTTGTCAGGTGCAGTGCAAGGTTCATGATTACTTTGCGATTGCTACGCACGTGCTCGTTTGTGGCAAGGTATTTAGCGCGACCAATGTGTCCCTGGCTTACACGTGCTGCAAAATCAGCCATCTGCGGTGATATTCCATCGCGCGATTGAAGAACAGCTGCAACATCTTTAGTGCTCGGAGTAACAAGTTGCATGTGGCGACAGCGAGAACGAATAGTTGGTAATACATCGTGAAGAGTCGGCGCGCAGAGCAACCAGACTGTGCGATTGCCAGGTTCTTCGATAGCTTTCAAAAGCGCATTAGCTGCTGATTCGGTCAACCGATCGGCATCTTCCATAACAACCACGCGCCACCCGCCCATAGAAGGTGCCCAGGCAACGCGTGCAAGAAGCTCGCGTACTTCGTCAATCTTGATTGATAGTCCTTCTGTGCGAATGATTTCTACATCCGGGTGTCCGCCATTGGCGGCAGATAAACACGCATTGCATGTGCCGCAACCGAGATTGGGACAGACAAGTGCTTGTGCAAATGCAACAGCAGCACTGGAGCGACCACTGCCGGGTGGGCCAGTAAAGACCCACGCATGTGTCATCTCTTGTGTTTCTTCGCCATTTTTTGCAGAGAGAATCGCGCCTTGTAACTGCGCAATCATGTGCTCTTGCCCAACTAGCGTGTCAAAGACGCTCATGACTTTCTCGATGCTCGGCGCTTTGTCTTAGTCTTCTTCTGTTTTTCGGAGTTGCGCTTCAGCGCAGATATTTCACCGACTCTGGAAATAATTTGTTCGTGAATATCTTCAATGCTCTGTGTGCCATCAACAATTAAATAGCGCTCTGGGTCCATTGAAGCGATTTGCAAGAACTCGTTGCGCACACGTTCGTGAAATGCCAGTGGTTCCGCTTCTAAGCGATCGCGGCTCTTAAGACGTGCAAGACCAACTTCGGCTGGTTGATCAATAATGATTGTTAGCGTTGGAAAGAGTGATTCAGTAGCCCAGCGAGAAATACGTGCAACTTCATTAGGTTGTAGAACGCGACCTGCACCTTGATAAGCAATCGATGAATCAAAGTAACGGTCAGTAATAACAACATCGCCGCGATCAAGTGCTGGGCGAATTGTTGAGAAGACGTGGTGTGCGCGGTCTGCAGCGTACAAAAGTGCTTCTGCGCGTGGAGAGATTGCACCAGTTTCGTGACCAAGCAAAATCTTTCGAAGGCCTTGTCCTAGGTCAGTGCCACCCGGTTCGCGAGAGAGAACAACTTCTTCGCCTTCATCTTCTAGCCACTTCTTAAGTAATTTTGATTGCGTAGATTTTCCGGTGCCTTCTCCGCCTTCGAATGCGATGAATACTCCAGCGGTTTGTGCACCGGTGATTGAACCGAGTTCGCCCTTGAGCGCATTTGAAATATCTGACCATAGTGAAACGTTCGGACGATCTTTCATCTGGTGATAAGAAATAGAACCGATGATTGCTGCAATCACTCCTGCAATAAGAATTGTGATAGCAGCGCCGTTGTAGTTCAGCTCTGTGTTTTTAAACTTTAAGGTGTGCTCACCAAAGGCTGCAGCAATAAGCGGTGAGATTGCTAAAACAGCGACCAGAGTGACTTTGATGAGTGATTGAACGAATGCAAATGTGCGACCACGTACTTCATCGTGTACTTCCATGCCGAGCATCGTGAAGCCTGTAACCCAACAGATTCCCGAGAATGCGCCGAGGAAAATAACAATAAATACTGCAAGAACTAGGTTTGGAATAACTGCGAGTAATACAAGGAAGATTCCTGCAGTTGTAAGGGATGCTCCAAATAAACGGCGGCGTGAGAACTGTGCGAAGACCTTTGGTCCTGCTGCAATACCGACAGCAAGACCAGTAAAGACCGCGCCGAAGAGAACACCGTATGCAGCTTCACCGCCGCCTAGGTCTCCTACGAATGTGCGTGCAAGACCAATGACGGCGCCCGCTGCAACAAATGCACCAACCATGCCAACGATCAGTCCACGAATAATCTTTGAACCAGAGACAGCTTTCCATCCTTGCCAGAGTGATTTACCAACGCCGACTTCTGAATCTTTCTTTGAACTCTTTACCTTAGGAATCTCATGTAATCCCCAAATTGTGTATGCAGCGAATGCGAAGCTGGCTGCGTTTATGTAGAGCGCAATATCTACAGCGTTTGTCGCAAAGGAAGGTAACAGAGCGTTAAATGCGTTACTGAATAACGCAAGAATAGAGAAGATGATCGCAGCAATCGGCGCTGTGCCGTAAGCAGCAAGTAGTGAGACTTGATTGGCGCTCTCTAGTTTGCTGCGTGGAACAAGATTTGGAACCGATGCTTCTTTAGCTGGTGACCAGAAGAGAGTTACGCACTCAACCAAGATTGTTGCGGTGTAGAGCCAGAAGTAATTATGAAAAATTGGAATCGAGATATAGAGCGCAGTGCGCAAGATGTCGCAGACAACCATAAGTTTGCGACGATCAAAGCGATCAGCAAGAACACCGGCAAGTGGTCCTAAGAAGACAGATGGTAGTAAGCGCGCAATAAATACACCTGCGATTGCAAAGTTAGCTTTTGCGTAATTGTCACCAGAGAGTTGTTGTGCGAGCGCAGTTGTTGCAAGTAGACCGAGCCAATCACCAAGGGATGAAAACAACATGGAGTTCCAGAGTTTTCGAAACGCAGGAATCGCTAAGACTCCACGCGTTTCATCCTGCGCAGGAGCGGCAGGTCTTGGAAGTGAACTCACGAAGTAGATTCTTTCTTAGCGGCTTTCTTCTTGCCAGTAGCTTTGACTGTGTTCTTGGTCAGAGATGGCGCTTTCGCCTTGGGAGATTTAGGGGCAGCCTTCTTACGTGACTTCTTTGGAGATGGTCCGTTTTCTGCCTCCCAAGCACGGCGGCCAGCAAGTAATTCGAGTGCGCGATCAAGAGTTAAAGCTTCGAGTGTGTCACCGCGTCGCAGCGTTGCATTTGTTTCACCGTCGGTGACATACATACCAAAGCGACCATCTTTAACAATCACTTCTTTTTCTGTTGCAGGATCTTTACCGAGTTCTTTCAGTGGTGGCTTAGCAACACCGCGACGACGCTCTTTTGGCTTTGAATAAATCTCTAATGCTTCATCCAATGAGATTGAGAACAATTGATCTTCTGAGGTCAGCGTTCGTGAATCGGCACCAGCCTTTAGGTAAGGGCCATAGCGACCGTTTTGCACAGTGATTTCATCGCCTGCGCTGTTGGTGCCAAGTGTGCGAGGCAATGAAAGTAATCTGATTGCATCTTCGTATGTAACAGTGTCGAGTGTCATTGTTGAAAGTAACGATGCGGTCTTTGGCTTTGGAGCATCTGCCTTCTTGCGCTTTTTCTTCGCGCCTTCTGGAACAACTTCTACTGGGAAAACTTCTGTGATGTATGGACCGAAGCGTCCGGACTTAGCAATGATCGGCAAGTTAGTTGCAGGATCAATACCTAGTTCGCGCTCTCCTGATGGTTTGGCAAGGATTTCGATTGCGGCATCCAGTGTTAACTCATCTGGCGCCATCGTCTCTGGAATATTTGCAAGCTTGCGTGTTTCACCTTCGCCTTGTTGTAAGTACGCACCGTAGCGACCAACACGGATTTCGATGTCCGGTGCTAAGCGCATTGTGTTTACTTCTCGCGCATCAATAGCACCGAGGTCAGCGGATAATTCATTGAGTCCTGGTTGTCCATCGTGGCCATAGAAGAAGTCACGTAACCAATCGACGCGGCCCGCTTCGCCAGCTGCAATCTTGTCGAGATCTTCTTCCATAGTTGCAGTGAATTCGTAATCAACTAACTTGGTGAAGTGCGTTTCGAGCAATCCTGTAACAGAGAAGGCTAAGAATGTTGGCACCAATGCGCGACCGCGCTTATAAACATATCCGCGATCTTGAATTGTTTGAATAATGGATGCGAACGTAGAAGGGCGGCCGATGCCGAGCTCTTCTAGCTTCTTTACAAGTGTTGGTTCTGTGTAACGAGCTGGTGGCTTTGTGTCATGGCCTTCGCAGTTGTATTCATTGACCTTAACCGCTTGTCCTAGAGTCATTGCAGGTAAGCGCTTGTCTTCTGACTCTTCATCTGTTTTTTCTTCAACAACATCATCGTAGGCAGCTAAGAATCCTGGGAAAGTAATGACAGAACCGTTTGCGCGGAAAACTGTTTCTTTCTTGTCATTTGTTGTTGCATCAAAATCAACGCGCATCTGCATCTTTTTAGCATCAGCCATTTGTGATGCAACAGTGCGCTTCCAAATAAGGTCATACAAAGCGAATTCATCACGTGAAAGCTCTGGCGCTAATTCACCTGGTGTCTTAAACGCATCTCCTGCGGGACGAATTGCTTCGTGCGCTTCTTGTGCGTTCTTAGATTTTCCTTGATACACACGTGGTGCATCGGCAACGTGGTCTGCGCCGTACAACGCTTTAGCAGATGCGCGAGCAGCTTTAATTGCTTGCTCAGAAAGATTGATTGAGTCTGTACGCATATAGGTGATGTAACCATTTTCGTACAGACGTTGCGCAACGCGCATTGTGATTTGTGCACCCCAACCAAGTCGAGATCCAGCATCTTGTTGAAGTGTCGAAGTTGTAAATGGTGCTTTTGGTTTTTCAGTACGTGGGGACTCTTCCATTGACTTAACAGTCAGTGGTGTTCCTTTAAGAGAATCAACGAGGGAACGTGCACCTTTTTCATCGAGTAACAAAATATTTGCCAATGATTTTTCTTTGACTGCACCATCTGCACCAAAGTCAGCAGTTGCTGCAACCTTCTTGCCATCAACAGTGAGTAAGCGCGCAGTGAAACCTAGATCGGTTTGTGCGTTGAGGTCCCACCAAGAGGAAGAAATAAAAGCCATACGTTCGCGTTCTTTTTCAACGATAAGTCGCGTAGCAACAGATTGCACGCGGCCAGCAGAGATACGTGGCATAACTTTCTTCCATAAAACAGGAGAGAGTCTGTAACCATAGAGACGATCGAGGACACGACGTGTTTCTTGTGCATCGATTAAGTGATAATCAAGATCGCGTGTGTTCTCTACAGCGGCTTGAATCGCTTCTTTTGTAATTTCGTTAAAGACCATTCGCTTAATTGGAATCTTTGGTTGTAAGACTTCAACTAAGTGCCATGCAATTGCTTCACCCTCGCGGTCTTCATCGGTTGCGAGTAATAACTCTTCGGCGCCTTTCATTAACTCTTTGAGTTCGGCAACCTTTGCTTTTTTATCTGGGTTAATGACATATAAAGGCGCGAAATCATTTTCGATATCTACGCCCTCTTTAGCCCAGGCAATTTTTTTGTATTCCTTAGGAATATCCGCGGCTCTCTGAGGTAAGTCACGAATATGGCCGACGCTAGCCTCGACGATGTAATCATCGCCGAGGTAGCCGCCAATTTT
>Ga0315899_10006985_pt1 | contig 12155 bp, 10 predicted proteins | sample LakEriMetagenome_2_FD_203518 | JGI IMG/M metagenome (GOLD analysis project Ga0315899, IMG submission 203518) | Freshwater fungal communities from buoy surface, Lake Erie, Ohio, United States - Buoy 4 MA112 | ecosystem: Environmental > Aquatic > Freshwater > Lake | place: USA: Lake Erie, Ohio... | reverse complement strand
CCTCTTCTTCTTCTTCCTCCTCCTCTTCCCCCTCTTCTTCTTCCTTGCGCTCCCCATCCTCCCCCTCTTCCTCCTTCTTTTCCTCTTCCTCCCCTTCTTTTTCTTCTCCAATACCAGGGCGGTGGATTTCTCTCTCTGTTCCCAAGAGAGAGGAAGCGTGTACCACTGACGTCACGGTCTGCTTCTTGTTTCGCCTCTCCAGTACCAAAGATTTGGGTTTCTCTCTCTGTTCCCAAGAAAGTGGATCCGTTTGTTCCCAATCGCCGTCTTTTCTTTTGACCTTGACTTGTTTTGGAAGTAAAGTCCCAGGCGACTGAGCTAGCGTTCGAACAAAAGGCGACATCCCAGGCTCTCCAGGGGGTGGGCGGGTGGAGAGTCCTGCAACCATGCGGCTTGAACCATTAGATTTTTGATGGAACGCTAGCTCCGCCTTTACCGTGTCCTTGATCTCTGTTTTTGCAGGGGTGCCGTCCTTAAGCTCTGCCTTAGCTGGCTTGTTAGGCTTTTTGGTGCCGTCGGTAGGCTCTGCCTTAGATGCCGTCATTCGAAAGAAGCTCATGCGGTCTTTGGTTTCTCCTTGGCTTTCAGCTCCCTTTTGAATCTGCTTGGCTTGAGTTTCCTTCTTGCCTTTCTTTTGTTTAGCAGCCTGCGGGCATAGAACACGCGTGCGCACGCGCGCGCGAAAACACAATCAGAGACACGCAAGCCATAAAAGCGCCAGGCAGGGATACGGGGATAATGGGCTCGAAGGCACACACAGCGCGAGACAATGCAACAGGTTTTGTTATCTTCCTACCAAAACCAAAGATAAAAACACAAAACATGTTGTGTAGATGCATGCACCCACACGCACGCACGCACACCTACTTAAAAAACACACAACCACACACAAACGTAGACATACCTTGGCCTTTGCTTCAGCAGCCTTTTCGCGCTTGGTCTTCATGTTTCTGCTCGCACATGCACACAAGAGCGCGCGCACCCACACAAATAAGCACGCGCGCACGTCGCGCGCGCACAAACACATGCAAACTGTATCAATTTACAAGCCTTTTTGGTGTGTGTACTTGCGTACTCTGCCACATTTTCCGACTGCACCCTGCCTGTGGGCAGATGCACACATGCATGTGCATGTACTTCACGATCCGTCCCGCATTCATGCATCACTTACCCGTAGCATTCGCGCAGTTTTCGTCTGAAGGCAAATAGCGCAATGATCAATACGCCCAGAAATACGATAGCCGCACCGCCGGCAACCGCATATCTGTAATTACAAAATCACAGAGCAGCATGGAACCTATGCGTCACCATCCATACTCCCAAGCCGTCGCTGGTGTGACAAGAACAAGAGTTGAAGTACATATCAATCTGTTGAAGTACATATCAATCTGTGGAAAGTGCATACATGACGTTCATTATGTTGTCTGTTAGACTTGGCGCGGGCGTCGTCACGATCACTGGAGGAGGCGGTGGCCGAGGCACAGTGCCGTTGTTGACTCCCAACAGCTGCATCCCCGTGCTGCTCATGCAAAAGGCACCAAGGCGCACCCCACACTGATAGATCAGCACGCGCACGGCCTGGTGCTGCAAAGATGCTCTACATCAAGACATGCACACACGCACACACATGTGCCCACAGTCACACGTACGCAGTCATCACAACATACAGACAAAAGTCAAAAAATGCACTGACCTGGCAGGAAGTCCGTTGGCTACCAGTGCTGCGTTAAGCGCATCAGTACCCGTGAGCAGCCCCAGCAAATTCGTCATCAGTCCTGGAACACCCACACGCACGCACGCACGCACGCACGCACGCATGCATGCACGCGCACGCACACACACCACACACACGCACACACACATCATGTATTGCAAACATACACACTGCTTCGCTCATTGCCCATGTAATGTGCACGTATATCATTTTCGCTTCGCATCTGCAGTGTGCAAGTGTGTGTAGAAGGATGGACAAAGAAAGAGGAAGACTGAATGGGCTTGGTTGCAGCGGAAACTGCAATTCAAGCACAGAAACATGCTATCGCTACACTACTACAGCGCACCACGCCATTTTCTGTCATGCGTATGTCGGGGTGCGTGCCCTTGGAAAAATGTAAATTACCAGTCACCAACGTTTCCACAGCAACAGACCCAGAGCGTCTTCTATGAACAAACTCCAGTGTCCCCGAGAAGACCGCCTCCGCGTCACCCATCTCCTGCACCATCTCCGCCCTCTCATCCCTTATCTGCAACACTTGTCGTCCACCGGCCACTCCTCTGCCCATCCCTCGATCAAATAAGAAGTAGCTGGAGGCTATCCCGGGCTGTTGATTGAAAGCAAGAGTCCGTCGAGCTTCATTGACGCCGAGAATCTCAACTTTCGTGACCGACACTCCGACCGCAGCCGCCATGCTTTTGATGAAGGCTGGTACACGACAAAGTACACGCACGCGAATACGCACGCACACGCGCAAGCACACACATTGACACAGGAGAACATGGTGTGAATGCTCGTAAATGAAAATGCGCTAAAAGTAAGCGTGTTGCATAACCTGCAACGACTTTCTAATCGCAGTGATACCTCCGCGAGCTGATTCAAACGCTGTTAGACTCATGGGCATCAGAACAGCGACGACAACGCCAGCAACGGTCGTGTCGTCGAAAGTACACTTGCCCGTTGTCGGGTCGGTGAATAGCTGACAGACATTAAGCAGTTTCCCATCTTTCGGCAGCGCCGGACACTGGTAGCAGACCTTGCCCTCCATGCACTTGCATTTCACGCGTGGTCCTCCCGGACCTTTAACGATGATTTCTTCGAAGTCTGTGTTGCACTTCCACTCACATTGCCGCGACAAGTTGTTATATACCCCTGTGTACTCTGAGTTCAGCGGCTTGGCATTGGGGCAGACACCGCATATGCGGTCGATAGTCGCATTGCACTCCCGCGTTACGTAATAACCCCGCTCACAGACTGTGCACCTCTTACACTCTACCCCTTGATGCAGATAAAATTCGACTTCTGGACATCTGCAGGCCCCAGTGTACACAACTTTCAGCCCACCTCCCCCTCCTCCCTGTACGACTGGTCCCGCTCCGGGGGGCCCACCGAGAGGTGCGGGGGCTGGAGCAAGCCCACCTCCCGGTGCACTCGCACCGACGACTCCTCCACCCCCAACGCCCACTCCACCGCCAACCACCGCCAAAGCAGTGCAGTTGGGGACAGAAGCAGGCTTGAGACCGAGGATGGCACTCTGCGAGCACCAGATACTGGTATCGAGAAGAAATCCATTGTGTTCCTGGCACTGCCACTCACACACGTGAAGGAGTTTGTCATAGGCCTTTGTGAAAAGTGCATATTGTGGGAGCTGATTTGGACACGCAGAGCAGACTGTGTTCATCGAGACGGGCGCAATGCCTCCTACACAGGCATGTGCTTGATAAGTGCCCGCGGGGCACTCAGAGCATTTTAAGCAGCTTGAATTGTTGTAGAAGAATCCGTTCGCACACTTCCAATTGCACACATGTCTTAGACCACCGACCAACGTGACCTGCCATGTACGTTCCGCGCCTACCGGTACTTGATCGGCACACGGCTGGCAGCTTGTATCTCTAGGCCCATTATTATCATTGCATATTTCACTCTCATAGGTACCGATTGCGCACTGCTTGCAGGGCACGCATTGAGTGCCATTGAAATAGAACTCGAGATCGCATTCGCATTTCACATCATTGAGTGCCATTGAAATAGAACTCGTAATCGCTTTCTTACGGTATCCGTCATTACAGTTCCATTTACAGTTGGAAACAGATCCACCGCCGGTGAATCGGGCGAACTGAGGCAGAGGATTGGTACAGCCCACGCAAAATCCACTAGCGTTTCGCGAATACCCCGGATTACAATCCCAGTCGCATGCGAGTGTGCCTGCGTGGAATGAATGAGAGCCAAGGAAGCGCGCATTTTCCGGAAGCTGGTTTGGACAGGTGCCGCACACCGTGTCCGTCGCATTCGTGCAGGGCAAAATCTGGAACGTGTCGGCTTTACACACGGTGCACGGCAGACAAGTGTTCAGTTCACCGTAAGCTACTCCTGACCCGGAATCCCCGGGAAAAGAGCCGTCAAACACGTATTTGCACGCCCATGGGAGGGTTTCGTTAGATTCCTCAAGAGGAGCGGGCGTTGTGTCTGCAGACGTTTCGTTTGGGTGAGCGGTCGTCGTGGGGATGGAATGGTTGGAGTAGTTGCTGGGCGGGAGACCCTTGTAAAACCCGTCGTTGCATTGCCACTCGCACACGCCTGTTGCGAGCGAAAACGCTCCTGTATAATACGAGTCAGACGGTTTTCCGTTGCAGCAATCAGAGCACAGAGTATCTGCATCAACGGCGCACTGATCCAGAGTGAGTTGAGCACTTCCTGTTCGAACCCCTTGGAGACGACATGTCGAGCAAGGCGCGCAGCCATCAACAGCGTTAGGTCCATCACTGACATACCGGCCGTTGGCGCATACACACCCGGTGCCACTCGGGTTTTTCTGAAAACCGGCGTCACACCGCCATCCACATAAATCCGTGGTAGCATTATAGTTTGGCCCGGAGACGGGGTGATGATCCCAAACTGCACGAGCGCGGCTGATACTTACGTGCGCGATGAGAGTGTACGCCTTGGGGCTGGCGAAATACGTGTGAGACGTAGTGTTCAAAATGTCATACGCACACTTGTAGCTGCCGACTTCATACGACGCCTTAACACGCACGCGCAGCTTCTTCCTCTTGTTGATTGCACGGGACGATACCGGGGCGTAGGAGAGGATTTCCTTCTGCGTCTGGCACTGATTATCCTGACCTGTCCAATAGCTATAGGGTCCAATGCGGCTGCCATATTTTTCGCCAACAAAAATGCCTGTAATGTACTCGTTGTAGGTGTTAAAGTCTGTCATGACGATCGATACTGACAGCTCCACCCCAGCCTCGACGTTGTCAAACGTGATGATACACTCAGGTGCATAACTGCTCGTGTCCGTGCACACTAAGGTTTGCTTGAAATGATGCACGGGTTGCGCCACAGCAAAAGACGTCGCATCAGAACACCGCGTGCACACAGTATCCTGCGTGCGAGTACAAGGTCTGAGAACGCGCTCTCCTGGAGCACAGACTGTACACTTGCGACATTCACCCTTTGAAGACGGCACCATTCCCGGCGGGCTGAGAGGCAGCGGTGTGCTAAAAATGTGCAGGTATCTACCCTCCGTGCACACACACGTGTCGTTATCCGCGACCCCAGGCATAACTTCAAAAAAGGGGTTGCATTGCCAATGGCACTTGACCGGCGATACGGTAGTGTTGTCCCACGTCGATGTCCAGTGGGCGTAGTCTGGAATGTAGTTGGTGCAGGTGGCGCATGAGGAGTCCGATGTTTGTGTGCACAGGACGCCGTATTGGCCGGGGAGGCATTGAAAGGGTGAACACGGGTGGCAGACGCTGTCTTGCCCAACTTGATTCATGTGGTTTGAGTGATTCGCGCAGTAGGACTGCATCCACTGATGCGGCCTGCGTAGTACACCATGCGCAGACCAATACACACAAAAAAGCAAAAACAAGCACACTCTACTTTAGAAGAAGCACGAACTTGAGCACGTGCAAGCGAGAACTTGAGCACGTGAAAGAGAGCGTCTACAACAAATAGATTACCAATTGCAAATAGTGCACTTCCTGCAGCCTGTGTCTTGGACTGCCGTGCACTTTGCGCCGACATACTCATCCGCCGCGCACTTGCTGCAATTTGCGCAGATGGTATCGATTTCCGTTGTGCACGGGGTCGCGCTGAACTGCGAAGTTGCAACCCTATCTGTCGCGACCAGACGCGACGTTGAAACACATTGCTCACACTTGCCGCAGTATGGCCGCTTGTGCATAGACAAATTGTATTGTCAGAATAGCAGCGCACTGCTTTCATTCATACATGACACAAGTGTACTTGCAATGTAGAAGTACCGTGTGATAGAAAGCGAGTGCCCTAGCATGGAAGTGACTGCCCTAGCATATATACATGTATCCTGCTGGGCATGCAGCATCAAGGTCTGTGCTGGAATGACGAGGGTTGTAGTACATATTGGTACCACTGAAAAGATACATACTAGATGGACCAAAGTGATAAAACACCCTTCCTTTTAAAACGTTTTAAACAGACGAGGAGGTGGCGGGGGCGGCGGAACCAAAAGTGCGGAAGAGGAGATTGCTTGACATGGCGAAATGCGCAATCTAATGTGCACGCGCACACCAACGCACGTCCAAGATCGCGCGCGCCGGTGGTAATCCAATCACCTGTGGTGGCATAATGGCTTTCAGCGTGAGCCCTTGCTCGCACTGGCAGACCCGGTCCTCGAAATCAGGCCCGGTGGACCTCAGCGTAAAGGTGTCGTAGCACTCAAACACGCACCTGGTGTGAGGGAGGGAGGGAGGGAGGGAGGGAGGGGAGGGGATGAGCAGTGAATATGTGAATCCGCGATCTGTCTCACTCGACACTAATCATATCCTTTAGTCATCGTGTTGCAGAACTATCCCTGTATCCCCCGACCCCAAAACTACACGCAGCCAAAACAACGTGTCCCCGCGCCTTGCCAGCTGTTAAACCCTCGGTCATGCAGGTGCTCACGCATTTCCGCACCTCAGGAGGGTTTTATCGTACACTCCCGTGTACTCAGAAAATTTCGGGGGCGGGGTGGGACACAAAATGCAGACGCGATCCTCCAGCGCGGTGCAGTCTGAATCCATATACTCGCCATACTTGCACTTTGTGCAAGGCTCGCAGGTTTCCAGGTTGCCCGGACGAAAGTAACCTGATCGTACGCGGGTCAAACGTGCGACACACATTACTTCTACATATCCATACATCGGTGCATCGCACTCAAACTCCAAATGCGCTCACGGGCGCGCACACTCAAGCGCCGGCACACACAGGCGCGAACAAATACGGTTACAACTACAGTCTTTCCCAGCCGTTATGAACACAGAGATTCCCGCCCACTCCCAGTTTCTTAAGCAAAGAGGTCTCTTTTGTGGGCCTCATTAGCAAAAGTGACTTGCGAATCTAGGAAGTCCAGTGGCAATCCCGCAATGTCAGTGTTTCTTATGCTGGTGAATGACTGTACCTGGCTCACTGTGATGTGTCGACGTTTTACATCGCCAAGCACAGTTTGCGGTAAATTTTGCATTCACGGGCTTGAAGTTGGAACACGCAGAACAGACGACATCAGCTGTTCCTGAGCATGGCGTTGTTGCGTATTCGGTATCCGAGCACGAAGAGCATTGCTCACAATTTACACCGTCTTTGCTGAAGTAATCTGGTGCACACAAGCACATAAACGCGCAAGTAATCAGCCAATCAGCACACATCAATGTAGGCGTCACGCGTTACGCCTGGAACATCACTAACGTCTTTCGATTCACAGGTTCTTGCCTCACCCCATTGCGTCACGGTCCCACACCCTCACGCAGCCTTTTCAGAGCAATCATCTTTTTAGATAGTACATATATGCAGCAGGGTGTTTGGAAGATTCGCGTGTGCGGAAATGTACGTGCGCCAGCAAATCTGATTTCATTCCTCGTCACATTATCTGCATCAATCACCTTCAAGACATGGGCAGCTGTCCGTCTCCAGATCTGCCTCACGGTTCTTGCCGCATTTGAATTCGCACTTGTCCATTTCTTTGTCGTACGCCCCCGTCCAGCTCCCAAAGGCAGGCAGCTTGTTGGGGCACGGAGTGCACACCTGGTCTTGCTCAGTCGTGCACTCATCGCCCGCCTTTACATAGCTACCTCCTGTTTGTTCAGAGATCGTGTGCACGCAATACATCAACGGCGCAGCGCAGGCTGCATAATGTGCGCAGTATGCAGGTACTCTGCATCTATGCATATTCATTTTGCAAGTGTGCGTTCGCGTTGACAGTAGCTCTTTGGTCGACAGCTTTCTCAGCTTCAGACTTGTCCCGTCCCGCCCGGGATGTGCGGGGGCAGAAAAAAGACGAAAACATTCGCGTACCCGGACATTGCCGACATGGCACGCATCCTACTGGCCGGTACTGCTGCTTTGAAACGTCGAACTTCATGAGGTCATCAGATGTTTTGTTGTTGTAGTAATACCCCGCTGGACATTTGCACGCACGTGTCTCGATGTCGAAGACAAGAGTCTCGTCGCACCTCCACCAACAAGCGTAATTTCGTATCAGGTTTGTGTCGTCGTCAATGTGCGAGTTGAGCTCCGCTATTAAGCTCACATTGGACTGGGGCGCATAGTGTGTCAGTGCCGGTATTTTGTTGGGGCAGTCGAGGCAAACAGTGTCTGATCTCAGGCCGCACGAAGTGTTTGCATACTTGCCGACCACGCATTCCGTACTGCAAGTCCATTAAAAAAATCAGCAAAACCAAGATGAAAAGACTGAAGGCTCTTGATCGAACAAGACCGGAGCTGCCAGACAGATGAGCACGTGCAGTGGGGTCAATGCGTGCCGCAAGAGCAGACGAGCAGTTAGTACCACGGCATGCATGTTGTCGGCTTCGTCCCGCCGCAAGGAGCCCCTGTGATGTACTGGCCCCTGCGGCACGGCATGCACGGGGAGCACCCGTTCGAAAAAGGCGTGCACAAGCCCGACTTCCAAAAGCCTGCATCGCAATCGGCAGGACACGGCTTGCAAACGTCGCAGCCTGTCAGCTCATCCTCGCTCAAAAAGAACCCATTGCCACAAGTCCACGCTTCGCAGTCGCACAAATCAAGTTTGATTTTCTCCTCACGACGTGCGCTTGCTGTGCTCAACAAGTGTCTGTCGCCATTCCGGGGTGCTGCGCTTGACGCGTTATCAAAGTGCCCGGCTGCACGATGACTTGCATCATTTTTTTCTGTTCGCACGGGAATCGCCGTTGTTGACGCAACAGCCACAGCGCATAGCACTGCCACAAGCTTCCATCTTGTGTGGCGCAACCTGTGCACTTCTCTCCTATTCCCGGCGCCGACCTCAAACCTCGACATCCACTCCCTTAGACCCCGCCAACTTGCAGCTCCTTTGTGCGAACATGTGCACGGCTCTCGTGTGGACGGCGCCGGGAGTTGACAGACAGGGGTCGAGGAGCGTTTTGTCTGCACCCGAGCGCTGGAAGCGTGGGCGATGACCCTGCGTTGAGCCATGGACCAATTGTTCGAACCTCCTATCCCTGACCTCTGTCTAAAGACGGGTCTGCCTGCAGCTGGCTTTTGGGCATGCACGAACCAGGAGCTAACACGGTCATGCGGCCAGGGATGCCTGAGCGACAAAGGGAGGGGTACTTGGAGAACGGGGTGCGGCGGCGGCGGGTGGATAGCTGCGCGACAGAGGGGGGGCGTGCTGGCGATGTGGGCGCAGCGCGGCGGGGGACCCCTTACGGGCAGTCGAGCATGGCCCTGGTCCAACGGCTGTCGCGGGCGAGTGGGCTCCTGATGCTGTGCGTCCCCCCGCTCTCCATGTCCACGTCCGCACAGCGCAGGCACACGCCGCTGCACAGGCAGCGCTCGCACGCGTCTATTGCTGCGGCTGGCGCTCTGATCGGGCAGCGGGCCCTCATTGCACAGAGTTTTGCCGTCTTGCGACGCCCAAGAGGATCCCGAAGTTGCGGCCGGTTTTCAGTTTATGTACCTGTAAGTCCGTTCCGACACGCTTCCGCTGTATTTGCGCCCACGTGCGCGCGCGGGGACACGCTGACGCGAGCATGTAATGCGCCCATGCTTCCGCGTGCAGGTACATAGCAGCGTTCATTGTCATCATTTACATGTGCACCAAGGAGGCGTGCATAATCCAAGACCCAGGTTCGCGCCCTGAAGGCTAATGTCAGCACGCTGCAGCGGGTAGGCAATCCTGATTTGCAATTATACTGTCCCACCGGCGGCTGGGGGGAGGAGGGGGGATGCGTCCGCGGCTTTCGGGAGCTTGCCAAATTATGGTGGCTGCTGCTCTCCAGGCGTAGCGGCTCATCTCCGCGAACCAGGCATCGCACCTCCTTTCATGGGAAGCTATCACAAGAACAATAATGATGGGAACTGTCATGTAGTGACACTTCTATACTACATGTACAATAATTAGTGCTTGGATGAGAATGTGCATTGCTAGGTGGGAAAAGGATAAAAGATCCCATATTGGGCATAGGGTGGCTGTCGCGCAAGGCTGGTACGAGAGGAGTGGGCCAGGAGCGGCTGGGACCATCCAACTTTTTCATATCATTAGTGCTAGGCCCTCTGAACAGCCTCTTACATGGTACGTACCTTTCCAAGGGTACACACGCGGCTTAGGCTGGCGTATCCACTGCGGTGTAGAGGCTACTGAATCAAGTACCAATAAACAACACATATTATCAACCGTTGTCCAACCAAGCTTTGGCACAGAGTTAGGGAGGTCATTTGGAAGGAGGAAACTAAAATCATTAATGTCGTGATTTCGGCTTCACGGAAAGTTTTGGATAAAAAATCTGGCAAAATTCCTGTCGGCGATTTATTAGGGGAAATCAGGCTAACCGGTGACAGGCGTAGATAGTCTTGGGGTAAACAAAGCAACACACCCCGGCCCCGCTCCAAGCCAGGACCACACACTTCAAGTGCGTGTTAAGTTTGTGTTATTGTACTAGCCTTCCGACATGGCGGGAGGCAACACAGACTTCAGAGATATATCTTATTATACCAGAAGGTAGTAGAAGTGAGTGTCAAAACAAGTGCATTGTACTCGAGTCGAGTGCAAGTGCACAGGATTTGCTAGTGCATTGTATTCAAAAAAAGAACGGTGCAAAGGACAAAAAAGCAAGTGCACTCGGGCCGGGCCGCAGTCCATCCGGGCCCACTAGTACACGTACACTCACAGGTGCATGTTTCTTTGTTTTAGGTTAGTTTGGCCAAGGAGGGAGCCCGGCCCGCCCGGGGAGTGACTGCAGTCACACGGTGGATACAAGTCGTCAGGGAGTTCAGTGGGGTCTTGTGCGTTGTACTTGAGTCGAGTGCAATTGCGCAGGATTTGCTAGTGCATTGTACTAGCGCGTGTCAAAACTGCAATTTTCCGAAAAAAAAGTGTAGCAAGAGAGAGAGTGTTGTTTATTGGTACTCAATTTAGTAACCTCTACACCGCAGTGGATACGCCAGCTAAGGCCGCGTGGTTGTGTGTTTGGTGTTTGTGTGTAAGTATGTGCACTGTGTGTGGTCCTGCTCCAAGCTCCAACCTCCAAGCCAAAAGACTCCAAACCCGCCGGGCCGCGACACGGGAAGTTCTGCCAGGGAAGTTACAGTGTGGTGTGAGCTATTTTCTAGCGGCGGTCCATGCCCCCTCCCAGCGCCAAGCCCCAGCCTTCAAGTTTTTCAAACTTGAACCTGCTGCAAAGCTCTCAGGCTCTTCTTTATCACTTTCCTCATATATACCTTTTTATTTCTCGCAAAACCTGAGCTCTCTCCCTTCAAGTTCAAAGTTACCTTTTTCTAGGCGCATCGCAGCGGTCCTTCCTTTCAAACTTCAAACTTCCTCGAGCGGCTCGTCCGAGTCCACGTCATATTTCCAGTAATGTCCCCATAAGGCTTTCATACCAGCGTGACTCAAGCTACTCATGTGCCGACTCCAACCTACGCCCTGGCTGGCGTCGCCCTTAGGCTGGCGTCGCCCTTTGGTGTGTAGAGAGGAGCGGCACCAAGTGACGCATTCAAATTCAGCTTCCCCCATCTCTCGCTCACTTCCGGCAGGGGTGGTCTAAACACGTCACTACCGGTATCGAGGGGCTAAGCAGTTGAATTTGTACCAGTTACCGTAGCTTCTTTCCTTTGAACTACGTAACACCAACTGCCACCCGCAGCCAGAACGGACAACGCCTGGCCGCAGGGTTCAAGACTATTTATTGTGGAGCAACTCTGCAACAATGACTCCAGCATCGAGGGCGCTAGGGCCTCCAACCGCACCCTTCACCTTGTCGCCGCCCTCCAGTCCCCACCGCACTGTGCCCCACTGACTATGGTGACTTTGCATACGCGCGACACACATCAACCCCCCCCCCCAAGGATTCCGATGCGTTACCCCTTGGCAACGGCACTTGATATCAAATGTAGAGAGCAGGGCGCCGGCCTCGGCTCCCGCTTCACTCCCGCATGCGCACAATAAGTGCGCATGTAG
>Ga0315899_10006984_pt1 | contig 12156 bp, 12 predicted proteins | sample LakEriMetagenome_2_FD_203518 | JGI IMG/M metagenome (GOLD analysis project Ga0315899, IMG submission 203518) | Freshwater fungal communities from buoy surface, Lake Erie, Ohio, United States - Buoy 4 MA112 | ecosystem: Environmental > Aquatic > Freshwater > Lake | place: USA: Lake Erie, Ohio... | reverse complement strand
CGATTTTCTTAAGAAGGAAAGGGATTTGACTCGACTGCAGAGCCAGTCGGAAGTCCGCCGCCGAGCCCGTCGTCGAATACTGCGATTCCACGACATAAAGTCGATTCATCCATTCGGCCGATGGAGAACGATGGTTTGCAAATTGTCTCGCGTTGTGAACCGCGTTCGCATCGGCGCCAAACAGATCGGCGTCCAACGAAACAATGACCTTGGCTGCGTCCAAATTCAAATGAACATTACACTTGCCAGCCCCGACGGAATCGAGTGCCTTCCCGACCTTGCCAGAGTAAACCGATTCATATTTGACCAGAGCAGCCTTCGGAAACTTCGCTTTGATGTCCGCCAACGCTCTCCTCAACGACGGGCTATGCGTAGGCTCAAACAGAATCGCCAAGCCCTCGCCTGACGAACTCTCGTGCGCTGTCAATTGCTCAGTAACATGCTTCGCAAAGGCAGCCCATGCCATCTCTCGGTTCACCGTTTCGTCTTTATCGTACGAGACGGCCTTATCACCAGGATTGCTTCGATTCAATGGGAAAGCGATGCGATCTTGATCGTACAATGAAAGAATCGAAGCTTGCACTTGAGCGCACGTGCCGGCTGATCGAAGCTTTTTGTTTTCAGCAAAATCCTTCGGTTGCGAATTCGCATAAGCGGGATGATCTGGATTGCCGTCCACCTTGATCGGGCGACCTTCGATGTTTGTCACCAGAGCCTGCACGACCTTGCCAGCCCACTCAAAATTGGTGGCAAAAAACTCAGGAAGCCCCGGCACTCGGCCTTCGGGGCGCATGACGAAAGCAGCAACCTCTTCCCGGTTGTAGCGGCACCCAGCCAAACCACCGAGCGCGAGCGATGCGCCCATCATCTGAATCCATCGCCGACGCGAGACGCCTTCGGGGAACTCCGAAGCCGCCTGTGGAAACTCGCGAGTCAAAAATTGCTCGAACTCGGGAGTCTTTTGAAGCTCGTCGATACTACGAAAATAACGTTGTTGATGATCGATACCGGTGAAGCTCATCGGTGGCACACCGCACAGTTTGTTTGAGGTTTGATGTTGTTATCTATCATGTGTTTCGCCACATCGAAATCTGGAGACATGTCGGGGGTCCAAGCCAAATTCGTGACTTGATCCCGAGGGCGAAGATGCGGCTCAGGGTTACGATGGCAATCGATGCACCAAGTCATCGACTGATCTTTGGCTTGGTAAACAATATCCATCTTGTCGACACGACCGTGGCACGTTACGCAAGATACACCTCGTGCAATGTGAACGGCGTGATTAAAATAGACATAATCCGGCAATCGGTGGATACGAACCCAGTCGATCGATTCGCCCGTCCGCCAACTGTCGTGAACAGGCTTGAGCTTTTTGCTTTCTGGATGGACCGCCGACAGTGCGGGAGCACCGGCTGTGCTCTTCGGACTGTGGCAGTTAATGCAAGTTTGAGTCGCCGGGATCGTCGAATGCGCGGACTTCTCAACGGAGTTATGGCAATAACGACAATCCATCTTCAACTCGCCTGCGTGCAATGCATGGCTGAAGGGAACAGGCTGCTCGGGACGGTAACCGACATTGAGCGTAACCGGACTGGTCGCCCCCAAAAACAAAACGCTCGCATAAGCGCCACCACCAGCGGTCAAAACGCCCAACATCGCCAGAAATTTATTGGTCCATCGAGGGAACAAGAATCGTTGTGTCGTCATACGTAATCTTTGTCTCTAGTGCACGCCGTACTGTCCAAGTCCATAGGTGGTGGTAACTGACTTCATCGTCCTTGATGACACACCCAAGTCCCAACTAAAACAGTCCCAACTAAAACGACTTTCTAGTTGCGACATTTCCGAAGCTCGAGGTCCATGAACAATTCACTTCCTCTCGACCTTCGTCCCATTTTCTGTAAATCTTCGGCATGGTTTCGCGAATTTCGCAAAGAGTTTACAAACTACCCACCATTAGCGAAAGGGAGCTCTCAAAAAGTCCGTTTCCCGGCCAACCCTTATTCGACCTATTATGAACCGAAATGTTGGATTTCTTATCGCAGAAAAGACATCGGACAAATAGTCGCAGATCGATTCGTGAACATCGGAACTGTGGTTATCGGTGCTAAAGTCACTTGAGCTCCAATCCATTTCTCTCGAAGACCTTACCGACGGCCGACTCAACCCCATCGATCAACCGATAAAAAGCACCATGAAATTCAATCTTGCCAATCGAAGAACTCATTATTGGCTCACTCCATTTCTTGCCATCCCGATTCTGATCATCACAGCCAGTGGCTTGTTACTGCAAATAAAAAAACAATGGAACTGGGTTCAACCCGCAGAAATGAAAGGATCGAGCGACGCCCCATCGATTCCCTTTGAATCGATGCTCGAAAATGTAAAAAAAATCAAAGGATTTGAATCGGCTACTTGGAAGGACATTAAGCGGATCGATATCCGTCCCAAAAAGGGGATCGCTAAGCTTTCGATGAACTCGGATATCGAGATCCAAATGGATACCGATACCGGGGAGGTACTCCAAACCGCCATCCGAAGATCCGACTGGATAGAATCGCTGCACGATGGATCCTATTTTGGCGGCGACTGGACAAAGCTCGGAGTGTTCTTACCAGCAGGTGTCTGCGTTTTGTTGCTGTGGCTCACCGGGCTCTGGATGTTCTGGCTTCCTTTTCAAACTAGATGGCGAAAAGCCACTGCAAAGCGAAACAAGCGCTAGCGGCTATGGCCACTCTCCATTTGTTGCATTTGCTATGAGCACCTCCACGGTGCCTAAAGACGGGGTCACTTAAGCTGCTTCAATTTGGGATTAATCTTTATGGCTTTCGCCATTTCGGCTTTTGATTCTGCCACTTTGTTGAGCTTGGCTAGTAAGATCGCCCTTGTTAGATGATAGTTTGCCGGGTCAGGTGCGCCTTGTTCGGCTAATTCCAAATCTTTTTCAGCTTCACTGGTTGCACCTGCTTCGCAATGGCATCTAGCACGGAGTAGGTAGGCCTCGGAAAGTTGGTCTGGATTCAAACCGCCATCCTGCAAAACCTTGTTCAGTAAAGGAAGGATTTCAGAATACTTCTTTGACGATTCCAAAGCAATTGCTTGGTCGAAGACCTCCTGAGCGGACTTTAGTGTTGCCCCTGACATTCCACCATTGCCACATCCTGTCGACCCTGCGAGAGCCAACAGGATCGAAAAGCAGCAAGAAACACACCGAATGCTCTTCATATTTGGCATGGAATCCATTTGTGTGGTCTATTCCTAATTGTCGATCGAAGCGACTTCACCACCGTCACGTGTGCCTACTGCTCGCCAAACGAGAAGATCAATGGAGTCGCTCACGAAGCTTACTGATCCGTCCCCGCGAGACGCGTTTACACCGCCCGTGTGAGTACTTCTTGCGCTCATGATTGCATGCTCACCCGGCGCGTCCGGGATGGCACTTCTCGTCCCACAGTCGATTGCTCTCCAATTCGGTGGCGCAACGTGGTTGTACATGGTGCTTGAGTAAAAGCCGAAAGGCCATCCGTTCGAGAAGTCTGTACCCGACAACCAACGACCAGCGGAATTGAAATTGAATCCGCCATTTAAATTCGGCGCTTGCGCCAAGCACTCACTAAACATACTGTCTGCATCCACCAAATTCGCGGGACGAGATAGCAGATTCGTGACATCGGATCTACCTGGCAACGTCGTGGCGAGATTGGCCCCAGTCCCTTTAGTTCGTTCCGAGAAAAATACTGTATTAGACAATCCGTCGGTAATCGAACCCACTCGCAGTGGTTGACCAATAGTGAACGCCCCATTCCCTTTGCAAGAGAAACCTCTCGCGGAAACAGCGGAAGTGTTGTTATTGTTGCTTGTTCCTAAAGCACCGCCAAAGGGTGTAGAACCACCGAAATTGTAACGGTAGTTGTTTTCGGTAATGATCACCCCTGTAAACGGGCAAGACGGGCAAATAAACAAACCGGCCGCGTTGGCATACGCTCGATAATTTGCGTTAATCGGCGTTACTCCGCCACCCGTTGTCATTCTTACCGAAGTAGGAGCGCCAAAGTCAATTAAGTTGTAAATATTGCCTTGTTCCATGTATGGAAGGATAAAGGTATGCACTGAACGAAATCCGGTAAACGAATTAGCTGGGAGTGTATTTGGATACGAGGTGTAGCTCGCTTGTGCCACACCTCCGATCGTAAAGTCAGGATCGAACCTGCCGGGGGGGAATCGACTGTGTGTTGATTCGTAATTGAGTGTTGCAAGCCCAATCTGCTTTAGATTGTTCGAGCACTGCATGCGGCGCGCAGCCTCCCGAGCAGCCTGGACGGCCGGAAGAAGCAATCCTACAAGAATTCCAATGATCGCAATCACCACCAGTAGCTCCACCAGCGTGAAACCAGGACGCCAACGACGGTACGAACTCATACGACACCCCCAATACAAAATGTAAAAGATCTAAGGCAGCACAGCAAACAAGCCCGCAGAACTGGTAGCAGCAGCGCTAGCAGCATTAGAGTATCGCTACGCTGAATTCGTTCAACTGATTATTAACAAAAATTTCTCGCACGGTTTGCACGGAATTCACGATGATCTGATTCGACGATCCTTCAAAATCGCAGTAGCTGGCCATTAAGGGGATATCAAACACCCATCGTCGCTTGTAATGCTGTCAAAACTTTTTGAAGCAGAGCTTTCGCGCAGAACAGACCTAACAGTCCGTTGTTTCCTGATCTTCTGACTACTTACCGATCTTCAGACTACGCCGTGGCGAATTCCCATCGCCGTTAGCATGATCGACCGCTCGGTTCCTTGGTCGCGGTGCTCACAAAGATAGATTCCTTGCCAAGTCCCCAGGACGAGCGAGCCCTTCATGATCGGGATCAGCAAACTGCATCCGACCAACGTTGACTTCACATGGGCTGGCATGTCGTCAGCTCCTTCGACGGTATGCGTGTAATTCAGGTGCTCCGGTGCGATCGTATTGAGGGCCATTTCGAGGTCCTCGCGAACGTCGGGGTCCGCGTTTTCGTTAATGCTCAAGCTCGCCGACGTATGGAGCAGGAAACAATGGAGCGTGCCAGCGTCCAGTGCTTGAAGCTCCGGCAACTGGTTCACAACAGTCGAAGTGATTAAATGGCAGCCTCTCGGAAAAGCCGGGAGTTTGATGCGCCGTTGATAGATTTCCATCTGAGCTCCAAAATGAGGTCGAAAGCCGATCGCCTCTTGACGGTCGCTACGAGCGCGACATACTTCCACGTTCCAAATCAGTCATTCATTGTCAACGACTTCAGAGGGTAAGGCAATATCTCATGCGACGAGCAAAAATCACCATCATCGGGGCAGGAAACGTAGGAGCTACATGTGCTCACTGGTGTGCGGCAAACGAGCTTGGTGACGTTCTTTTGCTTGACGTGCCCCAAACGGAAAACATGCCGAAAGGAAAAGCACTCGATCTTTTCCAAGCATCGCCGATCATGGGATTTGATAGTCGGCTCGTGGGTACAACCGACTATGCAGACACCGCCGATAGCGATGTTGTCGTCATCACAGCAGGAATCGCTCGGAAGCCTGGAATGAGCCGAGACGATCTCTTGAGCACCAATGCTAAGATCGTGACGAGCGTCGCACAAAACGTCAAAGCGACCAGCCCCAATGCGGTCGTCATCGTCGTTAGCAATCCGCTCGATGCAATGGTGCAGCGAGCCTACCAAGTACTTGGCTTCCCGTCCCACCGCGTGATTGGACAAGCTGGCGTACTCGATACCGCTCGATTTCGTGCATTCCTAGCCATGGAACTCAACGTAAGCGTTGAAGACATTTCTGCGATGCTGATGGGTGGTCACGGTGACACCATGGTGCCGATTGCTAGCTGCACGAGTGTAGGTGGGATTCCTGTTACACAGTTGATCTCGCCAGAACGATTGGCCGAGATCGTTCAGCGAACTCGCGATGGCGGTGCAGAAATCGTCTCGCTTCTTAAAACTGGCTCTGCCTACTACGCTCCTGCAGCAGCCACGGCCCAAATGGTCGAAGCCATCGTTCGCGACAAAAAACGCTTGATTCCATGCGCAGCACTTTGCAACTCGGAGTATGGAGTCGGTGGCTATTACGTCGGCGTGCCCGTTGTGCTCGGGAGTGCTGGCATTGAAAAGATTGTCGAACTGCAACTGACGGACTCCGAAAAGGCTGCGTTCAAGAAGAGTGTCGATGCTGTCCAGTCCCTGGTTGCAACTATGGGACAACTTCTCGCGTCTGCCTAATCGTCACTTTTTAATGCAAGCGTTTCGGCAGGTCTTCGGATCGGCCGAATTATGGACCTAGACGCCATTGACGCATCGAGTTTTGATGGCCTACAACTTCGACTTGCCCATCAGCTACGAGCAACCTCGTCATATCCTATCCGGCACTCACAGGAATTACTTGATGCATCGAATCCCCGCTCTGCTGGCATCTTCGAATGAAACGGTTTCTGATGACGGATCTTCAGCGACGATGGTTTCAAGCTATCCCAACGCGAGCTACAGAAACCCTGCAGAGGTAGCCCGACGTTTGGCGGATAATCTCTTTCTCGACACAGAATTTCCCCATCGTCTTTTTCTTCCGCACAACTTTACACCATCGTACAACTATCCGCTGGTAGTTTGGTTGCACAGCGAAGCTAGCAGCGAAATGGAACTAGATTCCGTCATGGAATCGCTGAGCGATCAGAACTACGTTGCCGTAGCACCTCGTGCGAACATTCGATCCTCGACAAAGCAACGATTGTTTCGGTGGGGAAATTCAAAAGCGGACTTTGCTTTCGCGGAAGAAGCTGTTTGCGATTGCATTTCCAGCGCGATCGATTTGCTTCCCGTTCAGACTGATCGTGTTTTCCTCGCCGGTTTCGGATTGGGCGGAACCCTAGCGCAGTGGATCGGACTTCAATATTCAAACATGGTGGCTGGTGTTGTCTCGTTGAGCGGGGCGATGCCGAGCCTCGGTGGGTCGTTGTCTAACTGGAAATCGTCTCGTCACTTACCTGTTTTGTTTTCTCATCGACGTGGTTCGTCGCTCTGTAGCCACTCGGATTTGCAGAATGCAATGAGATTTTCGCATCGAGCTGGACTCAATTATCGATTCAGCACGTTATGGAGCGAAGAAGATTCGTTTAGCGAAGCAGATGAGCTTTCGACCTCGATGCTTGCAGTTGCCAACCGATTCATGATGGGCATCGTCACTAATTCTGAAATCAGTTTCGAACCAGAATCCAATCGTGACCATTTGGTAGGCCCCTTTGGCGTCAACTGATGTCGGATTGCCTGTTTGAACTTTCTAACGTCATTGTAGAGCGAAACCGCAATAGGATTCTTGAGATTCCTTCGCTTCGCGTTGAAACGGCCCAGCATTGTTGCATTTTCGGTCCCAACGGATCGGGCAAATCGACATTCCTCAAACTGTTGATGAGGTTCTTTTATCCCTCTGCTGTTTCGGATGCCGCTGGCCAGGTTACCATCTTGGGGCGAGAAGAATGGAATGTCTGGGATCTTCGCGCACACTTGGGCTTTGTAAGCTCTGAGATCGACCACCATTTCACGACGGGAAGAAGTGGTCGACTCACTCCTCTGGAGGCCGTACTCACTGGCTTCACTTCGAGCGAATTGGAACTGCCGGAAGAAGATGTCACCGATGCCATGAAAAGTGAGGCTTCACGCTGGCTTGATTTTTTTGAAATTCATCTATCCAGTCTGCATCGTATCGCGTGGATGTCTACTGGGGAACGAAGACGCGTCATGCTCGCTCGCGCGATGGTCAGAAACCCTCAAGCCTTGCTGCTGGACGAACCAACGGCTGGGCTCGATCTGCTCGCTCGCGAACGATTGATGCGAAAGATAGAAGCGATGACTCTCGACGGTATCCAAATCATCCTCGTCACGCATCATCTGGAAGAAGTGATCCCTCAGGTGCTAAGAGTTGTTTGTCTTTGTCGAGGAAAATTGTTTTTTGATGGCTCGCCAGAAAACGCTTTCTCTGCGAATAACCTTAGCCGTTTGTTTGAACACCCGGTCTGTTCCGAGCGAGTACAGCAACGATGGTCGGCTCGATTGGCTTAAGTCGCGTTGCCGTCACAATCAATACAAACAGACTCTTCGCACGCGAATAGACCGTTTCTGGATTTGCCCTCTGCCATATGGCGAGCTACGGTTCACCATCTTTTAGCGGTTGACCATCGTCAATCGCAGCAAAGTGGACATAGCTCACTTACCTTCACGACGGTGTATGGCATCTCAATCGAACGCGTCTTCCCCTTCACTTAACCACGAGCTGGCGGGGTACTTTCCCAATGTTCCGACCAGGTCTGCGAAGGACGCATTCCCTGAGGATTCGGCGCCGATCCACTCGGCAGAGCAAAATTCTGTGCTAGCCGAATCTGCATGGAGTAATCGAGCGGCACTAGCCGAAGTGCTGTCTGAATCCGCTAAACCGGTGTCTTTGAAACCTGCAACGGATGGCAATACTCAAGCCGTTGCCATCGAAGAGGTCCTCGCCGCTAGATCGATCCATCGTATGAGCACGACTCTCGATTCGTTCGAAGCCGATGTCGCAGATCGGGTGAAGTCGGTAAACGCAGCCTTGCCAGCGAACCAGAAACAAAAGGATGATCGACCTTGCGATCAAACCGCTTCTCCATGTGCGTTGTCCAAAATCCCGATCTCCAGGTTGTGGGGGCTGGATTTTCATTGTGTCGACATGCCACAGACGCTTCAATACATCGAGCAGATTGTGCGAGATCGACGACCGACCTTTGCGGTCACTGCGAATCTGAATTATGCAATGCTATGTGCTCAGCATACTCGTTTGAAGGAGTTTACTCGCAAAGCTGCGTTGGTCCTTTGCGATGGCATGCCGATTCTTTGGCGAAGCAAATGCAACAAGAATCCATTACCAGAACGTGTGACTGGCTCTGACCTGATTTTTCGACTCGCCGAACGAAGCGCCCAGACAAAGCTCCGACTCTACCTATACGGTGCCGCCGAAGGAGTCGCAGCCAAGGCAGCAAGCGAATTGTCTCGACTCTATCCAGGTTGCAATATCGTTGGGGTTCAATGCCCACCATTTCGCGCCACCAGCGATTCAGAAGTACAGATGCAAATCGCACATATCCAACAAGCCAAACCCGATGTACTCCTTGTCGCTCTTGGTCAACCCAAGGGCGAGTATTGGATCGAAAACAATCTACAGAGACTCAACGTCCCGCTCTCCATCCAAGTGGGAGCTTCGTTTGACTTTGTTGCAGGAAACGCACAGCGAGCTCCCAAACTATGGCAGAAGTTTGGTTGCGAATGGCTATATCGGATGCTGAAGGACCCAAAGCGGTTAGCGCCGCGATACTTCCGCAATGCGATCTATCTATTGAGATTCATTCATCGCGACTGTATCGACTGGATCGATTCACCGCCAACGCCCAGCCAGTCCGCGAATCCAACAAGTCGATGATGCAACAAATCCGTCTTAGTAAGACTTGGCAAAGACGGCCTGCGTGTTGGTGTCTTTGCCTGTCACGAAGCACTTTCCACTTGCATTCGGACCATCGAGCGGGATGCATCGAATCGTCACCTTGAGCTCATCCAGCAAAGGTTGAACTTCGGACTCACTCGAGAACCAACACTTTGCAAAGCCGCCCGAAGTAAGTTTGCCAGTTTCTTCGCCGCCTGCGAAGTACTTGCGAAACTCTTTTTCCGTTTGAATCTCCACGGTTCGCTCTGTACGCATCTTCAACGCTTTGTCGAAAAGGCACTTTTGAATATCCGCAAGCATCGATGCAACGTTGCTGACTAACTCATTGCGAGACATCCCTTGGGACTGATTCGTATCCCGTCGAGCAACAAAGGCACCGTTTGCAGCAAGATCTTTAGGCCCGACTTCGATTCGAAGCGGTACTCCCCGCTTGACGTGGTACCACTTTTTCTCACCACCGCGAAGATCGCGATCATCGATATCAACACGCACTTTCTCGTCTCCGAAAGTCTGCGCCATCAACTCCTTGCGAAGCGATTGACAATAGGCGAGCACTTCATCGCGTTGCGTGTCATCTCGGTAGATCGGCATGATGACGGCATGCGTTGGCGCCAATCGCGGCGGCAACACGAATCCATCATCATCCGAATGAGACATGATCAACGCTCCTACCAGTCGAGTTGAAACACCCCACGACGTTGTCCATGCGAATGCCACTTCACCATTCTGATCTTGGAATTTGATCTCTTGTGCCTTAGAAAAATTCTGCCCAAGAAAATGCGATGTGCCAGCTTGCAATGCTTTGCCATCTTGCATCATGGCCTCGATCGAATACGTATTGACGGCACCAGGAAATCGTTCGCCAGCCGTCTTCTCTCCTTTGATCACCGGCATGGCCATGTAGTTTTCTGCAAAGTCCGCATAAACATCGAGCATCCGACGCGTTTCTTCCATCGCTTCCTCTGCCGTGGCATGCACCGTGTGCCCTTCTTGCCACAAGAATTCGGCGGTGCGCAAAAACAATCGTGTTCGCATCTCCCAACGAACCACATTGGCCCATTGATTGATCAAAATAGGCAGGTCGCGGTACGACTGTACCCACTTGGCGTACGATGCACCTATGATGGTCTCGCTCGTCGGTCGAACAATCAGCGGCTCTTCCAATGGACCAGCCGGTCTCAATCCGCCCTTACCATCTGGCTCAAGTCGATGATGCGTAACGACGGCACATTCCTTCGCGAACCCCTCCACATGTTCCGCCTCCTTTTCCAGGAAGCTCATCGGGATAAACAGGGGGAAGTAAGCGTTCTGATGTCCCGTCTCCTTGAACATACGGTCCAACGCCCGTTGCATGTTTTCCCAAAGGGCATACCCCCAAGGCTTGATCACCATACAGCCGCGAACAGGGGAGTTTTCGGCCAGGTCGGCCCCCTTAATTACCTGCTGGTACCATTCTGGGTAATCTTCGGCACGTGTTGGTGAAATCGCGGTCTTGGCAGCCATGGAAATTTAGAAATCGTTGAAATGGAAAGGTCGTTTGAATTCCCTGAGTGTATCGGATTCTGGCCTACCTTCTAGCCGAGTTCGCTCCAGGATCGACTACACTAGCATGATAGTGATAGTGCTCCGGCAGCCTGCCGGCTCACGCATTCCATTTCTTACCATTTGAATCGTCTCTCCAGAATGCGCAAACACCGACTTCCTTCCCGACTCGCAGTGCTAACCCTTTCCGCGAGTTCCTTCTTCCTTTACACAACCTTCCTTTACACAACCCAGGTGAATGCCCAAGGAGAATTCAAACCTGCCCAATCGAGCATCCCAGCAAAACCGCCCGCTAACGCGAAAGTTCTACTCGGCGAATCGTCTGACCATGAATTCTTAAGCATGGGTGGCGACAAGCCAAATTGGCCTTTCGAGAATGGTGCGATAACTTCATCGCCATCCGACGGCGGCAATCAAAATCATATCGTCTCGAAATGGCATTTTCGTGACGCAGACATTCATGTGGAGTTTAAGGTTTCTCCCAAGAACCAAGGGAACAGCGGAATCTACATTCACGGCCACTACGAATTGCAAATCCTCAATAGTCACGGGAAAGCGGACAAAGAGCTTTCGCAACATGACGAAGGTTCCATCTATGGATTCGAGAAGCCACTCGTCAATGCTGCTCTCCCTGCCGGAGAATGGCAGGTTTACGACATCCGATATCGAGCACCACGACGAGATGCCGACGGAAAGATCACGGAACCGGGGGCCGTCACCGCTTGGCTCAACGGTAAAAAAGTTCAAGACAACACCCGATTCGAAGAACCACGCTCGGTCTACCATCCTTTCCGATACGGAAACACTCCCTACTTGAATGAGATCATACCTCAACTAAAGTCAAAACAGGTCGGGCCATTGTTTCTTCAGGATCATGGCAGCCCCGCTCAGTTTCGCAATGTTTGGATCGTTCCATTGGATGACTTGGCCATTTACTATCAACCGAAATCATAATCATCATGTTGTTGCATCGAAGAAATCTCTCCCGCACGTTGTCTGCCGCGACGCTATTCCTTACCACGTCGATTGTTCTAATCACATCCAACGTAGATGCGTCTGATCCGACCGGACGATGGAAGGGAGAATGGACAAGCCAATCCACGGGACACCGTGGGCCAATGCGAG
>Ga0315899_10006982_pt1 | contig 12159 bp, 10 predicted proteins | sample LakEriMetagenome_2_FD_203518 | JGI IMG/M metagenome (GOLD analysis project Ga0315899, IMG submission 203518) | Freshwater fungal communities from buoy surface, Lake Erie, Ohio, United States - Buoy 4 MA112 | ecosystem: Environmental > Aquatic > Freshwater > Lake | place: USA: Lake Erie, Ohio... | reverse complement strand
GTTGCTTGCTTGCGATGCCGATGTCACGGTGCTCGCACCATTGGTGACCGAGGAACTTGAGCGGCTCAATGTTCGAGTTCTTCGCCGTGAATACGCGACCGGCGATGTTGAAGGTTTCCGACTGGTGATCACGGCAACAGGCAATGTCGATGTTGATCAACGCATCTTTGACGAGGCCGAAGAGCGCGGCATCTGGGTGAATAGCGCCGATGATCCAGAACGATGCACATTCACGTTGCCGGCCGTACATCGTCAGGGACCAGTCATGGTGACTGTGTCAACTGGTGGAGCGAGTCCTGCGTTGTCGTCCTGGATGCGGGCGAATCTTGCTCGCCTCATCGGACCGGAGTTCGCCGAACTTGCCGCCGAACTCGCATCTCGTCGTACATCAATTCATGCAGTCGGTTTCAGCACTGAAGATGTCGATTGGGAACCGATCATTCGAGTTCTCGCGCAGCGCAAAGGAATTTCGTTCGATGGGGCTGATGCCTCTGCCAGCACACCGCGGTCACAACTGGAGATGGCGCGATGACGGTGCATCTTGTCGGAGCGGGTCCGGGTGACCCTGACCTTCTCACGGTAAAAGCGACACGACTCATTGCGCGTGCAGATGTCATCGTTCACGATCGCCTTGCCAACCCAGCGATTCTCTCTCTTGCGAAACAAGGTGCCGACTTCATCGATGTCGGCAAGCGTCCTGGTGCGCCCACGCCACAAGACGTCATCAACTCACTTCTTGTTCACCTCGGGTCACAAGATCTTGAAGTGGTGCGATTGAAAGGCGGTGACCCGTTCGTCTTTGGTCGCGGCGGCGAAGAAGCCGAGGCACTCCTCTCTGCAGGTGTGCCATTTGATGTCGTACCTGGCATCACATCGGCAGTTGGTGTTCCAGCAGCAGCAGGAATACCGGTGACTCACAGAAACGTGTCGCCGGCTTTTACGGTCGTTACCGGACATCGTGAGAGTGGTGGTTCACGTTCGGTGAACTGGGAGTCGCTCGCTCGGGTTGGCGGCACCATCGTCGTGCTGATGGGCGTTTCTGAACGTGGGAACATCGCACGACGACTGATGGCCGGCGGACTAGCACCGACGACACCAGTCGCAGCAATCAAGTGGGGCACACACCCCGAGCAGTCCACGGTTCGCACGACGCTCGCCGAGTTGGGTGATGCCGACGTTGAAGCGCCGAGCACCATCGTTATCGGGGCTGTGGCTGCGTATGAATTCCTTCAACCCACCACAGTCACAACCACATCGAGTGGTGCGCGATGAGACGCTCGATTGACGACCTTCCACTCATGATCGACGACCTACCTGAGGGCCTCGACGATGCGACGCCGGTGTCGTGGGGCATTGCCGTGTGCGATGACTACGACGATGCGACGCCCCGAGTTGTGCTCACCGTTGAAGAAATCGGTGATGCCGGGGCCGGATTAGTCGCACATCTGAAGCCCGATCACGCACGTCGACTTCGTGGAGCGTTGCACGACGCACTGCGTGAAATTGGCGAAGACACAGGTCGATAGGAGAGAGATATGACAAACATCGTCCCCGCACCCATTCCGCGTGACCTCTATGAGGAGCAGTTGCGCGACATCAAACGCTTCGAGGTGGCCATTGAGCAGTACCTGAACGGAGAGATCACTGAAGATGTATTCCGTGTGATGCGTTTGAATAACGGCATCTATGGTCAGCGTCAAGGTGGCACCAATCAGATGGTGCGCATCAAGTTGCCAGCCGGCACGATCACGCCGCAGCAGTTAGATCTGATGGGCGACCTCGCCGAACAGTTCTCACGTGGATGGGGACACATCACGACTCGCCAGAACATCCAGTTCCACTTCGTCGAGCTACGTCGCATTCCCGACCTGTTGCGTCGTCTGGCAGATGTCGGCCTCACCAGTCGAGAAGCGTGTGGCGACACCGTGCGCAATGTGATGGCATGCCACTTGGCCGGAGCATGTCCGCATGAGAAGTTGGACGTGACACCTTGGGCAGAAGCGACATTCCGTCATTTCGTGCGCAACCCGCTTGGCCAGCGATTGCCAAGAAAGTTCAAGGTGAACTTTTCTGGTTGTTCCACTGATTGTGGTCAAGCGATGTTCAATGACGTTGGTGTGGTTGCTGTTACACGTACACGCGACGATGGCACAATTGAATCGGGCTTTCGTGTGTACATCGCCGGTGGCCTTGGTGCGACTCCCCATCCGGCTTTGTCACTTGAAGACTTCACAACTCGTGAGGAACTCTTGCCCACCATCGAAGCTGTGCTTCGTGTGTTCGACCAGACCGGCAACCGCGACAACAAACTGCGGGCACGACTGAAGTGGGTGGTGGATCAGCTCGGAATCGAGGAAGTTCGCCGTCGTGTCATCAAGCTACGCCACACGTTGCCGGCCTCGTCTACGTGGCCAGGTGGCATTCCGCCGGAGGTGGCTTCAGTGGGCGATGTGCCAGCTGGAACTGCCGCAAGTGGTGAAGTGACCGAAGTCGGTCAGGGTGTACGCGTTGACTTGCGGTCATCCGATCCGTTCAAGCGGTGGGAGCAAGCAAGCGTTGTGCGCGGGTCGGCTAAGGGCACCGTGTCGGCAGTGGCATACGCAGCTCTCGGTGACATCACTGCGGCACAGTTCCACTCACTCGCTGACATTCAGCGTGAGCTCGACGCTGACGTGCGCTTGTCGAACAGGCAGAATGTGGTGTTCCGCGAATTGCGCGAGGACCAGTTACGCACGTTGTTCGATCGACTCGAGGCAATCGGCATGGCACGTCCAGGGGCGGAACTGGCGCGTGACGTCGTGGCATGTCCGGGGGCAGACACCTGCAATATCGCGGTCACGCAGTCACGTGGACTTGCCAAGGCGATTGGCGATGAGCTGGAGGAATCTGGTCTCGCAGAAGTCGGTGGGGTGCGTATCAACATCTCGGGTTGCACCAATTCATGCGGTCAACACCACGCCGCAGACATCGGACTTTTTGGAGCAGAGCGTCGCGCAAACGGCAAGTCGCTGCCCGGCTATCAGTTGTTGCTGGGCGGTCATGTCGGGCAAGAACAGATTCACTTCGGCCAGAAGGCACTCCGTCTGCCTGCGAAGAATGCTCCGTTGGCAGTGGCTCGCGTCGTACGCAAGTTCGCCAACGAGCGTTCAGCGGGGGAGACGTTCACGACGTGGCTCGATCGTTCCGGTGGAGCAGCGATAGTCGCGAAAGACTTGCTCGACCTTGATGTCGTGCCGAAGCCAGACGACGCACCTCACTTCTACGTCGACTACGACGAGACGGGGCCGTACGTGGCTGAAGTGTCCGAGTCGGAGTGCGCAACGTGAGTCATCATCCGCTTCATCTTGGCGTCGAGGAAGTGGCGTCGTTCAACCGGCAGTTGTCGGGTGAATCAGCCGAGACAGTTATCGAATGGGCGAACGACTATTTCGACCATCACATGGTGGTGACATCGAGCTTTGGCGATGCGACGCTCGCGCACCTCGCATGGAGTGTGTCGCCGCTCATTGAAGTGGTGTTGCTTGACACCCAGTTTTTGTTCCAAGAGACCTTGGCGTTTGCTCGCGACATAGAGCATCGTTCGGGTGGCAAGTTGACCATCGTCCAGCCCGAGGGCATCAGCCCAGACGTCGAGCTCTGGAAACTTGACACCGATGCATGCTGCGCCATTCGAAAAGTTGCTCCACTCGAACGTTTGCTCGAGGGACGCCATGCGTGGATGACCGGCTTGCGACGTGATGATTCGACGACGCGAGCCACGACACAGGTGATCGAGCTTGACCCATTTCGTGATGTCATCAAGATCAACCCGATTGCCGCATGGACCGATGCAGATGTCGCCAGTTACAAGTCGCGGCACGGGTTGCCTGACAATCCGCTCACCTCACAGGGATACGCGTCAATTGGGTGCTGGCCATGCACACGCCCCGTTGAGCCAGGCGCCGATCCGCGTTCTGGTCGATGGGCCGGTCAAGACAAAACTGAGTGTGGGCTACATGAGCCGCGCGTCAGTCGGGTGTCGGTGACGACGCGTTAGTGGTTGTGCGAGCCACAGATGTCGACTCGCTTTGAATCATCAACAGCAGCTTGTCCTTCTGCAAGTCCTTCGACTGCAGCAAACGGTCCGCAGGGATGGGGCACGATCCACACGTGCACCATGGGCTTTTTCACGAGACCAGCGATTGAGCCAGGTGCGCAAACACCATTTTCATCAGTGACGCCCGTTACTTGGGGACGGCCACCCTGTACGGACCAACAGAGATCGGTGTGTACGTGCCATTGGAAGAGTGGTCCGGCAAAGTCCGTCAACTCCTTGGCGTCTAGCTCGGGTTCTCCTTCAGCCATGTACATCGCTGATACGAGAATTTTCTTGTCGCCGTAGACCTTGTAGACAATCGACTCTGGTTTGCTCGCGTCGAGCACGTTCCCATCGTCGAAGTACCGGAAGTTCACAAAGTGCTCATAACCAGTCTCTTCATCACCGATTGATCGCCAACCTTCAGATTCGGCCACGTTGTAATCAGCCCATCGCACCAGTTCTTGCTGTGTGTCGAGTATCAATTGACCGGCACGATCTTCTTGCTCGGCAGAAACCCCTGGCACATCGGAGATGTCGATACCAATGCTCGGGAAGTAGGGGCGCGGCCACGAACTCTCGGAGCCGGAATGTTGGTGGCTGGCAGTGGCATAAACCGCCGGCACTGCCAGGAGCACCGCCACCACAGGTGCTAACGAACTTGTCAGTCCGATGCGTTCGACCTTGACACGTGGTATGGATGCGACAAGTGCGAGTAGTGCGAGAAGTGCACACAACGCGTCGGCGGTCTGTATTGACTCTGATGTGTCGAATCCGTCGATAAACCCGATACCTGTCGTGCGAGTGGCGAGCCACCCGACAATCGCTATGACGTTGACAGAAGTGACAACTCGTCGCCATTCAGTGGATGGTGCGGCCAGAAGGGCGAGCCCACCAATGCATTGACCAGCAGCCAGAACAGCCATGGACAGTGCAGCGCTCTTGTGCTCTACATGAGTCCCTGCGGCAATCGCATGAACGAAGCCAGCGGCAAGAGAGAACACACCTGCACCACGGGCGTCACTTAGCCGGCTCATAGAATCACCATACTTCTCATCAAACTGCGCCTACTTGATGGGCTTACTTGATGCGCTGCGCGAGGTTAAGCAATTGCCGTCGCAACATAATGCCGTCGCCCGGGCCCAAGAACAAACGCTCGATGATGTGCCCAGCGGGCACGTCGATGCGTGCTCGCACTCGAGACACGAGGCGTGTGCCACGTGAGTGATCGTGAAGTTCATAGGCAAGCGTGAACACAACTTTTCGTGCGCGGGTCGAACCGTCGCCGAGAGCTAGAACAAGTGCTCGTGGAGAGTCGACGACCATGGCAGTGAATGATGCGGGACCTCCGGGAACTTTGTCTCCGTTGGAGAGCGTTTGCCACTTGGGGTTGATGGATCTCGCGCTACGCCGACCAAGGTTGTCGACGAAGTCGTAGCTATACCAACCGCCGCGACCAAAGCCCATTTGACGTAGCCATGGGAAGACGTCAGATGGAGGTGCATCGAGCGTGATTGCTCGCGTGGCGATGAGGCGTGCAGACGGGCAGATGTCGTCACCTGTCATCGAACGAGCCACCTCCGATGGTGTCGCACCCCAGTGTTCGAGAATCATGACGAAGCAGATGCTGATGAAACGTCGCGCGGACGGGGCCACACAATCGCGAGAATCCACACAGCACTCATGCCCCGAACGGTCCAGGCGAGGGTCCGCACGAGGTTCGCAGTCATGAGCCGTTCATGAATCGCAGAATCAAACCCGTCCATCAGGTCGCCGTGTGCAGGTGCCGACCAGACACCACTGATGATGAGGACGACGGCCATGGCAGCTGCGCCGATGAAGACCGGCATACGCAGCTCACGTCGGCCGCCCATGAACGAGAGCCAAAGAAGTGCGAGCAATGTGATTCCTTCAGTCAGCCAAGGGACAAAGAGCAACTTTCCGATGCGGTCGACATGCGCTGACTGAAATGCAACGTAGGTCGCCTCGCCGACGTCAGCGAACAGGGGATAGTGAACGACGTGAATGGTCCAGATGAGCCCGACCATGAACCATGTCGCAATGACATGAGCCATCACGATGACACGCTCTTGTGACGATGAAAACGACATGTCGAGACCCTAAACCGGGTGTCTTCTAACTGCCAGACCAAGGCTGGAACTCGGCCGCCAGACTCGCCGAACGTGCACACGTGACGAAACTCAGGGTCGCCAGCAGCAAGCGCCTTGTACGGATTGCAAGTTTGTACCAGTATTTAGTCATGGTTCGCTCTCGTCGTCTCCCACTTGCGTCCGCACTCACGGTGGCTCTCACCGTGGTCACAGCGGCATCACATTCACCATTGTCAGCCGACGCAGGCGATACCGGAGCGAGCCAGCGTGCAGTGGCCGCGACTCTTTCGGTTGGCTCGAGTCACGCCTGTTATGTCGCTAACGGACTTCTGTATTGCTGGGGATCCAACTCTCAGGGACAACTTGGTCGGGACCCGAACGATCTCGGTGACCCAGTAACGCGTTCAGCCGTTCCACTCGTGGTTCCCAGCCTGACGAACGTGACAGCAGTTGCAGCCGGTGGGAATTACACATGCGTGTTGAAGTCAGACACGACAGTGCACTGTTTCGGCGAGAGTGGACCTTGGATTGGAAACAGCTCGTCTGGAATCACGTACCAGCCGATCCAAGTGACGACCGGAGCAGCTTCAGTCACTGCGGGTGCGCGGCACACTTGTGCAGCGATGACCGTGGGGTCTGTGTACTGCTGGGGAAGTGGGTGGAACGGTGAGCTTGGAAATGGGGGCACCGGAATATCCAGTGATCCTGTACAGGCGCTTAGTACGTCAGATCCCGCACTCGCAGTCTCTGCCGGAAATGCCCATACGTGCGCGGTGGTCCAATCTGGGCGCGTGAAGTGCTGGGGTTCGAACACTTCGGGGCAAACAGGTCAGGGCTCGGCTGGAAGCAACGTTCTCACACCTGCTGACGTCATTGTGATGTCAACCTCAAGCCCCCTTGAAGGTGCAGTCTCAGTATCTGCAGGCTTCGCGCATTCATGTGCAGTGACGCTCTCTGGTGGAGCGTATTGCTGGGGTGGCGACATGTACAAAGAACTTGGCACGGCAGACACGACTAGTGGATCGAATCCGAGGGCCTTTCCTGTGCGAGCGTCATCCGGTTCGAATGTCGCCATCACCAATGCAGCAGGCATCTCCGCAGGTACGTATTTCACGTGCTTGTTGCGTACCACTGGCGCCGTCGCATGTTTTGGTGACAACACCAGAGGTCAAGTCGGTAATGGCGATACAGGAACTAGCGCTAACCAAGGGCCTGAGACAGTCGCATCAGTTGCATCAGCCCAAGTGGTGACTACAGGAAGTGACTCGACATGTGCTGCGTCGTCGTCAACCATTTGGTGTTGGGGAAACAGCAGTGCTGGTCGACTCGGAAACGGCACGACTGCAACGTCAAATGTCGCGACTGCTACCTCTACTCTTCCGTTCCTCAGCCAGACCATCACGTTTGGCACCCTCACCGACGATTCATTCACAGCTGCATCGCGAACACTGTCGGCGAATTCATCATCGGGAGGTCCTGTCACGTTCTCGTCCTCGACGTCGTCGGTTTGCACCGTGTCGGGAACAACAGTGACCTATGTGGCACCAGGAACGTGCTCTATTGCGGCATCACGAGGTGTTTATGGAATGTTCTCAGCGGCTACTGATGCGCCACGCTCATTCACCATTTCGGGAATCAAGCCGACCGCTCGAACGACAGCTGCAACATCGGTGTCAGGCTCGCGCGCAACTCTGAACGCAGTCGTGAACCCAAACGGTATGGCAACGACCGTCACCTTCACCTATGGACAGAAGGCCGACCTTTCAGATGGAACGACGCAGTCTGCGACAGTCGCCACGAGCATGAATGACACCGACGTGGCAGCAACTGTGTCCGGACTCGTCGAGCGAACCAAGTACTACTACCGCATCGACGCGTCGAACGCACAGGGCAACGCCCGCGGTGACGTCATGTCATTCACAACTGCCCGACCTGTGGGTGTGTCCATCAATGAAGCAGCCGAGTTCACGAAGTCTCGCTCGGTGACTGTTGTTGTCACCGGCACCACGGGTTCCGCGCAAGCGATCTTGTCGAACGATGGTGGTTTCGCCGATTCGAAGACGTTCTCACTCACTGATAACACGGCGGAAATTCCTTGGACACTCGTGGCGAGCAAGGACGAGCGGCTACCCAAAGTTGTCTATGTGAAGTTTGTGAGCAGACTTGGAAGTGCTTCGACACCGTACCAAGACGACATCATCCTCGACACCACCGCGCCGACCATGTCGAGTGCAACTGCAACTTCAACTTCTTCTTCACCGTCGGCAGTGACGGCTGCAGCTGCACGAGGTGGAGTGCGGATGACTGTTCGGGCCAAAGACTCGAATTCGGGCATAGGGACGGTGCAGGTGAAGACGTCATCAAATGGCAGAGTCACCAACGTGCCGACCTCGAACCCTAAAGCGACATCCCGCTCAGTTCGCCTCAACACCACAAAGAAACGCTTGTGGGTACGTGTGGTCGACCGAGCTGGAAACACCTCGAAATGGGTCACTGTCACGGTGAAATGAGCCGACTCTCGTCGGACGACGCCTTAGGCGCGAATCAGTGAACGGTGATGGTTTCTGTGTCGCGACCAGAACGTAGGACCGTGCCGGGGCGTTCACCGGTCGGTGCCCCATCTCTCACTGTGACGACACCGCCGACGAGAACTCGCACGATTCCGACTGACTCAGCATGCATTCGAGGTGCACCACCGGGAAGGTCACGGGCGATTGTCGGTGGGGCGGTGTCAATCGTCGTCGGGTCGAACACCACGAGGTCGGCGATCCAGCCTTCGCGCACCTGCCCACGGTCTCGAAGTCCGAGATGACGTGCCGGCACATCTGTGAGCGCTTGTACAGCACGCTCGAGGCTTAGCAGTCGTCGCCCCCGCAAAGAATCTGCAAGTAGGCGAGTGGTGTATGAGCCGCCGCACATTCGGTCGAGGTGTGCACCTGCATCGCTGCCACCGAGAACCACATCAGGGTCCTCCCACAGTGTTCGCCGCAAGTTCCAGTGTGCGTCGTCGTCATCAGGTGCGCTTGGCCACAGCACTGTTCGCAGATTGTCGGCAATGACGATGTCAATGAGGGTGTCGAAAGGTTCGGCATCACCACGTTCTGCCGCGATGTCGCGAACTTTGCGACCTGAGAGACCCTTGTTCGCGTCGCTGAAGGTGTCACCGATGACATAATCGGCGAATCCGGCGAGTCGTCGGAACATCCCTGCCTCGTCACTGTCTGCGCGTGCGACCATCATGCGACGAGTCGCAACATCGCGAAGCTTCTCGATGCGCTCTGGAATCGGTGAATTCATGATGGGCCCCCAGCCAGGCATGAGGTTCAGTGCGCAATAGTTGCCAAAGCTCATGTTCATCGGAACGATGACAGGCATGGTGAGCGCAATCACACGCCCACCAATCTCGCGTGCGCGCTTCGACACGGCAAGGTGCCGGTTGATGCGATCAGGATCACGCGCATCGACCACGAGCAAGTTCCAGTTGAGTGGTCGATTCGCGCGAACAGACATTGCCGGCAAGAGGTCGAGCTCATGTTCGTCAAAACCGTCGCTGGCCCCGTCGAATATGCCTTCGAGAGTTGTCCCCGGCCATCGCCCGGTCTCTTCGCACAGGGCGAGAATCTCATCGTGGTCCGCGCCCTTTGCAGGAACGGGGTCGCCGTTTCCATCGCTGTGTGAACTTGAGCAGTCCATTGACAGCCCGAGCGCGCCTGCTTCAAGAGATTCGCCGAGAGCGCGGCGCATGTCGTTCAACTCCGTCTCAGTTGCCGCACGGAAGTTCGCTTCAGCACCGAGGACGTATCGACGTAGTGCACTGTGTCCGACCATGAATCCGGCATTCACAGCGATGCCTCCTTCGAGTGCGTCAAGGAACTCACCAAATGTGGACCATGACCACGGCACGCCTTGTTCGAGGGCCGAAAGTGGCATGCCTTCGACCTTCGCCAGCATGCGCCTGATGTAGTCAGCATCGTTCGGCTGCACAGGGGCGATGCTGAAGCTGCAGTTGCCACCGATGACCGAGGTGACACCGTGAATGTTGGATGGTGCAGCAAATGGGTCCCAAAACAACTGTGCGTCGTAGTGGGTGTGCATGTCGACGAAACCGGGGCATATGACAAGGCCAGTGGCGTCGAGTGTCTCTCGAGCATCCTCACTTAATGAACCTGGCGCAACGATTGCCACGATGTGACCGTCTCGAATTCCGACGTCGGCGCGATACGCGGGTGCACCAGTGCCATCGACGATTGTGGCTCCAACAATGCGATGGTCAAGCACGATTCCCCCTTGAATACTTCATGCACCTACATGTGGCCGAAGGTCAATTGTAAATCTAGGTCTCTCCACGAGAGGTATGTGAGTCGAGAAGGGTGCTCGGTACTTCAGGCCGAAACTACGCCAATCGGATATGGGAAATTCCCACTTCGGGCCCCCTAGTAACGTGGGTCCTCATGCAGTCGCCGTACACACCAGATGAAATCGACATCATCGACGTCGATAGTCATTACTCACCTCACCCGACGTTCTGGCAAGACCACGCGCCGACTGCCTTCAAGAACCGTGTTCCGCGAATTTGTGAAGACGAAGCAGGACTACCTGAGTGGCGAGTGGATGATAAGCCGTTTGACTCCATCGGCTTCAACATGATCCGCCCAGATGGGTCAAAAGCGCAGGGCAACATGCGGGCGCTTCCACAATTCGATGACATGCACGCGGGTTCCTATGACGTCAGAGCTCGCGTGGATTGGCTCAACGAGCATGGGATACATCAACAGATCATGTATCCCAACATCGGTGGATTCAGTAGTCAGATGTTCTATACGAAGATCGCTGATCCCGAATTGCGGAACGTCTGTATTCGAACGTACAACGATGCAGCATCTGCGCTACAGGCAGAAAGTGGTGGTCGACTGGTTCCATTGTCCCAACTTCCATGGTGGGACATTGATGCGGCAGAGAAAGAGCTTGAGCGGACAGTCTCAGAATTGGGTTTGCTGGCCGGCCCAACGATGTTTTGTGCACCAGAGATGCACGGCATGCCATCTTTCAACCAACCGGAGTGGTCCCGCTTTCTCTCACGCTGCGAAGAATATGAAGTGCCTCTTAGTTTTCACATCGGAGTGCCAGGTGGCGGCGCCCAGAAGCCATGGCTTGAATCAAACCTTGATGTCACGACTCAATTGACGAAGGGGCGTGGCATGCACCTTGCGATCTACACCTGCAATTCATTTCTCAGCAATTCATGGTTGATAGCCAACCTCATCTTCAGTGGCATATTCATGCGACATCCACGATTGAAGGTGGTCTCTGGCGAGTCGGGAATCAGTTGGTTGCCGTTCTTCTTGGAAGCGATGGATTTCCAATGGCATGAAAATGTGGAGTCCCAGGACAAGCGTGAGATGTGGAACGACATGCCGCCGAGTGACGTCTATCGGCAGAACATGTTCGGATCCTTCTGGTTCGAAAAGACGGCGCTCGCAGAGAACATCGACTTTCTTGGTGCCGACACGGTGATGTTCGAAACAGACTTTCCACACGGAACGTCGTTGACTGACAGAATGACGAAGGATGTCGCAGCGACACTTTCGACACTGAGCCCAGATGTCCGTCGGAAGGTTCTTCACGACACGGCAGCTCGCGTATACAACTTGAAGTGACGTGGCCCCGATGCTTGTTCGGCAATTATGAGAAGAGCGGGTCAGGTGTTTTCGAACACCGTCAATCTGTGCTCCTGCAAAGCAGAATTTCTGGGAGAGGGAATAGTCGCTCCTTTTCTTCCCTCTTGTTGCTACCCCGAGTAACCTTTCAAGAGATGACGCGGCATGCGGAGTGAAGTTCGCACCACATTTCGCACCATCCCCGCCTCCGTAGCTCAGTGGATAGAGCAACGGTTTCCTAAACCGCAGGTCGCAGGTTCGATTCCTGCCGGGGGCACCAATGACTCACGGCAGTGGCCGCGTGCACGCTCGCAAC
>Ga0315899_10006979_pt1 | contig 12160 bp, 16 predicted proteins | sample LakEriMetagenome_2_FD_203518 | JGI IMG/M metagenome (GOLD analysis project Ga0315899, IMG submission 203518) | Freshwater fungal communities from buoy surface, Lake Erie, Ohio, United States - Buoy 4 MA112 | ecosystem: Environmental > Aquatic > Freshwater > Lake | place: USA: Lake Erie, Ohio... | reverse complement strand
AGAGAGAGAGAGAGAGAGAGAGAGAGAGAGAGAGAGAGAGGACACTCCTCTGTTTGGATGCAGAGAAGGAATGAGATGCGCACAAATGTTCACATTCTAATGGTATTGTCGCCTTCCCTCCATCCCATTTTCTCTGTGCCTCTGTCCCTCTGCATCTCTGCGTCTCTCTCTCTCTCTCTCTCTCTCTCTCTCGTCTCGCTCTCTGTCGCTCTGTCTCTGTCTTTCTCGTTTACACTGTGTGCTCGAGACTTGCAGGAAGGGCGGAAGGAAGTAGCCATGTTGGAGGCCTGTCTTGCCTCTTCATTGTCTGAGTGAGTGGAAAAGAGCGAGAGAGCGAGAGAGCGAGGGAGCGAGGGAGCGAGGGAGCGAGGAAGCGAAAGGGCGAGAGAAAGAGAAAGAGAGAGAGCGCGACAGAGACAGGTGCCCTCCGAAGCCGTCCATCTCAGACTTAAGACAAGACAGGAGGTTGAGTTTGCTGCCCTGCGTAGTATACAAGATTTATTATTGAATAAAACTCTGCTAAGTCTGTTTTCATTCATCCTTCCACTCCCCGAGTTCTCCCGCGTCGCCTCCCAGGCAGCCTGTCACCGGGCGGCGCCCTGGACCCCCGTCATGAGAGAACTGCCCCTGACGCCCCCTCTGCGTCCCTGTGGCATCATGGCGTGCATTCATCGCTGCAGGAACGCCACCAGGTCCGCAGTGCACGAGTCAGGCGCCACTCCATCTTTGAAAACCTCGCGCCACTTGCCGAGCACTCCGCAGATATCTTTGTGCCGCCCCGTCCACAGACTCCCGCCCAATGCGGCTTTTTTTGAAGCCATCTGTTGGTGATCTGCGCTGCAAAACCTCGCTACACGGCAGCCGCTGCACGTGAGCATCGGCGTGTCCTCGCCCCGCGTTTGCCCACACCCGGCGCAAGTGTAAACGTCCCCGTTGACCACGCCATGAGAGGTGCTCTTTGAGATGTGCCAGCGCCGCGTCCTCTTGGCCCGCATCGCATCGGTGACGTGCACAAGATGCAGTTTTGCAAATGCACGACCACCATCGAAGGCAGCCTGGAGCCACTTTGCCGCCTCACGCACTCTATCATTCAGGGACGCCGAGGCCGACGAGTGACTGTGCGGTCCAGGAGCTTGGTCAGTGGTACTCGATGGCCTTAGAGAAGGCCCCCAGCGACCGATACGCAATCCCGAGGATGCAACTTGTGTGTGCGTTTGACTAGTCGATGACAGCCTTTATTGCAAGACCTCCCTTTTTCCTGCGCGGTGTGTGCACCTGGCAGTCCTCGGAACACATGTGGCGGTCTTGCATCGAGTCTTGCATCGAGCGCACGAGAGGCTTCTGCAGCGCCTTGGAGCAGTTATCGCGCGCGTGGCATTGCTGCTGTCGCTCTTAGTCAGATTCCTCTTCTTCCTCCGGCCTGGCGTAAAACTTCGGCAACAGAAAGTACGGCGCGTGATGTTCCACGAAATATTTGTGCGCCCCTGTTCCCACTGTTGCTCTTTGAAGTGACGAATTTACGACACGTCCCACTTTCGGGGCTCACTGTCATTTAAAGGTTTTTTTCACGGTTTTGTCAGAGCAACCTAAACTTAGAGCACGAGGCGACCACTACCAAAAGCGAGGAGGTGACGTCGGAACAGGTGGCACGAGCTGCGGGAAGGGCGCGTTGTGTTCGGATGGGGCACTGTTGTGGAGAAATGCTGGATGTGACGATGCGGGCGGTGCTGCGGTGCCGTCAGGGTGTTAATATCGCAGACGTGAGGGCCGCAGGGTTGCAGAATGCAGACGTGGCGAACGGGTGCCGAATGTGCCCTGGCGGCGTTGTTGAATCATCTAGAGTGCGCAACCGGATACCCATAGACCACAGCGTGTCGAACAGATGCAAGCACTTGTTGCGGGAATGCCGGTTGCGTCAGTGGGCTCTGCGTGCTGTTATCGTCGCAATTGCATGCGCTTTCCGGTGCCACGTGCGCGCTTCAGCGTGCGGGAGGGAGGCGCAGTTTGCGGCGGCAATATTCAGCGATCAGATGTGATCACATCAGGAGAGGGTGTGGTGCTGCAGCGCCACCGGCTGCACGGGAAATGGGGATGTGTTGCAGCCTCTTTTTATGTCGTTTTATGCGTGGCTATTCTAGTGTCTTGTCTGGTGTGCATTTTTGTGCTGTGCACAAATGCTGATTCGTCTTGCTTCTGGCCTGCCGTGTCTGCTGCGCGTTCGAGCTGCAGGTGCATTTGCATCCGGAGACCCAACTCGCAGACTGGGCACTTGCGTTAAGTTGCAAGAAGAAAGGACTCGTTCTGCCTACGCACTCTGGCCAGAAGGAGGTCCTGGAGGGTGCGGGTTCCTCGTGGGCCGGCTCCTCCTTTTCACAACTCCATCTTTGCTTGAGGCAGTCCTTGAGGACGGATTTGACCGCGAGATTCAAACTTCAAGAGCGACATGGCCAGCAGCAAGGAGGCAGCCTCGCAGAACGGGGAGCAGGCGGCAGGCAAGGTGAAGCTTGAGGGGGAGGCTCTGAGAGATGCGATCAAGAAGCAGGTTTGGCTCTTTGTGCTCCATAAAGCTTTCCTTTCAGACGTAAAAATATTTTCTCCAATCCAGTCGCGGCCTGCACTGTAAACCGACAGATGTGCGCGTGCTAATGTGGAAACGGAAACAGCGGGGCCGTTGTGGGATACCAGTCAGCTTCGCCTGCGAGGATCCAGCGCTATTGTGAGAATTTGTGGCTTTATTGCAGCATGGCCTCGCCCAAATCTGACCTTCTGGGCATGTCCCGTGTGTTTTTGCGACCGACCCGCAGGTGGAGTACTACTTCTCGCGCGAGAATCTGTGCCAGGACACATTTCTCGTGAGCAAAATGGACGCGCAGCACTATGTTGACGTGGCCATCATTGCTGACTTCAAGATGGTGAGGCAGCTGACATCTGACTTTGATCTGATTCTCTCGTGCGTCGCCGGTTCTGATAAGGTGCGTTGTGTCGGAAGCCCCAATAGCGTGTAAGTTCTTGGCGCCTGAGGGTGCAGGCATTGAACAAAAGCAAGATTTTCCTGACACACGTGACGTGACGTGTGGGAGCAGGTCATTGTTGACGCACCGAATAAGAAGATCAAGCCAGTTGCGGTGAACGCGCGCACCACGCTGATCTTGCGCAACATCCCCACGGATGCGCCAGAGGCTGAGGTTCGCGCGCTGATAACGGGGGATAAGTGGCCAAAGATGGTGGGCTTGCGCTCCGACGTTGGGGACAACTGGTTCGTGTCCTTCGAAACGGAGGACCAGACCAAAACTGCGCTAGAGATGGCCAAGGGCATGAAATTCAAGGACAAGTCCATTTCTTGTGCGATCAAGAGCGAGAACCTGCTCAAGGGTCTGCAACCGGGCTCTCCGCCAAAGGGTGCTCCCACCAACGGGATGTATGCTGGTCCAGGGATGTACGGGGGCTACATGCCAAATGGAGGATATGGGTGGAATGGTGGGTTTCCTGCGGGGGAAGGAGGTTTTGGTCGGGGGGGAGCAAGGGCGGGCCCGGCGCAGCGTGGTGGTCGTACGGCGGGTCCGGGTGGGGGCGCTGCGCCAGTGGCGAACGGGGTGGTGGCACCTGAGGATGGCAATGCACGCAATGGCAACAAGCGTAAAAATCCCAAAGCAAGAGATGCAAGAGAGGGCCGTGATGCCCAGGGCGCATCAAGCAACGCAGAGAAGAAGGTTGAGCAGGCGCCTATTAACCTGAACGACTTCCCTTCGCTGGCGGGCTCGGCACCGACCAACACGGGCACGGGATACAGGTCTGTTCACTCCTCCTCTTTCTTGTCCTCCAGTACGTGCGTAAGATTGAGGAGCTGTGAGGTTGCTGCGATAGGAATAGGTACAGATGTAGGGGATGTTGGTTGGCACGTGCGGCGGGTTTTGCACATTAGCTTGTACTCATGTTCTCTTGAGAGAAAATCGTCGTGGGATTTGATGATTGCAAGAAGCAGTAACTCCACTACACAATCTCGCGCATTCTGCGACCTGTGCATTATCTGTCTGACGTGCAGCGGCCGTGATGCTGCTGTTCTAGTGCATGGTCCTGACAGTCCTTATAGGCATCAAACACGAGTTCTGTACTGATGTGTGTGTGTGGTGTCATACTATGGGTGTGCAGCAAGCCCAAGATGTACGATCGTGATCAAATGATCAGCATTTTCAAGGAGACTAAGGCAGACGAGGTGGAGGCGGGTAAGCGCGGCAATGCCGAGAACGCGTCGCAGAACAAAGCGCATGAACACGGCAGCTCTGAGGCTTCCACCAACGGGGCTGGTGCGGGAGAAAATGCGAGCTCTGCGCCTCATGCTAAGGACACGGCGCCCAAGGAAGGCGACCCCGTGCCAGGTGGAAGTTCAGATACCGCGTCAAGTGCGCCAACGATGAATGGCTCAAGCGCTGTTTCTGCCACCGGTGGCCCCAAGAAGATGTCGTGGGCGCAGATGGCTAAAACCAGCAAGGCTGCAGACACAGCTGTGTCGACGTAAGACACATGGCGTCGCCAGCGGGTTACTCAGCGGTGGCTCTTTGGGCATTAGCAGCTCAAGTATTTTTCAAATGGAGTGAGGAAACGCTTTACGACGCGCAGAGCGGAGAGGGAGGATGCCGGCATGTATTAGGAAGGCACGATTGCGGTGTGCACACGAGGGCAGAGAGGGGAGGAGCTTGCGAGAAGCCCGTACGATGGCAGATACTGCCGATGCAGGGCAACGCGCGCAGCTCACGTGAGCCTTGGAAGTGGGGGCCCGGTGAGCCTCAAAAAATTCGGGGATTGCGGGTTGCACAAAAGATAGAGGAGGCAGCTTGGCAAAGTGCTCAGCTCACCGGGTCCGGTGAGCCTTGGAGCGCTAGGTGTTGAGCACAACAGTGTTACGGAGGGCAAGAAAGGTGTCTAACAGGGCTAGAAACGGCAAACAAAGAGCGAAGGAGCACTAGTGGGCGACTGCGCACCAAAGCCCTGTTTAGATGATTTTTTTGATGGATGTAAAGGCTGGTGTTGGGATGTGTGGGGGGAATATGGGGCACATGCGGACCTAAATATACTCATTGTAAACTCAAAAAAAATGAAAACTCAAAAAACAAAAATTGAGAATGCTCGCTCGCTCCATCCCTCCCTCCCAGTCACTCTTTCGCACGTACTCGCCTTACATTTTCTCATCTCGTTCTTTGTCACGCTCGAGCTCTCTCCCTGCAAACTCGCCGTCTCTTTCGCCTATCTCCTCTCCTTTGTTTCTCTCTCCCCACTCCCCCCTCTCCCCCCCGCCCCCCCCCGTCATGGGGAATCGTTCCGGTCAACTCTCTCTTTCTGTCGTAGAACAACCTTCCCCGTACACTGAGCTGGGTTCTTTTCGACCCGCGTGAGCAGTACAGGAAGGCGGGAAAGAGGCAACAGGGGGCGACCGTGAGAGCGGGGAGCTCTTGTTCTCTGAGGAATCAGAGGGAGGAGAGGCACGGGCGTCTACTGGGCGGTTTGGCGCTATGGATGGGAGAGAGGCGGGTGGTGGTTGACTGCGCGCGCGCGCACATGATGTTGGGGACGCTCTTCCCTTGTCACCTCAGGTTGGTACGGCCTAGCGCGGTCAGCCTGCATGCTGAATTGGCCGAGTGCAGACTGATATAACATCCAAAGACCTGCGGGACACTGAGGAGGAGCGCGGTGAACCACACCGGTTCAAGTTCCTTTGCGAAGTCGCTCACTCGCGCCACGCAGCCATATCTATTGTCTCCTGGCGGTAGCGAACAGGCCCAACGGTACCATCCGGCGAGCCTTTCATCAGAGTCCGGCTACCCTGTCATTCAGACCCGTAAGTATGGTGATGCGGAGTCCGTGCGCGGGCGACGCCCTGGACCCCCGGTATGGAAAATTCCTCATGAAGCTCTCTCTCTCGCGCGCGCGCGCGCGCGCTTGATCTGGCACAGAGAAAGTCGGCCACGGTTTGTCACAAACTCGGTAGTGGCTAAGGCTGTTTAGCAACGTGATGACGTGTATTTTTTGTTTCAATAAACGATCGGAGCTCTTAAAGGCTCCGGTCACCTTACAACGAAGCCATGTGGGGCACGGCGTGAGGTACGAGCCACGGTAAGGGTGTCGAAAACAATGAAAATCGAGGTAGACGATCCGCGTCGACTCCGTGCGTGCACCAAGTCACGGGTTCAGCGGCTGGCGTTCGGGGAGAGTGCCCCAGCCCCACGCCGCTCGCCTCCTTGCGCCCCGGCGGCCCACAACTGCTAGAACTGTGACAGCAAGGGCAAGCGCACCGCACGCACACACCACCAGCATGCCCGCAACTCCTCCTTCACCAGCCCCCCACACCCACCCGCCCATCTCGCGCGTCGATCTGCACAGACGCACGCACGCGTTCAAGACACAATGACGGGTAAGAGATACGCACGCCTACACAAACACCTGCCCACGCCCTGGATGTCTCTATAGCGTCTATCTCTTGCTCTCATCCTCCCTAATGAGCTCACTGACACACTGACTCACTCTCACGAGCGATAGGCAGAGGCGAGATGCGCGCCAACTCCACAGGAAGCATTCATGAGTGCATATTCTTCGTCATATCGTGCACGTGCGCATGCGGCGCTCCAATGCCTTGCGCTTGACAGTGCGTTTGCGATGTGCATGAGGGCACCTTTGGAGATCGAGGACGTGGTATTTCTTGCGCAAATCATTCTCGGCCGCCGAAACCATGGTGTCGTCCTTGAGCAGCGGCTCCACGTTCTCAGGAGGCTCATGCGAAAAAACACCAAGCACATAGGAGCCTGTGTCGAAGACGACGGTGCGCTTCTGCGGCGGCGTGCCGACCCCCAAATCCACAGTGTAGACAATGTGGTTGTCGGAATGCAGGCGCACCTTCTTCACCGAGTTCGACATCACGTCAATCTGCTCATCGGCTTCAAAATGGTCCGCTGCCTCCCGCCACGGCTCCCCGCTGGGCGAGACCTCCAGGTCGTCAACGTCATCTAGGGACTTAGGAGAGGCCTCTCCTGCGACCGTCGACATGCGCTCCAGCACAGGCCCCCTGACCTCACGGAGGGCCGAACTGCGCATTTGCGACAGCGACCCCTCGGTCTCGCTGTTTGACACGTGTCTGTTGACCTTGATCTTGAAGGGCGACGTCTTGCCCTTGCCCCCCTGCTCGCGCATAGACTGCTGCGGCGATGACAGCTCCTTGCGCTCGGTGGTCACCGCCTCTTTCAGCGCTGCCATGGCCGCAGCCTTGTTCTCGTGCTCGTGCGCCGCGTCCGCGGGGTCAGGAATGTTCGGAATGTCCTGGTCGTAAGCGAAGGCCCCAAGGTAGTCGTTGTCGCCCTTCTCGGCGAGGTTGTATGATTTCTTGCGGAGCCCAAGACCCATGCGCTTGGCATTCATGTCCTGTATGTTGTGAAGCACGATTTTTATATAAAGTTTTCCGGAAATAAAAACATAATAAATAATAAATAATAAAATTTATCATTAAAAAAACCTGCATGTCGTGGACCACGACGTACTTTTTGAAGAAGGGGTCCCCGAGAATCATGCGATACGACGTTGGTTCAACGCAGTGCTCGTACTCAATTTCTAATCTGACGGGCCGGTGCTGCTCATCGATGAAGGTGTAGTAGAGAGCGCGTTTCTCGCCCTGGAGCTGCAGCTTGAGCAGCTTTTCGAAAGGGCTCTCCTCCAATTGGCCGTTGAGCGTCGTGTTGGGCATCAGAATGCACGTGGTGCCACTGTCAAACTTGCCAATGTATCCCAGTTTGTGTTGCCCCGGCTCCTGCCCCGTGAACTGCAGAAGCTCCACAGCATCCTCGCCGTCGCCGTAGGTGATCGACGCCACAGACGCACCGTAGTCCTGGTGCTTGCTCATCGGCACCCAGACAACCTCCCCCTCGATGGACTCCGGATCATACCCACCAAGCTGCAGCTCAGCTTCGGAATCAGTCGCCGTGAGCGAAAAGATGCGGGGCATGGGGCGGAATTCAAATGGTTGCGTGATCCCCCAGTCGTCCCTGGACGCCTGAGTTAGAGTCTTGAACAAGCAGGGGCTTCGATCATGGTCGAGCCAGCCAAACCCCAGGATACCGTCCACACGATGGCACAGGGGCTTGTTGCAGCGCGTGATCAGGCCTGCGCGTTCAAGCACGCAATCTCAGATTTGCATCTCAGCTAATTCAATGGCAGCATGTTAGGCGTTCCCTAACAGCGATGCCATCCCGCAGAGGGACTGAGCGACTCACCGAGCCGCGTCTCGACCGTGAATGGCCCTATCGAAACGAGCTCCTGCGCAGGGCAGCGCAGGCTCAGGTCCGGGCGCGAGCAGGGGACCCAGGGACGCGAGGGGGGATGAGAGGAGGAAGCGGGAGGAAAGGGAAGGGTGAGGGGGAAGAAAGTGGGGGGGGCGCCAGCGGAACGCAGGGCACGCTCCTGGATGGCAACGGTGAAGCGCAGCGGCCGCACGCATGGGCACACGGACCTGGGCATCGAAGCCTTCAAGGTGCGTGTGATCGAGGAAATGCAGGTCAACCCCCCCCGCCTTGATGTACTGGAAGGACAGGCTCTCGTCGGGCCTGAAGAGGCGCGCGGGGTTCCACTGGATCGGCTGATTTTCGTGCCAGAGCCCTTGAGCCGCTCCAGCTTGGAGAGGGGTGGAGCCGTATCCGGAGCTCGCCGAGTGACGGCGAGCTCCGGCACGGAGCTCGAGCTCCGGGGCGGCCGCGACTGTGCGGGAGTCACCATTGAGCGGCAGCGGCAGACTGACGTCGGCGCCGTACTCTGCGTACCCGCCGTGCACCCCGCACACAGCTGCAGCGAGCGCGCAAGTCCACAGCACTTGCACAACAGCTCGTCCCATGGCTTCTTGGCCTTTGGCAGCGTTCGTGGACAAGTTCATGGAACATTGAAAGAAGGAGTGGGAAGCGTGAGAGTACAGAAGCGACAGCTCTCTTTCCACCGGCACGAGTGTTAAGTGCGCGATCCACCGCGCAGAGTTCGCCCGCTGGTCAAGAGAAAATGCGCAGCCGAAGCCGCAGCCGCGATCGAGACCGAGGCCGTCGGGAGGGTGCGCAGCGAAGGAGCAGCAGCCCGGAGCGGGACCGAGGCCGCCGGGAGGGTGTGCAGCCAAGGAGCCGCAGCTCGGAGCGGGACCGAGGCCGCCGGGAGCGGAAGACGTCAGCGCAGGCCGCCGGAGCGGCAGTGCAGGCGCACAGGAGCCCGAGTGACGGCGGATCGTGGGCGAAGCCGCCGGCCAGGGAGGGGGCGGAGCGGAGTGCAGAGGAGATGCAGGCCCGGAAGCAGGAGCCGCCAGCGCGCTCGCCGAGGAGGGCCTTCCAACCTTTGGTCCCGCCATGCGGTCTCGAGACGGCAGAGCAGCTGCTGTTTGGGGCCTCCCCCACGCTGCGATTGCGCTGCCCCGACTACACGAACTTTCCCAGGCTGTGGAAGGGCCAGGTGCTGTGCTCACCCGCGCCTCTGCGCGACCGCGCGCGCGCCCTGCCACGACGGGACGCAACCCGCGTGTGCGGGCCTCCGTTCCGGACCCCGAACGCTGTCCGTTCCGGACCCTGAACGCTGACGAGGAGCCTGTGCGCACAGCTTCTACGAGCGGGCATCGTGGCTTGCCGCGTTTCGGTGCATGCTGTGCACTCGTGCTCGGTCCCTTCCGTGCGCGACGCGGTGGAGCGCGCGTTCAAAGCGGCTGGACAGCTCGATTTCTTGTGCCGCGTGCCCATCAGCGATCTCTACCAGCGGTACTGTACACATCGTTCTGAAGTACTGTCGCTGCAGCTGTGGGCGATGCCCAGAACCGGCATGCTAATTACCGGGCATTTGGGTGACACCCCGCACGCGTGTGTGCACAATATGCGTCCACGAGCAGAGTGAATTTGCCATCAGGAATAAGGGAAACCTTCGGGTTGGACTCACAAGGACCTAGCAGCAAGCCGGCACCTGACATGCCATGGAGCAGAGGCCCCGTGCTGGTTGCTGTTGTGCTTCCCTGCCAGGTGTCCGCGCAAGTCCTCTGCCCTCTTCCGATCGCGATGAGCACGAACGCTTTCTCTCATCTCCTCTCAGCTGCCTGCATCTGCTCCAACGTCATTTTCATCACTGTGCATCTGCCTTGGTCTTTCATCCTTGGGCGTGAATTTGAAATGTATTGCAGGATGAAGACGCAGACAAACTGAAACGTCTCTGTGCTTGGCGCTCGAAAGATGTCTCGGCCTCCCATACACAAGGCCCGACGGGAGGCAAGGGCGCGCGGGCCTGTTATTGCAGTTTGAAAATGCAGTATCGCGGCAACCATCCCCATAGTAATGACGACGATTTGCATGTCGCACTGATGTCCAGCGGTCTCGATGTCCCTATCTCCGACGCTCTGCTCTCGATTTTGATCAAGTGCCTGATTGTGTGGTTCGAGGTTCGAGGTTCGTTGAACCTCGAGGTTCGTAAGCACACTTACGCCATCATGTATACCTACATGTGCATATCTGAATCTGCAGGGACTGCATATCAACAAGCATTGGCGCCGGGCTGCGCACATGCACTGCTCGTTAGCTGGATCCTCGAGCGCGCCGCACCCGACATGTTCAGGTAAAGCCAGGAATGTGAGAAGGGGTGAGCGTTTTTTGGTCAAGCAACAAGCAACTGGGAACCACGTATTCATGGTGCGATACACCAGCTATTTAGGCATGCGGCAAACATGTTCGACACGGGTTCTATGTTTTATGTCTGAAAACGCCAGATTTTCAACCCTTGAAAAAAAAAGCATTCTGCGTGAATCGCATCCTGGTGAATCGTCGTGCACTTGCATGTAAATCGTGCACTCTCAAGCAGTTCCGAACTGGGCTCCATCAAATAGCCCTGCAGCATTGGCTTTGCCCTCTCTGCTTGTGATCACTGGCGCCCTGCTGTTGCCCCTGTTGCGCATTTTTGGCGCTGGGAGGCACTGTAGACAACTGGAAATCTTTGAATTCTCGTTCAAGTTGTTCCATCCGCTCAATCGCAGCTGTTCGCGGTGATGGTGGCAGGCTTTCGACAGGGGTAGTAGATTCGACAGGGGTAGTAGATTCGAATTCTCGCGACGGCTGTGACGCTCTCTGCGACAGCGACGACGAGCGGCGGCGCATTCTCGCGACGGCTGTGACGCTCTCTGCGACGGCGATGACGAGCGGCGAACACATGAAGAGACACAAACTGAGTTTATTTCAGTAAACAAAGCCCTTTTTTAGCCATACACGAGTTCCGTGACCTCCCATCTGACCATCCATGTCACCGTCCATGTCACCTCGTTACACTATATCACACTGATGATGATGATCCTTTTATTGTTCTTACAGAAACAAAATTTAGATCACACTGGCCTGTCCATAAGTACAGTACCACACCCGTGAACCCCCAAAACACTCCCAAGAAAACCGCCAACCTAAGAGCTGAAGATCCACCGTACGCGCCCAACGCGAGCGCGTATACAATAACCAATCCTATCCAAATGCAGACACATAACCACACAAAACAGAAAAGCACACACTACGGCGAACCCGTACTCCCCCAACCTCCCAAGGTGGCTACCGCCCCCGCCCGAGGATATACGCCGGGTGGGCCCTGCGCCCCCGCCAGTTGAGCCGCCGAACGCAATTGATGCTCCAGTTCAACGACGACACCAACCCATCGACACTGTCTTCTGTTTCCACCGTCGCCAACACGCTGACTCCTCCCCGCAAGTGGGCCCAATTGTAGCAGTACTTGGGGCAGCTGCTGGCGATGAAATGATCTCTTCACGCTTCTTCAACTTTGTTGCACTGAGTACACTTGCCATCACTGCCCCGACTGAACGTCCATTCATGGGACTTTGGATCTTTGGAGAGGATATTTCGCAGAACCGCAGTCATCCACAGGGCCCGGAAAGCTATTCAAGGAGATGACTGCCGCCCACGTTGGATGTCATTGCTCAGGTTTCCCTGGCTCTTTCCTATCCGGAACCCTTCCGAGTTACGGGGACTCCACCGTCGCTCGTACTTCGGGACATGTGGCGGAGGTGTAAACCATTTTTCGTCGAAGTGTTCGGGATTCTTAATCAGGGTTTCCCCTTCTCACCCCTACAATGCAGGCAATGCAACATGGGGGGGGGGGGGGGTTTGCGAGACGCTCC
>Ga0315899_10006978_pt1 | contig 12160 bp, 11 predicted proteins | sample LakEriMetagenome_2_FD_203518 | JGI IMG/M metagenome (GOLD analysis project Ga0315899, IMG submission 203518) | Freshwater fungal communities from buoy surface, Lake Erie, Ohio, United States - Buoy 4 MA112 | ecosystem: Environmental > Aquatic > Freshwater > Lake | place: USA: Lake Erie, Ohio... | reverse complement strand
GTTTTAAAGGGAATTGACCTGTTTTTGATGGTGTCGGACGAGCTCGCCCCATTTTTGGCTTGATCCTCGAACCCGAAAACCATTAAAGAGGTATCGGAAAAGCTCGTCTAAAGATCAAGGCGAATCACGGGACTAGTTCATCAACTGCAGCTGTTTCCTTATGAACAAATCATCACTGGAATGCATGGAACGATTGCTAGCAATCGCCGAGTCCGAGGGGATTGCGGTGCGCAGCGAGTGGTTGGGGGGGATCCGTGGTGGTTTGGTTCGAATTGGCAAAGAGGCGATTCTGTTCGTAGACGAGTCGTTGGCTGTTACGGAGCAACTGGAGCAGACGCGGGATTCTTTGTCCCGATTGGATTGGTCGGAAACCCCTTGGTCGAACGAGATGCGAGAGCTGCTCGGATCAAGTCGCTGAAAAATCGATTGCGGTAATTGGTTCTACCGGTTTCATCGCGTTCCAAGACTCGAGATAGCGAGCGTAACCTAGGTGTTTATCGGCTTGCTGCTCGAGCATCAAACGCGTTGCCTGGATCAATTCTTCTTCACGCTCTCGGGTAATGCGTCCCATCAAGACTTGGACTCTCAAGAAAACGAAATAGGTATCGAGTACGTCGCAGCGGCAGTATTCACTTATTTCATTAAGGCGACCGGCCCGGTACAGATCGAGAACCATATCGCCTTGAACGTCGATCTTGCCAGGCTTATTGACCAGGGCGGCAGCTAGATTTAAACCGCCGCGAAACCAAGTACTACCATAATTGGTGAGTACTTCGTGCAAATCGATGTGAGATTCCAAGTTGTACCGATTTCTGTTCTGCGAATACGTGCGGTCATGGAGGTTGAACCACGCCGGAACACTGATTCCGTATCGAAACGCGGAGAGCTCCATGAGAGGGAGATCGAAGGTTCTTCCGTTGAAGGTAACCCAGGTTGGGAACCCGTAGCGTTCCCACCCCAACCAGAAATTCCTGGCAATCATTTCAGGCCGATGCAGTGGTTCATCGAGCGATACGATCTCCATCAGGCTGAAATCTTCTCGCAGTTTTGCAATGACAACAACGATGGGAAGATGATACGTGAACGGAATGAAATCGCGTCCCGACTCATCGAGTAGCTCTTGTCGAAACATGGCGATGGCTTGCGCATCGCTATAACCACTTCCCGGGTAACGCGTCTTGGAAATCATTGCGCCATCGGCGATGCTTTCCACGTCGAAAAGCAAGTACTTCAATTTGTTCTGGGGGGTGGACATTTGCGTTGGGTAGCCCGCCGTGAATTGAGTCGTTCCGGAATCCTGTTTTCAGGAAAACGATCTGTTCTACCAACTTGGACGAGGCTTTGCATCCAGGCTCAATGTTGGAATGCGGGCGAGAAATCCGAAAAGAGGTTATCTCGCGGAAAATTCCGTGCCATGCTGGCACTTGCCCTGATTCGAGATGTCAGAAGCTATTCCGAGAAACTCATTCTGCAAAACTCATTCGGGCGAACTCGTTCGCACCCCAAAAAGTTTCTCAAAGAGCTGTTCCCGCTGGGATTCGGCTTTCGAACCCGAAGCAGAGATCGGCCAGAGTTCTGGATCGATGAATAGGAAATTTGGATCGAAGGCCCCATCGGAGGCGATCTTCTTGAGCAATAGTCGTTCTGAACTCGTTAAGCGGTGGCGTGAGCAAAGTTCTTGAAATAATCGATCGGGGGATTGGATAGGCTGGTTCCACCAACGATAAATTAATAGGCTGAGTCGCCAAACAGTGAAGATACCGATAATGGTCATAATCGCCATCGGACCGGTCCACCATGGCCAGTGGAACCGATCGTATCCTTGCAATCGCAAAATCGCTAAGCAGTTCGGCGTTATCCAAGCATTCCCCCACATCACGAGCCTCGCAAGTTCTGTAAGGTTTCATGGATCGCTTGGGCAACAGCTGGACTCTGTTCGGACATCAGCGGTTGCAGTAGGTCAATTGCATTCTGATGGTTCCTGCTATCTGACATCGCTCGGATCGCCTCGATACGGACATCTTCCACAGGATCATCGACTCGGCATGCAACCAGTTCCCATAACGCTTGGTCCAATCCAAACGCGCGGGCTGCGAGCAAGCCGCGTTGTCGGCGCTGTGGGTTTTGCGAATTCAATTCGGTGATGATGAGATCGATGAATCCTGGTTGAGCGATCCGAGTCAGCTTTGCGAATGCTGCGAGATGCCCTGGCGGCCATTCGGACGTCTTTTCGAGCAGTTTGTCGCATTTGAACTCTCGAAGCATATTTATGATCGCGACGCAAATACGCTTTCCTAAGGCGTTGTGGTTCTCGATAATCGAAGTCAATGCGCTGCGCATCGCTTCCTTCCATGGTGGTGGCGTGGATGATTCGATATCGGAGCCACTCAAGCTATCGCTGAGTGCCATGACCGCAATATCGGAATTGATGGGTCTTTGCTGCTCCAGGATATCCGCAAGAATTCCTACGATCGCTGGATCGCGTTCCCGGAGCAAGTCTCCGATGGGGGGGAGCATTTCTTCGGTCGGAGCGACTCGAAGCGTAAGCATCTCCACCAAACAACACCGCGTGTGCAGCGATAGCTGTGGATCGCGAATCACATCCTGGGATAGGAAATCGAAAGAGATCGCTCGTATTAAATTGCGTTTGAGTTGTGTTGTTGCCCCTAATTCTTTGTAAAGATCTGTAAGGGCCTGAAGGAAATTCCGATCGGTTCTTTGAGAAATTGAATGAAGTATCGGTTCGGTTGCAGTTCGACTCCATAGGAGCCCTGCGATCAGCTGCAACGCTTCTTTGTGCTGGGAACGAAGCAGGTGTGTTTTCAAACGAACGGTCGATTCGTCGGTTTCCGTCGAGGACAAAACTTCAATCACGAAAGGGTCCTCCCAGTGGGCAGCCGCTGCCCACCAGTCGAAGACAAGACCAATCCTGTGGGATGGATAAGACTCGATGGCTTGCATCAAGTCCATTAAGAATTGAGTCCTCTTGATTCGGTTGAGGGAATCACCGCATCGGGCATCTTCCCCTAAGCTTCTCGCTAATCTGGAGAGCAACTCCATCGCTACTATTTGCTGTGGGTCTTTGGTGTCGCACACGGCTTCGACCAAATACGAAAAACGCGATTCGATTTCGAACTTTCCGATCGCGATCAGAGAGTTTTGGCGTTTCTCAGGCTGCCGACTAATCAAGCCTTGGTCGACCGCATCTAACAATTCAGGAACGTGGTCCCGTACCACCACCAGATCCACTGCCTCGCAATCGCTGACATGCTGCAGTACCACTTCTTGCTCGCGCGGCCCACCCCGCTCCAATAGTCCTTGTAGGCAAGCTGCTCGGATCGCGGGGACTTTGCTCTTCAGTCCATGCGCGAGTACATCGATGCTCGCTTGGTAGCGAAGCTGGCGCAGAATCGCCAAGGTCGTTTCCATCGACACGGGTAGCTTGTAGGGTTTGATGGGGGGCTGAGCCATCACGGACTCCTGTATTCATTCTGTCTGCGCACGATAGTTTTTCGGTTCTGGCAGCTCCTTTTCTGCGACCCTTGTAACCGAACATGACTCTCCGGCGGTTATACCTTGAGGGTTTTGGCATATGGTGGGGTTGTAACAACGCAACTCAGCAAGCAAATGGCTCCCCCAAAGCAGAAGGCACACCTGCCAGCAGAAGGCACCCTCTGCGCGCAAAAGGAACCCTGCCAGCAAAATGCAACCTGCCAGCAAAATGCAACCTGCCAGCAAAAGGCACCCCGCAGGTAAAGGTCCCCATCCAAGCTTCAGGAAGTCCTGAGGGACTCGCTAAGATTTGCAGCCCCTTCGCCCTAGGTAAAGCAAGCGAGCAAGAAGAATCCGGGGGCGGTCAAAAAGCAGTCCTAGTCCAATGGAGCGGTGGTACTTAACAGGATGCGGAGAGGGGGTGATTATGATACCGCTTTTCAATTTCCGTCCGGCGAATCCCCCCCTTCCAGTGCAGGAGCCCATTTTCGATAGTCCATGGATCGGTGGTGATGATCAGTTCGCGAGGTTGGGTGTATTGCGGAAATTGGTTCGTTGCAGACCTCGCGTCACGGAGCAAAACCTCGGGTTGGGCTGTTCGAGAGTTGTCATCCCATTGCACGATGAGGGTTGGGTAGCGTTTGCCGTTGCCGACGAGGATGCAACGATCGCATACCCGTGCCTCTCGCAGCTTTCGTTCGATAGGTTCCGGCGAGAACTTATATCCATTGCTGAGGATTTGGACATCATCCAATCGGCCGTGAATCTGGAGCGATGCGTGGTGCAGGTTCACCGCAGAATTCGCATCAGGATTCGATGAGGGAATTGCCGCGAGAAGGGAAGCGGAGTCACCGGTATCCAGCCATCCATCGAGGAGTCGTTGCTGAGTTGATAGTTCATCGCGCCAGTAGCCTTGCATCACACCTGGGCCGCGAACCCAGAGTCGGCTTTCGGAGTCGATTCGGATTTCAACATGTTGGACAGGAGGGCCGACCCCATCTAGCGTTGGTAATTCACCTGTGTTTCCTTCGCGATTGGAGCAGACCACCGGAGACGCTTCCGTCATCCCGTAACCTTGGAAGATTGGGAGTTCTACCGCTGCGAAGGCTTGGCGAGTTTCAGGTTGAAGTGGAGCACCCCCGCTCGCCAATCGCCTTATCTTGTTTCCGAGCATCGCTTGCAGTGCTTGGTGCGTGCCTCCATGAGCTCGCCATCGTTGAAGCAAGCTATCATAGAAGGCTGGTACTCCGTTGATCAACGTCGGGTGTAGGGTTGGGGCAAGCTTAAAAACGTCTGCAATCGACTGGACCGATGCCAAAGATCCACCCGCGATCGCCCATACGCTAAGCTCGCACGTTCTCGCATACGCATGTGCGAACGGGAGAAAGTTAAGGCGAAGGTCCTCAGGGGACTGTGGCATCGCGTCGAGTTTAGCCATCGCATTGCTCATGAGATTCGCATGCGAGAGCATTACCCCCTTGGGAAATCCGCTTGTGCCGGATGTAAATAGGATGCAAGCGGTTTGCTCATCCTGAATTGCTTGTCTCCACGCGATCACCATAGACTCGCTCGGTGAGTCCCCAATGGTTCGAAGTTGAGAAATCGAAGAGATTCTACGATCGGTTGGGGTTAGATGCGAATTGGCATTGCACCCCACTTCTCTAGCAGAAGTCGTTGAGAATACCCATTTGGGTTCGAGGCGACGGATCGTTTCGGCGAGGGTGGCAACAGGAAGTCTTCGATCCAAGGGTGCATGGATGGCACCTATTGCCGCGCACGCGAGATCGACGATTGCCCAGTCGACTCCGTTGGGTTCCAAATTTGCGATCCGATCCCCAGGACCGATACCGATTTGCATCATCCAGTGAGCGACGCGATGTACATACTCCTCCATATCCTTCCATGTCCATGGCCTCCAGCAGTTCTGGGGGCGAGCGTCCAGGCCTAGGCGAGATGAGGATGCGAGGTCCGAGGGAGGTGATAGCTCGAATGAATCGAGGGCCTCTTCCGACGCTTTGTGTTCCCACCAAGCAATCGCGTTCGGAAACCGAGCGGCGTTTTCCGAAAAGGCGTGGTAGATCGATCGACCACGCCAACGAGGAGCCATAGATGTTGGTGGCATGAGGATGAGGCGGACTAAGTCGAGACGTATCTCAAGAGACGACGCTAGGTTCGCGAGTTTGGCGATTCACCACAACGGGAGTTGGGGGCTCCTTCACTCGGACGCAATCGACGTAGTACTTGATCTTACCATCGACAATTTCCTCGACTAAGCCGTGGATATCGGTATCGAATCCTGGGAACTTCTCATTGAACATCCGAGCGAATCGAAGGTATTCAACGATGGATTTGTTGAATCGTTCCCCTGGGATGAGGAGAGGAATGCCGGGGGGATAAGGGGTTAGAAGCACTGCCGTCGCGCGACCTTCAAGTTCGTCGATTTCAACGCGGTCGACTTCGTCGTGAGCCATCATCGCAAATGCATCGGAAGGTTTCATTTCCGGTTGCATCGGGGATAGGTACATTTCGGTGGTTACGCGGGCGACGTCGTGCGCTTTGTACGTATCGTGGATTCGCTGGCACAGGTCCTTGAGTCCGACGCGTTCGTACTGCGGATACTGTTGGACGAACTCTGGCAGGATCTTCCACATCGGCTGGTTCTTATCGAAGTCGTCTTTGAACTGTTGCAATGCGCTGACCAGCGTGTTCCAACGGCCCTTGGTGATACCGATGGTGAACATAATAAAGAACGAATAGAGGCCGGTTTTTTCAACGATAACGCCGTGCTCTGCCAAGTAACGAGTCACGATGGAAGCAGGGATACCTGTTTCGGCGAATCGTCCAGAAACATCGAGTCCCGGAGTGACAACGGTGGCTTTGATCGGATCGAGCATGTTGAAACCGTCTGCCAGGCCACCGAATCCGTGCCAATCCTCGTTGGGTCGAAGAACCCAATCGTCTCGCTCGCCGATACCTTCTTCGGCCAGTCGATCTGGGCCCCAGACTTTGAACCACCAATCGGTACCCCATTCATCATCCACCTTGCGCATCGCACGGCGGAAATCAATTGCTTCCATAATGGATTCTTCGACCAACGCAGTTCCTCCCGGTGGTTCCATCATTGCCGCGGCAACATCGCACGATGCGATAATGGCATATTGGGGGGATGTCGAAGAGTGCATCAAATAGGCTTCGTTGAAGATATGGCGATCCAGCTTTTTGTTGGCGGGTTCTCGCACCAGGATTTGGGATGCTTGGGAGATTCCTGCCAATAGTTTATGGGTGGAATGGGTCGCGAAAATCATCGACTCGGAGGGTTGCGGTCGGTCCCGCCCAATCGCATGCATGTCCTTGTAGAAATGGTGAAACGCAGCGTGTGGAAGCCAAGCTTCGTCAAAGTGGAGCGTTCCGATTCGTCCGTCGAGCATTTGCCGTAGTTCTTCGACGTTGTAGAGGATCCCATCGTAGGTGCTTTGAGTGATGGTCAAGATTCGGGGTTTGCGATCCGGGTGTTTGGCTTGTGCGGCTCTCGCAAACGGGTTGGCGTCGATTTTCCTTTGGATGCTTTCGGGCGAGAACTCGCTGCGGGGGATTGGGCCGATGATCCCCAGGTTATTTCGCGTCGGCGTCAGGAAAACAGGGACCGCACCGGTCATGATGATCGAATGCAAGATTGACTTATGGCAATTTCGATCGACAACCACGATGTCTTCATTGGCCACCGTGGAGTGCCAAACGATCTTGTTCGAGGTCGAAGTACCGTTGGTCACAAAGAAACAGTGATCTGCCCCGAAGATGCGGGCCGAGTTTCGCTCGGATGCGGCTACCGGTCCCGTATGGTCCAGCAATTGACCAAGCTCTTCTACGGCGTTGCACACGTCTGCCCGTAGCATGTTCTCTCCAAAGAACTGGTGGAACATTTGTCCGACGGGGCTTTTCAGGAATGCTACACCCCCAGAGTGTCCAGGGCAGTGCCACGAATACGAACCGTCTTGGGCGTAATGAATCATCGCCCTAAAGAACGGAGGAGCTAGTCCCTCGACGTAGGATTTTGCCTCTCGCAAAATGTGCCGGGCCACGAACTCCGGCGTATCCTCGAACATATGGATGAACCCGTGCAGTTCGCGAAGAATATCGTTGGGGATATGCCGAGAAGTTCGAGTCTCACCGTAGAGGAAAATCGGAATGTCGGCGTTCTTGAATCGAATCTCCGCGATGAACTGTCGCAAGTTCTCCAGGGCGGATTTCATCGATGCATCCGAGGCGAACTCATCATCGTCAATCGATAGAATAAAAGCCGAAGCTCGACTCTGCTGCTGCGCGAACTGGGACAAATCCCCGTAATTCGTGACCCCGGCTACTTCGATCCCCTCACGCTCGATGGCGTCTGCCAAGGCGCGAATTCCTAAACCTGAGGCGTTACCGGAACGAAAGTCCTCGTCGATGATGACCACCGGGAATTTAAATTTCATAAATTCTTTTTGGAGCGGAGTTAAAGCCAGAGGGAAGTCAGATAAAAACGGTCGTTGTCAGTCGGTTATTAAATCGCGTAGTTGGTGGACCGATAGATGCTTAAAGCCCTGTTCGGACAATGCTATTCGTCACAAGACCGAGTCGTCGGGGCTATTCGTCACAAGACCGAGTCGTCGGGTTCGGTGATCGGTTTTGGCGGTCCGGTCCTTTCGTATTCGACCGCGATGGGTTCCTGCGAATCGGGTTCCCGCTGCTGTCGTAACCGTCAAGTTACCGTTTACGATTGGAATCGCAAAGCGGCATCCAGTCTCAAAATCGCCTAAACTCAAAATCGCCCAAACTATCGAGAACTCCTGGTGAGGGGGGCCATGCTGGCAATAGGCGTACAGTGTGCCTGCCGTCCATGGACGCTTCCCAAGCTAACCCAAAGCTGTCCCAAAGCTAACTACTGTGGATCCGTTTTGGGTTCAACGGTCGGTCTTTGAAAGCCGCAGCGGCACCTTTGGGTGCTGCGGTCATGATTCATCCTCGTGGTACTGCGAGGACAATGGATGGGATTTTGCCCTAGCCGAAACCATGGAAATCGCGACAATTTCCGCGAGTTTCAAAGGGATCGTATCGTTGATATCCCTTTTTGGTACCCGCCTTCCTTTCCTAATTGGTGACTTGCAACATGGAAACGACACTTGTATTGCTGAAACCCGACTGCGTCCAACGCCGGCTTATCGGCGAAATCCTCAGCCGATTTGAGCGCAAGGGCCTTAACATTGTCGCGATGAAGATGCTTCGAGTGACGCCGGAACTTTCCCGCGAGCACTACGCGGAGCACGTCAGCAAGCCGTTTTACAAGAACCTTGAAGAGTTCATCACTTCTTCGCCGATTGTGGCTTTGGCCGTCGAAGGCTTGGAAGCGATTCGCGTCGTTCGTGAGATGTTGGGTGCTACGAGCGGTCTCAAGGCGGCACCTGGGACCATCCGAGGCGATTTCAGCAGCTCCCGCCAAATGAACTTGGTCCATGCATCCGACAGCCCAGAGTCGGCGACCCGAGAACTAGCTTTGTATTTCCCAGGCGACCAAATTTGTCGATACACCCCGACCTTGGTCGGTAGCTTCCGTGCGAGCGACGAAGGCTGATAGCCCCCGTCACGCTTGCACCTCAACTTATTGCATAGGTAATCCCCGTTTTTATGCGTCGAAACGACATCCGGAACATCGTCATCATCGCTCACGTTGACCACGGCAAGACCACGATGGTCGATTGCTTGCTCAAGCAAAGTGGCCAATTTCGAGACTCCCAATTGCAGGGAGAACGAATTCTCGATAGCAATGACTTGGAACGAGAACGGGGGATCACGATTCTCTCGAAGAACATCGCTTTGGAGTACAAGGGGATCAAAATCAACTTGATCGATACCCCGGGGCACGCGGACTTTGGCGGTGAAGTAGAGCGAGTTGTTCGGATGGCCGACGGAGCTTTGGTGCTGATCGATGCCGCGGAAGGAACCATGCCGCAGACGCGATTTGTGCTTTCCAAGGCCCTCGAGTCGGGTGTCAAGCCGATCGTTGTGGTCAACAAGATCGATCGACCGGATGCTCGATGCGACGAAGTCGTCGAAGAAGCGTTGATGCTATTGGTCGATCTCGGCGGCGAGCGTTATATGGATCACTTCGATGTGATTTACACCTCTGGCCGATCGGGATACGCAACGCATGATTGGAAGGTCCCCGGCGAGAACATGGTCCCGCTGTTGGATTTGATGCTCGAGAAGATACCCGGTCCAGACGTCGAGCCGGATGCCCCCCTTCAGTTGTTGGTGACCAACCTTGATTGGTCAGACTATGTGGGAAGGATCGCGATCGGCCGGATTCAGTCTGGAACGATGCGCAAGGGGCAGCAGCTCGATATCGCTAAAGATGGCAAGGTAATTCCAGCCCAAGTCGCCAACTTGCAGTTCTTTGACAAACTCGGACGAGTCGACACAGAAAGCGCTTCAGCTGGCGATATCGTGGCTGTGATCGGGCTCGAAGATATCGACATCGGCGATACGATTTGCAACCGTGGTCAAGTCAACCCACTGCCTCGATTGAAGGTGGACGAGCCAACGCTCGAGATGATTTTTAGCATCAACTCGTCCCCCCTCGCAGGTCGCGATGGCAAGTATGTAACCACTCGGCAATTGCGATCCCGTTTGGAAAAAGAACTCGAGCGCAACGTCGCGTTGCGCGTGACTCCCATCGAGGGTTCTGAGGCGTTTGCGGTTCGAGGCCGGGGGGTGCTGCACTTGTCCGTGCTGATCGAGACCATGCGGCGCGAAGGTTACGAAATGAGCATCAGCAAGCCACGCGTCGTTCTGAAAAAGATCGACGGAGAATTGCATGAGCCATTCGAAGTCCTCAATATCGAAGTTCCTACGGATCGAGTTGGGCCCGTCATGGAAATGGTCGGCAATCGACGTGGATTGCTCGAATCGATGACGCCGCGTGGGGAATACACATTGCTCTGCTTTTCTATCCCCGCACGAGGGCTCATCGGACTCCGAACTCGAATGCTCAATGCGACTCAGGGAACCGCGATCATCCACCATCGTTTCTCGGGCTACCAACCTGCTGGGCAGGAAATGCCCCGACGAAGCAACGGCGTATTGATCTCGATGGTTCCCGGTAAAGCGGTCGCGTATTCCTTGTTCGCGCTCCAAGAGCGATCGGAACTTTTTGTCTCGCACGGCGATGACGTCTACGAAGGGATGATCGTCGGGGAGAACGCCCGCGATAATGATCTCGTGGTCAATCCGACGAAAGAGAAGAAATTGACCAACATCCGAGCGGCCGGGAACGATGAGAATATCGTTCTGAAACCACCACGGGATTTGTTTCTGGAAGCAGCCCTCGAATACGTTGAGGACGATGAACTGGTGGAAGTCACGCCGAACTCCATACGGTTGCGCAAGGTCCACCTCAAGGAGAGCGATCGCCGAAGAAGCTCGAGCAAGTCCTCGAGCGAGCTTGTGGAAAAATAGACCCTAGAAAGCAGGATCCGGTTGCTGCTCCGTTGCCCGTTGCACTTCGCCCCTTGCAAGTTGCCCGTTGCACTTCGCCTTGGCTGGGTAGCCCACCACGGATTGCATCCCGCTGAGGATTGAGGATTGTTTTAACGAAAAAGCCGCGATGCTCTAGACTTGGAGCGTTCGCGGTTGAGCAGTTAAGCAACGCATGCTCCAGCGCGTCCGCGGTGAGCGGCGTTGCCGTAACTGGCGGCGTTGCCGTAACAGGCGTTTCAGAGGCATCATTGTCGGAAGCAATAGTCCGAAACTCGTAGGATCGGGAGCCCCTCCAGGGATACGGCCCAGCATGCAAACCGCCCCCCAGTCCCCGGATGAAAATCCAGCGTCCCGTGAGGAAATTGCCGAAGCTTTGGCAAAAGCTAGTCCTTTATTGGGCACGTCGATTTGTTTGGAATGCTCGGATTCACGGGTTATTTTGAGCGGCAAAGGCTCTGTTTTCTTGCTTTGCCAATCGCAGGCTGTACCGGAGAATTGGCCCAAATACCCGCGGCAGCCTTTGCTCCGCTGCCCCTTTCTCCGAAAAGGCCTCTCTGAGTCCCAGCCGGCATCCTAAACCGGCAACCCCGTAGGCGGTCTGAAACGGTACGGAGCCCCGGCAAGCCACTTGGAAATCCCCCGACGCTCTCGGTTCAGACTCTCCACCCTCGGCTCTGCTTGTCGATTCCTTGAAAAAACGAAGTAAATTGGGCAAAGCTGGCAAAAAATAGGGTCGCGTGATTGAAAACCATCCCTGTTGTGGGGTATTCTTTCAGAATATGAGTGTTTTTGTGCACTCGATGCCATTAAATAAGGTTATCCTGGATGTTTTCGTTCAGGATGTGAAGCAAAGCTTTCAGGTTTCGGATGATTCCTCCCAGTCATCTTAATGGGTCGTTAGCCCGGCGGGCCAAGTTGCGCGAATTGATTCGCCAGCACGGGTTCGTTTCGATTCCTGATTTGAGGGATGCGATGGAGGTGAGCGAGTCGACCATTCGCCGCGATTTGGAGTCGCTCGAGGAAAGCGGGGAAGCGAAGCGGACGCACGGCGGCGTCTTTTTCACAGGGCCGAGCACGACAGTGCGTCAGTTCGAGTCCAAGCGGGATGGTGGTGATGGAACCTGGGAGAAGAAGCGCCGCATCGCGGTCGCTGCGG
>Ga0315899_10006977_pt1 | contig 12161 bp, 11 predicted proteins | sample LakEriMetagenome_2_FD_203518 | JGI IMG/M metagenome (GOLD analysis project Ga0315899, IMG submission 203518) | Freshwater fungal communities from buoy surface, Lake Erie, Ohio, United States - Buoy 4 MA112 | ecosystem: Environmental > Aquatic > Freshwater > Lake | place: USA: Lake Erie, Ohio... | reverse complement strand
GCGATCACGATTTTCCGGGAGTTGTCCAAGCAATGATAAAAAAAACTGTCTTATTCGCAGTTTCCCTCAGGACGAATCCACGGTCGATTTCGCGTGTAAGGAGATATCGTAAAGGAGCCGCACTCTTCGAGTTTGCGATTACGATCCCGGTCACAATGCTACTAACGATCGCAACCTTGGATATCGCACGAGTCGCTTACTTCCGACTGGTGGTCGCCGATGCTGCGGGTGCAGCAAGCCGATACGCTGCATTTAATCCAGTGACCGATGTATCCCTTCAGTCATGGCAACAAGGGCTCAATCAAGCGACCATCAGTTCGGTGCAAGGTTCCCCATGGGTGGATCCTTCGTCATTGGTTGTGTATACGCCGGTTATTGAACAGATTTCCAACGTGGAGAAACGCATCACCGTAAAGGTTGAGTATACGCACCGAGTCTATTTTGTTTGGCCTGGACTGCCCAGCCAGGCAACCGTATCGAGTCAAGTTTCCGTGATGGCTGCTGGATAGGAAATCAAAGATGAGACACCCGTGTTGCGTCGCGTCGGTTCCGAAAAATCGCAAACCAGGAGTTGGGCTTCCAAGGCGTTGGGGAGCTGTTTCACTGGAGTTTGCCTTGGTTTTCCCAGTCTACATCATCACTGTGATTTCAGTGTTCACGTTGGGTATCCGGATCTATCAAACCCAGCGTTATGCAGCGATGGCAAAATTCTTGGCCAGAAAAGCCATTGTTCATGGTTCTGCGGCGGAGAAACTTGGGCCTTGGGGCCCAACGACCCTAACTGGCTCCTTTGGCGATGGTAGTGTGGTTGGGGATCTGATGGCCAGCAAATACAACGCAGGTCATCCTATGAGCATCTACTACCGATTGACTTGGCCCGATGGAGGCAACAGTGGAATCAGCGGGAATCGGGTCGAAGTGACGATTTCCAGTTCTAGCCTTCCTGACGGTACCCTTTCTGCATCGACGGGAGGTACTTCGTTGACGACGAATATTTCATCAACCGTAACCATGACGATCGCGCACTGAGAACAAGGAACCCGGGTCATGCTGTCTCAATTGAATTGGACAAAGAAGAGCGATCTATCGCCTCGAATCCGTAGAGCGACCAAAAGGTCTCGTCGAAGAAATCGACGAGGAGCCTATCTCGCCATGTTCACGGTTAGCTTAACGTTATTTTTCGGCATGTTGGCCATGGTGTATGATCTGGCTTTGATCAATTACACATGGCGCCATTGCCAAAACGCAGCGGATGCTGCGGCGTTGGCTGGTGGAAAGAAGATCATCGAGGGGAATCAGTCGAGCGTATCGAATCCAAAGGCCTTGGAGTATCTCGCGACATTAAACAACACCGATTCGACGATAGCCGATATCCATTCGCCGCCTACCTCTGGGCCGTATGCTAACGTTGAAGGATATCTTGAGATCATCGCTCGAAAGAGAGTCCACACTCTGTTTCTACGTCTTTCTCCATTCAGCAAATCGTACATCGATGTAACGGCTCGAGCGGTGGCTGGTGCAGAGGCTTTTTTGCCCGAGGATGGTGTGATCACACTGAATCCGAACGCGAGACCTGGTCTATCGGTTAGTGGGACGGCGGCATTAAAGGTCAACGGTCGAATCGCCGTCAATTCCGAGGGTGGCGGAGTCGACGAGTATGGCAACGCCGTCAATAATGGAAACAATGGAGTTGCGATTTCTGGCGGTTCGCCCAATTCAGAAAAAGGCGTTTTTGCTCGGATTATCGATTCTGTTGGAGGTGTGGATAACCCGAGCGTGTTTAAACCATTGATTCCAGGCGAAGTCCCTCCGCTGCACACCAAGGTCCAACCCGAACCCGACCCCTATCTCAACGTGGTTACCCCCATGGCAAGCAATGGACTCGATGCCCGTTTGAGAGGGAGCGTGTCGGTGACGAACAACAATGTCACGGGTTTAAATTCCGATACGACCGGACAGAATCATCGCGCCACGAACAATGAATCGGTGGCTGGCGGATTGTATAGCGCAGCCTTGGGGGACGTGATCCTCTATCCAGGTATTTATGACAGCATCTCAATTACCGGAGGTAAGGTCTATTTTGTACCTGGAATTTACGTTTTAAGATCCCTAAAAGCCAACCAAGATGTTCTCAAGCTTACGGGGGGTACGGTGATTGCCGAGGGCCTCATGTTCTATAACACCGGAGGGAATTTCAATCCTACGACAGGGCTTCCTGATTCAACTGACCTTACCAGCCCGCCGCCGAGTGCGGCGACCACCACATTTGGCTCCACGGCCATCAATTCGTCCTTTCACACAAGCCCCATCGATACGACTAAATACAACTATTCCAGTCTTTATTCAGGGGCTAAAGCGATTTCCAAGGATTTCAACGGGATGATGTTCTACCAGCGTCGCCACAACACCCAGGTGCTGTCAATCACGGGAAACACCTCTGAAACGAGTCTCACAGGTACTTTTTATGGGAAGTGGATGCCGATCAGTATTTCAGGTCAAGGCAAATACGATGCCCAGTTCGTCGTATCGGACATGAAGGTAACAGGTAGTGGGGTTGTGGAGGTCACTGCAGGCAACAATTCGCCAAAGGCGATGGGCAAATCCGTCTACCTTGTTGAATAGGATTCCAAATGGACTCATACCGATCCTGGATCCTACTGGCGTTGGTGCTCTTCGTAGCGCAATCTGATCTGCGTCAATACCGCATATCGAATCGCTCTGTAGTCATTACGCTCGTCGCTGGACTTGCTTTGAATACTTGCATTCATGGCTGGGATGGGATCGTCCATGGATGCTTAGGTATACTTGTAGGATTCCTGTTGTTAATGCCCTTTTATGTCATCGGTGGAATGACTGCAGGAGACGTCAAGTGGCTTTCGGCACTTGGGGCATGGTATGGTCCCAAGGGGATCTTGGGTGTGTTTTTGGTCAGTGGAATGATACTAGGGGTGATTTCTATTTTGTGGTTCGTAAGCAACCGGAATCGTCCAAGCCCGGTGGAGCCATCGGACTGTGAAGCTTCTGGGGTAGACCATCAAACGGGGATAGACGAGGTATTTAACTCGTCCGAAAAACGACGGAGACTCATCCCTTATGCCTTACCGGTAGCCCTTGGAGTCCTGATCATTGAATCGATGCGTATGATTGCATCGTTGGCCTAGAGCATCAACGGAGGGATTCAGGCTGGCAACTTTTCTAGTTGGGAGCAGGGTAAGAGGCTTGCAGGACATTATGAGTCTTTTTAGCGACAAGTGAACCTTGTTCGCCCTGCGCCGCATGTTCGATCCAGTAGGAAGCTGCTTGAACGTCTCCTTCGAGCAGTAGCACGTGTCCGATATTGGCCCAGGCTTGCTGAGTCGTGCAACCGGATTTTACGAAACTATCGACGGCTGGTTCCCACTGATGCTCTCGGGTTAAAAGAAGCCCCTTGATTCCATGGAGTCGCTCGGATTGAGGCTCTCTCTTGAGGCCTTGGTCGACCAGTTCGGTCGCATTGGAATCTTGCTTATTAAGATAATACCAGTAGGCGTAGTCAGCGATCAAATCGGTGTTTTTGGGTGTAAGCCGCAAGGCGGCTTCGAAGTGCTCCTGAGCTTGTTTGGATGCCGACATTCGGCAAGCAAGAAGCGCCAAGCGATGGTGTGCAAGGCTATTTTTTTTGTCCAGTTCAAGCACACTCTGGTAAGTCTTCATCGCTTCACGATATTCTTCTTTTGCCTCGTGTTGCTCTGCCGCGACAATCGCCAGATCCAGTTGTGCTTGTCGCGTGTTGGGTTTTGAATCAAACAGGCTTGAAGGTTTGTCTAGCGAGGTGACTTTGGATTTGCTGTCGGAGTTCAAGCTCAGAGCTTTCCAGCTACTGCACCCGCTCATGGAGATAAATTGAGCGGCAACTAGAACTACCAGCAATCGGTTTGGCATGGAGCGGTGATCAGTCATGTTCTAGCGGGGGATAGGAGAGTTCATCGAGGATCCGGCGCCAGGCAGGACAGGGAAGCCAGTGGCCATGCCTTGATTGGCCATTCCTTGGTTTGCAGATCGTGGCGAAATGCCTTGCTGATAATTACGAATCGCCTCAGTAGCTTGGATCCCCATCGGTTTAGCGGTAAGCCAAATGGAATCGGGCAAGATTCCTGCTTGCGCGACCGTCGACTGTTCAGAGAGCCATTGGCGACGTTTTTCGTTGAGTTCTGGGTTGTTGGATTTTTCTACTTTCAATGGCGAGCCAAAAGTGTTGCTGACGCAAATTGCTTTTTCCAATTTTTCGAGCCCTTTTGGAGTCAGCATGTGTGCGTAGGGCGAGTCCTCAGGATAGAAATCCAGATGGTAGAGCGTGGCACGTTCGATAGCACCATCGCGAATGTTATTTGCAAAAGCGTTTCGGTGTGCGTGTCCGTAAGTGTTGCGATGGAAATACTCAGGGTAGCCCCAATGGCTCGATTGCATGCTGCGTTTCCATCGCTCTATTTTCGTCGATTCGCAATCTCCGTTTCGACAATCCATGATTCGATAGGGATTGCCGTAGGACGATTGAAACGCGGGATAATCGGGCATCGCAGGAACACATCGTCCGATGCTCTGGTCTCTAGCGACGCTCTCTGGCGCCTGTAGATCCGGCGATGTTGGTGCCGGTTCCTGGGTTGAATTCGGAGTTTGGCCAAACATAATGCTAGGCGTTCCCAACACATGGATGGACGATAGCACCAGGAAGCAAGACCTTCGTATTTGAGATACCAATAGCATAGATTTACCTTGAGAATCCTACGGGGCCATGGAGGCACTGCCGTTCGAGTTTTATTCGATCAACACAATTCCATGGATCTTCCCAGGACTGGACAGTATTGAACGACCGACCTGTCTTTCCTTCAATTCGACCAAGCAAATAAAACTCTAAGTCATTAGGTTCTTGGATGTCTTGGCCAGGTAATACGAAATCTTCGCAGTTCGGTGAGGCAGCAACAAAATAGGGAGTTACCAGCACCAAAAGTTCTTTCTCGACACGTTGCTGAGAAGTGTTGCTAAAGAATGGGCCCAAGTAAGGAAGGTCTCCTAGGCCAGGGATTCGTGTTGTCTGCGCATCGATGGCCACTTCGAGCAACCCGGCCAAGGCGAGGGTTTCTCCCTCGCGCATTTCGACGGTCGTATTGACCTTGCGCGTGTTGATCCCTGGGGTTGGGATACCTCCAGGAACAAGAGTCGTACCGAGCGTTTCGTCGATCGTGCTGACCTCGGGTGCTACATTCAGGCGAATCGTATCCTCATCAAGAATTGTTGGAGTGAATCGCAACTGCACCCCAAAGTCTTTGTACTGAATGGAGACTTGTCCCCCCAATCCACTGACAACTGGCACAGGGAACTGCCCACCAGCCAAGAAACTAGCTTCGTGACCACTCATAGCCACGAGATTGGGTTCAGCCAGAATGGACAACAGGGCGTTCTTTCTGAGTATGCGAAGAAGCACATCAAAATTGGCGCTAGGAAAGATTCCAAAAGCCGTTCCGTTGGCGCCAAGTACATTTCCAGTTCCAGCAGAATTAAGACCTCCGTTTACCATTCCGTTGTCGGACGTACTACCCATGGTTCCTTTTGCGGTCACAACGTTTCCGCTGATGTTGGTACCTACTACATTTCCGTTATCGGATCCAAAAATCCAATCCGCCCCGACTTCCCTCATCCCTGTCCGGTTCAATTCAGCCACGCGAACCTGAAGCATTATTTGCTGTGTGCCTGGAACCCTCAAAAGGTTGATCACACCACCCTTAGGCGTTTGAGAACCGGAACCTGCGCCTCCGCCAACCTCAAGACCTGCAACCTCGCGAGTCAGATCATTGGCCATGGGATTCGGATCCGACAGTGCTTGATCTTCGAGCGACTGCATTTTATCAGCCCCTTGGCCACCGCTTGCACCTATTGGTCTTGCAGCACTTACCGAGCCTCGAGAAAGCCAAGCCTCCGCAAGGCCCATGATTTGACTTGCCATGGCACCTGTGCGAACCTGCCCCTCAAGTACGATGTTTTCTCTCAATTGCGAGATTTTGATGTTGGCATCGGGGAATCGCTGGTTGATCTCTGCACGAAGGAGCTCCAGATCGTATTTAACAAAGACCTGAAGCGTTAAGATCGATTCATCCCCGAAGAGGATCGTAAGGTCGGTTAAGCCTGCGCGTTTTCCAGAAAGTCGTAGCATTCGTGGATTGGGAAGAATCTCAAAATCTGCAATCGAAGGATCTCCAAGCGCAACGACCCCCACTGATTTGCCTTCAGAGACCGGTTTTTTGAGCGTCAGGGTTCTAGCCTGTCCAACAAACAATTCAAGCGTCGCATCGACGTTGGAAAGTGGACCGACGAGATCCATCACATTAGCAAAATCCTTGGGCTTTTCAGGTGCCGAAAGGGGCCCCATCGGCCTTGGAGGAACCATGGGTATCACGGGAGTGACGATCTCAGGATTGCTAAGGCGAGGAGGAACCTGAGGTTCCGGAAATTGCGATGGGGATTGTCCTGGGCAATGATCAAGTCCAATTAAGGCCGTCGTCAAGAATGCTCCGAAGGTTACTGCATTGACCGTGCCTGGTTTTCTTGCACGTTGCACGAACCTATTTTGGCGTACGCTTGCCATTGGCGATCAACCTCAAAAGTACCATCAACCGGAAAAGTGCTACAACCGTTACACTCTCAAGCAGTTTCGTCGGAGCTACCTGCGGTACTTTAAAGCGATTTCGACCTATAACACAAAAATGTTTGCTAGCGTTCTTGGTCTTTGGAAAGACAAAAAGGGGATCGCTGACGATTAGGACTCTGGATTTGGTGGAACCTGAGGGTTTTCCGGAGTGCCCTTTTCCATTTTCCGATAGAGAGTTGCCCTGGAGATTCCCATGAGTTCGGCGGCGGCTGGGATGTTCCCCTGGGTTCGACGCAGGGCCTCTTGAATCAAACGATGTTCCCAAACATCAACACTTAGGGTGTCAAAGTCGGCGTTTTGCGCGTTATTTGGCCCTGAGGAGGCGTTCGCTCCTACCTTCGGTGATTTGGATGAGGCACTTGGAGGAAGCGTGCTTCCTGTTCCTGCAACTGGAGGAGTAGCAGAAGAAGGCTCGTTGAGCGAATGGGCATCTCTAAGAGACAGGTCTCGTGGGAGAATTTCATTGCCGTCGGCTAAGACCACAGCGCTATCGATGACGTTTCGCAGTTGTCGAACGTTGCCAGGCCATCGGTAAGTTCGGAGAACCTCCATCGCTTCATCGCTGATCCGTAGATTGCGTCGTCCATTTTGATTTTTGAAGTGGTTGAGAAAAAACTCCACCAATAAGTCGATATCAGGTCCTCGTTGTCTCAATGGTGGGATTTGCAATTCGAAGACGCTAATTCGGTAATAAAGATCTTCTCGAAATCTTTTCTCGGCGACAAATTCTCGTAAATCGCGGTTGGTAGCTGACAATACCCGCACATCGACCGTCACTTCTTTAGTCGCTCCGACAGGTAGAAATGGGTGACCTTCCAAAATGCGAAGTAGCTTGGCTTGCCCCTCGAGGTTCAGTTCGCCGACCTCGTCGAGAAAAAGAGTACCTTTGTTGGCTTGTTGGAAAAATCCAACGTGATCTCGATCTGCCCCGGTGAATGCTCCTTTGACGTGACCAAAGAGTTGACTCTCGATCAATTCATCTGGAATCGCAGCGCAATTGACGCTGAGCATGGGTCGAGACGCTCGTTGGCTATTCTTATGAATGGCGCGAGCGACCAACTCTTTGCCTGCACCGCTTTCACCTCGAATCAAAATGCAACCCGACGCTCTGGCGATACGGCAGATCCGATGTTTCAGTTCGGTCATCCCTTCACTGTCACCGATCAGTTCGTCGAATGCAGCGTTCTTGTCCTGCAATCGCCCCAAGTCAGCTTGCATGACTTGAGCCGATAGTACTCGAACTAACGACACCCCTAGAGTGCTAGCTACAGCGATGGCAAAATCAAAGTCACTGCGTTTGAATTTGCCTCTTGCGCGATACAAGTGCAAGGCTCCGATGGTGTTCCCTTTGTCGATCAGTGGGACACAAATCGCGTCGTCAAATCCCGGTTTTTTCGCCAATTCAGATTCAGGCAATTTCGTGGATTGAGGAGTTTCATGCTGAACCCAGACCGCCCGTTTTTGACGCGTGACCAAGTCGGTCAGGTGATCGCTTATAGGGGGTTTATACTCAGGATTCGCCGCAAGTCGCCCTGCTAGATCCAATCCTCCATATTCATTGCACAACAAAAATGCCACGGCATCAGCCTGTGTCCACTCTGACAGCAGGGCCATCGCGACGGACACAAGCTCTTGCTCGGTCGATAAGGCATTGCAACGGAGTGTAAAGGAATGCAGTGCCGACAATTCTTTTTCTCTTCCTACAGACCTGAGCGATTCAAATGCTTGAACTCCGAATTCCTTGGATTCCAAGGCGGCCAGTTCGCTGTACTCCCCTAACATAATCACCGAATCTATGCTGGTGATCTCGACTGTCGCTACCTCGTGCATGCCAGATTCGGTAAACAGCATCTCGGTATCACCGATAGAAATTTTGGCACCATCGACAAGTAGGGCTGAATCGATTTTTGAGCCATTGACCATCGTCCCATTTCTGGAGCCAGAGTCGATCAATTGCCAGCCTTCTTCTTTGAAAACGAATTTTGCGTGAAGGCGTGATGCGCTAGGGTCGTTGAGTTGAATGTGGCATTCGATACCACGGCCGATCAAATTCTCGAGGGCTCGATTTAGCGGATACTCGACTTTTTTGTCCGGACCGCTCAAAACCCTAATGAAGGCCGACATGTGCAGAAATCCTAAACAAGTAGGCAAGGTTGCCGGTAACGGTTCACGAAACAAAAGCGCATGCGGCGATCCACGTGACTTTGCCCCAACGAACACCTGAGGTGGCAACGAATAAACCATGGGGAGGATCAGCGGCGGGGAAAAACTCTCCATCTTTCGCCACCGCTGGGCCTTAAATTTTAGATGTTGTTTGGCTGGCCGTCCACTCCCGCAATGATTTTTGTCATGGCTTTGCCTTCGCTTGCCCCCAAAATGGGAGTCCGATAAGCCACCTAGTCGCCCCAAAAAACGCTGGTGTCGTTGCTTGCACAGCCAATTCTCCGTCCCTGGCGCAACTACCCCGAACCAGATCAATATTAGTTTTTCTATCAGGTTTGCCAAAGTGACTCGCGGGCCATCAGGAAAACTACCTAGATTTGCTGGTGGTTTCCCTCTCGGCCAAATTCGATTCTAAATCGCTAATCTCATATTTAAGAAAGATGGCCACCGGGGCTAGTTCTTCGGACAAATGTTTCAGCACCAATCGGGTTTCGCTTTGATCGATCATCGATTTTTTTACGACGCACTGACGCAGGAAAGGGAGTCGCTTTAAGATCGGTAGCACTCTCTCGATACGATCCATGGAGATCGTGACCGATCCGCATCGTCCCAATAGATCATGCACTAGACTTGGCCTGCCCGATTTCTCAAAGGTCTGCAAAGGAAGATCTTTCGCTCCATCGTAAAGCACCTTGCATCCGTCGATCTGCATTAATTCAATGACCGCCGCATGCTGAGCAAAACCTTGATAGATTCTCTCTCCTGTAATCCAAAAGGTAATCAACCCCAACCCTAATGCGACTGCTCGACAATAGCTCTTGCACGGTGTGTTCATGAGCAATTTGAATCCTGGTTCCTTTATAGCTCCCGAGGCAAGCGAACCCGATGCTGATCATCGCCATTGAGCAAAAATCTCACCCAGGTTAATTTCACTTTGGGCAGTTTCTGCTCGATCTGATTCCTTGTCGCTTGCTCATCAAATGCCGTCGTGTCCGAGTCGAGGGGCCCATCGTGGAACTGCACCACGGACAACTCGGTCAGATAAGGAAGTCGGCTCAGCGCTGGAAGTGCATTCTCTAATTGGTCGAAGTTGATTTCGGCACCACTGCAGCGATGAACGAAATCGTACCCGAGAATGGATTCGGCCCAAGTCAACTCCGGAAGTCGTTGGGGACTGTCGGCCAAGAGTAATGTTAGATCCAGCATGCTTGCGGACTTACCATCATAGCTCAATACACAATCCGAGAACTTACGCACTTGCCGAATTGCCCCTTGCTGCTGCAGAGCCAACCAGTAAAGATTCATCAGATAGATCGCAAAAACAGCGAGTGCGACGATGATGACGTTTCGTACTTTGCGAAATACCATACCTCCAACCCTATCGAAAAAATGCGACGCATTTGAAACGCCCTGCGTGCACCAATAGCTCACAAAGCCAGCCTGTGATGGTAACGAGCGAGTTGCTTGACCGCTAGCTCGATTAGAATGCGGACCACAGCTTGAGCGATTTTGCTCGTTAGCACTACAGCGTCGCGAATAGATAAGGGTGCTATTTTGAGTTGCTCTGCCAGGCTTCTTCCTTCGACATAATCCATCGCGAAAACAACCAAGATCCGAATAGCTGCAAAAAATCCAAGCTACAATCTCTTGCGTCAACGATGTATTAGACGTGTACTCCAACCCTAAGCATGTTTTTATGCCGTATCAACCAAACTACCAACGGTTCGCTAGACTCGCAGTTGCTCTGCTTGCATGCGTGATGATGCATGCCCATGGCCTGGCATCCAAAGGACGAGCTGAAGTCCGTCTTCCAGCCCTCTTTGGCGATCACATGGTCCTTCAACGCGATCGCCCAATCCACGTCTGGGGCTTTGGCACTCCGGGCGAAAACTTACGCGTCACCCTAGCAGAACAAACCGCAGAAACCCAAGTTGCCCCGGATGGACGCTGGACCTGCACTCTCCATGCACTACCAGCTACCGGCATCCCAATCGAACTGAAGATCTTAGCAAGCAATGAAATCCTAATTAAAGATATTCTCGTCGGCGACGTATGGCTCTGTAGCGGTCAATCCAATATGGAATGGGGACTCGGAGGCTGTGACGCACCCGAGGATATCCGAGTTGCCAACTTCCCTCAAATACGCCATTTCGGTGTCGAAGCCAACTTTGCATCCTCGCCCCAACCCAACGTCAAAGGACGCTGGAACGTATGCAAACCCGAAACCGCTCCTGGGTTCACCGCCGTTGGATTCTATTTCGCACGTCGCGTTCACGAGGAAACGGCGATACCGATCGGCTTACTGAGATCCAGTGTTGGTGGCACGAATATCGAGTGCTGGATGTCTCAAGAAACCCTCATGAACACGCCAACTCTCGAACCCTATGCGAAAATGATGCGAGAGTCTCTGACTCAGTATCAAAACGATCTGCAAGCCGTCATCCCTGAGGTGGAGGCCTGGACGAAACGCTCTCGCGATGCAATCAGCGCAGGTTCTCAAGTCCCAATGCCGCCAGCGATCCCCGAATTCCCCTTCGGCGAAAAAATGTTTCGTCCCCGGTGTGTTACGCTTCACAATGGAATGATCCATCCACTGAAGACTTTTGCTCTCAAAGGAGTCTTGTGGTACCAAGGCGAAAACAATGCAGGAAATGCTGCAGACGGACTTCAATACATCGAGAAAAAGCGTGCCATGATCCATGATTGGCGAGAGTGGTTTGGGGATCCAAATCTACCCTTCTACTATGTACAACTAGCCGCTTGGCAAAAGCCGACAGAAGATCCTGGACTTGCCGATGGATGGGCTTTCTTTCGTGATGCTCAACGCCAATGCTTGAACCTTCCCCATACCGGGATGGCTGTGGCAATCGATATCGGTGACGCCGAGGATATTCATCCTAAAAACAAGTACGACGTAGGCGAACGCCTAGCCCGCTGGGCACTTGCCAGAGAATACTCGAACCCCTTGGAAGTCTCTGGCCCCTTGTATCGCTCTCTCACGATCGAAGGCAACAAAGCAATCATCGCTTTCGATCATGTCGGAAGCGGACTTGTCGCAGGTAACAAAACGGGGCGTCAACCTGTCGAATTCCCTGAATCAACTCCACTCAAGAGATTCGCTATCGCCGGACATGACCGCAAGTGGTACTGGGCACAAGCGAAAATAGAAGGTGGCAATGTCATTTGCACACATCCTAATGTCCCGCAACCAGTGGCCGTCCGATACGCCTTTAGCATGAACCCTCAAGGTGCGAACCTGTACAATCGCGACGGCCTTCCAGCTTCGCCATTTCGAACCGACGACTGGTAACTCGCT
>Ga0315899_10006976_pt1 | contig 12161 bp, 8 predicted proteins | sample LakEriMetagenome_2_FD_203518 | JGI IMG/M metagenome (GOLD analysis project Ga0315899, IMG submission 203518) | Freshwater fungal communities from buoy surface, Lake Erie, Ohio, United States - Buoy 4 MA112 | ecosystem: Environmental > Aquatic > Freshwater > Lake | place: USA: Lake Erie, Ohio... | reverse complement strand
GGCCGCGCGGGCTGAGCAGGGCCGAGCCCGGGGAGATCGCCCGGCCCAGTCGCAGCAGGTCATGCTCCGTGCCGCCCGTACCGTGAAGCAGGAGCAGCGGGGGAGCGGCCGGGTCGGAGCCCGGCTCGAAAATGTGGATGAACCCTGGGTCGTTCCGGGAGGTGTGCGGCATTGTGGCGTGGGAGCCCGACGCGTCCGGGAACGAAAGGGTGCGGACGGCTTCCGCAAGCCGCAGCGGCTCAGGCCGCGTCGATTTTCGCGATGCGCGCCACGTGGCGGCCGCCCTCGAACTCGGTGCCAAGCCAAGTGCGCACGATCGCGAGGGCCTCTGCCTCGGTTACAGTGCGCTGGCCGATCGACAGCACGTTACCGTCGTTATGCGACCGGTTCCATACTGCGGTCTGCTGGTTCCAGCAGAGCCCGCAGCGCACGCCGCGCACGCGGTTGGCCACGATCGCCTCCCCGTTACCCGAGCCGCCGAGCACGATGCCACGCTCGAATTCACCCCGCGCCACCGCCTCCGCCGCGGGTCGGATCCAGTCGGGATAATCGCACGACGCATCGGAATGCGTGCCGAAGTCGCGCACCGTGTGCCCCTCCGCGAGCAGCTGGGCCTTGATGGCCTCCTTGTAGGCGAAACCGGCATGGTCCGAGGCGAGGGCGATGGTGAAGCGCTTCATGGCTGCGTCTGGATAACGCCGCCCGCCGCACGGGTGACCAGCCGGAAATCAGGCGCCGGGCAGTGGACCCGAATCGCTCTGCGGATGAGTTACCACGCATGGACCCCGATGGACACGGACGAGTTGGGCTTGGTCTCACCGTAGTTGCCGGAGGTGCGTGGGGTGAGGTCGTTGAGGCCCACCCTCCTGTGGCGGGCTCCCGCAGGTCGGAGGGATAGCTGAGGGGAAATCAGACGCCGAGGGCGCGGAGCACGGCGGCGGTATCGGCCAGGTCGGGGAAGACGGCGTCGGGCGAATGGGCCGCGAGTTCGGCGGGGGAGTGACGGCCGGTCGCCACCGCGATCGCACGGGCCCCGCAGGCGCGGGCGCACTCGATGTCGTGCGGGGTGTCTCCGATGATGACCGCTTCGGCGGCGTTGAACTCGTGGCCGTGGTGGGCCGCGGCTCGGTGGAGGGCGACCGGACCGAGGTCGTTGCGCCGCGGACTATCGTCGGCGTAGGCGCCGAACGGGAAATGGTGCCAAAGGTGATAGTGGTTGAGCTTGTGCTCGGCGCCGCGGCGGAGATTGCCGGTGAGGAGTCCTTGCGCGAAGCGCGCGTCGGCGGCCAAACGTTCGAGGAGTTCATGCACCCCGGGCAGCACCCGGCCCTGCGGACCCGCGGCGAGTTCGCCGGGCAGCGTCTCTAGGTAGGCGTCCAGGTAAGCGGCGCAGGTCTCCGGGTCGGGTTCGATCCCGTTGCGGCGCAGGATCTCCGGCGTGAGCCAGGTGTCGGTGCGACCGGCCCAGTCGATCGTCGTCAGGTCGCCAGGCCGGCCAAAGTGGCGGGCGAACGCGGCTTCCATCGCGCGCGAGCCGGCGTTACGGGTCACAATCAGCGTCCCGTCGATGTCCCAAAGCACAAGGATGCGTTTCGTCATACCTTGGGTGCGGCCGCCGCCGGTCGGACCTCGCGCACGCAGACGTCGACACGCAGGGCCCGCGTCGGGGCGCCTCGGTAGGTCCCGCTGACCGGGCGGATGTCGGCGTAGTCACGGCCAACCGCGAGGGAGATGTAGCGGTCGTCGGCGATCCGAGCGTGGGTGGGATCGTAGGCGAGCCAGCCGGCGCCGGGTAGCCAGGCCTCGATCCAGGCGTGCGAGGCCTCGTTTTCCCCGGGCCGGCGGGCGGGGTTCAGAAAGTAGCCGCTCACGTAACGCGCCGGGATGCCGAGGGTGCGGCAAAGGCCAAGATGCACGTGGGCGAAGTCCTGGCAGACTCCCGCTCGCAACCGCAATGCGTCGGGGGCACGGGTGCTCACCCCGGTCGAACCGGGTTGGTAGGTGAACGTGCGGTGGATGTGTTCCCCGAGGCGCCGGACATCGCCCCAGACCTCGCCGCGGCTTCCGGCGAGGATATCCTGCGCTTCCCGCCAGAGCTCGACGTCGAGCGGCACGTAGGGTGAGTCGGTGGCGAACTCGGCCATCATCTCACGCTCGGGTGCCGCCGCCAGTTCGTCGGCGGAGACCGCGGGAGCCGCCGGACGTTGGTGGGCGGGCACGGTCTCGACGCGCGAGACCGCCGTGATGCAGAGCCGCTCGTGCGGCTCGGGCACCTCGAAGTAATGCACGGTGTTGCCGTGGAAATCGCTGTAGTCGCGCGTCTCCGCCGCCGGCGAGATGCGCAGGTCGAAGGACAGGCAGCGCTGGTTCCCGTTTTCCGCCGGCCGCAGCCGGAGCTCGTTGAAACTCTCCTTCGCCTCGCCTTCGTAAACAAAGCAGGTCCGGTGAACGACGCGCAGGTGCATGGCGCCGGTGGTTCCGCGCGGCCGGCTATTGCTGCTGTTGCTGCTGCTGGTCCTCGAGTGAGGACTCGGCGGGGTAGAACATCGTTGTTTCTGCGACCTCGTCTGAGATCGCGGCGAGAGTGGCCTGGCAGTCCATGAGGAATTCGTGAAGTCCCTGCCCAAGGACGTCGGTAATCGTGCGGGACTCAAGCTCGCCGAGCAGGCGGCGAGAGGCGCGGGCGGCGGCGGATCGCGGGCGGGCGCCGGTTTCGCCGAGGATGCGGCGGAGCAGGTCGTCGACCTGCGCGACGCAGAAATGGAGCGAACGGGGGAAGGAGTCGGAAAAAATGAGGAACTCCGCTGCCTTCCACGGCAGGATCTCACGCACGTGGTACCGGCGGTAGGCGTCGAGCGCCGAGGCGGAGCGCAGCACGGCCTGCCATTGCGCGGTGTCGAGGGCGCCGCCGACGTCGGTCGCGCTGGGCAGCAGGATGTGGTACTTCACGTCGAGGATGCGCGTCGCCTTGTCGGCCCGCTCGAGCATCTTGCCGAAGCGGATGAACTCCCAGCCCTCGCTGCGCGGGAAGGTGGCGTCGGTCAGTCCTTGGAACTGGTGGGAGGCGCGGATGATGCGGGTAAAAAACTCCTGGGGGCCGCGCGCCCAGACGTCGGCCGTGTTGGTCGACTTAAGGATGAGGTGCAGCTCGTTGATGACCTCCCACATCTCGAGCGAGATCTGGTCGCGGATCATCCGGGCGTTCTCGCGGGCGGCGTAGACGCAGTTCAGGATCGAGCCGGCATGGCGCAGATCGAAGGCGAGGAACTCTGTCACGGAGTGGCTGTCGGCCGTCGCGTTGAGTTTGCGGAACTCCTCGTAGGCGCCGGAGCTGAGGATGAGCGACTCCCAGGTGTTCTGGGACGCGACCGAGAGGTCCTGCAGGTCCGCGAGGAAGTGCAGGTTCACGTCGAGCAGGCGCGCGGTGCTCTCGGCGCGCTCGATGTAGCGGCTCATCCAGTAGAGCGAGTGCGCCACGCGCGAGAGCATGACGGTCATCTGGGGGCGCTCCGGCGGGGCGGATGCGGCCTGGCGGGTCGGCGGCATGGTGCGCGAATCAGGTGTCCCCCTTGAGGACCCAGGTGTCCTTGGAGCCGCCGCCTTGGGAGGAGTTGACGACGAGCGATCCCTTGCGGAGCGCGACGCGCGTGAGACCGCCCGGAGTGACGGTGATTTTTTCCCCGTGGAGGATGTAGGGCCGGAGATCGATGTGGCGGCCCTCGAGTTGCCCGTCGCACCAGGTGGGCGAACGGGAGAGCATGATCGGATCCTGCGCGATGTAGTTGCGGGGCTGGGCGGCGACCTGGGCGCGGAAACGAGCGCACTCGTCCTTGGAGGCGGCCGGGCCGATCAGCATGCCGTAGCCTCCGGCCTCGTTCGCGGCCTTCACAACAAGCTTATCAATGTTGTCGAGGATGAAGCGGCGGTCGGCCTGTTCAGAGGCGAGGTAGGTGTTAACGTTCGGCAGGATCGGATCCTCGCCGAGGTAGTATTTGATGATGCGCGGGACGTAGGCGTAGATGACCTTGTCGTCGGCGACACCGGTGCCGATCGCGTTGGCAAGGGCGACGTTGCCGGCGCGGTAGGCGTTCACCAGACCCGGCACGCCGAGCATGGAGTCGGCGCGGAAGACGGTGGGGTCGAGAAAGTCGTCGTCGATCCGCCGGTAGATGACGTCGACCTGGCGCAGGCCCGCGGTGGTGCGCATGTGCACGCGGCGCTCGCGCACGACGAGGTCGCGCCCCTCGACGATCGGGATGCCCATCTGGCGCGCGAGGAAGCAGTGCTCGAAGTAGGCGCTGTTGTGCACGCCGGGGGTGAGGAGCACGACGGTCGGCTTCTCCTTCTGGTCGGGCGCGAGGTGCAGCAGGGTCTTGAGCAGCTGCTCGGCGTAGCCTTCCACCGGGCGGACGCCGTAGCTCTGGAACAGCTGCGGGAACGCACGGCGCATCGCGGCGCGATTCTCGATCATGTAGCTCGCGCCGGACGGACAGCGGAGATTGTCCTCCAACACGAGATAGTTGCCGCGGTCGTCGCGTATAAGGTCGGTGCCGCAGACGTGGACATGGATCCCACGCGGCACGTTGAAATTCATGAACTCCCGCCGGAAGTGCTTCGCGCCGAGGATCAGAGCCGGCGGCACGACGCCGTCCTTGAGGATTTTCTGGCCGTGATAGATGTCGTCGAGGAAGAGGTTGAGCGCGTGCAGGCGCTGAACGAGCCCGGCCTCGATGCGCCGCCACTCGGCGTCGGGAATGATCCGCGGGATGAGGTCGAACGGGAAGATCCGCTCCGTGCCCTGCGAGTCGTTGTAGACGGTGAAGGTGACCCCGCGGCGCAGGAAGGCGGCGTCCACCGCGGCCCGGCGCTGGTCGAACTCCGCTTCGGGCAGGTTGTCGAGGCGTTCAGCGAGCCGCCGGTAATGCGGCCTTACCTCAGACCGGGCTCCCGCCGCGAACATCTCGTCGAAAAAGTGTTCGGTCTGGTACGGTGAGCGGAGCAGGGACACGGCGAAGGGAGGGTTTCAACTCCTCCCTAGCAGGACCCTTGCCAGCGTGGCGGAGATCGTCGCCACCCGCTTATTCGCGGGCGTCCAACGCTCTTACATCAGACCGCCGATCCGATTTACTGATCCGGGCCGACGTAGCTGGAGCCGACTAAAACCGTTACGGCCGAAGGTTTCCCCGAAGGCCTCCGCGGGTTTGACCACGGATTTCACAGATGTCGCGGCCGATGAACCGGCGTTAAGCCTCTCCGAAATTCCCGGCCTTCTGTTCAAGGCTCGGTCGGTCGTGAGGCGTAGCCCGCCGGCTCCGGGTTGGGGCAACCACGGATGGCGGCGGACTCGAAGCGGGTTGTCGGCGAATCAGAAAGTGCCCTTGACGCCGAACATCCAGAGGGAGCCGAACTCGGTGCGCTGCCGGAAGCGGGCGACGGCGGGTGTGCTCGGGCCATAGATTTTGATGTCGTCGGGCGCGTCGCCGACGTTCCGCAGATTCGCGAAAACCGCGAGAGTGCGGCGGAGCGTGTACTCGGCGTTCAGGTCGACGTAGAGCCGCTTGGACCACCATGTGAAGGTGCCTGGCTCGATACTGGAGCCGGCGGCGATCGCGGCGCGCCGCTGGGCACCGCGGTAATTCCAGTTGGCGCGCAGCGAGTATTTTTCGCGCGTGAGACTGAAGCCCCAGTTGGCGGTGCGCGGCACGAAACCGGGGAAGTTGGCCGACGCGGGTCCGAGCAGGCGTTGCGCGCTCCCGTTGGCGTAGAGTTGCAGGCCCCGCGCCCAGGAGGGCAGGAAGGTGAGGGGCTGGCGGTAGTTCAGCGTGACGCCCTGCATGCGCACGGAACGGTCGAGGTTTGTCTGGGTCACCACGGGGTATTGCCCGTAGACGTTGGGGTTGAGATCGTACAACTCGAGGAACTCCGCGGTCGCCGGGATGGTGGTGCTGCCGAAGAAGTTCTCGAAGTCGCGGCGGAAGGCGCCCACGGAGATCTGCCCGACGCTCTGGAGGTAGTACTCCACGCGTACGTTCACGGCGCGGGCTGTCCACGGCTTGATGCCGATGTTGCTGATCGTGATCTGGTCGCCGGGCGACGGATTCTCGGGGTCGGGCAGCGTGACACCGCCGGAGTACTGGTTGAAGTCGGGCCGGCCGATCGAGGTCGACCAGGAAGCGCGGGCGATCAGGTCGTCGCGCACGTTGTAGCTGGCGTTGATGCTCGGGAACCAGCGGAGGTACTCCTTCTCGGCGGTGAAGCCACGATCGAGGAAGGTGAGGCGCGAGAACTCGAGGGTGTTGGCGGGGGCGATCGCGACCGGTCGGCCGTTGGCTCCGAGTACCGGCCGCCCCTGCGCGTCGCGCTGGACGTTACGGTTGGGATCGGTGAACGGGCCCTGCGCCGCGATGTTCGTCTGCTCGGCGCGCAATCCGCCAGTGAGACGCAGCCGGTTCTGCAGGAGACCGAGGTCAGCGCGCAGATAGGCGGCCGAAACCAGTTCCTCCGCCCATTTCGAGTTGGTGATCAGGTTTCGGTAGTTGGTGTTGGCGTTCGTCGTGAAGTACGTGGGGTTGTCGACGTAGTGCCGGTAAAGCAGCTCGCTGCTCACGCCCTCGATGCGCGGGAAACCGTAGGGCGCGGTTCGGCTGGAAAAACTGGGGTCGATGAACGGCCGGGGCCGGTCGTCGCCGGCCGGGGTCGGCGTCGCGCTGGCCACGCCGTCACGGCCGACGTACGTGAAGTTGGGCAGGAAAAGCCGCTGGTCACGTGCAGCCTGGCGGAAATCGAGTCCGCCTTTGAGCGTGAGCGGGACCGGACCACGGAATGCGCGCCGGGCGTTCGCGTAGAGGGTGTGTTTGGTATCGTCGGTGGAGCGCTCGTTGCCCGTGGTCGCGGTGAGGGCGTAGGTGTTGAGCGAGTAGGGGTCGACGGGCAGGCCGGCGGCGTCGGTCACGGTCACAGCGCCGGGGCGGAGGTAGAAGGTGTCGGCGAAAGAGACCGTGACGCCCGTCCGACGGGAGGTGGTGGTGTCGAAGAGGCCCGCGCGGAGCGTGTTGCTACGGTTACGGGCGCGGGAGAGGGCGAGGCCGGACTCGAGCCGCCAGACCGGGCCGTCGTGACGCCAGGTGAGGGAGGGCATGTAGGTCCAGTTCATACGGGAGGCGCCGGTGCTCACCACTTGGATATTGCCCTGGCCGGCGGCGCCGCGGGTGTGGGTCAGACTGAAGTCGCCGGGGTTGACGCGTCCCACCTCGAAGGTGAGCGCGTTGTGGTTGATCATCACGTCGAACGTCGAGGCTTGGAGCGAAAGTGAGAGGCGGTCACGTGGCGCGGGCTTCCAGTCGACGGTGAAGCCGAGGGATGAGCGCTTGGTGTCCTTGCCGCTGTTGCGCACCTGGAAGGCGCTCAGATACGGCCGGTCGAACGTCGTGTGGGGGTAGGCGGCGCCATTGGTGGCGGCCTGCGTGCCGCGCCACGTGTTCTGGGCGAGCGGCTCCCCGGAGTACTGGCGGTTGAAGCCGCCGGAGAGGGTGAAGCCGAAGGTGCGGGTCACCGGGGCGACATAGGAGAAATCGGCGCCGGGATGTATCTTGCGGGTGGGGTGGCGCGGGGCGGGGGTGCGGTCCCAGTCGCGGGCGTTGTCCCGGAAAAGCACGTAGGTGCTGAAGTTGAACTGGGGCTTCGAGCGCTCGAACGAACTACGCGGCACCATGTTCACGGAGCCGCCGAGGGCGTTGCCCTCCGAGTCGGGCGTCGGGGAGAACTCCACCTCGACCCGCGAGAGGTTGTTGATGGAAACCTGGTCGAGGCCGACCGAGCGGTTGGTGCCGCCGCCACCGCCGCCGACCGCGCTGGCTAGGCTGAAGCCCGCGATCGTCACGGGCACGTAGTCTCCCGGCACGCCGTTGAGTGAAACCTCGCGCGCGTTGCCGCCGGCGTAGTCGATGTTCACGCCGGGCAGGAACTTCAGGAACTCGGCCACGTTGCCTTCGGCGACGTCCCCGAACTCGTCGACGGCGACCACGCTCTTGATGTTCGGCGCAAAACGCTGCTCGTTGATCGCCAGCGCCGCGCCGTTCATCTCGCGGGCCGTGGCGACGACAAACTGGTCAAGCCGCACCGGGGCGCCGGGATCGCCGGCGGCGGCGGTCGCGCCAAGACGGAAATCCGCGGTCGCCAAGCCGCCCGCGGTGACCTGCACGGCGGTGGTCTGCACCACCATTCCGGTGTAAAAGGCCCGCACACGAACCGCGCCGGCGGGCACGCCTACCAGGCGGTAATTGCCATCGGAGTCGGTGGCGGCCTCGAGTGTCGTGCCCTCAACTGAAAGGCGCACGCCCTCGAGAAAGGAGCCGGTGGCGGCGTTGGCGACGCGGCCCTCGATGACGCCGGCGCCGCCTTGCGCGACGACGGGAACGAGGGAGGCGAGGAAAAGCGTGAGGCCGGCGAGCGCGGCACGGACGGACGAAGCGAGCAGACGCATGGGTGGGGTGTTCGCGGTCGAGCGTGGAAATCCCCGCGCGCTTGGCCAGCTTGGAGGTGGGTGCAACCCCGCGCGGCTCCGCGGCGCGGGGTTATAGCCGGCGGTAGGCTTCTCGGAACCTCCCGCTCTTCTCTTTAATGGGACGTTGTTCGTGAGGCGCTTCCGAGTCGCACCGTTTGGTGGCAACCACCGATTGACCCGGATTCACACAGATCGAGTCCCTCGGTCGCTTGGTCCGCCAGTCCCTTGGACCTCTTCCGGCCCTTGGATCCCACCGCCAAAGAGTGAACCACGAATGGACACGAAGGGGCACGAATCATTCCGGCCGCCCGGTGATGCCGGCTAGTGTAGCCGAGGCTGCCAGCCTCGGATTTTGAGGGACCACGTTTTGCCGAAGGCGTTTCGGAAGCCCCCGGATTTATTGACCGCGGATTTCACGGATGGCGCGGATGAGGATTCGTCGTAAGCCTTCCCTAAATTCCCCGGCCCCGGGTTCCTGAATTCCAGACTCTCCGTGCTCTCGGTGCCTTTGTGGTAAAATGGAGCGATGGGATTTCGGCGCGACATCCAGCCCATCGGATCGCACGCATCTGTGGTCAGCTCGTAAGTGCTGGGCGTGCCGTGGAGCGGCGTTCTCCGGCGCCACTTCCGGACCTCACGAATGCGACGGCGGTCGTTTGCCGCCTCAGATCGCGTGCAGGGCGCTCTTGCTGACGGCGAGGGCGGCTTCCTTCACGGCTTCGCTCATCGTGGGGTGGCCGTGGATCGTGCGGGCGAGGTCCTCGGCGCTGCCGCCATATTCCATGTGTGCGACGACTTCACTGATGAGTTCGCCGGCGTTGTGGCCGAGGATCTGGGCGCCGAGCAGGCGGTCGGTCTTCGCGTCGGCTATGATCTTCACGTAACCGTCGACGGCTCCCGCGGCGATGGCGCGGCCGTTGGCGGCGAAGTTGAAGCGGCCCACGTTCACGGCGCGGCCGGCCGCCTTGGCGGCCTCCTCGCCGAGGCCGACACTCGCGACCTCGGGACTGGTGTAGACGATGGCGGGGACGAGGTCCCAGTTCACGTGGCCGGCCTTCCCCGCGATCCATTCGGCGACGGCAACGCCGTCCTCTTCGGCCTTGTGGGCAAGCATCGGGCCCGCGACCACATCGCCGATCGCCCAGACGCCCGGCGCGCTGGTGCGGAGGTGGGAGTCGACCTTGATGCGGCGTTTCTCGTCGAGCGCCACGCCGGCCTGTTCGAGGCCGAGCCCGTCGGTGAACGGGCGGCGGCCGACGGCGACGAGAATCTTGTCGGCGGGGAAAGAAAGTGTCTGGCCGTCGCGCTCGGCGAGCAGCGTGGCGCCCGCGGACTTGGTTTCGCCGGGCTTGGCGAGGGCGAGACCGGTGACCTTGGCGCCGGTTTCGATCTTCAGTCCCTGCTTCTGCAGGATGCGGGTGAAGTTGCGCGCGATGTCGTCGTCGTAAGAGGCGACGATCTTCGGTAGGAACTCGACGACCGTGACGTCGGAGCCGAGGCGTGACCAGACGGAGCCGAGCTCGAGTCCGATGGCGCCGCCGCCGACCACCACGAGTTTCTTCGGCACGGAGTCGAACGCGATAGCGTGGTCGCTGGAGACGATGTTCTTTCCGTCGAACTTTAGGAACGGCAACTCCACCGGAGCCGAACCGGTGGCGACGACGACGTTCTTGGCGGTGAGGACCTGCTCGCCGCCGTCGGCGGCGCGAACGGCGACGCGGTCGGCCGCGACAAAGGAGGCGGCTCCGGTGACGACGGTGACCTTGCGCGCCTTGGCGAGCTGGGCGACGCCCGCGACCAGCTTGGCCACGACGTCGTCCTTGCGGCGCAGGAAGGAGGGAAGATCGAGATCGACCGAGCCGAGCTTGATGCCGTGTTCGGTGGCGTGGTGCTTCGCCCACGCGAAGTGTTCGCTGGAGTGCAGCAGCGCCTTACTGGGAATGCAGCCGACGTTAAGGCAGGTCCCTCCGAGCGTCGGACGCTTGTCGACCAAGGCGACCTTCAGGCCGAGTTGCGCCGCGCGGAACGCGCACACGTAGCCGCCCGGGCCGGCGCCGATGACGATGAGATCGTAGGAATAGGGGCTGGAGGAAGACATGGGATGAAACGCGAAGGCGCGGAGTGGGCGAAGGTTCGCGAAGGACGAAGCTTGTTCAGAAGTGGGATTTGCATCCAAGCGCGCGAGCTTCGCCCGGGATCTCCGGAGAAAGCGGGACAGCGAAGCCTCGGTCCGAAGAGTTTCCCGACAAACGCTTCGCGAGCCTTCGCCGTCCTTGGCGTCTTGGCGTTTGGGTTTAGATTCCGATGATCAGGCGGGCCGGGTCCTCGATGGCCTGCTTCACTTTCACGAGGAAGGTGACGGCTTCCTTGCCGTCGATCACGCGGTGGTCGTAGCTCAGGGCGAGGTACATCATCGGGCGGATCACGACCTGGCCGTTCACGGCGACGGGGCGCTCGTTGATGGCGTGGAGACCCAGGATCGCGCTCTGCGGGGCGTTGAGGATCGGCGTCGAGAGCATTGAGCCGAAGATGCCGCCGTTGGTGATCGTGAAGACGCCGCCCTCAAGGTCAGCGAGGCTGATCTTGCCGTCGCGCGCGCGTTTGGCGCAGTCGGCGATCGATTGCTCGACACCGGCCATCGACAGCGCGTCGCAGCCGCGCACCACCGGCACCATCAGGCCCTTCTCGGTCGAGACGGCCACGCCGATGTCGTAGTAGTGGTTCTCGACCAAGGTGTCGCCGTCGAGCGACGAGTTCACGGCGGGAACGGCCTGCAGCGCGTGCACGGCTGCCTTGGTGAAAAATGACATGAAGCCGAGCTTCAGGCCGTGCTTCTTCACGAAATCGTCCTGGTACTTGGCGCGGAGCGCCATGACGGCGGACATGTCGACCTCGTTGAAGGTCGTGAGCATCGCCGCCTGGTGCTGCGCGGAGACGAGGCGCTGCGCGATCTTGGCCCGCAGTGGCGAGAGCTTCCGGCGCGTCTGGCGCCCCTCAGCCGCCGCGGAAGGAGTGGGAGCGACGGGGGCAGGCGCCGGTGACGGTGCGACCGTCGCGGGAGCAGGAGTGGGCGCGGCGGTGGCGGCGAGCATGTCGCCCTTGGTCACCCGGCCGGCTTTGCCGGTGCCGGTGACGCCGGCGGGGTCAACGCCTGTCTCAGCGGCGAGGCGACGCACGGCGGGGGAAACCGGGGCGTCTTTGGCGGCGGATTTCGCCTCCGTCTTGGGCGCTGGCGTGGGAGCCGGAGCGGCACCGGCGGCGGTGTCGATCACCGCGACGGTCTGACCGATCTTCACCTCGGCGCCCGCGTTCACCTTGAAGGAGATGCGACCGGCCGACTCGGCTATGCCCTCGGAGGTGATCTTGTCGGTCTCCAGTTCGAAGATCGGCTGGTCCTTGGCGACGACGGCGCCGTCGGCGACGTGCCACTTGGCGAGGACGCCGGAGGAGATCGATTCGCCCATGGGCGGGACTTTGACTTCGAGGAGAGGCATGGATCGGGGAATTGAAGCGGTGGGTGTGGAAGCGTGGCTATTAGGGAGACGGTGCGCTCAGGAGGTGAAGGCCTGCTTGAGCAGCGCGGCGAGTTCGAGTCGGTGGACGGCCAGGGTGCCGACGGCGGGCGAGGCGGAGGCGTCACGTCCGGCATAGCGGGCCT
>Ga0315899_10006975_pt1 | contig 12163 bp, 3 predicted proteins | sample LakEriMetagenome_2_FD_203518 | JGI IMG/M metagenome (GOLD analysis project Ga0315899, IMG submission 203518) | Freshwater fungal communities from buoy surface, Lake Erie, Ohio, United States - Buoy 4 MA112 | ecosystem: Environmental > Aquatic > Freshwater > Lake | place: USA: Lake Erie, Ohio... | reverse complement strand
CACCGGTTGACCAAACAAACGTTCCGCCAACTTCTGATGCCACTGCTGTCAACACAACTGAACCACCAGAACAAATCGTTTGAGGATCAACTGTGACTGTTGGTGCAGGTGTTACTGTTACTGTACCCGAAACAGGAAGTGTGTTACAGGAAGGATTAGTAAGAGTGCTTACAACTACAGAATAAGTGCCCTCAATTTCAGCCGTGAAACTAGACACATTTCCTGGATCAGGGACTCCGTTTGGAATCGTCCAAGTGTAGTTATAATTACCACCCGGTGTTACAGTTGCCGCAATTGTTGTCTCTGCTCCAGCACAAATTGTTGCATTATTAACTTGAACTGACGGAAGAGCTAAAATCTCAATAGTCATCGACGTATCCCTCGCACATTGATCCTGGCCCGCGGCATTTAATGGACTCACCGTAAATTGAAACACTTGAGTTCCGCTAGTGCTCGTATTCACAGATAGTGGATTCCAAGAACCTTCTATACCATTCGTTGATACGTTAGGTAATTCAACCGCAACACTATTCTGACACAAAGGCCCGATTTGCGTGAACAAGGATGGCAACTCCGGCTGAATAATAACAGTCAACGTTGTGAGTGTTCCCTGACAACTTTGATTAGTTTCCAGCACTTGCAATGTGTATGTACCCGCCGGTGTATTACCCCAATCAATCGAGATATTATTCGATGGATTTCCGGCAATCGTTCCCAAGAATCCCGCGGTGGTCACAGACCATGTATACGTGGATCCCGTTGAGCCGGCGCCGCCATTCTCAGCGCAGTCAACACAATAAGGTTGAACCGTCCCGAAGCACAGCGTCTGCGTCGGATCGCTTGACGTCTGACCCCAGGCCACCTGACCGAGCATGATAGCGCTCAGGATCGTGAGGAGTTGTTTGATGTAACGATTTTTCATGTTAGTAGAAGTGGTTAATTATGGAATATAAGGGTGGTTAAAATTTGCGGTAGAATAGTAATGCTCACCGTCTGCGATTGCGCGCAGCCGACAGCGTTTGGAGTAAACAAATAGTTGGTTGCTCCCTCGATCGCGGTGCTCACTGATGGCGGAAGCCAAGTACCGGAAACACCATTAGGTGATGTCCCGGAAAGGGTTGGTGCTAAAGCACCGTAACATAAGGGTGAAGTGAATGCAAAGTTGGGCGTCACTGATTGCTGAACCGTCACACACGTTTCCTCAAAGCAATCCTGCGTCACTTGATACAACACCGGATTCGGCGCAGCGTTGTTGAAGAATACGGCTGCATTGCCGTAACTACCTTCACCAGGGTTCGCAGGCGTGATGAATTGATTGCTAATAGTGGTGGCTGTGTTTGCCGGTGGATCATTGATGAGCATACCAAAGAACTTCATGGCACCTGTTGGACTTCCAAGAGCGGTCAGCGGGAACGAGAATTCAAACCCTTTGGTCAAATCACCTTCCGATGCATTTTGCTGGAAGCCGAACTGTGCACTCGGACCATTGCCCAAGTAGTTGTTGGTATTCGCTACCATGTCATACAAATCGTAGAATGTTTGACCATTGTAGCGATTCATCGTCAGAATGTAGTCAGGCTCAAATCCTGCGTCGAAGACAATACCGTTATTGAGACTAATCAAACCACCGGTGTTAGAATTGGCTCCGTTCCGATTCGTCCATGCAGCGAGGTTGTTAAACCCACCGGCACGACAATCAATAAAGAGCGCAATGCGATTATTCAAGTTCTCGGCGATACCATCTTCCTCCGTTCCTGCAACCGCGCCATACAAGATACCGTTGCGGTTCAGCAACTTCAAGCCGTCGATACGATTTGGACCAAAGGAACTCAAAGCTCCGCCCGTAGTACCCGCTATCTCTGCACCCCATGCAGGCTCTGTCAGCGCACCGTCCATGACCGGAGGCGCGGGATAACTCCGCACACACACCTCTGTGCCCGCAGCAAAGCCGGCTCCTGCATTCAACGTCGCCGTTGCTGATGCAGGTCCTTGGGAAGTCCCGTTGACAAAAAACTCATACCACGCTGCGCCGCCTGCCGTAAAGGTTGCAGTGTTTGTGCACGCCGGTTGAGGATTCAACGTTGGTGCCGCAGGTGCTGCAATGATGCTAACATTTGCTACCGTGTTGAAGGCAGCACAGCCATTGGCTGCAGCAAGACTATAAGTCACTGAATAATTACCTACTGCACTTGATGAAGCTGTAATTGCGCCTGTTGATGCACTCAACGTCAAGCCGGCCGGTGTCGCACTGAATGTTCCACCGGTTGTTCCGGAGATCGACGGAACAATCGCTGCCGGTTCATTCTGACACAGCGGCGAAGGATACACCAGCGATGCCGATGGCGAGGTGGTCAACGTAACGGTAACCACAGCAACATCATCCGGACAACCCGGAGCAGTGACGGTGTAGGTATAGGCACCGGCGGTATTAAAAGTCGGATTAAATGTTCCCAAATTTCCATTGCTCAGAGCCGATGGTCCGGTCCAAGCTCCCGTTGTTGCGGCAGTTGCCCCGAGTGAAGTAAATAAATTCACCGGAGTACCTGTAGCACATACTGTTACCGCTCCGTCATTACCCGCTTGCGGCGGTGCTGTTACCGTCAATTGTCCATTCACATTGGTAGTTCCATCCCATGGGCCACCAAATCCGCCATACTGCCAAGCGCAGCCATTGATTTGATAACGGAAGGCATAGTAGTAGGTACCTGCAGCAAGACCCGAAAGCGTGCCGATATACTCGTCGTTATTGCCTGCCTGCGTATTGAAGGAAGCATTCGTCCAGTTGGTCCAGGTAGAAGGATTATTGTTGGCTGTGCTATAACCGATTTGTGCGGTCACACCTGCTGCCTGACCGGGAAGTGTGGTGTTGATTGTGCCGAGGTTGTAGACCTGTCCATAAGCACTGAAGGATCCTGTCGCGCATATTGTTCCGTTTTGCGGGAACTGCAGATTGACATAATCCAGGACATCATTAATGATAACCACAGCATTGGCGGGCGCTGCGCATCCGGTTGGTGTAAAGGTCACCGTATAGGTACCCGGGGTACTGGTGCTCAACGCAATTAGTCCGGTTCCTGTATTCAAGTCAAGCCCGGCAGGTACTACACTGTACGTTCCGCCACCCGCCCACGAGTTTGTTGGAGAAGCGCTATTGAATGCCGGACAGAATGGGCCGCCATAAGACAACGTCACCGGTGTCGGAGCATTGACAGTGATGGTACCTGTTGCATTGAGCGTTCCGCATCCACCAATCAGGGGAATCGAATAACTAAATGTGCCCGCTGCAGTTGGCGTTCCGGAAATGGTAATGACACCGTTGCTCCACGCAGGCGTTACACCCGCCGGTAAATTTAAAGGTGCTCCAATTCCGGTTGCACCCGTTGTCGTGTGCGTAATGGTTGGCATCACCTCGCCAAGACATATAGTAGGACTTCCGCTGGCCGCAGAAACAGTATTGATTGGCGTAACATCAATTACAACCTCTCCTGTTACGGGTGCTGCGCAAGGATTGGCACCGGTGACGGCAACACTTACCAATGTATAGGTCAACTGCACAGTAAGAGCAGGTGTGGTCAACGATGCTGTGCTTGCGCCTGTGAGGGTGATGTTTTGGCTCGCTCCTCCGTTCACTTGGTATGTAACAATCGCATTGGCTGTTCCCGTGAATTGTATCGTAGCGGTTTGACCTGAACAGACAGTGGTAGTTCCAGAAATAGAGGCGGTGAGCTGCGGTGCAACAGTAATTACAGCACTGCCACTCGCAGGGCCTGAACAGAATGGAGTAACACCGCTTTGCACGCCCGTTAAGGTGTAGGTGGTTGTCGTGGTCAATTGTCCTGTTGGAATCGTGACCGTTCCCGCATTATTTAGCACAGCTGCTTGCGTTGGACCACCATTCACTGTAAAGATGGCCGTAGAGTTCGGTGGACCGGTGAACGTAATGTTTGCAGTGCCATCATAACAAATAGTAGTCGTTCCACTGATGGCCATGGTTGGCGGAGGTGCAATCGTTACTGTGGCGCTTCCCGTAATCGGTTGCGAACACACCGGGTTTGTTCCAATAGAAGCGCTGACCAGATTGAAGGTCGTTGTCGCGGTCAGATTCGGTGTTTGAAAACTACCTACTCCGTCGGCATCCAGCACCACGGTTTGATTGCCTGCCCCACCATTGTAGGTAACAGTTGCACCGGGAGTTCCAAGGAGTTGCAAGATGGTGTTACCACCTGAACACAATGTTGTATCACCGGAAATAGTTGCTGTTGGCAAATCCACCAAGGTGACAATCACCGGAGCAGAGGTTGCGCTGCAGCCTTGCGGGTTCGTAACTGTGACTGAGTAACTGCCTCCGGCGTTAATGTTGACACTCTGCGATACCGGACCGTAATTCCACAAGTATTGGTCGGCAGCACTGGCCGTTAAGGTCACTGAACCGCCTTGACAAATGGTTACCGGACCGACCGGACTAATCGTTGCCACCGGCAGTGGGTTAACCGTTACGGTGATGTTTGCCGATACCGGTCCGCAAGGACCCGCAGGGTCGTTCGTGGTTAGAGTTAATACGACATTGCCCGTGGTAATAGTAGGGGTATACGTCGTGCTCAATGAATTCGCGTTAGCGAATGTTCCACTTGGAGCTGACCATGTTGCCGATGTTGCACTACCACCGATAACACCATTTAAGTTCACCACGTTTCCCACACAAACCGCTTGACTCGCGCCGGCGTTTACAGTAGGCAACGGATCAATAGTAATGGTGAGTTGCGCTGTCGTTGCGCACTGTGTTGCCGGATTCGGCGTGAAGGTATAGGTAGTCGTTGCCGTGTTGTTGATTGCCGGCAACCATGCACCGGTAATTGCAGGTGCATTGGTGGATGAAGTTGGCAAGGCCGGTATAGCTGCGCCGCTGCAGAAAGGGCCGACCGGATTAAAGGTTGGCGTTACAGGGTCCGGTGCGTCGAGCACAACAGAGTTGTCTTGGACACTAAAAGGAGCCACGCAATCGTAATCGAGATAAGTAGCTGTGCCGGTTTGCGAGAAGTTGATATATGCGCCGTCAGTATTACCTAATGGTGCCGGGTCGTAGGTAACAGCATCTGTGCAACCCGCTCCAAAAGTCATTGCCAAGGTTCGTATTCCCGCACCGGTACCGTTCACAAAATATCCGGTTGGATTTGAAGAACAGTGAAATGCCATGTACAGGGTATCTGACACATTAGCGAATGTACTCGCTGCAATATTGGGGATATTGCTCGTCATTACGACAACGTTCGCATTAGCCGGGAGTATACCGCCGGCCGGAACAGGCAAAATGACACCTCCTGACGTGATAGCAGCATTGGCATTGGCAATAAACGTAGCGTTGGTACAATTAAAATTCGTAAATGGGTTATTCGGCCAGGTGACCACCGCAATCAACAAGTTAAGTGGACTGCTTCCTACCTGAAGGAAAAACATTTCATTAAGACCTTCATCGCCACCCAATCCACAAGCATCTGCTCCTATACTCTGTATCTGAAAACACCCGCTCACCGGGGTAAATGCTTGTGATTGGCATCCGTTGGCATCGGTGACGGTCACCGTGTAAGTTCCTTCACATAGATTACTGATAGGGCCTGTAACTGCACCGTTGCTCCAAGCAAATTGGTATGGAGGGAGACCTCCGGTAACGTCGGCCACAGCGGTACCATTGCAAAGCGTTGAGCAGGTCGGATTCGTGCCATGCGCGAAGACCAACGGACGTTCGTTAACCACAACAGGAACTACCACAGGTGTTCCACCACAACCACCGGCAGTTGGCGTAAAGGTGTAGTTGGCTGATCCAACGATGTTGGTATTAATCACGGCCGGACTCCATGTTCCGTTCACGCCATTTGCTGAAGTGGTTGGCAGCGCCGTCGGTGCTTCGCCAAAGCAGAACGGGCCTATTTGACCAAAGCTGGGAACAACGGAATTGGTTACAGTGATGGTATTGTTGGAAGAGAATGGCGCTGCTGAACACGATGGTGCGCTAGCGTAAGCTATGCTCGTATAATTGACCGTCGCATTCGCGGAGAGTGCCGGAGATGTCCAGGATGCTATACCGGTGGCGCCTACATTGACCGGTGTTGCTACGCCATTAAACGAGAAAGTAACAACCGTATTCGGCGTTGCTTCAATATTCACCGTTACCGTAGAACCCGTGCAGACGGTGGTAGGCACCGAGAACACCGTCACCGCTGGCTGAGGACGAATAACAACAGGTACATTAAACGGCGTAACACAACCGGTAGCGCCATTTCCTGTGCTCACGCTGTTAAAGGTAAGTGAGGTATTCGCCGGCCAAGTAGCCCCAAGTGCAAGTGATGTCGGTGTGATTAACGCAGTACCTGCGGGCGAGCTAATTCCAAAAGATCCATTTACACCGTTGAGGGTATAATTCAAAAAAGCTCCGGGAGTTCCACTAAAGTTAAGTTGGGTTCCCGATCCTACGCAGAGATTCGCCGGATTAGTCGTTGGAGCAACCACATTGGCTGACGGTGCCTGCACCGTCACTGTCGACGTGGCCGTACCCGAACAACCGCAAGAGTTCGTCGCTGTTACCGTGTAGGTAGTAGTTGCTGCCGGAGTTGCAACGGTTGAGGCTGTATTGGTCGACGACAATCCGGCAGCAGGTGCCCAACTGTAGTTGACGGTTGGAGCCTGGAATGCAATGGACCAGTTCAAAAAAGTTCCAATATCACCACCAAAATCATCCCCAATGAACAATGTCCAAGTCCCGTTAATTGGACTACCATTCAATCCGGCGAATCCGGCCTCCGGCAAGTAGTTACCAGTATAAGGTGCTACACCAGCGGTGATATTGGTTGTAGCGGTAGTAATGAAATGTGCATTGGTATAATTATCACCTCCGCCTCCATTGAGTGAACTTAAAAGTAGATTGGTGCCATTAGGACTGCGCAGATAAATAACCAAGTCACCCACGAAAGTATGCGTCAGATTAACCGTAACATCAATAAACGTTGACGCTGTGATAACGTTCGGACAAACACCCGCCACAGTCAAGGCTGAAGACAAATAATTCTGACCTGCAGTGCCTGGGACAGACTCACCATTAATTGTGTTGTCGTTAATTGGTAAATTATTCTGCGTTGAATTCGTCAAGATATTTCCACCACTGGCGGGCCCCGTAGCCGTGAGGGTTGCACCTGTTCCGGTTGGACAAATCGTCGTGGCTGTTGGAGCAACTGTCACAGGCAAATTAGCTCCACAGCAGAAAGGCGAAATAAAGCTGGTAGGCGGAACCACGGGAGCACCGGCCACCGAAAACACAGCAGTCAAATTGCACGCGTTGCCGGTTGCATTGAGGTTGTTTATAGAATATGCGATTGGGCTGGTGAATGGTCCGTTAAGGACTGTTGACCCACCACAGGACGATGTGATCGTGAGTGTTCCCGAGGCCGGTGGACAAGCTACGTTGACTACCCCGGAAAGATTGTAAAGGCCATTACTACATGCCGTTGTAACAGCGGTCAAGGAATTACAGTTAGGTGCTGTATAGGTTGCCGGCACAATCGAAGGGGCACCCGCGGCTGTGAACGTAGCTGTGACCGAACAGTTCTGTCCGTTTCCGCACAAATTCGGGAAACTGTAATTCAACGTGGATGCGAACGGTGCCGTAAATGTTTGGCTTCCGCCACAGTTATTCGAAACCGTCAAGGTACCACTAGCAGGCGGTGTCGACAGCAACACCGTACCGTTGAGTGTATACTTCCCATTCACACAAGGTCCGGGTGCTACAGTGATGAGGTTACAGTTTGTTGTACCTGTACCGCCTGTCTGAGCAAAATTCACTACCCCGGGCTGATTCGAGAAATTCGTAATCAACATCATGTACCACTGCCCTGCGGTCGCATTGGCAATGTTTGCAATTTCGATTGCTGCCGCTGAGTAACTGCAATCCACAATATTATTAGCTGCCAGCCCCGTGCACATCGCGGCTTGCGTGGCAAATGGCCCCCAGATGACGAAATCGACGTCCAACGGCACACCGGCGGCATTCTCCTGAGATATCGTAATGTCAATGGGGCCTGAATTGGCAACATTCATATAGTAGAATGCCGGGTTCGGAGTTGAGAACAAACATCCATAAATTCCACCTGAACCCAATGATGGTTGACTAATCGTGTTACAATAATTATAATTATTACCCGCACAAAATGCATCGGCCGTATTGCAGCTGGTATTCAAGGTCGTCGACTCACAACAATAGGGAGCGGTGTAATTCACCGGCGCAAATACCGGCGCCCCGGCAGCAGAGAAAACAGCGGTAGCCGTGCAGTTCAATCCACTTCCATCCAAATTCGCAAGTGTGAAGTTGATGGGTGAAACGAATGGCGCATTGAATACCTGCTGACCACCGCAGGAAGTTGAGATGGTTAGCGTTCCTGACGTTGGCAAGCACGACCCGGTGATTGTTCCCGTGAGCGTATACAAGCCTTGAGCACATACACCAGGCACGGCAGTAAATGTGTTGGCTGCGCAGGCCGGAGCCGTATAATTCACCGGCGCAATAACAGGCGCTCCCGCCGCTGTGTAAGTCACTATAATTGTGCAATTCGCTCCATTGGCGCAGATGTTATTGAAAGTGTAGGGAATCGTTGCAGGAATTGGTGAAGGAACCGTTAAGGTGCCGCCACACGACGAAGAAATCGTAACACTTCCCGATGACGGTGGACAGTGCGTAAGCACTCCGGAAACGGAGTAATTACCCGTCACAATATCACAAGCCGAAGGCACCGCAGTGAGCGCATTGCACGCCGGTGCGGTGAAGTTCGCCGAAAGAGTTGGAGTTCCTGCAACGCTGTAAGTCGCGATTGCCGTACAAGCCGCTCCTGTTCCACACAAGTTTGGAATCGAGAAATTCGTAGCAGCTGTGGATGCAGGCAAAGTAACACTGCCTCCGCAGCTGGTCGTGATGGTCACCGTGCCTGAAGCCGGCGCGCAGGCATTGGTGATCGTACCATTGAGCGTATACGTTCCTCCATTACATGCCGAAGGCGTGGCTGTGATCGTGTTACACTGCGGTGCATTGTACGTTCCCGGAATGATGTTGGCCGTAGGTTGATCGGAGAATACAGCGTTCACTGTACACAACTGACCGTTGCCACACAAATTAGGGAAGGAATAATTGATCACCGTCGGAAATGGTGCCTGTAAAACTATCGGCGTTCCTCCACACGAATTGGTAATCGTAAGGTTACCTGTAGTTGGTGGCACCGGAACGGTTACAGTTCCTGTAACGTTATAACGGCCTGCAACACAAGGTGACGCCAACGCTGTAATGATATTACAGTTCGTGGTTGCAGCACCTGCCTGACCGGCATTGGTTTGATTGAAATTAATAACACCGGTTTGCCCGCTAAAATTCGTAATCAACACCATGTACCACTGCCCTGCCAGGGCATTTGGAATTGCTGCATTCTCCACCGCAGCAATGGAAAAACTACAGGACACAATATTCGTTGCTGAAAGCCCCGCGCACATTTCAGCCTGATTGGCAAATGGCCCCCAAATAACGTAGTCGACGTCGAGACCTGCACCGGCCGGAGATTGTTGCGAAATGGTAAAATTGAGGGCTCCCGTGGTTGAAACATTCAATGAATAGAAGGCTGGATTCGGCGTTGAACCTAAGCATCCATAAATCCCTCCGCCACCCAGTGAGGGCACACCCGTCGTATTGCAATAATCCGTGGAAACACCGGTACAGAATGGTTCAGAAGTGGCGCAAGAAGAGTTATTTGGCTGCTGGTTACAGGGAACACCTTGACGCGCGCACAATGAAAACGCTCCGGCAGCGGTTCCATTTGCCGACCAGAATCGAATCCATACGGTGGAACCCGGTGTTAGTCCTGTCTGTGATATCGAGGGCATCAAAGGACTGGCACTTCCATCGTCGTCACAGGCCACCAGTGTCAAAACATTACAGTTATTGCCGGTATAAAGCGCCATGGCGCCGTCAAGAACATCAGCTCCCTGAGCATCCAACACCAAAAAACCGTTGGCAGGAACCGTCGCCGTAAACCATACATCACCACCGGTGTAGAATCCGCACGTAGGAGCCGCCACACCCGCTGTTGGTGTAGCATCCAAATTGGTATAGGCTGTAAATACACATGTTGCGCCAACGGTCAAGGCAGTTGCATTGCAGGGATCATCATTCGCCGGTTGGGCCCACGATACGCCGGTAAAGCCTGCCAAAAAAGCAAGCGTTACACACAAACGCGATATGAAGGTAGTGGACCGCAAAAAAAGTTTAGGCTTAGTTGAGTGGTTGTTCTTTCACCTGACCGTTTACATTCAGCACGAAGCGAATCGGCGGCTGCTTGCTTCCAAGGGAATCAATCTTCTTTCCATGCTTCTCCCGAATCTCGGCGGCTGACGCCAAAAGAATACTGGCCTCGCCATTTTCCAGCACATAAACAGCTTGCTTATCCTCCAAACGGAAATTATCCAAACGATCAAAACTCAGAAATGCTTTTTGGTAGCGATAAAGATCAAAACCTGTTGCTTTGGCTTGAATGGAGAAACCTGCTTTCGAGCACAAAGGCGTTAAGTCCTTGGTGGAAGTTGTCTGCCCCACAAGTGAAATGTTAGGGACAACAAACAGTAGCGCGAAAAAAAGCGCAATGCGTGAAACGTAGTACATGATATGATCTGTTAGTTGAACGCACACCGCGGGATGTGTGAGCAGCTAAGGTTAAATTAATCTTAGTTTGTTTGTTGAAAGGCTAGTTAGACCTTTACTCTCTCTTGAGCTGAACAAACATAGACAAAATTTGTGAGTTGTATCAGTGTTCTCTACATAAGTTTTCGACAAATCGTAAAAAAAAGCAGATAAAACGACAAAATCACCTCATTTTCAAGAGTTCATGTAACACGATACCGCCACAAACAGCCACGTTAAGGGAGTGTTTTGTACCGAATTGTTTAATTTCTATTGTCCCATCGCAAGCGTCAATCACTCCTTGATCAACTCCATCGACTTCATTGCCGAATACAAGGGCGTAGCGCTTTTCCGGTTGAAGTGCGAATTGATGCAGTAACAAACTTTGCTCGGTCTGTTCAACAGCATAACAAAGAACTCCCTGTGCTTTCAATTGAATGATAGAATCCATGGTGGAAGAAGCGAACTCCCACGCCACCGTCTCAGTTGATCCAAGGGCGCTCTTCAACACATCGCGATTCGGGGGTACAGGAGTAATACCGCAGCAGATAATTTTCTCGACGTTAAAAGCATCCGCACTGCGAAAGATGCTTCCCACATTCAACCCGCTGCGGACATTATCCAATATAATAATCAGAGGGAACTTTTCCAAAGCACGAAACTCCTGCGCACTGAGGCGGTTGAGTTCGGTGGTGGTGAGTTTTCTGTGCAAAGGGGTGAGGGGTGAGGGGTGAGGGGTAAGGGGTGAGGGGTAAGGGGTGAGGGGTGAGGGGTAAGGGGTAAGGGGTAAGGGGTAAGGGGTAATCCGTAATCTGTAATCTGTAATTCGTAATCCAGATTAGTAATCCAGCTTAGTAATCCGTAATCAATATAAAGGGCAGTCTTGCCTGCACGCCTTGCCAGCTGGCCGCTTCCTTCACCTGCTTATAAACCATGTAATGCTCACCCAATAGCTCCTTGGCCACCGAGGCTTCCTGAGCACCCGAGAGCTTCTCTACGAGCTTTTGGAAAGGATCAACCATCGAAGGCAATTCTTTGATTTGATAATCCGTGAGCTGAGCAGCCGCAGCAGCAGCTTTTACACAATCCTCCAAATTACCCAGTTCATCCACCAGGCCGATTCCTTTCGCGTCTTCACCACTCCACACTCGGCCCTGACCGATACTGTCTACTTGAGCCTGTGTCAACTTTCGACCCTTGGCAACCTTTCCGGTAAAATCATCATAGATATCGCCAACCATTTGCTGCATGGCTTTCATCTCTGCAGCGTCCAGCGGCTTGACTACCGACATAATATCCGCGTGAGGATTCGTCTCGAAGCGATCAAAGGTGATTCCGATTTTCTCATCCAGAAACTTCTGAAGATTCGGTATTACGCCAAAAACACCGATGGAACCGGTAATGGTATTACGATTGGCGTAGATCTTATCGGCACTGCAGGCGATATAGTAGCCACCCGAA
>Ga0315899_10006973_pt1 | contig 12165 bp, 14 predicted proteins | sample LakEriMetagenome_2_FD_203518 | JGI IMG/M metagenome (GOLD analysis project Ga0315899, IMG submission 203518) | Freshwater fungal communities from buoy surface, Lake Erie, Ohio, United States - Buoy 4 MA112 | ecosystem: Environmental > Aquatic > Freshwater > Lake | place: USA: Lake Erie, Ohio... | reverse complement strand
CGGCGGCGGCGTGGCGCACGAGCGCGTCGCGCCGATCGCCCCGCCGAAGGCCGCGTTCGTGCCGCCGGGCGGTCCCGCCGCGGGGCTCGCCGCGGCCGGCCTGCACGTGCCAGCCCCGCTCGACGCCGCGCCGCGCGACGACGCGTGGTCGATGCCCGCCGCATCGTCGCGCGCGGCCGCCGGGTCCGGTCAGGACGCGCTGGTCGCCGAGCTGCAGTCGCTCAAGGGGATGATCTCGCGCCAGTTCGCGACGATCAGCTGGTTCGAGGGCGTGCGCCGCAGCCCGGTCCAGGGCAAGCTGCTGCGCACGATGGTCGCGGCCGGCTTCTCGCTGAAGCTCGCGCGCTCGGTCGTCACGCGGCTGCCGTCGGACTACGGCGAGCGCGACGCGCAGGTCTGGCTCGAGGAGGTGCTGGCGCGCAACCTGCGCTGCGCGCCGCCCGGCGAGGCCTTCGAGGCGGGCGGCGTGTTCGCGCTGGTCGGTCCGACCGGCGTCGGCAAGACCACCACCACCGCGAAGATCGCCGCACGACACGTGCTCAAGCACGGTGCGCAGTCGGTCGCGCTGATCACCGTCGACACCTACCGTCTCGGCGCGCACGACCAGCTGCGCGCGTTCGGCCGGATCCTCGGCGTGCCGGTGCACATCGCGCACGACGCGTCGGCGCTGCACGACCTGCTGCGGCTGCGCGGCAGCCGGCAGCTGGTGCTGGTCGACACCGTCGGCTTGGGTCACCGCGACGAGCGGATCCGCAGCCTGCTGATGTCGCTGCCGCGTACCGACATCCGGCACGTGGTGGTCGCGAGCAGCGCGGCGCAGGCCGAGACGATCGACGAGTCGCTGCGCGCCTACGAGGCACGCCAGGCGGCGGGCGTGGTGCTGACGAAGGTCGACGAGGCCGCGCGGATCGGCGGCGCGCTCGACTGCCTGCTGCGCCAGCGGCTGCGGCTGCTGGGCGTGTGCGACGGCCAGCGCGTGCCCGAGGACTGGCAGGCGCCGGACGCGCCGAAGCTCGTGCGGCGCGCGCTGCTCGCGCCGCACGGCGGCGCGTTCGCGCTCGACGACGAGGAGCTGCCGTTGGTGTTCGGCGTGGCGGCGACGCTGCAGGGAGACGTCGCGCATGCTTGATCGCGGGGACGACCAGGCGAGCGGGCTGCGCCGCTCGATGCCGCGCCGCGGCGGCGCGGTGCTGCCGGTGGCCGGCGCGGGCGAGCACCCGGAGTTCGTGGTGCGCCTCGCGCAGGCGTTCGCCGACGGCGGCACGCGCACGGCCGTGGTGAGCGACTTCGACGCGGTGCTCGAGCAGCTCGCGCAGGGCCGGCCGCGCAACCGGCTGACGGCGATCCACTCGATGCAGGCCGGCACGGACCTGCTGCGGCTGTCGACGATCGCGGCGCGCGCCGACGTCGTGTTGGTGGCCGTCGACGACGGACGCCTCGCGCGCGGGCTCGCGCTGCCGGCGAGCGAGGCGGTGGTGCTCGCGGGCGCCGACACCGAGGCGCTCGCGACCGCCTACGCGCGGATCAAGGCGCTGGTCGGGCTCGGCTCGATCCGCGACGTCTGCACGCTGTTCGGCCGCGGCAGCGGCGGGGCGCCGGCCCGGATGGGGCACGAGCGGCTCGCGCAGACCGCCGCGCGCTTCCTCGGGGTCGACCTCGCGTTCGGCGGGGCCGCGCCCGACACCCTGATGCCGGGCGCCTACAGGCGGCTCGCCGACGATCTCGCGGACTGGGCGCGTGGGCGCGGGGGGGCGGCATGGCGGCCCCACTGACGAAGGGAGGCGAGATGTACACCGCTCGCGGCACCCTCGAGCGCAGCGCCGCGGTCGAGCGCTACGCGCCGATGGTGCGCCGGCTCGCCTCGCAGCTGATCGCGCGACTGCCGGCGAACGTCGAGCTCGACGACCTCGTGCAGGCCGGCATGATCGGCCTGATGGACGCGCTGTCGCGCTACGAGAGCGGGCACGGCGCGCAGTTCGAGACCTTCGCGATGCAGCGCATCCGCGGCGCGATGATCGACGAGCTGCGCGGTGGCGACTGGATGCCGCGCTCGGTGCGACGCAACCAGCGCGCGATCGAGTCGGCCGTCCACGCGGTCGAGCAGCGGCTGCGCCGCTCGGCCACCGAGGCCGAGGTCGCGGCCGAGATGGGCCTGCCGCTCGCGCAGTACCAGCAGATGCTCGGGGACTCGCACGGCGGCCAGCTGCTGTACCTCGACGAGATGGTCGGGCCCGACACCGACGAGAGCTTCCTCGACCGGCAGCCGGGCACGGATGCGACCGATCCGATCAAGGTGCTCAACGACGACCGCTTCCGCGGTGCGCTCGCCGCCGCGATCGAGGCGCTGCCCGAGCGCGAGAAGCAGGTCATGGGCATGTACTACGAGCACGACATGAACCTGAAGGAGATCGGCGCGGTGCTCGGCGTCACCGAGTCGCGCGTCTGCCAGCTGCACAGCCAGGCGGTCGCGCGGCTGCGCACGAAGATGAAGGGCTGGTGACGGCCGCGGCGGGTTCGCCCGCCGCGGGCTCGCGTCGCGCATCGCAAGGTACGCGCAGGGCCGTTCGTCGATGACGGGGCGCGGCGCTCGCCGCGCGGGGGCGTCAGGCCCCCGCAGGCCCGGGCGTGCGGGTCCGGACGGCGTTCAGGCCGACACGCCGCGCGGGCGTCCGCCCTGAGCCCCGAGGGCGCCCGAGGCGGTGTAGAGCGACGGGGCCGCGTCGAGCGCCGACAGCGCGCGGGCGGCATGGGCCTCGCCGCGGGCGGCCAGACCGGCGTTGACGGCCGCGGTCTTGAGCGCCGTGCGCACGCGAAGGGGGTCGCGGCTGCGTGCGGCGTCGCGCCGCCAGGCTGGATCCGACAGCAGGGCGTGGATCCGCGCGCTCGCGTCGCCGAGCGCCGGCACGTCGCCGGCGATCATCGCGCGGCGCTGCGTCTCGAGCAGCGCCTCGAGCGTGCCGATCGCCTTCTCGGCGGCGGCCGGGGCCGGTGCGCGGACTGCGCGCGGCACGGTCATCGCGGCGATACGGCCAGGCCGATGAAGTCGCGCGCTTCGGCGAGCAGCTGTTCGGCCACCCGCTTGGCGTCGACCGGGAAACGGCCTTCGGCGATTGCCCGGCGCACCTCCTCGACCTTCCTGTCGTCGAAGGGCGGGGCGGCCGAGGGACCGATCAGCGCCGTGCGGTCGCCCGACAGGGAGATCCTGTCGACGGCCGGGTTCGCGGACACCGGATCCGATCCCGAACCGGTGCGTGCCGGCGTGGCACGGTCCGCGGCGACGGTCTTGCCGTCGACACGAAGGCCATCCGAATTGCTGGGTCCGATCTTCATCGCATCCTCCTGCGGGGCACGGATACAGCGCCCCTCGGGTCCATTATCGACCACCGCGGGCCCGACTTGAGCCCGAAAAGAGCAGGGAACCGCATCCAGTTCGGCGATCGGGATCCGGGACCGACCGGTCAGATCCTGACTTCGACCGTCCGTCCGCGAAGCGTTCCCGAGAGGATCCGGCCGCTCTCGGTCCGCACCCGGACCGACTGCCCGTCGCCTGCCGCCGCGAGGGCCTGGCCCTCGGACTGGATCACGAAGCCCTGTCCGACCACCTTGATCGCCACCGGGTCGCCGGCCGACACCACCGGCGTCGCCCGCAGGTGCTCCGTCCGGATAACCTGCCCGGCCGCCACCGGCCTGATCAAGGTCTTGCCGACGAGCTGCGCCGGATCGGTGACCGGCGTGCCGGGCTCGCGGGTGAGCTCGGCCTCCTCGATGCGCAGCGACGCGCCGGCGGGCTGGCTGCCCGCGACCAGCGTCTCGCCGGCGACGACCGCCCGGCCACGTACCGTGACGGTGACCGGCAGCGCCACCGTCCAGCTCGCGCCCTCGAGGCAGCGCACGCCGATGGCGGTGCGACCCCACAGGCGGGTGCCGGGCAACAGATAGGGCTCGACGCGCGCGCACGGCGCGAGCTGCAGCCGCGGGTCGAGCGTCCCGACCGCGATCTCGACGCGGCCGGCGCCCGAGGGCAGCTGCTGCTCGAGGAACGCCCGGACGGGGTCGGCGGGCGTGCCCTGGGCGACGCACAGGGCGGGCCACGCGATCGCGAGGCAGGCGAGCGCGAGCGCGCGGCGCAGGGTCGGACGGAGGATGCGGACGGACATCGGCGGACCTCGGAGGTCGGGGGACGACGCGCCGAGCATAGGCAGCGGCCCGTGCCGCTTGAGCGGGATCAGCGGCACGCGCGCACCGCTTTTCGCCGCTTAAGTTCGACGGGTGGCCGCCACCATTGCCGCCATGCATTCCGACCGGAGCGTCTCGAGATGAGCGGCCGCCTGACCGAGTCGATCGATTTCCACGGTCGCGCGCTGCTGCTGCGTGCCGAGCGCCAGAAGGTGATCGCGTCGAACATCGCGAACGCCGACACGCCGCGCTACGCCGCCCGCGACTTCGACTTCAAGGCGGCGCTCGCGGAGGCGACCGGCTACGACCCGGGCGCCGCGAAGGGCGCGGCCGCACCGACGACGAAGGCGCCGGCGGCGCCGGCGGTCGCGGCGACCCATCCGGGTCACCTCGGCGGCACCGGCGGCCCGGGGCGGGTCGACTCGACGCTGATGCGCTACCGCGTCGCCGAGCAGCCCAGCCTCGACGCGAACACCGTGGACCTCGACCGCGAGCGTGCGAGCTTCGCCGACAACGCGGTGCGCTACGAGGCGGGCCTGCGGTTCATCAACGGCTCGGTCCGGACGCTGCTGTCGGCGATCCGGGGCGAGTGAGCGGCCGACGCCGCAGGAGGGCAGCCATGTCGCTGATGAAGGTCTTCAACATCTCGGGCAGCGCGGTCTCGGCGCAGAGTCAGCGCCTGAACGTCGTCGCGAGCAACCTCGCGAACGCCGAGTCGGTCGCCGGTCCGGACGGGCAGACGTACAAGGCGCGCCAGGTGGTCTTCCAGAGCACGCCGACGAAGGACGGCAGCGCGGGCGTGCGGGTCTCGACGATCGCCGAGGACAACGCGCCGGCCAAGCGGGTGTTCGAGCCCGGCCATCCGATGGCCGACCAGACCGGGCATATCACCCAGTCGAACGTCAACGTCGTCGAGGAGATGGTGAACATGATCTCGGCGTCGCGCTCCTACCAGAACAACGTCGAGGTGATGAACACCGCGCGCTCGCTGCTGCAGAAGACGCTGCAGATGGGCCAGTCGTGAGCCGTCCCGTCCGAGGAACCGAGTCATGAACGTCTCCGCCGTCACCCCCGTCAAGTCCGCCGCCGCCACGGCGTCGGCCGCCACCGGCAACGCCGCGGCGAGCGCCGGCTCGAAGGCGTTCGACGACATCCTGCAGCAGATGCGCGGCGGCGACGCGTCGGCGACCGGCGCGGCCGGCGGCGCGTCGGGCTCGACCAAGGCGAGCGACGACCCGACCGAGGACCGGTTCCTGAAGCTGCTGGTCGCGCAGATGAAGAACCAGGACCCGCTGAACCCGCTCGACAACGCGCAGGTCACCTCGCAGCTCGCGCAGATCAACACCGTCAAGGGCATCGACAAGCTCAACACGGCGTTGCAGAAGCTGGTCGACCGCGGCGAGTCGGGCACCGCGACCGAGGCGGCCGCGATGGTCGGCCGGCGCGTGCTGGTCGAGGGCAGCACGATGGAGCTGCCCGAGCAAGGGGCCGCGCAGGCGGGCTTCGAGCTCGCGGCGCCGGCCTCCTCGGTGAAGATCGAGGTCGTCGGCCGCAACGGCGCGGTCGTCGACACCCGCACGCTGACCAACGTCCCGGCGGGCCTGCAGACCTTCGAGTGGGACGGCGACGGCGGCGCGAGCCGCGCGGCGGCCGGCACCTACTCGCTGCGCGTGACCGCGGCCAGCGGCAGCGAGTCGGTCCAGGCGACGACCCTCACGGCCGCGCCGGTGCGCGCGGTCATCCGCGGCACCGACGGCGTGTCGCTGCAGCTCGGTGCCCTCGGCGCCAAGCCCCTGAACGAGGTGCGGGGCATCCTCTGACGCGCCCCGCACCGCACACCCCTTTCCCTGGCAGGAGTCCTCGATGAGCTTCCAGCACGGTCTGTCCGGCCTCAGCGCCGCAGCCAAGAACCTCGACGTGATCGGCAACAACGTCGCCAACGCGAACACCGTCGGCGCAAAGTCCTCGCGCGCCGAGTTCGCGGACCTGTACGCCAACTCGCTCACCGGCCTGTCGGCCGCGACGACCGGCATCGGCGTGGCGGTGAGCAGCGTCGCGCAGCAGTTCACGCAGGGCGACATCGTGTCGACGCAGAACCCGCTCGACATGGCGATCAACGGCCGCGGCTTTTTCCGCGTGTCGCAGGAGGGCGTGACGCAGTACACGCGCAACGGCCAGTTCCGGATGGACAAGGACGGCTACATCGTCACCGCGCAGGGCGCGCGCCTCACCGGCTACCAGATCGACACCACCGGCGTCGTCAGCAACGGCACGCCGACCGACCTGCGGATCAGCACCGCCGACATCTCGCCGAAGGCCACCGCGAACACGCGCGCGCAGCTCAACCTCGACGCCCGCGACACGCCGATCACCGCGGCCTTCAACTCCACGAACCCGACCACCTACCACAGCGCGATGTCGATGTCGGTCTACGACTCGCTCGGCCGCGACCACCAGGTGACGCTGTTCTACCGCAAGACCGCCGGCAACACCTGGGAGGTGCGCGCCTCGGCCGACGGCACCGACATCCCGGGCGTCGCCGCGACGCTGAACTTCAGCAGCGCGGGCCTGGTCACTTCGCCGACCGGTCCGTTCAACCTGACGATCCCGGTCGGCGCCGACGCCGGCAACTCGATGACCTTCGGCATCGACCTGACCAACGCGACGCAGTTCGGCGCGTCGTTCGCGACCACCGAGATCACGCAGGACGGCTACGGCACCGGCCGGCTGTCCGGCTTCACCGCCGACGACTCCGGGATGCTGATCGGCCGCTACTCGAACGGCCAGACGCGCCCGCAGGGCCAGATCGTGCTCGCGAACTTCGTGAATCCGCAGGGCCTGGTGCCGCTGGGCAACAACGTCTGGGTCGAGGGCGCGGGCGCGGGCCAGCCCACGCTCGGTGCGCCCGGCAGCGGCATCCTCGGCTCGCTCGAGGCGGGCGCGGTCGAGAACTCGAACGTCGACCTGACCTCGGAGCTGGTCAACATGATCACCGCGCAGCGGGTCTACCAGGCCAACGCGCAGACGATCAAGACGCACGACCAGCTGCTGCAGACCATCGTCAACCTGCGTTGACGAGCGTTAGCCGCGAGCGGAGGACCCCATGGACCGGATGATCTACACCGCGATGTCGGGCGCGAAGGCGACGCTGACCCGCCAGGACGCGCTCGCGAACAACCTCGCGAACGCGAGCACGGCCGGGTTCCGAGCCGACCTGTCGGCGTTCCGCGCGGTGCCGATCCAGGGGCAGGGCTCGCCCACCCGCGTTCATGCGCTCGAGGCGACCGCGGGCTTCGACCCGGCCGAGGGCCCGGTCTCGCGGACCGGCCGCGCGCTCGACATCGCGGTCCGGGGCCCCGGCTGGATCGCTGTCCAGGGGCTCGACGGCAACGAGGCCTACACCCGGGCCGGCAGCCTCGAGCTGTCGGCCGACGGCACGCTGCAGACCGTCGCCGGACTCACGGTGGCGGGCGAGGGCGGCCCGATCGTCGTGCCCCAGGGCGCGTCGGTCACGATCGGCGCGGACGGCACGGTGACCGCGAAGCAGCAGGGGTCCCCCCCGACGCCGGTCGGCCAGATCAAGCTGGTGAACCCGCCGGCGGGCGAGCTGCGCAAGGGCGGCGACGGCCTGATGAGGACGACGAACGGTGACCCGGCACCCGCCGATCCGCTGGTGCGGGTCGCCGACGGCTCGCTCGAGGGCAGCAACGTGAACCCGGTGGAGTCGATGGTCGGGATGATCGCCGCGGCGCGCCAGTTCGAGACGCAGATGAAGATGCTGCAGACCGCGGAAAGCAATGAGCAGCGCGCCGCGAAGCTGCTGGCGCCCAACGGCTGAGGAGAAGCACCATGATCCGATCCCTGTGGATCTCGAAGACCGGGCTCGACGCCCAGCAGATGCAGCTGGACACGATCTCGCACAATCTCGCCAACGTCGGCACCAACGGCTACAAGCGGGCGCACGCGCAGTTCGAGGACCTGCTGTACCAGAACCTGCGGCAGTCCGGCGCGCAGGAGACGCAGCAGACCACGCTGCCCACGGGCCTGCAGCTCGGCACCGGCGTGCGGCCGGTCGGCACCGCGCGCGTCTTCACGCAGGGCAACCTGAACCGTACCGAGAACCCGCTCGACCTCGCGATCAACGGCAACGGCTTCCTGCAGGTGCAGATGCCCGACGGCACGACGACGTACACCCGCGACGGCGCGCTGAAGGTCGACGCGCAGGGCCAGCTGGTGACCGCCAACGGCTATCCGATCACGCCGGCGATCACGCTGCCGCAGAACTCGACCAACGTGACGATCGGCGCCGACGGCGTCGTCACCGCGCTGACGCCGGGCGCGGCCGCGCCGACGCAGGTCGGCCAGATCCAGACCGCCACCTTCGTGAACCCGGGCGGGCTCGACCCGGTCGGGCAGAACCTCTTCCGCGAGACCGCGTCCTCGGGCACCGCGACCGTCGGGGCGCCGGGGCTCAACGGGCACGGCACGCTCAGCCAGGGCTATGTCGAGACCTCGAACGTCAACGTGGTCGAGGAGCTGGTCTCGATGATCCAGACGCAGCGCGCCTACGAGATCAACTCCAAGGCGATCCAGACGGCCGACCAGATGCTCGGCCGCCTGTCGCAGCTGTGACCGCGATGAGCCGGATCGCCGCCGTCCGTCGCGTCGCTCTTTGCGCGGCCGTGCTCGCGCTCGCCGCGCTCGCCGGCTGCGCCGACCTGCAGCGTGCAGAGGTCGAGATGCCGCCGCCGCCGCCGGCGCCGCGGGTGATCCCGCCGGTGGGCGCGGCGCCGCCCGCGAGCGTGGGCGCGATCTTCCAGGGGCCGGCGTACCGACCGCTGTTCGAGACGATCCGCGCGCGCGGCGTCGGCGACCTGCTCACCGTGCAGATCCAGGAGAACACCACCGCGCGCCAGCGCTCGAACAGCTCGGTCAACCGCGAGGGCAAGCTCGACGCGGCGATCGCGTCGCTGCCGTTCGTGACCTCGCCGGTGGTGCCGCGTGCGAGGGTCGGCGCGACGTCGAGCAACGACTCGAGCGCCAAGGGCGAGAGCGGCTCGGACAACGTGTTCACCGGCACGATCACCGCGACCGTCGTCGAGGTGCTGCCCAACGGCAACCTCGTGATCGCCGGCGAGAAGCAGGTCGGCGTCAACCAGACCGTCGACTCGCTGCGCTTCTCGGGCGTCGTCGACCCGCGCTTCATCCGGCCGGGCAACACCATCGTCTCGACTCAGGTCGCCGACGTTCGCGTCGAGTTCCGCGGCCGCGGCGACATCGACCGCGCGCTGAAGGTCGGCTGGCTGCAGCGCTTCTTCTTCAGCTGGTCGCCGCTTTGACCCGAACGGACCCAGAACGATGATCCTCCTCGCGATCGCCGCCGCCCGCCCGCTGCGGACCGTGCTCGGCACGGTACGCGCGCTGCGGCCCACGCCGCGCCAGCTGCTGGCGGCGGTGGTGCTGCTCGCGCTCGCCGCCGGACTCAGGCCCGCGCAGGCCGAGCGCGTGAAGGACCTGGCCACGGTGCAGGGCGTGCGCGCGAACCAGCTCGTCGGCTACAGCCTGGTGGTCGGCCTGGACGGCACCGGCGACCAGACGACGCAGGCGCCGTTCACAACGCAGAGCCTGGGCACGATGCTGCAGAACCTCGGCATCGCGCTGCCTCCCGGCGTGAACCCGCAGCTGCGCAACACCGCGGCGGTGATGGTGACCGCGCAGCTGCCGGCGTTCGCGCAACCGGGCCAGCCGATCGACGTGACCGTCTCCTCGATCGGCAACGCGCGCAGCCTGCGCGGCGGCACGCTGCTGATGACGCCGATGAAGGGCGCCGACGGCAACGTCTACGCGATCGCGCAAGGCAACCTCGTCGTCGGCGGCGCGGGCGCGTCGGCCGCGGGCAGCAAGGTGCAGATCAACCACCTGAGCGCGGGCCGGGTGCCGGGCGGCGCGACGGTCGAGCGCACCGTCCCGAACGCGGTGCTCGAGGGCGACGTGCTGCACCTGGAACTCAAGACCACCGACTTCACCGCAGCGACCCAGGTCGCCGAGGCGATCAACCGGCGCATCGGCGCGTCGACCGCGCAGCCGCTCGACGCCCGCGTGATCCGCGTGAAGCTGCCGCCTCCCGACAAACGGGTCGCGTTCGTGTCGATCCTGGAGAACATCGACGTCGCGTCCGCGACCCCTCCGGCGAAGGTGATCGTCAACGCGCGGACCGGCTCGGTGGTGATGAACCAGACGGTGACGCTGGCGCCGAGCGCGGTCGCGCACGGCAACCTGTCGGTGTCGATCTCCACGACCCCCGTGATCAGCCAGCCCTCGCCGTTATCGCAGGGCTCTACAGTCGCGACGGAAAAGGCCGATATCACGATCAAGCAGGACGGGGCGGCGCTGATGATGCTCGAAGCAGGCGCCAAGCTGTCCGACGTCGTCAAGGCGCTCAACAGCCTCGGAGCGACCGCCCAGGATCTGATCGCGATCCTGCAGGCGCTCAAGGCAGCGGGCTCCCTGAAGGCGGAGCTGGAGATCATCTAGACATGCGGGTGCCCGGGTCGCTCGCGTCCGACGTCCGTTCGCTCGACGCCCTGAAGACGGGCGCGGCGAAGGATCCGCAGGGCGCGGTCCGGCAGGCGGCCTCGCAGTTCGAGGCCTTGTTCATGCAGATGGTGCTGAAGAGCATGCGGGACTCGGTCCCCAAGAGCGGCATGCTCGAGGGGCCGGGGGCCGACGTCTATCAGGGCATGCTGGACACCCAGTTCGCGCAGGCGATGTCGGGGCGTCCCGGCGGCCTGTCCGAGCTCATCGCCAAGCAGCTGATGCGCAACATGCGCACGGACGGTGCGCCCGCGAAGGCCGACACGGCCGATGCGGGCGGCGCGACCCCTCCCGCGATGCCGCGGGTGTCGGCCGACGGCCTGGCCCGCGCGGTGCTCGCCCAGCAGGCGGTGCGCGGATCGGGCGAGGACGACGACGAGCCGTCGATGTTCCCGAGCGGCGGGCAGGTCGCGGCGGCCGCGGCGGCCGCCGCCGCCGCGCGTGCGCGTGCCGCCGGCGTGCGCCGCGAGGCCGCGGACGGCATGCCGATGCTCGGGGCTGCGGGCGGCGCCGGGTGGTCCGACGCCGGGACGCCCCGCGCCGGCGGGCCGCAGGCCGCCTTCGTCGACCGGATGTGGCCCGCGGCGCTCTCGGCCCAGCAGCGCACCGGCGTGCCGGCCGCGTTCATCGTCGGCCAGTCCGCGCTCGAGTCGGGCTGGGGCCGGCAGGAGCCGCGCTTCGCCGACGGCCGTCCGTCGTACAACCTGTTCGGCATCAAGGCCGGCCCGGGCTGGAAGGGCGAGGTCGTCGAGGCGCCGACCACCGAGTTCGTCGACGGGCGCGCGGTGAAGTCGGTCGAGCGCTTCCGTGCCTACGGCAGCTACGAGGAGTCGTTCGCCGACTGGGCGCGGCTGATGGCGTCGAGCCCGCGCTACGCGGGCGTGCTGCGCGGCGGCGGCAGCCTCGAGTCGTTCGCGCAGGGCCTGCAGCGCGCGGGCTACGCGACCGACCCCGACTACGCGTCGAAGCTGAGGCGCACGATCACGACGGCGCTGTCGCTGCGCCGCGCCGACACCTGACGGGGAGGAGGGCGCCTTGAGCGACCTGATGAGGATCGGCAGCAGCGCGATGAACGCCGCCTACGCGCAGCTGCAGACGACCGGCCAGAACATCGCCAACGCGGCGACGCCCGGCTACGTGCGGCGCGAGGTGGTGCTGCAGGAGGCCGGAGACAGCAGCCCGCAGGGCTGGACCGGGCGCGGCGTCGATGCCGTCGCGGTGCGCCGGATCTACGACGAGTTCCTCGTCCGGGAGTCGGTCGCGACCAAGGCGGGCGCCGCCCAGGACGCGGCGCGCGGCGAGTCGCTGGCGCGTCTCGACCGACTGTTCGCCGACGGCGAGGGCGGGCTCGGCGCGGGCTTCGACGACCTGGTCACCGCGTTCACCGACCTCTCA
>Ga0315899_10006972_pt1 | contig 12167 bp, 13 predicted proteins | sample LakEriMetagenome_2_FD_203518 | JGI IMG/M metagenome (GOLD analysis project Ga0315899, IMG submission 203518) | Freshwater fungal communities from buoy surface, Lake Erie, Ohio, United States - Buoy 4 MA112 | ecosystem: Environmental > Aquatic > Freshwater > Lake | place: USA: Lake Erie, Ohio... | reverse complement strand
ATAGTGCATGCATCCGATCCCCACCCCTTTCTCCGTCAACTCATTGACCATGGCCAGCCGTTTGCCAGCTTCCTGAACAACTTCGTGCCCACCACCACCATCCATGTAGAAGACGACCGCGTCGGCGTTTCGGAGGATCGACTCGTCCTTGGGCCAACCATTGAGCACAAACTGGACTTCGACCGGTAAGCCCGATTTTTTCAGGCAATCGGCAAGGATTTGGACCCCGGCATTGAACTCATGCATACGCGGCGGGTGCGAAGGTTTGCCCGCTACCAATACGATTTTCTTAGAGTCTGCGCTCGTCAACCCACTTATCTCCGGATCTGCGCCGGAACTGGTTGGAAATGGCCGCAGGCTCAATGACACGACGATGGCCATCCCCCCAAGAAACATCTTGGTCGGTAGGCTTTTTATGGACTCCGGTAACCGTCTGAAATCCCAACTCATGGTTTTCCTATCTCGTTTAGAAGGACAGAAAGCGCAACCGGACCCCTTGCGAGGGGTGCGACGTGCATCCACCTAGGTTACCCGAAATTTTCCTGGCATGCGATCGTTTTGCACTTTGGCGCAGCCCCATTCAACCCTCATGCTGGAGCCCAACCGGCCATTGCTAGCGTTTGCCGATTTCGGTTTCTGGAAAAAATTTCTTCGAATTGCGCAGTTTGACCAAAGGTGTCAGCGACTAGTTCATCATTACCCGTGTCCTAAGCAGACCGTGTCCTAAGCAGACACAGTCAGCGGGTTTCCATGGCAACATCTTTCCATGGCAACATCGGAACCGCGTTTGGCGGGATCGGTTGTCTCGATATGAGAAACCGCTTCGTCAAATCGAAATGACAGTGTCTGCTGGAGGATCCAAGCTCGGGGTGGTTTGAAAAAATTGGTGGACCTTAGGCCTCTTTTTGAAAAACTTTCCCAACCAAGGCTCGGAAAACGCGAATGAACTTGAGAGAAAATCACTCAAACACTCGATTTTTCGGGAATTGGTTCGAATTGGAACTGGGATTGCATAGGGATGTAATTCCAACGGGCCGAGTTCGACAAAAGTTGTCTGACACGGGATTGCGTAAAAGCAGTTACGCAAACGTGCCAGCTGCGAGCGTCGAAGCCCTTTGTCAATAAGTGGTTTCAACACATCAGGGAGGACTAGAAAAATGCTAGTACTAAGTCGAAAAGAAGGCGAACGAATCGTAATCGGAGACAATATCACCTTGGTGATTTCCAAGGTGAGTGGCAACCGGGTCACGATAGGGATCGAAGCACCGCGCGAAGTGAAAGTGGTGCGGGGAGAATTGGAGGATAGCGGCCGGATAACCGCTTCCGCTCATTCCGCAATGCACGAGCAACTTGCCGTCGCGGCTGGTGTCATGGCTTCGGGGAATGTGCCGGAGGGTAGGAACGAGTCCGAAAGCTATGAACCATCGGTGAAGCGTGCCACACTTCGAGAATTTGCGGCCACCGTACTTCCTATGCAACGTCAAGTTGGATAACGCGGTGGGTCCTTTGCAGTTCTTCGATCATTATCGAGACTATCGCTTGACCGCTATAGTTCCATCAAACGCACTACCAGCGAAGAGTAGTTGGCTCGCGGCTGTCGCGAATCAACAGGCTCGAGCCGAAGTGCTTCATAGTATCTGGGGTTCCATCCTCAGCGGGTAATCGCATACGCGAGTCGAACCTCTCACAATGGGAGTTGCGAGCGCGATCGGCTCGCTGAGGTTCACGGTCTCGAGGTTCACGGTCTCGAGTTACACAGCTCGGAATTAAACGCTTGGTCCATTCCAGATTCTGGTTTGTTTCGATTCTAGACTCTTCTCGATTATCCCCACCTCGATCCCCTACTGGATCCTTAGTGGTGCACCGTGATCTTGAAACGACCGGCATTCGTCATTCCGGCTTCACCATGACGACTTGGCTCCGTATTTCCCCAGTACCGACGCGGCTTCGGATCATGGATCCAACGGAAACTTGCGAGGCATCGCTCACAATCTGTCCGCTCGGTTCCAGTGTGGTCAACGAATATCCCCGAGCTAAAGTCTTGAGCGGACTCATGGATTCCAAACGACTAGCCATCTTCTCGAATTGATGCTTCCTTAAATCCATGCTTCTCGCGACCGCATCGTCCACCATCCGCTCAAACTCATCCAACCGCTGTGTTGGCGTATCGAACATGCGATCTGGGTTGCTAAGTACCGGCCTCGACGCCAGACCTTTCAACCGAGTGTCCAATTCACGCACTTTGTGATTCATGACCATCGCCAAACGCGACTGGAGCGAAATCATCGTCTCCGCGATCTCATCGCGATTGGGTACCACTCGCTCGGCCGCTTCGGAAGGTGTCAACGCTCGCACGTCAGCGGCTAAATCGCACAGCGTCACATCGATCTCGTGACCAACTGCAGAAACCACAGGGATGGGCGAAGCGACGACAGCCCTCACCACTGGCTCCTCGTTGAAAGCCCATAGATCTTCGATGGAGCCACCACCTCGACCGACAATCAAGATGTCCAGGGGAGGCACGATCCTTCCTGCCAATTCGATTCCATGGGCGATTTCCGAAGCCGCTCCCTCCCCTTGAACCTTCGCCGGAATCACAAGCACGTTGGTTTGAGGCCACCGTCTGCGAAGGACTTCCAAGAAATCGTGGATGGCGGCGCCGTGAGGACTAGTCACAAATCCGATCCGACTAGGAAACCTGGGGAGTGGTCGCTTTCGCTCCGCTCGAAACAATCCTTCCGCTTCCAGCTTGGAGTACAGCTTGCGAAATGCGATCTGCAATGGTCCGAGTCCCTGTGGCTCGATCTTTTGCACCACGATTTGGTAGGAGCCTCGCGGCCCGTAGACATCAAGCTTTCCAGTGCACAGGACAGCCATCCCCTCGCGAATGTCGAAGCGGCAACGTTCCCAAGTGGATCGCCATATCACGGCGCTGATTTGGTTGCTGGCATCCTTAAGGGTCAAATACAAATGCCCAGCGCCCGACTTGGTAATACTTCCAACTTCCGCGATCAGAGCGAAACTCGGAATCGATTGCTCCAGAGCGGCCTTGATCCATGCATTGAGTTCCGATACCGATAGGGGAGCATTCTCCCTATCTTTCGAAGCAGCTTTATCTTTTGAAGCACCTTTATCTTTCGATGCTCCATGCGAACTCGTCGAGCGCGCATCAGACGACTTGCCATCGAGATCAATGCGCTTTCGTTTGGCCTCAGCAAAGAATTCGTCCGCTTCGTCACCCCACAGGAATCCAGTCACGACAGAATCCCCAGGGAAAGGTTTGGTTCGGCGGATGCGTGCGGCGCAGCGAACAAAGCCCGCTCGTTTTCCCGAGGCAGCCCATCCATGGCCCAGCATTCGGCTTCGCTAGTTAGGGAAAGCATCACTTGCTCCACGTAGGAACGGTACTCTTCGAGACTCCGATCATCCAATTTTCGACGCACCTGAATCTTGGGCCCGAGAATCATTCGAGCTCGTGTACCCATTCGAGGCACACCAAATCGATCCCATGTTCTCAAACGAAAGGGACTATGGTACCCGCATCCTACCGGAATCAAGGGCAACTGGAGCAACGAGGACAATTGGATGCAACCAGGCGAAAGCCGCCGTCGAGGACCTCGCGGTCCGTCAGGCGTCAGTACCAAGCTCGTTTCTTTGTGGGCTTTTCGGTATTGCAGGATCGCTTTGATTCCCCCGTGCGAGGTCGATCCACGCACCGTCTTGAACCCAAAGTTCTCCACGATTTCGCTAAACCAAAACGCATCGCGATGCTGACTGACCAGAAGCGTCATGTCGCTACCTCGTCGAGTCGCCGCCGGGAGCAAAATGTACTCGTGCCAAAGAATGTAAAGTGCAGGGCGATCGAAGCCTTGGAGCGCAACATCGCTGTTCGGCTCGTAATCCGCGATGCGGGTATCTACCGTCCGCATCCACGCCTTGAGAGTCATCCCCAAAAACGTGGCCAACATTCGAATCGAGTACGACTGAATCCTTCGCTTGTTCAACCTCATGGCTACACCAAACCGACTCCGTCCTTGCTTGCGATTGGTTACTGGTAGTTGTAGGTACCGGTGAACACTTCGACGGCGGGTCCGGTCATGAACACATGACCGCTGGCTTCATCCCAGTGAAGCATCAGATCTCCGCCAGTCAGATGATTGAGGATCTTGCGGTCGGTCCGACCCGTCAAAACTCCAGCAACACAGACAGCGCTAGCACCGGTCCCGCACGCCCACGTTTCACCGGAACCTCGTTCCCAAGTCCGCTGGCGAACTTCGCCGCTGGCTAGCACTTCTACGAACTCGACATTGGTCCTTTTCGGAAATCGCTCGTCCTTTTCAATCAGTGGCCCTATCCCCAAAACCAATTCATCGGTCGCTTCGGGAACAAAGATGACGCAATGCGGATTCCCCATGGAGACGCAGGTACCGAACAACGTATGCCCTTTGTATTCCAGTTTATGATTAACCACCTGCTGATCTGCGTTACCCAAGGTGGTCGGGATCTCTGCCGCGAGCAATCGTGGTTTCCCCATATCCACGGTCACTTGGTCGACTTTCCCGTTTTGCACCTTCAACTCGAGTTTGAGCACCCCAGCCCCTGTCTCGATCGACAAGGACGGTTTTCGCGCGATCCCTGAATCGTGAACGTATTTGGCGACGCAGCGAATACCATTCCCGCACATTTCCGATTCGCTGCCATCGGAGTTGAACATCCTCATCCGAGCATCCCCGTGATCGGATGGTAGAATCGCGATAATTCCATCCCCCCCAACACCAAACCGCCGGTGGGACATAGCGATAGCGAGTTGCTCTAGGTCACTGGGAAGTTTTTGAGTGAACCCATCCACATAGACATAATCGTTTCCGGCACCATGCATCTTCGTAAACTTGATCTCGGTCACATCTTCCTCCGCAACGGGATCGTTCCAATAGCGCGTCATCGACATCTGCGACGCAGGGAATATGAATTAATAGGCGTAACGAATCAGCCCGATTTGATCCTGTCTCGCCAATCGCTGGTACATCGCGTTGGGATTGGATGTACGGTCAAGCCGAACGTGGGGGCGTTGTGCTTACTTAGGGAGCAGCCCGAGCGCGGCAGCCGATGGGCGAGCGATAACGTGGCATGCAATCAACTTGCCAAGCCCTTCAACTTTGGGTTTTGCTGCTTCAACCGCAGCGGTCACGGCGGCAACATCCCCTCGAACCACCACGGTGACGTATCCTCCGCCGAGTTTCTCTTTGCCAACGACTTCCACTGACGCAGCTTTGCAAGCCGTATCGATGGCTTCAAAGACAGCTGTAAATCCTTGGGTTTCGATAAATCCTAACGCTTGGCCGGCGTTGCTGGCATTCGACATGACTTCTTCTTCCGATCGAGGTATTTTGACGACGTTTTGTTCGATGAGGACATTGTATTCCGAGGGACTCAAAATCGCTCGCAGGGCATCTCGATCCGGGCTATGAATCCAGTGCGCCGCTCGGTCTTGCCCCATCCCTTTGGCAATCTTGGAACCAACCTCGACTGCGGACTGAACATCACTGGGCGAGCCAGCGATCTTGATCACAGCCCCTAGCATGTCGTTCCATTCCGCTTGGAGAATAGTGACATTCGCGGCTTTGCACATCGCGTCGCAAGCGACCATACCCGCCGTCCAACCGTTTGTCTCAACGATTCCAATCGAGAGCAGCCCACTGGCGTGGCCAGCTCCCCAGTCGTTGGCGTTCGTCAAGCTGCTTGCGGCCATAAAACGATATTCCCGTTGAAGCTACGAATCCATATCTCGAAGGTGCATTTTGAGCAATTGAACCCACTTTGGAATCGCTTCCAGCGGAGGCTCGGCAGCTTCGTACTCCAAAGCTACCCAGCCACTATAGCTTGATTCCGACAATAGTCGAAGGACCCGGGGCAAATCCGCCATTTCTTGCTTGCCATTCGGGAACATTTCGACCTTCAATTGCGCATTTACCGCATAGGGGGCTATTTGTGCTAACTCGGCGTAAGGATCGGCGGTGGACCTGAAGTTTCCCGAATCGAGATTGATCCCAATTCCCTTGGATTTTACACGCCTGATGATCTCCAATAGGCCATCTGCCTTAGCAGTCACCCCACCATGATTTTCCAGACCCAAGTAAATCCCTCGGGTGGCCGCATAATCGCCTACTTCATCGACCGCTTCCACGCACCTCGCGATCGTACTTTCCCACGCGTCCCCTTTGGGCTGACTCCCCGCAAAAATCCTTATCACATTTGCCCCGAGAATCGCATAGCGATCGATCCATCGTTTCGTTGCCTCGATATCCTTACGAACCTTTGCAGGGTCCGACTGGCAAAAATCGTTTGCGATGGCGCCTCCGGTAACGGTCACTCCACGGCGATGGCAATGCGACTTGAGTTGATTCAAGTATTCCGTCGACACGTCAGCAGGGAAGTAATAACTCGTAAGCTCCGCGCCGGGCACACTGAGTTGATGGCAGTAATCCACAAAGCGAAACATATCCCAGCCATCACGATTCCCTTTCAAGAGATCTCGGAGCGAATATGCCGCAAGACTTAAGCGCAGTCGTCCTGGCTTTGGTCGATCGAACGGGTCGATAGCCCGTGCCAAATGAGGATGAGCCGCAATCTCACCCGCGGCGATCGCCATCGCCATTCCAAAAGCGCCCCCTTGAGAAACAAAATTCCGTCGCGTGATCGCTCGTCGAATCATAGAATGGATCCCCCTTGTTGCCCAACTAAACCCTAACGTATCCTCGATCGTGTCGTCCAGCCACGATTTTCGGCGGACGGACTTTGCGTAGGATTGTATATCATGAGGATTGACCGACGTTAGAATGACGTGAGAATACGGTGAAACTGTCGACGGGAAAAGCATGAACCGTGAAACGGTAAGGATGCATCGCGTCAAAAACACGTTTAAACCATCGAGCGAAGGTGACTGGCTAGGGGCAACTCGATCCCCGCGTCGAAAACTCTCGTGGGTCGCCCCAGAAGTCCCTCGCAGAAAAAGCCCGTTTCTTTCGTAAGCAGAGCAACTGAAACGCGTGCATCATCATTCGAGCATCGTACTTCGATATCGTGGTTTCCTAAGGGCGATCCATTGGCAAAGCTATATTTTTATTACTCGACGATGAACGCGGGAAAATCAACGATCCTGCTGCAGTCGAGTTACAACTACCGTGAACGAGGGATGCGGAGCGTCGTCTTCGCTCCCGAAATAGATACACGTTTCGGTGAGGGACGTGTCAGTTCCCGGATCGGCTTAAGTTCGGATGCAATTTCATTCAACGCCACCGACAATCTGCTTCGCATCACGGAAAAACTGAACCGCGAATCCCCGGTCCATTGCGTCCTTGTCGATGAAGCTCAATTTCTAACCAAACAGCAAGTCCGGCAACTAGCAGATATCTGCGACAACCTTTCCATCCCAGTTTTGACGTACGGTTTACGAACCGACTTCCAAGGCAACTTGTTCGAGGGCAGCCAACATCTTCTCGCATGGGCAGACACCCTGTCCGAGATCAAAACGATCTGCCATTGCGGGCGAAAAGCAACCATGGTGCTGCGGGTTGATTCGCATGGCGTCCCTGTGCGCGAGGGTGAACAAATCCAAATCGGAGGGAATGATCGTTATGTGACGGTTTGTCGTAGGCACTTCAAGGAAGGACTCACCGAGCGAACGTCCAACGACCTGCCGTTCGAGGACCTTTAGCCCGATTCCGAACACTGAATCAAGGAAAATCATTTACGCCCCCGTTCCCTCTGAACTCCTCTCAGCCAGCCGAGTCCCTTTTCCCACCGATTTCCAGCTATTGATATTCCGACCAGCGATACACTTAACCCAGCGATAAACTCAAGCCTGCTAAATCCAATGACCTCCCATCGTCACCCACTCCAACCCATCTTGGTTTTTATCGCCGCGATATCAGGCGCTATCTCAGTCGGTATTGGAGCGATGGGGGCGCATAGCTTGCCCAAACAATTGGAAGCTCGCGGATACTCGGATTCGGTGGTGCAAAAAAAACTGGATCAATGCGAATTGGGAGTCCGGTACCAATTGTTCCATTCACTCGCCCTCCTGGCGTTGGGATTATCCCCCCTCACGATTCCCACTAAGCTTGCGAATTGCACCAATTCGACGACCGCCGATACTGCTCTCGCAGAGAAACCGATGCGCGGGGTCAAGGCAGCCGCGATTCTGTGGATGCTGGGAATTGGCTGCTTCAGTGGAGGGCTGTACAGTATCGTATTTGCAGATCAAATCATCCACTGGAGCATCGTCCCCTTGGGAGGAACGATGCTGATCCTGGGCTGGTTAACCCTCGCCGCAACAGCATTCATGACAGCGATTAGACCCAACCGATAGCTGCGGCCGGAATTAGCGCGATGTCCGAGTTCGAGATCGCTCGCGTGCTCGATCCTCCGCGTGCTCGATCCTCCGCGTGCTCGAACCTAGAACGGCGCATCACTGAAATCGGAAGATGCTTGAGAAAACTCGTCATTGATGGAATCCGCATCTCCCGCTGAACCCGAGTCACCCGATCTTCGGTACCCCATCGCCTCAGCCGTCAAGAAATACTTGACTTCGCTATCCGCATCGCGCTGCCACTTGCGACCGGTCAAGCGGTACGTAACCGTGATGTCGTCGCCTATCTTGAGGCCGTCCGCAGAATCACATGCGTCGTTGGTAAACTCAAGCGGAATGTAATTAGTGAATCGACCCAGGTTCTGCTCGAGAACGATGAGTCGCTTCCGAAAACCTTTTTGGCCAAAGGTCTTGGTGTCTTCAACAACATGGACAATACCGCGAACACTGGGGTTGGACATAGGATCGGTTCCAAGGTTATAGCGACGAGGAGCGAAGACAAACGGCAGGACGTTCCGGCCAGTGGGCTTCGCATTTTACCGAGATCGCTCTCTCTGCCGAGGCTCATGCGACCGAGCCATCGAAAAAAAACACGTTTTCGGAATGCTTAAGCGATCCACAACAACCCACAACAGGGTGGGGGAGCGTACAAAATCGCTAAACATCACACGATTGCGAGAAACCGTTATCACTTCGAATGATTGCGGCGAATCCCCGGGACAGCGATTCCTTCGGGACGTCCATGCCTTGGGGACATCCATGCCTTCGGGACGTCCATGCCCTGGGGACGTCCATTCCTTTGGGATATCCATGCCTTGGGGATCTTCGTGGGGACTTCGGATGTTCCGTTCCAACGATTACAATGCGGCCGTGCGGATCGATGGGTAAACGCTCCAGGTATCACCTGTCCAGATAAACCTTTTCAAAATAAGCCCCTATCCGAAAACCACGAGCCGAATGGGCGTTAGCCGCAGCCTTGGGGGGTTCGGTTAGGTTCAACGTTAGGACGCATAGCTACGGAGATACGATGTCCTCAATTGTCGACGAACTGCATTGGCGCGGTCTTATCCATCAAACGACCGACGAAACGAACCTGCGGGAGTTGCTTAGCAAACCCTCCACCGTGTATGCCGGTTTCGACCCTACCGCCGACTCATTGCACGTTGGATCGCTGTTGCCGCTCATCATGTTGCGTCGCTTCCAACAAGCTGGTCACAGACCGATTGCTTTGGTAGGTGGAGCAACAGGCATGATCGGTGACCCGAGTGGCAAAAGCGACGAGCGACAACTGCTATCGAAGGAACACCTCGCCAAAAATGTCGAAGGGCTTCGGGTGCAAATGCGCCACTTCCTCGATTTCGAGGGTCCCAACGGCGCTATCTTGGTCAACAACTTTGACTGGATGCAGTCGTTCACGTTTCTGGACTTCTTGCGCGATGTCGGGAAAAACTTTCCGATCAACGTGATGCTCACAAAGGATTCTGTCAAAAGCCGATTGGAGCGAACCGATAGCGGATTGAGCTACACCGAGTTCAGTTACATGCTTCTCCAGGCTTACGACTTCGTTTACTTGGCGAAGAACCACGATTGTAAATTGCAAATCGGCGGAAGCGACCAGTGGGGCAATATCACGGCCGGTATCGATTTGGGGCGCCGCATGCTCTCGCAACAGCTTTATGGACTGACATGCCCGCTCCTAACGACCAGCGATGGTCGCAAAATGGGGAAAACGGAGAAGGGGGCTGTTTGGTTGTCCGCCGATAGGACCAGTCCCTACGAGTTTTACCAGTACATGATCAACGTTCCGGATAATGATGTCCTGATGGCCTTGCGATTCCTCTCCGATGTCGACAAAGATGAGTTCCACGCGCTCTCGGAATCGCTGCGCGACAAGCCGCAGGAACGATTAGCACAAAAGCGACTCGCAGAATCATTGACTCGATTGGTGCATGGTGTGTCCGGCTTGCAATCCGCAGAACGGGCAACGAAAACTCTTTTCGGAGCAGAGATCGAAGCATTAAGCGATCGAGAGCTCAGCACGATTTTCGCGGATGTTCCAAGTATCGAATTGGATCGTGCACGGCTGGTCGAAGGGATGGGGATTATCGATGCGTTTTGCGCCGCAGGTCTATCCGCGAGCAAAAGCGAGGCGAGGCGAAGCATCACCGAGGGATCCGCTTATGTAAACAATCGACGCATCTCGGGCATCGATACGGTGTTGACAGAGAAGGATTTGGCTAGCGAAACTGTGGTCGTACTTCGATCCGGCAAGAAACGATATGCCTTGCTACGATTCAAGTAGAATCCGTCGGTGCAGTAGCCCCAATGATTTGCTGGTCGTTGGTTCACCCACGTAGAAAACTAAAACAAACTGCACTTCCCTGAAAACAACCATTCCATCCTCACGTAAAGACGTGATGAGGTCGTATTGGAGCTTGCGAACGTACCTGACTTTTACCCACTCAACGCACGACCCGCGTTTAGACGCAATCTCAAAATCGAAGTGCGTGAATAACTGTAAATGAATGAGTAAACGTTCGACAGCCAGCAAGCTACGCTAGCAAAAAATCGATTTCAAATAGCTGGGTGACGTCTAAATACTTCCCACGCACTGCCCTTCGCGTGAGAGCGATCGGAAGCCTATCGCCCCCGGGGATTTGATGGACAAACGTATCGATTGATGCTAACACTGTTCGCGCTTTGACGAGGGTTGACGCGACCTTCCCATCGAAAGCCACCGAATCGCAAACCGAGAACGAGCCTTCAATCGGCGAGATCGAAACGGCGCAGCCACTTGAAACCACTGAGGCCACCAATTTGGTAATGGCCCCTCACAATCTCTCTGGCCTTATTGACGCATGTTTGGTATCGGATTTAACTCTCCCTCGAAGGTCTGCTAAATCGGAAACAGGTTCATCGGGGTGATATCTACAGCATAAACCGGTACAGAGGCATGGCTCATCCGACGACACCAACCACTTCGTTGTCCTGGATTAATCGGCATCGATTCCGATTAAAGGTAACGCTGCTATTGCTCCTGACCGCTCCTTGCGGTTGGTTTGGTATGCGACTTACGAGAGGATGGATTCAAGAGCGTGCAGTGCTGGATCTTCAAAGGATTAAGAACTGTCGGGTGAGATATGAACGGGAGGATGTGAATCATCTTGAGTTTTTACAAAAAAACACAGAGCCAACCGTAACGCGTATGGAGGCATCACTTGGAAAGCATTTCGTCTACCGGGCGGAGTTCCTGGAATTGCCTGCAGATCAAGTTGACGAGGCTATTTCGTGCATGAAAAAACTGCCGTACCTTCGAAAGGTAGAGGTTTATGACTTCGTTGGTGGTGATGGGAACAAATTGGAGATTGCTGCCGAAACGATCAGAAATGCGATGCCAAACGTCGAGACGGTTGCGGTCCATTACGATCTCAATATCGACTCCCACGTCAAACGACTTCCCACCAACGTAACTGAGTAATCGCACTTTCACTTAAAAGAAGCCAGCGAATCGCCAGTGATTTGCAGAGGGCACATCTACGTGGGAGCCTCACACAGGGGCACGAAGACACGGAGTTGGACGGGAGGTAGGTTCGTTGGATACTGCTCTCCGATCTCAAAGCGGTTCTTCACTGTGTCTCAGTGCCTCTGTGAGAATTAGGCTGTCAAACCTTGGCCGCCCTGCGGACTTCGAGACCACGCACCTGCTACCGAATCGCGAGCACACAGAGTGGCGACATCTTATTAATTCTGCACGTCACCTTGAGGATTGTTGCGCATTGAGGCTTCGGATGGCACTTGA
>Ga0315899_10006971_pt1 | contig 12169 bp, 8 predicted proteins | sample LakEriMetagenome_2_FD_203518 | JGI IMG/M metagenome (GOLD analysis project Ga0315899, IMG submission 203518) | Freshwater fungal communities from buoy surface, Lake Erie, Ohio, United States - Buoy 4 MA112 | ecosystem: Environmental > Aquatic > Freshwater > Lake | place: USA: Lake Erie, Ohio... | reverse complement strand
CTTGATAGGTGATTGGGCTATCTTTCTTGAATTGCCGCAAGCGTTTGCCTTGTGCATTATAGATGGTAATGGTACAGCGTTCGGGTAAGTTGGTGATTTTTACCTTGGTGTCTAATTTCGTACGTTCATAATCAGAATACGCGAAGTACGGGTTGGGAACGACATTGATTAATTTCAATCCTTCCTTCAGCGCATCATGCGACCCAACTTCTGTGGCGATCTCATCCATCGACCACCCATACATCGGCTTGCCGCCATTTGCACCCGTTGCCGTGAAGTTCTTGTATTCCTTGTTGATGCGTAAACGAATGGTTACATCGGTTGATAATAACGTTTGACCTGGCGCCAACAGTGGGTAAGAAATCCAAGTCAAACTACCGTATAAATCACGCTTAGCTTGTGCATTGTTCAATTCCACCTCTAAGTATTTTTGAAACGCTACGTTCGTTGCGTTATTCTCCCCTTGGGATGGAACATACGCGGGGAAGTCAAAGCTTGAGTTGTACCCGTTAATTGACTTTTGGTGGTAACTAAATACATAGATTGGATGCATACCTCCCATCAATGGGGTTCCAACGCTACTCACAAAGCTTGAAGTCGGATTCCAAACCATGTCCGCACCGTTTTCACCGCCAAGAAAGGAATTCTCTCCAAAGGCCATGTACAAACGAGCACCCGATTCTAAGTCTACGGCATAGCCGGGAAACCATCCCATGCCGGTTCCTGTACCATCCGGATTTCCGAATTTATCTACACTTGGGCTTTTGCGTAAAACTCCGGCTGGAGCTCCCCCCACATTCAAGCCTGCTGATCGTCCCAATTCCACCACTGGACATCGCGTCCACTTGCTCTTATCGCTCGTTATAACAATATTCACACTAGGTAAAAAGGAAATGGATGCGTTAAAGCGTAAAGAGCCGCTAAAGAAGCCATAATAGGCCAAAGGCATATAATCGGCTTGAAACCCTGTTAAGCGGTGGGGTGCTATGGTTCCATCTAAAATGTCCTCATATTTTTGTGAGGGGTCAGCCCCAATATCATCTGGATAATTGCATGGATCCATATATACTGGACCATTGGGTTGACAATCGTTAATTGTCATAATATCATTTTCTGGTGTATAATCTCCAGAGCGAATCCAGTTGGTTGGGAAAAAGGCATCGTTATCCGGAACGCCCATCAACCAATGTTTAGAGGAATCTTTAAACGTCATGGATGCACCAATCATATCCGTAGTTTTCGCAGTAATGTTACCAATACCCGAAGGAAAATAATAGTTTTCTTGGTGGATTTGTACCGAGATTCCCCATGCCGGTATGATTTGTTCATTATCCCCTGCAATAGTAAGCTCTGAACTTACTGAATCCTGAATGGTTCCGCCTTTTGTATCGTAGCGATAAATCACCCAACTGGCCGTATCGGCTGCATTCCCTGGAGCAGTTGGCGTGTAGTTTCTGAACCGACACTCAAAATATCCACTTTTGAGGTTTAAGGGGTCCACTACTTTGATGTTCACCGGACCTTGTCCATAATCATACTCGGGATCCTCCATAAACCCAGTATTCAAAATAGTATTCAAGGTAGCCTCTGTAAATTCTAAGGATCGATTCCCGTTGCCGTACCCATCAAGGCGTGTAATTCTAGGCGTAGACCCATAGCTTATTTGTTGATAGGTACCATCGGCTTCAGGCATTGGATTATGGGGTACACCTTCCATAACCTTCACTTCACCCATGGCACTTTTTCTACTGGCGATGTAGGGCATTTTTTGTCCGTTCAGGCTCAAGGGGTCATTTGGATTGTAGGTTTCGTAGTTGTTGTAGGCATATGAAACCGCCATGTAGTAGTATTTCTTGAAATTCACCAACTTCGATTGCCCTTGCGCGAATAAATCGTTCGTTACCCGGAAGCTGTGGCGAATCCCCTTGTTTTCACCATTAACCCGCTCTTTAGGAACACTAAACCCTAGTTCTTCATCAAACTCAAAATTGATAATCCGAGAAACATTGTCCTTGATGTCACATTGAGCCACCAACCTTGATTTTAAGGGATTACTCAAGTCAGAAAGCGCCACCTGATTATTTGCTAATTGAAAAATTTGATACCCTTGAAACCGAAATGTTTTATCTGCGTTGGGATTTGTTGAGACAATGAAGGGGTCGTTTTCTTGATATTTTTCTTGATAGTTGTTCGAGTTAATCGGGTTTGACAGGTAAAGAATGAGTTCATTATTCAATTCTTGAATTTCTAAGTTGGGTGCATGCGGGGCATCCATAACCTTGAAACAATTTTCGAATAAGGCCTGAGCCTTATCGTCGGCACGGCGTAAGGATTCCACCGAGGTAAAAGGGTCTCCACCGTTTGAACGAGCCCAAACAACCCCCACCGTAATGTTGTTAACTGCTCCGGGTTTAAGCAAGAAGGGTCCAGCGCTCTCTACAAATCGACGATCATTCGGTGTGTTATTGGCCGTTTGTTCGGTCCAATTTGGTTTAACAATACCTCCCGTTCCCCAGCCCATAAAATCAGAGGTTCCAGGGAACATAAAATCACAGGGGGTATTTGGATCGGCTTCAGGGTCAGAGATATGACCACTTCCACCATAAACGAACTTAGTTCCATCTTTCCAATAACCCCTCAAATAATTGTAGTAATCCGAAGAGGCAATGGGGTCAGTTTGATTGATGTTTGCCCCGTTCGTTGTATTTGAATAATACAAGAACCTACGCATTCCAAAGCGTTCGTTATCTATGATTCCATCTCCATAACCTATCCCATTTAAGGCTTCATTCAATCCAATGCCATAGGCATTATCGATTCCGTCATCGTCTTGATATGGTCCTTCAAAGAAGTCTACCCCCACCGCGGGTGGAGAATATCCGTAGCCTTTATACCCCGAGTTGTCCCCATCAAAATTATCCCCGTTATAATAGTATCCCAAGCCACGCATGACATCACACCCCACATAGTCATCATATGGATCTCCTAAGGCACCGTCTGTAAAGAACCCAAAGTACGTATTATACAAGGTTTGTGTTCCTCGATTAATTAGCACGTAGTTGTAAAAGGTCATGTTATTTACTTCATCGTTTGAAGCAAAGGCAAAGGCTTGCGCCCGGATTTCCATTCCAATGGGATCGGCACCCGTTTCGGTATGGATATTCCCCTTATCGTTCATAATCCACCAAAAGTTCTTATCCCCATACAGCGAGACATCCCGATCGACGTTACATTGTTTATCTTGCTTTATGTCGTACCATGGATAATCTCCATCACGCCAGTCGTAATGGCCATCGTCGTTAAAATCATAAAAGGGCGCCAGGTAATAGTCTTGACCTAAGGATACATTCCCATGGGCCGGCCATGTTTTAATGATTTCCGGCACTTGATAGTTAGGAAACAGGGAAGCCTGAGTGTTCGTACCATATTGCTGATCGGCTAATCCAGCCTCGAACCATGCATTAAATTCTCGGATTTCATCTTTTGAGCTGATAAAGTGGCGGTCGTACTTATCACATTCCTCATAACTTGTTTCTGCCAATACTTGCGACAAGGGACCCGTCCAATAATCTTGACCGTTCCGATATCGAAGAGCGGCGAGCTTGAGCTGGTTATTTACGTCGGTTCCTCCAAGCCACAAAGCGGCAGTAAATAATGCCATGATTCCTGAATTCTTAGGAACCTCGTATTGCGAGAAATTTTGCCCCGGAATTTGCCATAAATTCCCAGCCGTATGCACCATCGCGCGTACGTTGTTTAATTCTAAAAACGAAGTCGTGGTTGGCGGTGCACAGCCTGCAGCTTTTGCCGGTTTGGTATGCACAGTATGATTGCCTTGATAGGATTGACCAAATAAGGCAAGCGATGAAAGTAGATAAATAAAGGCTATGAATGTATACCGTTTCACTCGCTGAAATTACCAAAAAATATGGATTTATTACTTGGTTTTGAGTAATTTTTCAATATCTAAAATGAGCTGATCAACCTCTGCAGGATTGGTGCCGTCGTAATACCCCCTTATGTGACGGTCTTGGTCAACCAAAACAAAATTGTTGGTATGAATAAAGTCGCTTCCAGCATCCCCAAGATTCGCTGCTTCCGCAGGTTTTAAGACAAAAAACGAGGTTCTTGCAAGGGAATAAAGGTCTTTTTTGCTCCCCGTAATAAAGTGCCATTGTCCGGGACGATATGCATGGCTTTTAGCATAGTCCAAGAGCTGCTTTGGCTTGTCATTTTCAGGGTCAACGGTAAAACTTAAGATTTCAAACGCCTCATTTCCATCGAATGCGGTCTGAACACGTTGCATTTGCTGATTCATAATGGGGCAGATGCTTCCACAAGTAGTAAAGAAATATTCCGCAACAAATACTTTTCCTTCGATTACCTCATCGGTAATCACCTTGTTTTGCTCATCAAGCAACCTAAACGCACCGATTTTATGATTTCGACCAATGTTCTGCACACTGGAATCAACCATTTCAGATTGCACATCAGTAGGATTGATAAATGGTAAGGCAGGGGTGTTGGCTTGGTTAACCATGAAGTATGCAATTGGAACGGCAATGACCAAAATCAGGGCAATAAAGACGAGGCGTTTCATGAGGCAAAGGTACCGAATCAATGAGGAATTAGCCTCAAAAGTTGTGATTTTCTTTCATCCAAAGAGCCCGCTAATATATGATAAGGCACCTGTCGAATTTTCAAATCTTGTTGGTATAACTCGAAGAGCTCATTCCGTGCTTCAGGGTGTTCCCTCAAGGGATCTTCTTCCCAGGGAAAATCGGGTTTACACAAGAACAATAGGGTGTACGATTCGGACGATGTTAAGTCCTGAATATGTGTTGAAATTCCTCCGTATTTTACCTGTTCCCAAATGCGCATAACGGTCATTTCTGTATCACAAATACATCGTTCATGTTGATGGTTTTGGGTAAATTGACCCGATGCAATTGCGTATAAGTCTTCACGCGAATAGCTCGGATTATCTGCTAAATAGGTGCGTGCAAATTCTGGGACAAGGGGAAGGCTGAGCTCGTTTGAAAGCCATTGTGCCAGCGTGGATTTTCCGCTGCATTCAGGGCCAGTGAATGCTATTCGAAAGCTTAGTGGGCTTATTTTCTCCATTGATACATCCCATAAAGTGAAACACCAAAATAAATAAGGGATAAGCCTGCATAGAAATAAAGTTCGTTCGAGCAGGCGGTTATTGCTGTAATGCCATTCACTACAAGCCACAATATCCAATTTTGTTGAATCATTCGAACCGTTAGTACGGTTGCAACCAAGGAACAAATCAACGCGATTTGATCTAACTGAGTGGTCCAACTTAACCCTGGAAAACAGAGGATGGAACCAACATAAATCACTGGGAGAACTGCCAGAAAAATAATGCCTAGTTTAGGATATGATTTCACTGGAATCACTTGCTTTTTCCATAGCACCCAACCCCAAACCCCCATAAGCACATTAACCACTTGAATGATGCCTTGACTCATTAAGTCTGATTCAATGCATAGGCCAGCAAAAAGCGCACACGAAATAATCCCTGCGAGCCAACCAAGGGCGTTTTTCCTTGCGATTAGGATTATGTAAACCACTCCAAGTAGGGAGGCAAGAAGTTCTAAAATGAAGATAATGGTTGACATTAACCCTCAAAGTTAAACACATTGACCAAGCAATTAAAGAATGAGTGTTAAAAACTCAAGGACTCTTTCGGATTTGACATTGATGAAAGCTTGATTTTTGTAAAAATCCATGGTATGAAGAAGTCTGTTTTGTTTTTTGTTTTGTTGGCCCTAGCCTCTGCATGTGTTTCCTCAAAAAAGTTTAAAGCCTTAGAAGCACAACAAAAGGTATGTGCCGAAGAATTAGAAAAGTTCAAACAAAGCAATCAAGATTATGAAGCCAAAGTGAAGGAGCTTCAATCCAATGTAGATGCCTTAAAAAAGGAAGCTACTACCTTAAAATCAGATACCACGAAATTAGGCACCACCGTACGAACCTTATCTCGGGAATTGAGTAAGTCCATGAAAGAATTGGACGAACTCACAAAAACGTTCGAGAAATATAAGTCAACCGGAGCAAAAGAAGCGTCCGTTCTTCAAAAACAACTCGAGCAGAAGAACATAGAACTTCAGAAAAAATCAGAAGAGCTTGTGAGTCTTGAGGCTGAATTGAAAACCAAACAGAAGTTGCTAGAAGAGCGTGAACAACGCGTAAATGAACTTGAAGAATTATTAAAACGACAAGAAGATGCGCTTAAAGCCTTGAAGAAAAAAGTGACCGATGCGCTCATAGGATTTGAAAATCAAGGCTTGAAAGTAGAGCAGAAAAATGGAAAGATCTATGTCAGTATGGAGGCGAAGCTTTTGTTTAAATCAGGAAGTATTGTAGTTGAAGCTGAAGGAAAGAATGCCTTATTACAGATTGGCAAGGCCTTAGAAAATGAGTCTGATCTAGAAATTGTAGTGGAAGGTCATACCGATACAGATAAACTTTCCAGCGCGGCTATTCCACGGAACAATTGGGAATTGTCCGTACTGCGCGCAACCTCAGTTGTTGAGATTCTATTAGCTAATTCAAAAATGAACCCTACTAGAATTGTGGCTGCAGGACGCAGTGAGTTTCAGCCGGTTGATCCTGCAGATAAGGCTAAAAATCGACGAATTGAGATTATTATCTCCCCAGATTTGGATGAATTGTTTGATATTATTTCAAACGACTAAGGTGTAACCTTTTATTCAATCCCTCCGTACTTGCATACCTTGGCGAAAAAAGCTACTTTTGCCGTCGAAAATTTTTGAAAATTAATTTATTAAAGAAATGGAGTCAATGATGATTTATGTACCAATAGTTCTTGCACTTATTGGATTACTTTTTATGGCGATGAAACGCGCATGGGTGTTGAAACAAGATGCGGGTGATGGAAAAATGAAAGAAATTTCAGATTATATCTACGAAGGAGCGCTCGCGTTTCTAAAAGCAGAGTACCGTTTACTCGCTGTTTTCGTGATTTTATCGAGTGTTGTACTTGCAGGAATAACCTTTATTCCTGGGGTTAAAACACATTTATTAATAATCATTGCATTCATTTTCGGTGCTATTTTCTCGGCATTAGCTGGAAACATGGGAATGAAAATTGCGACCAAAACAAACGTTCGAACTACACAAGCCGCACGAACCTCCTTACCACAGGCCTTGAAAGTTTCTTTCGGTGGTGGTACCGTTATGGGACTTGGTGTTGCCGGATTGGCGGTATTGGGATTAACTGGGTTTTTCATCATTTTCTTTCAATTCTTTATGGGAGGCAAATGGACGAATGCAGAAGACATGACGGTGGTATTAGAAACCTTAGCTGGATTCTCCCTAGGTGCTGAATCTATTGCATTATTTGCACGTGTTGGAGGAGGTATCTATACAAAAGCAGCGGATGTAGGTGCGGATTTAGTAGGTAAAGTTGAAGCCGGTATTCCGGAGGATGATCCGCGTAACCCTGCTACCATTGCAGATAACGTTGGAGATAATGTGGGGGATGTTGCCGGAATGGGAGCTGATTTATTTGGTTCGTATGTAGCCACAGTACTTGCAGCCATGGTGCTTGGTAATTATGTGATCCAAGATATGGGTGGAGAAATTAAAGATGCGTTCGGTGGTATTGGTCCGATCTTATTACCGATGGCAATCGCTGGATTCGGAATCATTTTCTCAATTATTGGAACCTTATTGGTACGTATTAAAAGCAACGACGATAAGGAAAAACAAGTGCAAGGAGCACTTAATTTAGGAAATTGGGTTTCTATCGTTTTGACCGCAATCGCCTGTTATGCCTTAGTAATTTGGATGTTACCTGCAACGATGAAGATGAACTTCTTCGGAGAAGGCATTAAAGACATCTCTTCGCTACGAGTATTTTTTGCTGCCATCGTTGGCTTAGTTGTTGGAGGAGTCATTTCTTCAGTGACCGAATACTACACCGGACTAGGTACTAAGCCCGTTTTAAAAATTGTTCAAAAATCTGCTACCGGTGCAGGTACAAACGTGATAGCTGGTTTGGCTACAGGTATGATTTCTACCTTCCCAACGGTCTTGTTATTTGCAGGTGCGATTTGGGGCTCATACGCCTTAGCAGGATTCTACGGTGTCGCGTTAGCTGCATCTGCAATGATGGCTACAACGGCGATGCAATTAGCGATTGACGCATTCGGTCCGATCTCCGACAACGCGGGTGGAATTGCTGAAATGAGTGAATTACCAAAAGAAGTACGTCAACGTACGGATATTTTAGATTCAGTTGGAAACACCACCGCAGCAACCGGAAAAGGATTTGCTATTGCTTCTGCTGCATTAACTTCCTTAGCCTTATTTGCTGCTTACGTAACATTTACTGGCATTGATGGAATTAATATTTTCAAAGCGCCCGTATTAGCTATGTTATTTATTGGTGGAATGATACCTGTGGTTTTCTCCGCCTTAGCAATGAATTCAGTTGGTAAAGCAGCGATGGACATGGTGTATGAGGTTCGTCGTCAGTTCAAAGAAATTCCAGGAATAATGGAAGGAACGGGAAAACCAGAATACGGAAAATGCGTTGAGATTTCTACAAAAGCCGCTTTGCGTGAAATGATGTTGCCTGGGGTGTTAACCATTGGGTTCCCCATTGTGATTGCCACATTACCGATGCTAATTGGATATGATAATCAATTAATCGCTGAAATGCTTGGCGGATACATGGCTGGTGTTACGGTATCAGGAGTTCTTTGGGCGGTGTTCCAAAATAACGCTGGTGGTGCTTGGGATAATGCGAAGAAATCGTTTGAAGCAGGCGTTGAAATCAACGGGGAAATGACCTTTAAAGGTTCTGATGCGCACAAAGCAGCAGTGACAGGTGATACCGTTGGTGACCCATTTAAAGATACTTCAGGTCCTTCAATGAACATTTTAATTAAGTTGACGTGTTTAGTTGGGTTAGTAATTGCCCCAATTCTTGGAAATGGTTCTTCCGCCTCTACGGAGAAAGATCATTGCGATAAAACGCGTACCGAGTGCCATGGTAAGAAAAAGGAATGCCAAAGCGAGTCTGGAATGTGCAAATCAGGGATGCAATCCGGAAAGTGTGAGGGTACCTGTAAATCAGGTGCTCAAATGATTGGAAAATGCAACATGAGTGAATGTTCAAAATTGACCAAAGAAGAGTGTGCTAAAATGTGCGATGAGAAAGGATGTACTCCGGCAGAAAAAAAGGCATGCTTAGCTCATTTTGATGAAAACGGAAAATGGATTGGTGGCAAGAAGATGAAAGATTGCTGCAAGCATTAAGTTAAATGATACCTTATGAAAGCCGCCTTGAGCGGCTTTTTTTATGCGTTCTTAGTTGGAACCGATTTGCACGCTTATCTTTGTTTCGTATGGCAAAAGACATGGATTTCTTTCAAGCAGTGTATGAGGTGGTGCGGTTGATTCCTCCAGGAAAGGTTACCACCTATGGAGCGATCGCGCAAGCCTTAGGTTCAAAAGGCGCTGCGCGCATGGTGGGTTGGGCCATGAATGCGAGCCATGGATTACCCGATGTTCCGGCACATCGAGTTGTGAATCGAAAGGGTTTGTTAACTGGGAAAATGCACTTTGAAGATGAAGGCGCCATGAAGCGAAAATTGATTGCCGAAGGGATACCAGTGGTTGATGACCAAATCCAACAGTTTGAATCCTTTTTTTGGGATCCAAAAGAACTCGGTTAGATTCAATCCCTTTTGTTAATTTTGGACAAAATTTATTCCATGAAGTTCGCAACGAAAGCCATTCACGAGGGGGTAGCACCAGATCCAGCTACAGGTGCCATCATGACGCCAATTTATCAAACATCAACCTATGTGCAAGATGGGGTGGGAAACCACAAAGGGTACGAGTATTCGCGTACCTTGAATCCAACACGTCATGCCCTTGAGAAGAATATAGCGGCCATTGAAAATGGAACCCATGGTGCATGTTTTGGTTCAGGCTTAGCGGCTATTGATTGTGTCATTAAAATGCTCAATCCCGGGGATGAGGTGATTTCAACGAATGATTTATATGGCGGATCCTATCGAATTTTTAAAACGATTTTCGAAAAATATGGGCTTGTTTTTCATTTTGTTGATATGACGGATGTGTCAAATATTCAAGCAAAAGTCAACGAAAACACAAAGATGATTTGGGTGGAAACACCAACGAATCCAATGATGAATATTATCGACATTGAAGCGGCTTCTGCCATTGCGAAAAAAGCGGGTGCCATGCTGTGTGTAGATAATACCTTTGCTACGCCATACCTGCAAAACCCACTAGATCTTGGAGCAGACATTGTAATGCATTCGGTAACCAAATACCTCGGTGGACACTCTGATGTGATCATGGGGGCTTTGGTAACCAAGGATGAAACCATAGCGAATGAAATGTATCGAATACAAAACTCATCGGGTGCCGTAACAGGTCCAATGGATTCATTTCTAGTGCTGAGAGGGATAAAAACCTTACACCTACGCATGGAGCGTCATTGCGAAAACGGGGAGAAAATCGCTCATTTCTTGGCGAATCATCCAAAAATTGATAAGGTGTTTTGGCCCGGATTCACACACCATCCGAATCACCATGTGGCTGTAAAACAGATGCGCGGTTTTGGGGGAATGATTTCCTTTACCTTGAAAGGAAATAACTTGGAAGATGCCTTATCTGTGGTTAAAAAGGTTGAAATATTCTCCTTAGCGGAATCCTTAGGTGGGGTTGAATCCTTAATCGGGCATCCCGCTACGATGACGCATGCGTCTATTCCTAAAGCGGAACGCGAGCAAAGTGGGGTAGTAGATAGTTTAATCCGTTTAAGTGTCGGTATCGAAGATGTGGAGGACTTAATTGAAGACTTAACTCAAGCCCTGGCTTAAAGTTTTTCTAACATAGTGAAAAACTGATCCTTCTTTGCGGGGGATAAGGGTACAGCAGACCCATCCCTCATAATGACAGAACCGCCTTCATGCTTGTCATAGCGCTCAATATACTCCAAGTTAATCAAGTGCGATTGTTGAACACGGAAAAAACCGTGATTTGAAAGTAGGGTCTCAAAATCTTTGAGCGTTCGCGAAACAAGAATTTTTTTACCGTTATTCAAATAGAAAAAGGTATAGTTCTTATCGGCCTCGCAACGAATGATTTCGCTTAGATCAACCACGTGGACACTTTCTTGGGTCTTAAGCACTAACTTGCGCTTCTGGTTGGTTTGTAGGTTGTGGGTGAGTGCCTCAAATTGCGAGTCTTCTTTTTTGAAATCTACCGTATCTATGGCATTTTGCAGGGCTGTTTTTAATTCCTCGTCATCAATCGGTTTAAGAATATAATCGAGGGCACTAAACTTAATCGCCATAATGGCATATTCCTGAAAGGCAGTGATAAATATTAATTCGAATTTTTTGTCCTTAACTCGGTTTAATAAGTCAAATCCGGTGCCGTCAGGCATTTGAATGTCTAAAAACACGATGTCTGGTTGAATTCGGTTAATCGATTCAATCCCTGTTTCAACGTTCTCTCCGTCCGTAAATACTTCAACGTCAAGATTGAACGAATCGATCATACGTTTTACGAAATCCCGGATGCGTTTTTCATCATCAATTATCAGTACTTTTTTCATATGAACCAAATTTAGTGTTTTCGTAAATGATTGGCAAACAAATTATTACGCGTGTCCCGGTTTTTTGTTTTTCATCCAAATCGGAGATTGTTAAACTTCCTTTTCCTTTATACTTCTTATTCATAATTTCAATGCGTTCACGGGTAATATCCAGTGCCATGCTCTTATGAGATTTGTTCTTTTTTATTTTTCCCGCTTTGGTTCTTCCAACGCCATTGTCAGTAATCACAACCTCTAGCATTCCAAAGTGTTCCTTCATCGTAATTTCGATCATTCCGTGCTCGATGGTATGTAATTGCCCATGCTCAATCGAGTTTTCGATAAACGGTTGGGTAATCATTGGGGGTATCAGTGCGCGTCTGAAAAGTAGCTCTTCATCAATATCTATTTTGAAATTGAAGCGATCTTCAAACCTTAGTTTTTGAGTAGTTAAATACTTTGATAAGATTTCCTTTTCAATATCTATCGTGATAAACTCCTTTGGTGAATTCTCTAAAATCAAGCGAATCAATCGAG
>Ga0315899_10006970_pt1 | contig 12170 bp, 13 predicted proteins | sample LakEriMetagenome_2_FD_203518 | JGI IMG/M metagenome (GOLD analysis project Ga0315899, IMG submission 203518) | Freshwater fungal communities from buoy surface, Lake Erie, Ohio, United States - Buoy 4 MA112 | ecosystem: Environmental > Aquatic > Freshwater > Lake | place: USA: Lake Erie, Ohio... | reverse complement strand
AGCCAATCCCGCCCCATCCGCGGCATTCATCGCGGCGAAGGCTGGACCCCGGAAATGATCGAAGAATATGCCCTGCCGGCGCTGAAGCCCGCCTTTTCGGCGCTTGAGCGTTCCGGCGATGTCTTCTGCTGGGATCCGGTCTGAAGCCCTTCATCACTGCCGCATTGGCGCTGCTCGTCCTGGGATCAGGGCGCGCAGCCGCCACGGCGCCAGAGCTTCTGGCGGCGGCGCAGCGGTTGCCACCAAGCGGCGCTTTGGAAGCGATTGATGCCGCGGCGGAATGTGCCTTCGCGCCCAATGCGCGCCATCTTGGGCCCTTGCCGGCGCGGCTTGTCTGGTCTCGTCCTGCTGCGGTGGTGATCTTCAGCGGGTTGGATGGCGTGCCGGAAGGGGAACGCGCCGTGCTGCTGCGCCCGACACGGGAATTGCTGGCGCGCCACGCGGTGCGGGAGCGTATCCAAGCCGGGCGCGTTTCTTTGCATGATCACGATCTGAAAACCCTGCCGGAGACCACGCAGGAAATCGCCTTCATGGCGCTGCATATCGCGCGGCCCGAAACACCCCCCGAGGGCTGCGTTGCCCCCCTTTCAAATTGACGGAATAGCCTCATGGACCGCCTTGCCTCTGCCCTGCTCAACCCGCGCCGCATTGCGCTTATTGGCGGATCGTCAGACCCGAAGCGCCTGACCGCGCGCGCGCAGGTTTATTTGCGCAAGCACGATTTTACGGGTGATCTTTTCCCGATAAATCCAAGTGCGGACACGATCCTTGGTGAACGCGCCTATGCGCGGCTTTCGGATGTGCCGGAGGAGATTGATCTGGCTTATTTGCTGCTCGGCACGCAGCATGTGGAAGGCCAGATTGCGGCAGTGGCAGAAAAGCGCATTCCAGTGGCCGCCATTCTGGCCGATGGCTTTGCGGAAGCCGGTGACGAAGGCCGCGCCTTGCAGGAAAGGCTGTTGGCTACAGCGAAAGCAGCCGGTGTGCGCTTGCTCGGCCCCAATTCCATGGGCCTGATCAATTTGAATGCGCGCACCGCTTGTTCAGTGAATGCCGCGCTGGAGGCCGAGAGCCTGCCCGCCGGGCGCATCGCTTTGGTTTCGCAATCCGGTTCCATGATGGGTGCGATCATGGCGCGTGGTGCGCCGCGCAGCATCGGCTTTTCCCATCTGATCGGCACCGGCAATGAGGCTGATCTGACCGCAAGTGAAATCGCCGGCATGCTGGTGGAAGACCCGGGCGTTGATGCGGTGCTGCTGTTTCTGGAAGCGATTCGCGCGCCGGAAAAACTCGCCGCTGCCGCACGCCGCGCCCATGCGCTGGGCAAGCCGATCATTGCCTTCAAGCTTGGCCGTTCCAGCTTCGGTGCGGAATTGGCGGGCAGCCACACAGGTGCGCTGGCGGGGTCTGATGCGGCGGCGGATGCCTTCTTCCGGGCGAATGGCATTGCCCGCGTGACCATGATTGAAGCCCTATTGGAAGCGCCGGCCTTGTTCGTTGGGCGGAAGCCGCTCACCAATCCGCGCCGCACCATTTCTGTCATGACCACCACGGGGGGCGGTGGCGCCATGGCGGTGGATGCTTTGGGCGTCGTCGGCATTGAAACCTGCCCGCCCGATGCCGCTGCCGTGGCCGGCCTTGTCGCCGCTGGCCTGCCGCATCATGGTCGGATGATTGATGTGACGCTGGCCGGGACGCGGGCCGATAAGGTGGAAGCGGCATTGACGGCGCTTTCGGCAGATGCAGGCACGGATATGGTGCTGTCCGTGGTGGGGTCTTCCGCACAATTCCGCCCACATGACGCCGTGGCAGGCATTACGGGCGCGGTTAAGACTGGGCTTGGCAAGCCCATCGCGGCCTTTCTGGTGCCGCAGGCCGATGCGTCCCTGCGGCTTTTGGGCGAAGCCGGCATTCCCGCCTTCCGCACGCCGGAATCTTGCGCCGATGTGATTCGCGCTTTTTTTGATTGGCGCGCCCCGCGGGCCGAGGCCCCAGCGCCTGCCATCAGCCACACCATCCCCGCCCAACCGGATGAGGCCGATGCGCGCCGGGTTTTCGCGGCTTTCGGCCTCGATAGCCCCTTTGCCGTGATGGATGCGCCCGATGCCGTGCCGGATGGGCTGCGCTACCCCGTCGCGCTCAAAATCCTGTCGCCCGATCTGGCGCATAAGACGGAAGTGGGCGGCGTGGCGCTGAGCATCCCCGACCCGGCGGCTCTCACGGCCGAAGCCACCGCGATGCTGTCGCGCGTGAGGGCCCGTGCCCCGGCTGCGCGCATCACCGGTTTTCTGGTCCAGCCCATGGTGAAGGGCCTGGCAGAGGCGATTATCGGCTTCCGCCGAGACCCGGAGGCAGGGCCTGTGATTCTGGTGGGTGCCGGCGGCATCATGGCGGAATTGCACCGCGATACGGCGCTCCGCATCGCCCCGGTGGATGAGGCAGAAGCCCGCGCCATGATCGCCGAGGTGAAGGGGCTGAAGCCGCTCGCTGGGTGGCGTGGCTTGCCGCGCGGCGATTTGGATGCGCTGGCAAAGGCTGTTGTGGCGGCTTCCCGTTTGGCCGCCCAACCCGGCGTGGCGGAAGCGGAAATCAACCCGTTGATCATCCATGCCGAAGGCCAGGGCGTGACGGTGGCGGATGCCTGGGTGGTGCCGGCTTTCCCTTAATGGCGCGGGGTGCCAGTTTGGGGTCATGAAGCCCGAAGATTTGATCCGCGCCCGCTACGGGGCGCTCCCCTTCACCCCGCCCGAGGCGATACCCCCCGCCTTGGCGGCGCTTTTGGATCGTCGCGTCACGCGCCGCTACAGCGCTGAAGCGGTGAGTGAGGCGCTGCTGGATACGGTGCTGGCGGCAGCGCAATCCGCGCCTTCCAAATCCGATCTGCAGCAATATTCCATCATCGTCACGCGTGATCCGGTGAAGATCGCGAAAGTGGCGGATTGGATCGGCACCATGCCCTGGATCAAGGATGCGTCGGTGCTGCTGATTTTCTGCGGCGATATACGGCGCGGCCAGGCGGCTTGTGCGCTTCATGGGCGAGAACATGCCAATAATAATATGGACACTTTCCTGAATACGGCAGTGGATGCGGCGCTGGCATTGGGCGCTGCGATTGCGGCGGCGGATGCAGCGGGGCTGGGCACCTGCCCGATTTCCTATGTGCGCAGCCATATTGAAAAAGTGGCGCCGCTATTCGCGCTGCCCAAGGGTGTTTATCCCGTGGCGGGCTTGTCACTCGGCTGGCCCGTTGCGCGCAATGAAGTGACACCGCGCCTGCCGCCTACCGTGGTGATCCACCGCGAAGCCTATTCCAGCGCGGCGGAGGCCGAAGCAATCGCAGCCTATGATGCGCTGCGCCCTCGCCAAAAGCCGCGCTATCCGGAAATCCACGGCCCCGCGCCGGAAGGCTGCACCTGGTCTGAAAACGCCGCGCGGCAGCTTTCCGTGCCGGAGCGCTTTGGCTTCCGCGCCTGGCTGCGCAGCCGGGGGTTTGACCTTGACTAAGCCCCCGCATCGCGAAGACCCAACCGCCGATAATCCCGGTGGCGCGGATGCCGAGGGCAAGCGCAGCCTCCGCGCCCGCGCCGCACGACCGCGCGATGCCGCGAGCCTGATCGTCTGGCGCCAAAGCAGCACTGGTCCGGAACTGCTGATGGGCAAGCGCCATCCGGGGCATCGCTTCATGCCTGATGTCATGGTGTTTCCTGGTGGGCGTGTTGATCCGGATGATCATCGCGGCGCGGCGATCAGCGAATTGCGTGAAGCGCCCCGAAGCCTGCTGGAACGCCGGGCAACCCCGGCCCGCGCGCGCGCCTTGGGGATTGCCGCTGCGCGAGAATTGTTTGAGGAAACCGGGCTGGTGCTGGGTGAAAAGCGCGGCGATGGCGTAGCGGCGGCACTCGGCGATCTGGATTACCTATGCCGCGCCATCACACCCACGGGCCGGCCCATTCGCTTTCATGCGCGCTTTCTGATTGCGCCAGCGGAAGCCGTGCATGGTTCCATCCAAGGTTCCGGCGAATTGGAAAAGCTCGGCTGGTATAGCCCGGAAGCCGCGCATGCCAATAACGTCGCGACCATCACGGCGCGCGTCATGTGTGAGTTTTTGGCTTGGCTTGCGCTTCCCGAAGCTGCGCGCGCCAAGCGAGACTTGATCGTGTTTCGTGGCATGGATGACAGAAGGGTTGATGGCTGAATTTCCGACGCCCCCTCACCCGACCCGGCGACGCGGTTCCAGCAGCATCATCCCGGCAAGCTTCAGCCCGCCCCCGCAAAGCGCCAGAAGCGCCACCGCGGCATGGGAAAAGCGCCCCGGCGCCGTGGCATCGCCGAGCAAAAGCGCCACCAGCACCAGATCACACAATACGCCAATACCAATCAATCCAAGGGCAAACATTTACCTGCTCATGCTTCGTTCAGCGCCTCTTAAACCTGCCTAGCAGGGCAGCAGCGCGACCATAGAAAGGCAGTTTCGTGGCAAGTTGCCATGGACAGAAGCACCCAGTTCTGAGACTGTCCCGCCTCTCGACCGATTAGAAGGATGCTCCAATGCGCCGTTTTCTGGCTGCCGCACTGCTTTCCGCCACCCTAGCCGGGCCGGCTTTGGCCCAAGGCCAACCGCCGCTCCGCTGCGGGGTTGATGGCACTTTCGCCCCCCACGCCTTCCCGTCGCTGCAAGGTGGCGTGCAGGGCTTTCAGATTGACCTTTTTCGCGAAGTCGCCAAGCGCATGGGGCGTGACATTGTGATCGAAAGCGCCTCCTTCTCTGGCCTTATTCCGGCCATGAATGCCGGGCGCTATGATTTTCTCTGCGCGCCCACCACGGTCACACGCGAACGCGCCGAAGCTTTGCTGTTCACCGAAGGCTATATCTGGACCGAATTGCAATTCGGCATTCGCCGCGGCACGCCGCCCATCAAGTCTGAGGAAGATCTGCGCGGCAAGACCATTAGCGTGAACAAGGGCACGCCCTATGAGAACTGGGTCACGGCGAATGCCGCGCGCCTGAACTTGACACTGCTCGCCTTTGATACCCAGCCAGATGCGGTGCAGGCCGTGATCCAGGGCCGCGCCTTTGCGAATTTGTCCGGCAATACGGTGGTGCGTTATTCGGCGTCTCGTACGCCGCAATACATTGCGGATTTCGTGCTGCCGGGCACGCGCATGCATTGGGGCACGCCCTTCCGCAAGGATAGCGCCGCCATGCGCAACCAGGTGGAAGATGTGCTGACCTGCATGAAGCGCGATGGCACCATCGCGACACTTTCCGAAAAATGGTTTGGCAATCGCCCCGGCCCTGATCAGGCGGAAGTGATGGAATTCCCAGGCTACGGCCCGCCCGATCTGCCTGGCTACGACGCGACACCGCAGAACCCGCGCTGCTGATGCCAAAGGCGCACTGGGTGCGGCGGGCATGAACCCCGCCCGCCCCATTGTTGAAGCGCGCGCCATCCACAAGCATTTCGGCGCCCTGCATGTTTTGCGGGGCGTTGATTTTACGGTGGAAGAACGCCAGCTTGTTTTCGTGATCGGTCCTTCGGGGTCCGGCAAATCCACGCTGCTGCGTTGCCTGAATCGGCTGGAGGAACCATCCAGTGGTTCCATCATCGTGGACGGCATAGATATGCTGGATGCGCGGACCGATATCAACAAGGCGCGGCAGCGGATTGGCATGGTGTTTCAATCCTTCAATCTCTATCCGCATATGACCGCGCTCGGGAATGTCAGCCTCGCGCTGCGCAAAGTGCTGGGGCTGGACAAGGCAGAAGCCGAAGCACGGGCGCAGCGCGCTTTGGATCGCGTGCATTTGGCCGATCGGGCGGATCATTACCCCAATCAATTATCCGGCGGCCAACAGCAGCGCGTGGCCATTGCGCGCGCCATAGCGCTGGAACCGCGCGTGATGTTGTTTGATGAACCTACCAGCGCGCTGGACCCCGAATTGGTCGGCGGTGTTCTGGCCGTGATGCGCGAATTGCGCGAAGACGGCATGACCATGGTGGTGGTCAGCCATGAAATGAGCTTCGCGCGCGCCGCCGCGGATCGTGTGGTGTTCATGGCCGATGGCGAAATCCTGGAACAGGGCCCGCCGGAGCAAATGTTCAACGCGCCGCGTCATGAACGCATGCGCGCTTTCATCAGCCAGATCGAGCGACACTGATCCGCCATGACTGGCTGGGAACGCTTCACCGATAGCTTCTTCAATGCGCGCGTCATGGCGCAATATCTGCCCAAAATCATCGAAGGCTTTGGCCTGACGGTGGTATTGGCGCTGTGCATTATTGTGTCCGGCTTGATCGCCGGCATTGGCCTGGCGGTGCTGCGCGCCATGGGTATTCGCCCGCTGAATTGGCTGATCATTTTCGTCGTGGATCTATTCCGCGCCCTGCCGCCTTTGGTGATTATCGTGTTGCTGTTTTTTGGCCTGCCCAGCGCGGGGATGGAGCTTTCTGGCTTTGCTTCAACCTGGCTGACGCTGTCCTTGGTGCTGATGGCGTTTTCGGAAGAAATCTTCTGGGCCGGCATTACCAGCGTGCCCAAGGGGCAATGGGAAGCAGCACGTTCCACCGGCTTGGGCTTTGTGCAAACCCTTGGCCATGTGGTGCTACCCCAGGCGATGCGGCTCGCCATTCCCCCGCTCACCAATCGCACCATCGCCATTACCAAGGGCACGGCACTGGCTTCCGTGGTGGCTGTATCTGATATCCTGGGGGCGGCGCATTCCGGCGTTTCACATTCCTTCAACCCATCGCCCCTGACACTCGGCGCCCTTGCCTATCTGGTACTGTTCTTTCCCGTGGTGATTCTGGGTCGCTGGATTGAAACCCGCTTCGCCTGGAAGCGCTGAGCATGGAAGATTTTCTCTCTGCCTTCCTGAATTGGGACATTGTGAAGGAAGCCTCCCCGATTTTATGGGCAGGCTTGCGCGCCACCTTGCTGCTTTCGGCCATGGTGGTGCCGCTTGGGCTGCTGGGCGGCATTATTCTGGCCATTCTTTCCACCTTGCCATCCCCTTGGGTGCGCTGGCCGCTGCGCGCCTGGGTGGATACTTTCCGCGCCTTGCCGCCTTTGGTGCTGCTGATTTTCATCTTCGCCGGCCTGCCCTTTATTGGGCTGGAGGTCAGCGCCTGGGGCGCGGTCGCTATCGGCTTTTTCCTCAATACCGGGGCTTATTATGGGGAAGTGCTACGCGCCGGGATTGAAAGCGTGCCGCGTGGCCAGTTGGAAGCCGCACGCAGCACCGGGCTTTCCGCACCCCAAACCATGATTCATATCGTGCTGCCGCAAGCGGTGCGGAATGTGCTGCCGGATTTAATCTCGAACACGCTGGAAGTGGTGAAACTCACCTCCATCGCGTCGGTCGTCGCTTTGCCGGAATTGCTATTCCAGGCGCGGCAGGCGCAAAGCGTGACCTATAACGCCACCCCCATTGTGGCGGCGGCGGTGGTGTATTTCATTCTGCTCTGGCCCGTCGTGCGGTTATTGAGCAAGCTTGAAAACAAGCAATTGGCGGCGCGCCGGTAAATCAGCCCCGGCGCGCGCCGCCCGCTTCACTTCACGGCATAGACATCATAGCAAGGCCCGCTTGGCGGGCGCTGGCCCACACCAACGGCGATAATCTTGTTCATCCAAGTCAGGTCCGCCGCACCGGTTTCAAAGCGGATCAGCGTGCGGAAATAAATCTCGGATGGGTCAACCGTCTCTCCCGCCGCAAGCTTCGCGAGCGCCGTCGGCGATCCATGGCGAATGCCACTATAGGCCAGATAAACCATGCTGCCGGACGCGGCGCGAATGGTGAGCCGCACATCAATCTGCGCCGATCCATCCGGGTCCACCCGCAGCCAATCCGCGGCTGACCCTGGCATGATTTCGCCATTCAGCTTGGGGCCCTCCACCGTGCCGCCCGTCACGGGCACGATGCGCAATTCGCCATTGCGCGTAGCACCGATCATTTGCGGGGTGCCGACGCCAAGTGTCATGCGGAACAGGTATTCGGATTGTAGGGGCATTGGGGTCATGGGCGTTTCTCCTTATTCCGCCAGCATGGCGCGACTTAACGCTGCCGCCAAGGCAGGTCAGACGCCTTCCACCCGGCGGCGCTGCCACGATGCCCTGCCCCATCCACCGGCCCTTCAAACCCATCCGCCACGTTGAAGGCATGGGCAAAGCCCGCCGCCTGCGCCGCCTGCCCAGCGGATTGAGACCGCGCGCCGGACCGGCAGATGAAATAGAGCTTCTGCCCCGGCGTCAGCCCCGCCGCCTGCAAATCCTCCGCAAAGCCAGCATTCACCTGCATCGAGGGATATAATTGCCAGGGGATCAGCACCACCTGCTTGCCGAGTGCCATCAGGTCCGGCAGGCCCACGAAATTCCATTCCGCATCCGTGCGCACATCAATCAGCACGGCATCCTTATCGGCGGCCAATGCGGCCCAAGTGTCTTTGGGGCTGATATCGGGGATCGGGGCCATGACGCTTTCTCCTGTTGCGGGGCTGATACGCATCTTGCCACAGGCTGGGGCTTTGCGTGTAGGGTTTCCTGAGAATCTTGGGCGAAGCACGCCCAGATAAAGGGGGAAGCCATGTTCGGATTGATGCAGGATTGGCCCTTGCTGATGCACAAGGTGTTGGACCACGCCGCCATACAGCACCCGGGGCGGGAGATCATCAGCCGGTCCGTTGAAGGGCCTTTCCATCACACGAATTACCGTGATGTGCGGCTGCGTGCGCTTCGCGTTTCGCAGCGCCTTCAGCGCGATGGCATCACGCTGGGAGATCGTGTTGCGACACTCGCCTGGAATACCTGGCGGCATGTGGAAGCCTGGTATGGCATCACCGGCATTGGTGCCATTTACCACACGGTCAATCCGCGGCTGTTTCCGGATCAGATCGCCTGGATCCTGAACCATGCGGGATCGCGCGTGCTGATGCTGGACCTGAGTTTCATTCCGCTTATCCAGCAATTGTCGCCAAAACTTAAACACATCGAACGCTTCATCATCCTGACCGATGGCGCGCATCTCCCCGAAACGGGGCTGCGCAATGCCGTGGCCTATGAGGATTGGCTGACTGAGGCCGATGGCGATTTCGCCTGGGCGAGCTTTGATGAAAGAACTGCTGCCGGGCTTTGCTATACGTCAGGCACCACGGGTGATCCCAAGGGCGTGGTTTATTCCCACCGCTCCAATATCCTGCATGCGCTGGCGGCCAATCAGGTGGATTGTCTGGGGCTGGGTGTTGCTGATCGCGTCATGCCCGTGGTGCCGATGTTCCACGCCAATGGCTGGTCCTTGCCGATTTCAGCGCCGATGGCCGGCGCCACGCTGATCCTGCCTGGCGCCAAGCTGGACGGCGCTTCAGTTCATGAAATCATCACCCAGGCGCGCGTGAATTTTTCTGCCGCCGTGCCCACGGTGTGGATGATGTTGTTGCAGCATATGGAAGCGACGGGGGCGCGCATTGATACGCTGAAGCGCGTGATGATTGGCGGTTCCGCCTGCCCCGCCGCCATCACGCAAACCTATCAGGAAAAATACGGCGTGCGCGTAATCCATGCCTGGGGCATGACGGAAATGTCGCCTGTTGGCACCACCTATCAGCGTAAGCCCGAAATCAGCGGGCTAGATGCCGAAGCGGCACTTGCCCTGCAAGCCAAGCAAGGCTGCCCGCCCTTCACGGTGGAGATGAAAATCACCGATGATGAGGGGCGCGACCTACCCTGGAATGGCACAGTCTTTGGCCGGCTTAAGGTCCGCGGCCCCGCCATCGCCCGCAATTACTTCCGGCACGAAGATGAAGCCGTGCTGGACGAAGATGGCTTTTTTGATACCGGCGATGTCGCGACCATTGACGCCAATGGCTTCATGGAAGTGACCGACCGATCCAAAGATGTGATCAAATCCGGCGGTGAGTGGATTTCTTCCATCGCTTTGGAAAACGCTGCGGTCGGCTATCCTGGTGTGGCGGAAGCGGCAGTCGTCGCCATGCATGATCCGAAATGGGATGAACGCCCGCTGATGATCCTGGTGATGAAGCCGGGTGCTGCCGCGCCTGATCTTCCCGCCATGAATGCCTTCCTGGCCGATAAGGTCGCGAAATGGTGGCTGCCCGATGATCTGGTTGTAGTGGATGAAATTCCCCATACCGCGACAGGCAAGATCCTGAAGACGAAGCTTCGCGAAACCTTCAAGGATCACCGCCCGAAGGGCTGAGTATTACAGCGCCTCACCTTCCGCTGCGGCCTTCAGGCGCCTGAGCGCCTCAGCACCGCCCGGCATGGTGGGGTAGATCGCCAGCGCCGCTTCCATGCTGCGCAAGGCGCCCGGCGCATCGCCCGCCTCAGTCTGCAAACGCGACAGGCTTTGCAGGGCAATGAAATGCCGAGGCTCAAGCCTGAGCGCCTCGGCCAAATCACGCGCGGCTTCACGCATTTGCCCAAGCGCCGCCAGTGCCTCGGCACGCAAATGCCAAGCGCTCGCCGCGTTGGGGGCAAGCGTCAGTGCTGCGTCAAAATCCTCAATCGCTTCCTCCGGCAGCCGCGCATTCAGATTGCGCGTGCCGCGTTGCATCAAAAGCCGCGCGGCGGGCGATGCCGCTTCAAGCCATAACTGCCGAATACGCGCTTCCGCCAGCGCAAGCTGCGCTGCATCCTGGCCATCCCGCAGCACGGCAAAAAGCTGATCAAGCTCTACTGCCCGCGGGGTGCCCTGCGCCAGCGCCAATCCCGGCAGCGCCAAACCCAGCAGCAGGGCGGCGCGGCGCGTCATCATGTCAATACGCGTGCCTTGGCGATGCCCTCGGGCTCCGGCCCGCCCGCCATCCAATCCAGCAATTCCACCGTATGAATGGCCGGCATCGCCCCATCACCCAATTGCGTCAGGCAGCCGATATTCCCAGCCGCAATCACTGCCCCGCCGGTGCGTTCCAGATCCCCGAGCTTGCGTGCCTTCAACTGCCCCGCAATTTCCGGCTGCATCAGATTATAAGTCCCCGCCGAACCGCAGCAGATATGCGATTCCGCCGGTTCCTTCACCGCAAAACCGGCCTTCACCAACAAAGCCTTGGGTTCCGCCGTGATCTTCTGCCCATGCTGAAGCGAACAAGCCGCATGATACGCCACCGTCAGCCCCGGCGCTGGCCTGCTCGGCACATAGCCAAAGCGCGTCAGCACTTCCGAGATATCAGCCGCCAAGCCCGCGACCTTCTCAGCCCTCTCCCGCCAGGGTGCCCGCTCCTCACGGAACATGAAGCCGTAATCCTTGAGCGTAGTGCCGCAGCCGGACGCATTCACCACAATCGCATCCAGCCCCTCATTTTCAATTTCCGCAGACCAGGCTGCAATATTCGCCCGCGCCAGGCGCATCGCCGGGTCGTGATAGCCCATGTGATGATCCAGCGCGCCGCAGCAGCCCTGGCCCTTGGTCACCACCACCTCAATTCCCATGCGCGTCAGCAGCCGGATCGTCGCCTCATTGATCGAAGGCGCCAATACCTGCTGCGCGCAGCCCGTCAGCAAACCAACCCGCCCGCGCCTTTCACCTTGCGCCGGGAAAATACCCCGACGTTCAGTCGCCGAAGGCGATGGCACATGCGCCGGCGCAAGCCGCAACATCGCCCTGAGCCTTTCCGCCATGGGGGATTTGCCCGGCACCAGGCGCGCAAAAGGCCGCGCCAGGCTGGCACCGATCAAAGCAAGCCGAAACCGGCCCGGATAAGGCAAAACCACTGACAGCAAACGCCGCAGAAACCGCTCGGCCGCCGGGCGCTGGTAGGTCTTTTCAATATAGGCCCGCGCATGATCCACCAGATGCATGTAATGCACACCCGAAGGGCAGGTCGTCATGCAGGACAGGCAGGACAAGCAACGATCAATATGCCGCACCTCCAACACACTCGCCGGGCGGCCGGATTCCAGCATGTCCTTGATCAGATAAATCCGACCCCGAGGCGAATCCAACTCATCACCACGCAACAAAAACGTGGGGCACGTCGCGGTGCACATGCCGCAATGGACGCAACTCCGCAGAATGCGGTTGCTCTCCGCGATATCGGGGTCCGTCAGTTGGGCGGGGGTGAAAAGGGTCTGCATCAGCGAACTATAAACCAGAAAACAAACTAAGGGCAGAAGCGGGGGGGGGGGGGGGGGGGCGGCGCCCCCCGGCGGGGGCGGGG
>Ga0315899_10006969_pt1 | contig 12171 bp, 15 predicted proteins | sample LakEriMetagenome_2_FD_203518 | JGI IMG/M metagenome (GOLD analysis project Ga0315899, IMG submission 203518) | Freshwater fungal communities from buoy surface, Lake Erie, Ohio, United States - Buoy 4 MA112 | ecosystem: Environmental > Aquatic > Freshwater > Lake | place: USA: Lake Erie, Ohio... | reverse complement strand
GTCGCCCGGATGAGCGTTTCTTCCCAGTCATTTCCTTGCCTCGTTGAATTAGCGCTTATTTCTGTTAACGTCCACTGACGCAAGACATACTATCGGACTTTTTCGGCTGGGCAAGATGCGCCCAAAGGGAACTGTTTTGACGCTTGTAGGGGGCCTTTTTTCGCCTCCGGAAAAATGCAAAACCCCAGTTCTTTCATTGGGAAAAAGCAATCAGGCAACGTCGCCTTAGATCAACGTTCGCTATCTCGGATCTGTGCTTTCCCCAGGGATTTGCTAGCAAGAAAAAAGGGAAAAATTTCTTCTTCGTTCGTCATCGTGGGGGGTAACCGGGTAGGTCAGAAAGAGAGGGACAAACTTCCCACTGCGGACAGCACAGGCCAGCTCCGCATCGAGATTGCTAGCTTTTCAATAGGTTTACGCATGACGAGCCACACCGATCCGACCGACATGTCTCGCGATGAGCGAATCAGCGAACTGGCCTGCATCTTGGCGCAGGGCGTCGCACGCATGCAGGACCCTAAATGTCCACCGGGAAAAGTCTCCGAGAAAGAGCCTAGCAGTTCCCCAAGCGAGCCTTGAGGTTTCCTCCAAAACCAGGCTCTCTGTGACTGTTGTTGGATTTCCCCCCCGTTTTCTTGGAGGATCAGATGGTTGATAAACAAAAACACTCCGGCGACACCGGCCGGAGCATCTTGCGGCAAATCGACGAACTGCAGCGAATGTCGATAAGCGAACTTCGAAAGAAGTGGTGCGATCTCATAGGTGGCGATTCGGCGAATCAGTCCAAGCTGCACATGATCAGACGGCTTGCTTACCGACTGCAGGAACTGAGTATTGGTGGTTTTACCAAGAATACCCGCGATTCACTGACCGGCTGGGCCGTGAACCCCAAGAAAGCCGAGAGCAAGGCGGTCCGTGAGAAGGCCGCATTGCAACTAGGGACCAGGCTTCTTCGTGACTGGCATGGCCAGCGATACGAAGTGATCGTCCAAGAGGATGGGTTTCTGTTCGAAGGCAAGCGGTACCGGAGTCTCTCGGCAATCTCTCGGTCTATCACAGGTCGCCACTGCAACGGGCGTCGATTCTTTGGTCTGCAGTCAAGCGGAAGCAAAGGAGGTGACAAGTGAGCAACGACAAGAAGAAAGTCCGGTGTGCGATTTACACACGGAAAAGCCACGAAGAAGGGTTAGACCAAGATTTTAACTCTCTCGATGCCCAGCGATCTGCCGCCGAAGCGTTCATCCAATCTCAGGTCCACGAGGGTTGGAAGCTAGTCCCCACGCGATACGACGATGGCGGATTCTCAGGGGGCAACATGGATCGCCCTGCGCTAAACAGCCTGATTGAGGACATCAAAGCTCGAAAGATCGACTGTGTGGTGGTCTACAAGGTCGACCGCCTAAGTCGCTCTCTGCTGGACTTCTCGAGGCTAATCTCTTTGTTCGACGAGTACCAGGTGTCGTTTGTTTCAGTGACTCAGCAGTTCAACACGACCACATCAATGGGACGGCTGACGCTCAATATCCTGCTTTCGTTCGCACAGTTCGAACGCGAGATCATCGGCGAGCGCATCCGAGACAAGAAGCTACTAACAGCGCGTCAGGGCAAGTACATCGGTGGCCAACCTAAACTTGGATTCGATATCGTCGATCGTCGATACGCGGTTAACGAAACCGAAGCGAAGTTGGTCAAACGAATCTTCAAGTTGGCCACCCAGCAGCAATCCTGCTTGAAGATCGCAGAAACCCTCAACGCCGAAGGCCTGCGGTCCAAGGTCTTCACGACCAAGACCGGTAAAACCATGGGCGGCAAGCACTACACGGGTCGGCTGATCCACAACATCCTTACCGACGCAAAGTACATCGGCAAGATTGTGCACAAGGGGCAAGCTTACGATGCCGAGCATCCGGCGATCCTCTCGCCAGAGCTGTTCGAACAAGTCCGTAATGTCCTAAGGTCAAATCGAGTCTCTACCCACAAGCTCCAAATCAGACGCTTCGCGATGCTAAGGCGACTGGTCCACTGCAGCCATTGCGGGAGCTTGGTCATGCCAGCTTGGACGAATAACAATGGACGCCAGTACAGGTATTACACGTGCGCCAAGAAGGTAAAAACTGGGTATGGCAAGTGCTCCCTTCCGTCATTGCCAGCCGGGGAACTGGAAAAGGCGGTGATCGATCAAGTGCGATCTTTGATCCGGCATCCGGACGTGATTGCCCACACGTACCGCGAGGTTTGCGCCGGTTCGCAGACTGGGCCCGACCCGGAGGTTCTTGCGCAACTCGAAGAGCTACGCCAGAGTCGCCACCAGACGTATCAGGCAGCTCGGTCACTTCTGGACCTGAAGGATCCCGACGGACCGCTTGTGAAATCTGAGCTCAAACGGCTCAACGACCAAATGAAGAGTCTCGACGACTCGATTCGCAACCTTGAGGCTGCAACCTCACGCACTAGCACCGTCGACTTGGCTGAGATCACCCAAGCCTTACACCGACTCGATCCGATCTGGGAGGTTTTGTACCCCGAGGAGCAGTCGCGAATACTCGAACTACTGATCGAGACCGTCAGGGTATCAGAGAACAACGTGGACATTCGTTTCCGAACAAACGGAATCGAAAAAATTGTTGAGGAACTTACTTCACAGGGAGAGCGATCCAATGGCTAAATCGAAACCAAACAAAAACTCAGAGACCGCCAAGAAGCGCGAAGCTGGTTCAAGGCTTGTCGTAACGGGAAAGCCAACCGTACGAAGAGAGGGAGAGACCGTGATCGTATCGGTCCCGATTAAAGTCTATCGACTCAACGGTCGGCAGATGATCTTGGCCGAAGGAAGTAAGACCGAAGAGGCTAAGGCACCGAAAGCACTAAACGTTCCGCTGATTACCAGCATCGCTAAAGCCTGGCTTTGGCAAGACCAATTTGAGTCAGGCAAGTACAAGAGCATCGATGAGATCGCAGCCGCAAACAACGTGGACCGAACACACGTTAGTCGAATCTTGCAGCTGACTTCCCTGTCGCCGACGATCGTTGAGCAGATACTAGAAGGAAAGGAACCCGATGGCATGAGCCTACGCCAACTTCGAAAAGGGATCCCCTTGCTATGGAGCGAGCAGGGGAAGATAGCGGAAGCATAGGCTGGTGGAATACAGCCGGAATCGATTGTGTTGTTACACGAAGGCTTTTTCTCTCCGAATACAAAGCCTCAACACAAATGGTGTTGCTGGGATATAAAAGCGACTGGATACTCAAGCTTGCATCAGAAATTAATCACTGAGCAGCTTGGTTCGAACTCTAGTTTAGTGGAGTTTCACTAATTGAGGCTAACAAAGAGGGTATCCGTGCAATGGGATACCGTTGATGGAATTGTCACCTATGTGACGCGCTAGCCCGTTGTTTCTCATGCGTCTACCATAGGCCATTACGGCATTCGGCGATGTTCGCGTATCGGTGAAAATCAACATTGCAGTCCAAGAAATCAACATTTCCTCAATGCCTCAAAACGCTCTCATGTGAACGTTAATCTTCAGGCTAAAGCAACTCGCCATCAGCATCGTAGCATTTGCCGTCTAATGCAAAGAACTGCCCTTCCGCGTCCCAAATTGCTCCTTTTTCCTCCAATGCCCCAATGCGTTCGTCTCGATCGGCAAATGTCATCTCAAGCTGAATCTCATCGATATCAATATCCAAGACTTCTTCGTGTGGTCGTGGTTCGTCTTCAGCGGCGGGCATCTGAGAGTTTTTATCTTTCAAGGCTCTGCATAGACAGTGAAGGTCGTGGTCGTATCGATTATACACTCCCCACCAGTGACGAAATACAAATGCATTCATGGGGCGTTGGATGCCGCAGCATTGTACGACCGGTGCAGTATTGATGCACTCGTTTAGCTTATTCATGCAGTCAATGTTCGGTAAGTCGAAGAACCGGTAGCAGTCAAAGGTTCCTTTGTGATAACCCCTATCCTTATGAGCTTTCAGTAAAGAATTTACCCGAAAAAGCTTCTGGCGATTCTCTAAGCTTCGCTCCCACATTCCGACCTCATTGTCGATTCGTGAAAAAAACTCAGCGTCCACGATTGCCAAATCAAGATCAGACTCAGGACCGAATGCCATCCACACTTTCTTGCTTTTGGGAGCGATACTAAACCCAATTTTCGTACTGCCCTTAAAGAAAAGATTGTTGGGATGGATCCCCAAGCTATCAGCAAAATGTTGAAGTAAATCAAAGTGCTGATCGTGAGTTGGAATCGCTGCTGGTGTTCCGGGCAACAACGCGGCGTGGATCAAACGTTTCCGGTTCTCAACCGCAAGTTGATGTAATTGTTTGGGAGTTACAACAATATGCCCTTGCTGATCGAAGTACATGAATTATCACTCTCCTGCTGCTTCGACGTTGACAACTGGTTGCCGGTAACTACCACTTGGATCGAACAATGGATCGTTCAATCGCAATCGCACTCTCCGCTGGCAAGCCGGGCATTTGAACAAGTCGCTTCCAAGGGATATGTATGCCTGTCGAGAAACTTCTTGTTTACAGTACGGACAGGGCGATATGTCACGGAGATCGCAGTTAGTACACACAGTTGGCTGCACGGGACCGGAAATGTTTCCACAGTTCAGACATTCTGGTCCTGATTGCTCATTTACGACTGTAACACTTGCCCTTGAGCCATGTTTGTTCTCATTGATGACCCGATGCACCTCGTCCACATAATTCGTGTTGAACTCAAAATATGCATTTCGGTCACCATCGCGATGGGTGGCGTGTGCCGTCATGTCGATTTCGACGGGCGAGTTTGCCCATAGATCCTGACGAACACGAGCTGCGAGCCGGAGGTCATCCGCCGGATCGTCAGGATTATGTCTTATTGTCACGCGAATTCGCTTCATATCGCTCCCTCGAAAACGAGCTGTGGTTATCGGCGTATGTACACGGAATCTTACCAAAGACAACCGTGGTTTGGCAATCTCCGGAGCCAATTCTGTGCACTCCGTGAAGTGGACCAAACGGTATGGTCCAATCAATCAAGGAACTACCGAGAATGTCCGAACTTCAAGCGTGACTCTTCGGGCCGATAGTTGTCGGCCAATTCCCAGAATGCGACAGCGACGGCTTTTTTGCGGCTACGACAGACGAACTTTCTGGGCTGAACAGAGATGCTCGCCTTGCAACTGCGTCGGATTCATCCTTGATCTCCCCGATTTCCGGAAGGAGCCAGTATGAATGCCCAACCGAGACGAAGCGTACCGCGGTAATGTAGTTCCATTCTGACCTCAGATAAAGGAACCTCATCGATACCGAACGAGCGAACACTCTGTTGGATCTGCCATCTTCGTTTCTACGCCATTTGCCTTTTTGTGGGCATCGTCGTCGCCGTGCTGCTTCTTCCCTTCGCTGTGCGGCTTCTGCTGAGGTTTGGCGTCACACTCGTCGCGGTCGGGCACTTTGCTCGTTTCATCAGCAACGGCTACAGATCGCTCGATCGCTGGACATTGATAGGAAATCCTTCGCTACGGAATTGCGATGATTTGATGCAAGAGGGACCACCGATGGCAAAGCGCTCACCTGGTCGATTCCATCGGATGCATTAGCCTCAAAAGGGGCCAAAGCGCCCGCCGTTTCCGTGACCGATACCGATTACGAGTAGCAGAGAATGCCCCCGCAATGCACCCATGAGTGGCCATTTTAAAAGCACCCACTAACAGCGATGGAATTGTCAACCATGTGACGCGCTAGCCCTTAGTTTTTCATACCACTGCCATAGGCCATTTTCGCTAAAAATTCGATGAGTGGGAAAATCGCGAAAACCCATGTTTTTATTGGGCAAACAGTCGCGTGACTCGTTTGGGGTGAGTCACGCGATTTAGAGCCTTTTGGCGGTTTAGAGCCCTTTTGGACCGAAAATCGGCCAAGGGTGAGTCACGTGTTGGGATGATCGGATCGAACCGATAACTCGCGATCCCTTTGATTTTATTGGGTAGAAATGCAAAGACCCGCTGGGGTTAGCCAGCGGGTCTGATTGCCATTGGTCACCTTGCGGTGGCCGCGTTGATGGAGGCGGCGTCCTAAACTCGCAACCTTGCTCTGTTTTGGGAGCTGCCGACGAACTATGGAAAACACTGGTAAAGTTCACAATCCCGTCGATTGGTTAAAGCCTCGGAGTAGCTAGACCTACTGTGGTCACTACGAGTGCTGAATTCACGAACTCGACGCTCTGCTGCTTGCGGTGAGTTTTCGGATGCAAAAGTGCTGATTGAGGTGGCTCTGAACACGGTTGCCTCTAATTACTTTTACCAAGGAAATGCAACCTTCCTTTCCTTCGCTCGAGGTCCCTTGCGTACGCATTAGACACGACTCCTTTTTTGATATGCACTACTCTACCGAATCTCGTTTGTTCAATGGCTTCGTTTAGCTTTCGTCTTGCAAGGAACTCGTGCACAGCTTTCCTGCACCCCTCCCAATCGTGGTAGTCGTCTATAACAATTACTCCGCCAGTAACTACTAAATCCCAGAACCTCTCTAAGCAAACAATAGTCGATTGATACCAGTCTGCGTCTAGACGAAGAATAAGAATTGGCGGCACAACGACCGAGGATAATGACTTCTCGAAAAATCCCTGCACTATGTGAATTCGTGAATTTTCTACTCCGGATCTTGCTACTGTGGACTTGAACTGCTCCAACGACGCACGACAATTGTCAAAAAAACGCTCTCCATTCACGTCGTGCTGCCAAGCGCGAGCCAAATCGCCATCCTCTGCAGTGACCGGCGGAAGCCCTTTAAAAGAGTCGAAACAGTAGTAGTCGCGATATCGACCGCATACCTCCATCATTGCTGCGCTCATTCCCCCCTTCCAGGTTCCACACTCCACGACGCAACCATGACTAGCTGTCACAGACTTCGAGGCCAGAGAAACCAACCTCAAGCAATCCACAAACTGTGGAAATCTGACCATAGTGGACGATCGATACTTAGCAAATAGAAAAGCATGTCTCAAACTGATCATTAACATCACCTCTCTAGTCCGGAACGAAACAGCTTACCTAATTGTGGAGCCTCTGCCGAAACTATGCGCGTAAAGCCGGTTTCCCAGCAATCCTTAAAAAAACTTTTTGGAATATGGGGATCATTAGGAGCAGCAACCCCATTATGAGGTGCTCCGCCTCCGGAAAGACAAAGTCTACGCGAAACGCCTGATACTGGAGCAAGGACCACAGGATCGCGGCTAGCGCTACCTCACCAGGAGAAAAAACGCCACCATTTAATGAACATCCACCCAGAACGGCAATAGCGATGGCAACTAACTCAATACCCATCCCGTAGCCAGGGACCCAGCCACCATCAACCATAACTATCATGTAACTGGTCCCTAAGGCAATAAGAGCACCTGCCGTGGCGAACGCGACAAAATAAACTCGTTTTTCGGAAACACCTGCCATCCGAGCACCAACTGGATTAAGGCCTATAGCAATATGTTGCAGTCCAGCTGTCGTTTTGTAACGCCATACGACAAGAGAAACAAGAACAATTACGGCCACGGCAATAACCCAGCGAGGATCAACAAGAAGTTCGGGGAAATCACGAGTCGCGATCATACGAGGAGAGCTCGCGCCTGCCGTTTGTAAGCCAATCGATTCAGCTTCAGCCTTTACCACATAGGAATAAATTGCTTTTGATGTTGATCGGTAGCAAAACCCCATAGCAAGCGTACAAATGAGTGGATTTAGACCTTGGTTCACGATTAAATAGTATGCGATTAAATACAGTAACATAGCGATGCCGATGTTAGCCAGTACCATACCGGACTGAACGGATGCGCTCAAGCCACAGTTTGCAACAAACAGAACAATCATTCCAAGTAAACTTACAAGAGCTCCAGCGGAGATATCTACTATCCCACATGAGATGAGAACTGCTGCAGCCCAAGCAAACATCGCAAATGGTACAGCTCTGTATAGTCGATTAAACAGAAGCTGTAAAACACCTTGTGGAGGAGACTGCCAACAAACTACAAGCACCGTTAGCGCAATAAGCACCACTAGCCCAGCTGCACGCATGATAAACGTTCTCCATTTGTTTCTGATTCATTGATGATTAACTTGGTGTAGCCACTACATCTCGACTGAGCCAAATCCGATGCAATTTGGTGATCACGTTGATGATGAGACACCAATACTACTGCGGCATCTAAAGGTAACACTTCGTTCAGCACGTTGAAGAATATTGAGGCATTAGAGTCATCTAGCTGTCCTGTAACCTCATCAATTAGTAAAATTTTGCTGTTGCAGCAATAACTTCTTGCAAGACGTATAAATGCTTGTGCTCCAGAAGACAAATCTTGAAGAAACGTAGAAGGACTCACTTTGTGTTCTTTAAGACCGCACTTCTCCAGAAAACCTAACAACCGATGCCGAGCTTCTGAGGCTCCGCCATAAAGCATTCGGTTCCCGACAACGGCAACGTTCTCCCATACGGTAAGCGAAGGAAACATTTGATCGCTATGTGCCAAGAGCATTAAGTCACGTACCGGAAGAGATCGGAAACTATCGATCTTTTTCACGGGACTTGAATCAATTAACGATCCACCCAAAAAAAATTTACAGCTCCGGTCAACCGTTCGAACGTTTTCAAGCCCTGCTAGAATGCGAAGCAGAGTTGATTTACCGCTCATATTTGAGCCAAACAAACTGTAAATGTGATTGCGATGCAGCTCTAGATTTGGAATTTCTATTCTCCATTTCATATCCGCTAACCTTTGGGGATATGAAAAAGCAAAATCTTTAACTGTCAACAATGGAATTTCTGTTGGCGACATTACTCACTCCCATCGTCGACGTTTTCCGCAATGGTAACATAGGATGTATCGAAAACAAACATGCTGTATTCCTCGTACCTTCCGGCTATTTTATCCCGCAAAAATTGAGTTTCTTTCAGCAAGTATCTTGCAGCCCCAGTGCTTTCAAAAAGTGCAATCCAGCTTTCCGCAGATAGAATCGACGGATGGAAATAATATGGGTTATCCAGGTTGATCGAGCATATGAGTCGATGCCGAGCGACGCGTACCAGCTCACTTACCGCAGCGAAAATATCGAATATGGTCAAATGCTCGAGCACATCCAAACAAAGTACCAAATCAAAAGACCGATCAGGAAACGGAATGTCGGTAAGACTGCACAATGTAAACGAGTCGGATGGATACTTCGCGCCAGTAGACGAATCGAAGAAGTCTTTTGCTGCTTCTGAAATATCGATACCAGCAGATCTGATGCCCCGATCGAGAGCTCGAGTTAAAAGATGACCTTGGCCGCAACCAGCATCCAGCAATGATCTCGGCGGCGATTGCTCGATGATGGCATGGAACAGAAAGTCGAAGCGATTGAGATGATCCGGATCATCGTAGTGCAGCCCGCGATTACCAGTCAACCCAGGCAAGTCTTCCCGCCAGTAGTGACAACGGAAGTATTCACTATCGTATTTTGCCGCTTCTGCTGCCCTCATTCGTGCAACGGCGGGATGCGTAATCATCGCGTGAAGTTTGGCGGATGAGAACTTGCGCATAGAAGTTATGGCTCCGAGGTTACACGGTTAAAAGGGCTGTTCTTTTTGTGCATCAGAGCGTATCTGCTATTTCCAAGGTGGATACGAGTCTCAAACGCATCACCATCCATCTTGGCTTTCAACGCCCACATTCGAGGTCGGACATTAGGACTTCGCGGGTCTCGGCTGGCTTCCCTCAGGCTCACTACGGAATGTTTGATAAAACTTAATAAATCATATACTGAAGCCTCTGCCCTATCCGACATCCGTACAGTTCGGCCAGTAAATAGCTCCTCCAAACGCGATTGTTCACGTCCAAGATCTGATATAGCAGCTTGAACCTCACCGACGACGACAGGAGTAGACTTGATTTCTAGGAGGTGATCGACACTTCTGTAAGCCTTGAGAAACCTCGTTTCGCAGGCGACGATCGCGTCTTCGATTTTCACGAGAAGTTCGTATTGACCGGACAGCCTTTCATCTTCCTTTTGCTGAAGCTTTGATACAACTTCTCCTTTCAGCATCTCCCTAATCGGCACTTCGAAATAAAAGGACAGCACGACCAGAGTTACTGCCAAAAGTAGCCGCGAAAGGAGCCAGCTAGCACCTTCAATAGTCTTCTGTATAACGAGAGTACGAACACTTGAGTCTTTAGAACTAGCTACGGACTCGTCGTCTCCATCAAGTTCTTCTTTCATAGGTTAACCTCAACCGCTTGTTTCCTATTTCGAGACACGCTGCGGCGGGACTAAGCTCGGCTTAAGAAGCCGAGTCGACTCAACAGCTCCGTCACGCGACAATATTCGGAAAGCGGATCTCAATCCCTCGTAACCTAATGTAATCGGATCTTGCTTAACGCTAGCGTACATTTCACCCCTTTCGATTGCCGACAAACCCTCCGACGTAGCATCGAATCCAATAACAACCGGCCACTCATCTTCAGATATTTCGAGCAAGCGAAGAGCCTGTATTGCTCCCATCGCCATGTCGTCGTTATGCGCGAACACACCCCCAAACCTTTTTTTAGAGTACTGGGCATAAGTGAGTTCCTGCGCCTTCAACCGACTCCACTCGCCTTCTACGGTTGTTACTTCTATACCTTTGTTCGCGACCGCCTCGTTGAACCCTACTGATCTATCAATTGCGCTTTGGTGCTCATCCTTACCTTTTAACAATAGCACGCTAGGTGGCTTTCCTTCTAGTGCCGCTAACATAGACTGACCCGCCAGAACACCTCCCTGCTTGTTGTCGGATCCTATGAACGCTGACATACCCACACTACCGGATCCGAGTGCTTTACTGTCCAAAGGGGTGTCTATCACAACTACGGGTATTCCTCTTGAGGCATACTTTGAAACAGCAGGAACAATTGTGTTATCAGATGCCGGACCGACCAACAAAGCAACTACGTCGCCTCGCTCCAAAAAATTATTCAGGATTTCGACCTGCCCGAGCGGATCAAGGTCAACCGTTTCCCTGATAAGTATTTGGTATCTGCCTTGGTTGTTGAGTTCTTGGGCGGCTTTTTCAACCCCACGACGCACGCTCACCCAAAAGGGGTTTGACGACATTGGAAGCGCGACTGCAATCGCCTGCACCTTACGAGAGTACGACGGCCTCCGAGCAACAAATATCCCACAAATAATCACCAACATGGCAATTATTAGGCCAGCAATTGCGGAACGAGATCGGAACTTCATAATATTCTCTTACAAAGACAAACTAAACACCAAAGCCTCCCGCTAGGCTACGCGGTGGCGGACGCTGACTGAGTCGACCTAACTGATGCTGACATTTGAAACATCAAGAAACAGAGGGTCCTGAACAAATATTACTTTAAGGTAGGAACTTCTCTCCAGTCTTCTGGGGGTTTTGGAAGATAGACAAACACTCCAACGTACCCTAACCTAACACTTACCTCGTCAACATAGCAGACGGGCTGGTTGAGTCAAGAGGCCTAGAACGTGGAATCGCACGAACCAGTGCAATCCCGCTAGGACGAAATTGACATGAAACAACAGCCTATGCTGCTTCCGAGCGGGTAATAATTTTTGGGGAAAGGCTCCTAAAATTGAGGCAAAAAACTTTACCAGCTCATTCTTCGCCTACCCAACTTAGAAGGAGCGTTAGGAGACGATTCTCGAACTCAAACGGGATGCCACTTGGCACATCATCGATCGCGCAGTAGCCCCAGGCAACGCTCGTAAAAAGCCATCGCTCCTGCCCCGAATTAGTATCGGCGAAAAGGCATTCACGAAAGACCATTGCTTAGTCTCCTTGATCAACCATCTAAACAACAGCACCGTTGAGACGACAGTAAAGGGAGCGGGCTGTCATTGGGCACTTTAAAAGAGGCCAACTCTGATCGCTTCTAAAGGGGACAGTTCGACAGGAAATGCATTGGGCATTCTGATAGGCGGATTCTTCGGAGTCCTTCCATTGGAGTTAGCCCGTGGTACATCGGCTGGATATGCACAATCGTTAGAATCCGCAATCAAGCCGCACGTAGGCTAGCTTATCGGACGTAACGACGTCCCCCAGACCGGATAATCGACACAGCCGGCGTTTCCGGATGCATCCAGTCGCCCTCCGGGATCTCGGCGATCCGAGGACTTTTCGCTCCCTACCCCCCCGCT